>Ga0172367_10000456_pt1 | contig 63271 bp, 49 predicted proteins | sample Lak10m_FD_114542 | JGI IMG/M metagenome (GOLD analysis project Ga0172367, IMG submission 114542) | Freshwater microbial communities from Kabuno Bay, South-Kivu, Congo - kab_022012_10m | ecosystem: Environmental > Aquatic > Freshwater > Lake | place: Democratic Republic of the Congo: South-Kivu... | reverse complement strand
GGCGGCAGCTACTTTTTCCTCAATGTAACGGGTATCCTGGCCCGGCGTGCTGTTGGTGGCTAAAAAATATCTAAGCGCATCGGCGCCGTATTCGTTGATGACATCCATCGGGTCGACGCCGTTACCGAGCGATTTGGACATCTTGCGGCCTTGGTCGTCACGAATGAGCCCGTGGATATAGACGTCTTTGAATGGCGATTTATGAGTGAACTCGAGCGATTGAAAGATCATCCGCGACACCCAGAAGAAAATAATGTCGTAGGCCGTGATCATCACATCGACCGGGAAATATCGGGACAGCGCCATCGTGTCGCGCGGCCATCCAAGGGTCGAAAAAGGCCATAATGCCGAGCTGAACCATGTATCTAAAACGTCTTGATCTTGCTCGTAATTATGCATATCAAGAGGCGGTTTTAAGCTAACTAGTATTTCTTTGGTATATTTATGGTAATATGCCGGTATTTGATGACCCCACCAGAGCTGTCTTGAGATACACCAGTCTTCCACCTTGTCCATCCATTGGATGAACGTCTTTTCAAACCGGTCCGGGTAGAACTTGATCGGCTGTCCTTCTTGATGGGCGATTGCCCGTTCCGCCAGCGGCCGCATTTTGACGAACCACTGCTTCGATAGCATCGGTTCAATCTGCACGTCCGATCTTTCGCTATAGCCGACGGCGTGGGTTACTTTCTCGATCTTGAGCAGATTGCCTTCCGCTCTCAGCCGATCCACCAGTCGTTTCCGGCAATCGAACCGATCGAGGTTTGCCAACTCGCCGGCGAGCTCGTTCATCGAGCCGTCTTTGTTCATGCAAGTCGGCATGTCAAGATGATACTTCTCACCAAGCGCGAAGTCGTTCGGGTCATGGGCGGGCGTACATTTCATGACACCGGTGCCGAATGATGTATCGACATAACTGTCACCAATGATTGGAATCGCCTTTTTGTTGGCGGGATTGATGGCCGTCTTGCCGATCAGGTGGATGTAGCGGATATCGTCTGGATGCACAACGAGACACACATCGCCAAACATCGTTTCGGGACGGGTCGTGGCCACGAATAGAGGCTCCAATGTGTCCGTGAGGCGATAGGACACATAATACAGCGCGCCTTCGACATCTTTGTGGATGACTTCGACGTTGCTCAAGGCCGTCATTTGGGCCGGATCCCAGTTGATGATCCGTTCGCCGCGATAGATCAGTCCTTTATGGTATAAATCGACGAATACTTTATTCACGGCTTCGTTCATGCCTTTGTCAAGCGTGAACCGTTCATAGTCGTAATTGAGGCTGAAACCCATCTTGGCCCATTGCTGGCGGATGTTTTTGGCGTAGATGTCGCGCCATTCCCAAACGCGGGCTAAAAACGCTTCGCGTCCTAACGCGTGGCGGGATGTTCCTTCTTTACGCAATTTGGCTTCGACAACCGCCTGGGTGGCGATGCCGGCGTGGTCCATGCCCGCGAGCCACAAGACGTCGTAACCTTGGCTCCGTTTATAACGGGCCAAAATATCCTGAATCGTACCGTTCCAAGCATGACCGAGATGCAGCTTACCGGTGACGTTGGGTGGCGGAATCACCATCGAGAAGGGCGGCTTACTAGAATCTCCGGATTGAAAATAACCCCGCTCCAGCCAGAAGCGGTACTTATTCTGTTCGATTGCTTTTGGATCGTATCGTTTTTCCAGTGCCATAGGTCCTCCTAAAAAAAAGCGTCCTTACATATAAGGACGCAAACGCGTGGTACCACCTTAATTCGTCGATTGCTCGACGCACTCAAGTCCGTTAACGCCGGATACGGGATCATTACTCCATAATCAGCAAGCGACTTCGTCACGGCATTGCCTTTGTCGCACCTTCCCAAAGGTCTCTATTTCAATGCGGAGTGAGTACTCCTCTTGCCTATGTAACCAAGTATAGTCAGTAATGCGCTATTTTGCAACAAGGCCCGATTCGATTGCCTTGGCGATCAGACTTTTAAGCGGTTCGTAGCTTTGCGGATCGTTGATCGACGTGGCGCAATGGTGGCTTTTGTCATAACCGTTGACCGCCATCATCTTCTTGTAGGCGGACGTCTCTTTTTGATTGAGTTTATCGGTTTTCGTCAAGACGACGACATGGGGCACTTCTTTTTCCTTCGCGAGGTGAAAGACGTCGAGGTCGTCTTGCGAAGGAGTGCGACGGCTGTCAAGTAACAATAACGCCAGCCGCAGTTCTTCATTATGCTCGAAGTAGCCTTCCATCATCGCGGCGAAATTGTCGGTGTGGCGGCTGCCGCTGGCGGTATAGCCATATCCGGGCGCGTCAACGAGGTAGAACTTGTCATCGATCAAATAGTAATTTAAGAGCACCGTTTTGCCAGGAGTGGAAGAGACTTTGGCCACCTTATGGCCGGTCAGCCCGTTGATGAGGCTGCTTTTACCGACGTTGCTGCGGCCGATCATGATGATTTCCGGAAGCCTGAGCGAAGGCCGTTCGGCTAGCGTCGGGGTGCTTTTGATGAAGGTGACGTCTTTGAAATTAATCACGTTTCGGTTTCATGAGCGCGATTTCAAGCGCGTCGTCGACTTTGTTCATGTAAACGATGTTCAACTTCTCGATGACTTCTTTCGGGAGATCTTCGAGCGACTTGCGGTTTTCGTCAGGGATGATGACCGTTTTGAGACCGCTACGAAGGGCGGCGAGCGTTTTCTCGCGCAGTCCGCCGATTGGCAGCACGTTGCCGCGCAAGGTCACCTCTCCGGTCATCCCGACGTTACTGTCGACGGGAACGCCGGTTAAGGCTGATATGATGGCCACGGTCATGGCGACGCCCGCGCTCGGCCCGTCTTTGGGGACGGCGCCTTCGGGCACGTGGATGTGGATGTCGTTGTCGGCGAATTTCTTGGTGTCGACGTCATATTTTTTGGCGTTGGCCTGGATGTAGTCGAGGGCGATGGTCGCGCTTTCCTTCATCACGTCGCCAAGTTTGCCGGTCAAGACGAGATGGCCTTTTCCGGGGAAGAAATTGACTTCGATCGGGAGAATGTCGCCGCCAAATGGCGTATAGGCAAGTCCGGTGACCACGCCGACCTGAGGCGTCTTTTCTTTCTTGGTGGTGTCGAACAGTTCGACGCCGAGGTATTTGCGGACTTCGACCGGGGTGATTTTGACCTTAGTCAAATCGGGGTTGGTCAACAGATCGACGACCACTTTGCGGCAGATGGCGGCGATTTTGCGTTCCAGTTCGCGGACGCCGGCTTCGCGCGTGTATAAATCAATGATGGCTTGCAACGCTTCTTTGGTAAACGTCAATTGGGTCTTGGTCAATCCGTTGGCGGTCAGCTGCTTGGCAATCAGGTGCCGTTTGGCGATCTCGATCTTTTCCAGTTCGGTATACGAGTTGACCTCGATCAGTTCCAGCCGGTCGCGCAGGGGAGCGGGGACGTCTTCGAGATAGTTGGCGGTCCCGATGAACAAGACGTTGCTTAAATCGTATTGTTCTTCAAGATAGTTGTCGTTGAAGGCAAAGTTTTGTTCCGGGTCAAGCACTTCTAGCAAAGCGCTGGCTGGGTCGCCTTTGTACGAGGAAGCGAGTTTGTCGACTTCGTCGAGCAAAAATACCGGGTTGACGACGCCGCAGCGTTTCATGCCGTTGATGATTCTTCCGGGCATTGATCCAACGTAGGTGCGCCGGTGGCCGCGGATTTCGGCTTCGTCGGAAATGCCACCCAACGACGCTTTGAAGAATTTCCGTCCTAAAGCGCGGGCGATCGACTTGCCAAGCGAAGTCTTACCGACGCCGGGCGGCCCATAGAAGCAAAGAATCGGCGCTTTGAGGTTGCCGGTCATCTTCTTGACGGCCAGGTATTCAACAATACGTTTTTTGACTTTCTCGAGTCCGTAATGGTCTTCATCGAGGATCTTTTGGACGTTTTCGAGGTCGTCGTTATCGGTCGTCTTCTGCCACCACGGGACGTCAAGCAGCAGTTCGACGTAGGATTTGATTAACGAAGATTCAAGCGAAGAGGGCGGCATCATTTCGGCCCGCCGCAATTCGGCTTTGACTTTGGCTTTTACGTGTTCGGGATATTCGCCCTTTTCGAGTTTTTCGAGGAGCGCTTCCTGCGAATCGTCGCTTTCGGGATCTTCGCCCAGTTCGGCTTTGATCGCTTTGAGTTTTTCGCGCAGGAAATACTCGCGCTGGTTCTTTTCGGTCGATTTGCGGACTTCTTCCTGGAGTTGCTTGTCGATGTCGGCCAGTTCCTTTTCCTCATTGATGGCTTCCAACACCAAATGAAGCCGCTCGTTTAGGTTGAGCGTCTCGAGGATTTTCTGTTTTTGGTCGATCGGCATTGGTAAAAGACTGGCGAGCATGTCGGTGATGTCGGAGGCCGAGACACCTTTTTGGAGCTGGTTGACGACTTCGCGCGGCAAGCGGTTGGTGATCACCTGCATCGATTCGAGATTCGCGATGATGCTGCGTACCAAAGCGACTTCGACTTTATGGTCTTCCTCGACGTCGAGGCGCACCGTGCCCGACGCTTCCCAGTATTTGCCGTTATTGGTGATTTCTTCGATACTGACGCGCGATAACGGCATGACGCGCAGTGAGAGATATTTCTTCTTTTGCTGCAAATTGGAAATGCGGCCGACGACGCCGAATTCGTAAAAGTCGCCGCGGTTCGGGTCATCGACGTCCGGGCTTTTTTGCGATACGATCAAAATCATGTCGCCATGCAAGGCATGGCTGGCTTCGACGGCGTTAACCGAAAACGGGCGGCCGGCTTCGATTCCCTGGATTTGATTGGGAAACAAAACCATGCCACGTGTGATTAATAATGGCAGGCGGTACTTTTCGGTGCTCATTGCTTACCTCCAGTGTATGTCAGTCGTTGTTTTGGAGCAAGAAATCGCGGATGTGGCGGGTCTTGACGTCAGCGACGAAGCGGTTCATGTCCTTGGCCAGGATTTCCTTGACCTTGTCGAATTCCATCTTGTACTGATCGGCAATCTTGGCAATCTCGAAATCGACGATTTCGGGGGAGACGGTGATCGACTCGGCTTCGGCGATCTTCTCTAAGACGAGAGAGGCGCGAATATTGCGTTCGGCTTCTTCATGTAACTTGTTATGCAGCGTTTCTTCAGTTTGTCCGCTGACTTCCAAGTATTGCTCGAAGGTCATGCCGTTTTGGGTGACATCTTTTTCAAGGCGTTCATGCATGGCGTCGACTTCATCGTGGATGATATCGTGGGAAACATCGATTTCGGCGGCGGCGGCAATCTTTTCTAATAGCGTTTCGTAATATTCCTTTTCGAGGTTTTCCTGTTCTTTCTTGAGCAGGTTGCCCTTGACATGTTCTTCAAACGATTCGCGCGAGGTCACTTCGCTGATCTTCAGCTCTTCGAACAGCTGTTGACCGACTTCGGGAATCTTCTTTTCTTTGACTTCATGAAGTTTGATTTTGAAAGTAGCTTCTTTGCCGGCGAGGGGCTCGGCGTATTCTTTCGGGAAGGTGACGACGATGTCTTTGGCATCGCCGGAAGATAATCCGACGAGTTGTTCTTCGAATCCGGGAATGAACTGGCCGCTCCCGAGTTCGAGCGAGTAGTTTTCGGCTTTGCCGCCTTCAAATGCCTTGCCATCGACGAAGCCTTCAAAATCAATGACGACAGTGTCGCCTAAGGCCGCCGGGGCTTCTTTCAAGACCAGTTCGGCGTTTTCGTTTTGGATCCGTTTGATTTCGGTTTCGATTTGTTCTTTACCAACTTCAGCTGTTTTCTTTTCGACGTGAAGTCCCTTGTATTGGCCGAGTTTGACTTCGGGGGCGACAGACACGGTGATCTTAATTTCCAGTTCCGTGTCGCTTAGTTTGGTGACATCGACATTGGGTCGTGACCAGGGAGCAAGCTTTTCAGCAGTGACGACTTCGCGGTAGGCATCGTTTAAGAGGCTGTCGATGGCCGTGTTGTACATCTTGTTCTGGTCGATGTGCTGTTTGGCGATGGCCGGCGGGACGTGACCCTTGCGGAATCCGGCGACCGATAAATTGGCGACGAGCTTGTCAAAGGCTTTCTTGGTAGCCGCTTTCCATTCGGTTTCCTCAAAGCGGATGTGCATCTCGATTTGCGAATGTTCTAATTTTTTGATTTCGTGTTGCATGGTAATTTCTCCTTCGGTAACAATAACACGCCTATAAATATACTTAAATACTTAAAAATATACAATTACTAAGCGTTGCCAGAGGCGGTAAACCGCAATAATGCCTCTTCGATTTCTTCCATCAACGCCTGGATATGGGGTTTCGGTCCCTCTTGGGGCAGATGCATGTAGCGGCACGCCAGGCCGCTCAACGCGGCCATCAGATTGTCTTGGTCTTCATAAGGAGGAGTTCCTGGGAATAGCGATACTGCATACTGGTATAATAACCCGGTCGCCATGCCGGGAATCCCCAACTTCATCTCACGTCCTTGCAGCAATTTGAAAATTGCCTGATATTCGTCGCTTTCATCGGGCAACTCAATCATGGCGGGAATGACTTCATACATCAAGCCGTCGGATTCGCAGGTGACTGAATGTTGGTAATCAATCTTCATAAGCCGCAGCAACGCTTGATAACGAACCATGGGCGTGGTCGGGGCGATTAATAGAAGCGAAAAATCATCAATATGAGCGACAATATCACTATCAGGAATAACCTCGCAAGCGCGTTCGTCGTTACTCGAATTGCGATTGGCGATTAATTGCTTCCAGGTGTCGAACGAGAAAGCCTTTTTTGTCGTCGGCCGCGTGAGCCATGTTTCAAAATCTTTCATCGCGTCTTCGGTTTCCATCGAATCGTAGGGAAGTTGCTGATAAGTCTTAAGTATTTTAAAGCCATTTGGTCTGTCATCCGCGGCTTTAATCAGCGCAGCATGGATTGGAAATATGATGCCTGGTTTCGCTTTTAAAACGTCAAAGTGGACTTGAAGCAAACGCAGCGCTTCATCATTAAACCCAAGCTCCGCCAATGACCTTAAGCGGAATAGGAGTGAAGTTAAATCAATAGCCCCATTCGTCAAGGTGACGATGTCGGCGAATTTGCCTTGGTTCCAGAGCAACTTTAATTCTTTTTCCATCGCTACGATTATAACGTGTAATTGGCGTAAATACTCTTGTTATCAGCGAAGATAAACAAAAGCCAATAACATTGTTATTGACTTTCAGCTCTTGTTTAAAAAGGACGATATGTTTTTTGTTATCTGAATGACTATTTTTCGGCCTTTGGTTCCGGTATGAATATGTTCAGTAAGATGGCAATAAGAGTGGCAATCGCTAATGGCGATACTTGGATGGTACCAATCATCACTTTAAGGAAACTGGCATCGATGGTGTAATTGCTGATTGCCCCGATGATGTCGCCGGCGACGCTGAGGGCGCCTAAACCTAATCCGACTGCCAACGTCACCGACACGACAATCAAATCTTTGGTCCGGCCGATGTCGGCTTTATGTTCAATCAACATGCGCAAGCCTGATGCGCTTATCATTCCGAACAGAATGATCGAGGCACCGCCGATGACGGCGCTCGGAATCGTGGCAATCACTGAACCGAATATTGAAAAGATACCAAAGAAAATCGCTAGTAGTCCCGCAAAGAAAACGTTTTTCGGGTCATAATTTTCGGTGATTACTAACACGGCCGTATTTTCGCCATAAGTCGTTTGAGGAGGACCACCTAGAGCGGACGCTGCCATGATGGCCAAACCGTCGCCGGCCAGAGTCCTATCGATGCCTGGATCGACAAAGAAATCCTTTTGGCACACCGTCGAGTTGGCGCTGATGTCGCCGATGTGTTCCATTAACGTCACAAACGCAAGGGGAACCATCATTACGATGGCGTTCCAATCGAAGTGCAGATATTTATAGAATCCCAACAAGGAACCAAGGGATTGAAAGACGACGATGTCGCTATTCTGAACGGATGAAAAATCGACGAGTCCAATCGCCAAGGCATAGATATAACCAATCACGAATCCCAATAAAATCGGGGCCGCTTTAAAGAATGACTTCGATTTGGCGAAAGCGCTAATAAAAATGATGCTGACCAAGGTAATTAATGCTGTAGTCCATTCTTTCCAAGCGATTGAGGTTGAGCCGACCAGGGCATAGTTAGCGACGATGTTGTTCCATAAAATGCTTGGAATCAATAACATGCCAAGGACGATGACGACGGGACCAACGACGCGCGGCGGGAAGATCTTGCGGACTTTATCGACGCCGATAATACGCACAATCAGCGCAAATAGTAAGTAAACCAATCCGGTGCAGAAGATGGCAATCACCAATCCGCCCATCGCCTGCTGCCACGCCAGCGATCCCAGCGGCTTATCATTGCCGACGATGGCGATTAACGCGGGAAGATACGCGAATGATGATCCCAAAAACACGGGAACCTTCCGTTTGGTCATAAAGTAGAAAATGACTGTTCCCAACCCGGCTGTGATCAGCGTGATTGGGATGCTGAGGTTTGCCAGAAGGGGGACGACGACGGTGGCTCCAAGCATCGCAAACATGTGCTGGAAGCTTAAGACGGACGTTTTCAAAAAGCCTTTTCTCGATTGGTTGTTTTTATTGGTTTTCATGGTTTTGATTATAATACAGGCCGACCGGTTTTTGTTAACTACATCGTAAGCGGCTTGCGAAAACAATGTTTGCCAAATTAAAAGTGCCCTGACGCTTATTTGTTCGTCTTGGACCTATATTTTGCTATGTTAAGATACTAAAGGACTGATGCAATGACCAGCCTTGGCCAAAACGAACACCAGGAGATTCTCCGTTATGTATCAAGTTTCTTAGTGTAAACTTATTCTTCACTTTCGTAATAGTAAGAGTAATCAATTCCTTTCAAAAATAACTTTCTGTCATCGATAAGACTTGTTAGCGCATTTTTCAAAAGAATGTAAATGTGTTTTGAATCAATTGGACTTTTCCTCATCGCATCGAGGTATTGTTTCTTGTCAATTTTCGACCAATCAATGCATTTACCTAACCTTGAAATTAATAATTTGTCGAGCCATATTCGAGTCGCACGACCATTACCTTCCATGAATGGGTGAGCAATGTTCATCTCAACATACTTGCTGACAATATCATCAAAAGTCGAATCATGCATATAATCAATATCCTTCAATATTTGTGGAAGAAAATCCCCATTAGCAAAAGTGAACCCACCTTTGGAAATAGTTTTGCTTCTAATATGTCCAGCGAAAGGATAAAGTCCTTCAAAAAGATAACCATGGATTTTCTGCAGCGAAATCGTTTTACCTACTTCATCATCTTGAATAAGGTTAGTTCGATAAAGTCCATATGCTTTTAATTTGCTTTGTTCATCAATAGGATCAAGACTTCCTTCAATCCACTTCAAGAAAGCGCCATTGTCAATTGATCGAACGATAAAGGAAATTCTCCTAATACCATTTTCATCAATAACATCCGACAGATACTTTTTTCCATCCTTTGCATAAAGTTTCAGCTGTCTACAAAATGTATTCAACTCATTTCTTCTTTTCAAGGCATTCCAGTAAATCCTAGGATTATCAGAATTTGTTATAGCTGAAATAACATCAACGGCGGAATACCACCATTTGTTATTATCAAGATCCCATATTGCCCTAATTTCTTTATCTAGAAAATATCTAACTGAATGTTTTATCATATTAAGATGATAACAAATAATGTTGCAGTTGTCTACAATATGTATACAACTGAGCAAAAATAAAAGAACATTTCAGATGCGAAATGTCCAATTACACTTAATGGCGTCCCCAAAGCGACTCGAACGCTTGACCTACGGCTTAGAAGGCCGTTGCTCTATCCAGCTGAGCTATGGGGACATCGCGCTATCTAATATATCATGTCTCGATGTCATTTCCATCTTCGGAAACGGAGGGATGGATTTTTTGGTACAAAAGGCTGGCCACGGGAGCCGGAAGTATCTGCTCAAGCTGGGTCAGGCTCGCCTGCCGCAAGTCGTCGAGGGACCGGAACGTCTGATTGATGAGTTGCACGCGTTTGCTTCCCAGTCCGGGTATGTCGTCAAGAAGCGACCGCGTCGCCTTTTTTCCTTCGAGGCTATGATGGAACGATATGGCAAAGCGATGCACTTCGTCTTGCATCCTGACTAATAGGAAGAATAGCGGCGGGGTATCGGTCAAAACGTATGTTTTCCCATCGACGCCGATGAGGCCCTTCGTTTGATGGCGTTCGTTTTTGTATAATCCGAATATCGGAATGCTGATATCCAGTTCCTTTAGGCTCTGCGTTGCCGCGGCAACTTGGTCTTGGCCGCCGTCGACGAGAATCAGATCGGGTAGCGGGGCTTGGTCTTGCTTTAGGCGGGAATAGCGACGATAGACAATCTGCTTCATCGAAGCGATGTCGTTACCGCCGACGTCGTTATCTATGTGGTACTGGCGGTACATCTTCTTGACCGGCTCGCCGTTAATGAAGACGACCAAAGCGCCCACGGGGCTGCTGCCTTGTAAATGCGAGTTGTCGAATAGTTCGATCCGCAACGGCGTTTCGATGCCTAACGTCGTTCCTAATGTCTGAAGCAATGTCAACTTGTCGTCGTCCAGCCTCGCGGTCATGAAATGGTCGTCGAGGCCTTGCATGGCGTTTTTGATGGCCGTGGTCACCAGTTCGAATAGTTTGCCACGGCTGGGAGCGCTCGTGCGCACTTCAAACGCGGCGGCGATTTTCCTAGATAGCGAAGCAGTCGTCGTCACGATTTCGGGCGGAATGTCCTTGTCACGATAATATTGGCCGAGGGTATCGATGATCTGCTCTTCCAAATCGTCGAACCGCTCGAGCACGAATGAACGTTTGCCGAGCATAATGCCTTTGCGGATCAATAAGACTGCCAAGCCCAAATAACCTTCCCGTTCGCTAAAGGCGATCACGTCGCGGTCGGTTTTGTCTTTGATCTCGACGCTTTGGGGGCTGAGCGTCGCTTGGACGTCGTTAATGATCTGTTTGTATTCGGCGGCCAGTTCGTAATTCATCGCTTCGCTCGCGGCGGCCATCTTCTTGGTGTAATTCTTGATGACTTCGTCGACTTTGCCGCCTAAGAAAGATTGAATGTCGTTCGACAGCTTGCCGTAGGTTGCCTCGTCGATGTCGTTGATACAGGGGGCCAAACATTGGCCGAGATGGTAATAAAGGCAGGCCGTGTGCGGCATCACGTTGCATTTTCTTAATGGGAACACTTTATTGAGCAAATCCATCGTCCGATAGGCGCTTCGCGAGTTCGGGTACGGGCCGAAATACACATAACGCTTATCCTTATTCCGCCGCACGATCGATAGATGCGGGTCATGACCTTTCCTTAAGGCGATGTAAGGATAGTGGCCGCCGTCTTTAAGCATGATGTTATAACGGGGATAGTGCTCATGGATAAGGTTCATTTCCAAAATGAACGCTTCTTTTTCGCTCGCGGTGATGATCGTCTCAAACGTCGCCACGGCATTTACCATCGCCTGTACTTTGCCCGTCTGCGGACGCATGAAATACTGGCTGACGCGTTTGGTCAGATTCTTGGCCTTGCCGACGTAGATGATCTTGCCATGGGCGTTTTTCATCAAGTAAACGCCGGGCTGGCTCGGTAAATTGGCCAATAATTTCTTGATGTGGTCGATGTTACTTGATGGTGACAACGGTGGCTCCCGCCCCGCCTTCGCCGGCTTCGCCCAAGCGGAACGAATCGACGTAGGAACGGCCTTTAAGGTAGTCATGGACGGCGCGGCGCAAAGCGCCGGTCCCGAGTCCGTGGATGATGCGGACGCGTTTGTGGTTGCTCGACAGGGCGGCGTCCATGTATTGGTCGAGATTGGCAATCGCTTCATCGACGCGTTGCCCGATCAGATTGAGTTCGATGCCGACCGAACGGACGTTCTTGGCGGTCATGGCGACTTTCTTCGCTTCTTTCTTATCGACTGCCGGCGGATTGATCTTCTTTAGTCCGGCCCAACCGACTTTGAACGATTTGCCGTCATCGGTGGCGATGCTGGCTTCTTTCTTCGTGGCCGAGGTTATCTTTCCGCTTACTCCCAAAGCTTCGATGTAGGCGTAATCGCCGACGGCAAGCGGCTCATCAAGGAGTTCGGGCTGTTCTTCCTCACTCATTTCCAGTTCGCGCTTGATGGTGATCGCTTCATGGAGTTTCAGATTGGGATTGGCAAGGGCGCTGACGGCTTCTTGTGCCTTTTTGGCGGCTTCGATGAGAACTTGCTGCCGTTCGCGGGCGATGTCTTCGCGCATGGAAGCGACGGCACCGTTCAATTTTACGAATTCGGTTTCGAGTTTGTCACGATCGGCTTGTAAGGCGGCGGCTTTGGCTTCCAGTTGCTCGCGCAGTTCTTTTTGTTCATGGAGGCGCTGCTGCAGTTCATCGAGCAGGCGGGTGGCCGTTTGGCCTTTATCACGGATAATCGTCTCGGCCGCCGACACGACGGATTCGGCCATGGCGAAACGGCGCGCCATCAGCAAACCATAGCTGCGCCCGGGGATGTCGGGAATGTATTCGTAAGTCGGTTTCAATGTTTTCTCGTCGAAGCGCATCGACGCGTTATGAATCGCCTTATTGGAAAATGCCAACTGCTTCAGCATCGCGAAATGGCTGGACACGACGACGAAAGCTCGCGTCTTTTCAAGATGACGGATCAAGGCGACCGCGAGCGCCTCGCCCTCTTCGGGATCGGTGCCCGTTCCCAATTCGTCAATCAACACGAGATCGTTAGGTCCAACTTGGCTGACCATCAAAGCGATGTTACTAATATGACCGGCAAACGTCGACAGATTATCCAACAGACTTTGCGAATCGCCGATATCGGCGTAGAAATGGTCGAAATAACCAAGCGTCGCCGGCTTTGAGGTCGGTAGCGGCAGGGCGCATTGATGCATGTAGGCAAGAAGGCCGATAGTCTTTAAAGCCACCGTTTTGCCACCGGCGTTCGGCCCGGTAATGATGACGATGCGACCTTGGCCGTCGAGGTGGAAGCTGTTGCTGACGACTTTTTTAGAATCGATGAGGGGATGGCGGGCTTTTTCGAGGTCGATCACCGGATTATCGCTCAAATGGGCGACGAAGCAGTCGTTTGAAATGCCATATTGCGCTTTTGAAGAAACGAAATCGAGGTAACCGATCAGTTCGTTATTGGAAGTAATCGCCGTCTCCTGGGTTAATATCCTTTCGGTCAACGCTAACAGAATGCGATGTATTTCCTGCTCTTCTTCGTTACCGATGACATATAGGTCGTTATGCAGCAAAACAAGCGCCGTCGGTTCGATGAAAGTCGTGTAGCCGGTATCCGACATCGCATGGATGATGCCGTCGACCTTGTTTTTTTCCTGGGTCAATACCGGAAGCACCAAATGGCCGTTTCTAACGACGGTTTGCTTATCGGCGAGGAATGTCTCATACCGGCTCAATTGCCGGTCCATTTCGACGTTGATCTTGGCCTCAAGCGCCCGTTTTCGGTGCCGGAGCCGATTCAATTCGGGACTGGCCGCATCTTTGACGGTCATGTCGCGTTCGATCACGCGGTCGATTTCTTTTAACACATCGTCAAGTGAAACGAGGCCGGCGAGAATGGCTTGAATGTTCGGAAACAGACTTTGATGGCTTTTGAAGGAGGCCAAAATCCGTTTGACGGTCCGAATGTCTTCGCCGATGTCATTGATCTCGCCGATGGCCATGGAAGCGCCTTTATGGGCTCGTTCGAAGTAGCCGCTTACGTCTTGGCTCGTCGCGATCGACATTGATCCGTAGCGTTGAATCAAAATGATCATTTCGTCCAATACGTTAAGTTCTTGGCTCAAACTGTTTTTGGGAATGAAGGAAAGCTCGCGTACCGCCGCTCGTCCTTTGACGGTATGGGCATATTCAAGCAGGCGATCGAGGATCGCGCCAAACTCCAGTATCGTGGCAATGTCTTTTCGCATTCAGTAGCCGGCTTTCCGTGTGCCAATGGCATGTTTTATGATAATATCATACTTGTTTATGGCTGATTTTGCACCGATTTCCATTTCCGTGAGCGTCGAGCGGATTCCCGCGTTGACGGCCTTTTACGCCGCCAATGAAATTCAGTCCGCGAGCGAGTATGTCCAATTCAAGGCCAAGCAGGACGCGATCGTGGTAACGGTGTATCGAAAGGTGCGTCAAGGCACCCAAAAAGTCGTGTTCCAAGGCCCGCAAGCCTATGAGAAAGCCAAATTATGGGGCGAACCGGTAAAGAAAGTCGTCAATCCATCAGGCAAATGGTTGGATGCTGGTCCGCAGATCGGCTCGGACGAGGTGGGCACGGGCGACTTTTTCGGGCCTGTCGTCGTTGCCAGCGCCTTCGTCGGTCCCAAGCAGTTGCGCCTGATTGATAAATACAACATCGCCGACAGCAAGACCAAGACCGATGAGCAAATACGTAATCTGGGTCCGCTCCTGATCAAAGAGATTCCCTATTCGCTTTTGATCGTCATGCCGCCCAAATACAACGAATTGATCAAAAACGGCTATAACATGAACAGCATCAAGGCCTGGCTCCATCACCAAGCGTTATATAACCTGAGTCAGAAGCACCATAACCGCTACCCGCTCTACATTGACCAGTTTTGCGCGCCGGCGCTATTCGAACGCTATGTCAAAAAACAAAAACTGCGGCTGCCCAATCTGACATTTGCAACCAAGGGCGAATCGAAATACCCCTCCGTCGCCGCCGCGTCGATGATCGCCCGCTATGTCTTTTTGCTTCAGATGGATAAGCTTAACGAGGAATACGAGATGATCTTTCCGTTAGGCGCCGGGACAGCAGTTGACGAAGTCGCGCAGAGGCTAATTGATAACGGCAAAACGGAAACGTTATACGCGGTTTGTAAAAACAATTTCAAAAACCTTAAGAAATTATTTAAGTAAGGCCAATACGGCCACGAATTCTTTTGGCAAGTCGGCTCGATAGCTGACTTTTTTCTTGGTGTCGGGGTGTAACATCTCGAGTCTTGTGGCATGCAGTAATTGCCCTTTGGCATACCGTTTGTCTTTGCCCCCGTAAACGACATCGCCAACAAGCGGATGGCCGATATAGGCCAAGTGGACGCGGATCTGATGGGTTCGCCCGGTTTCCAGTTCCAGTTCCAAGAGCGTGTATTCGCTAAATCGACGAATCACTTTGAAGTGGGTGATCGCCGGTTTGCCGTTATCGGTGTTGACAGCCATTTTCTGACGGAATTGCGGATCGCGTCCGATCGGTGCCTTGATCGTGGCCGCTTCTTCTTCGATGCGTCCCTTGACTAGGGCGATATAGGTTCGCTTCAGCGAATGGTCGGCCAGCTGCGCGGCTAAATAGCGGTGCGCAACGTCGTTTTTGGCGACGACGAGCAAGCCCGAGGTGTCTTTGTCGATGCGATGGACGATGCCTGGTCGGGCAATGCCGTTAATGCCGCTTAGATGAGGAAAACGGGCCAATAAGCCATTGACCAAGGTATCGCCTTTATGGCCGGGCGCCGGGTGGGTCACTAAGCCGACCGGTTTATTGACCACGATGATCGACTCGTCTTCGTGAATGACCTCGAAATCAATGTCGCTGGCCTGTTGCGGCGCTTTCTCAAGCGGCGGTTCGCTGACTTTTACAATGTCGCCGAGTCTGATCGCGTATGACGATTTGACTACTTTGCCGTTGATCGTGATGTGACCATCGTCGATCAGCTGGGCGATCCGTGACCGCGACATCGTCGGTAAATTCCTAACTAAAAACTTATCCAACCGCTGCTTGGATTGATCCAGCGCGGATATCGTCAGTTCAAACGGTTCCATGGCGCTTCTTCATCAAGTCTTCGATCACCATGATGATGATCAAGGCAAACGTGCCGACGACGAGGCTCATGTCGGCGATATTAAAAATTGGGAACGGATAACCGAATAAGTTGAACGAGAGAAAGTCGATCACGCCATCGGCATAAAACGCCCGATCGATGAAATTGCCCCAGGTACCGGCCATCATCAGCATCAGCCCGGCTTTGAACCATTGGTCCATCTGTTTATATTTTTTGACGTAATAGACGATCATCGCCGTTCCGGCCGCAAACGAAATGATGGCCAATAGCCATGGTAAGCCAGATAGCATTGACCACGCGGCTCCGGTATTGCGGTCATAGTCGAGTTTGAAAAAACCGGGAATGACGACGATGTTGACATCATTTAGGTAACAAACCCATTTGGTCACCTGATCGAGAATGACGATCAAGACACCCAGCCAAATAAACGAGCGGAAGAAAGCCGTTAATTTAGCCTTCATTTGACGGCCTCGTGACAGCGCGAGCATATATGCTGTTCGTCGATACTAATCAAATCGTCATAATAATTCCAGCAGCGATCGCACCGTTGTCCTTGATGGCGGGTAACGCTGACGAAACTGTCTTTCCCGTGCCGGACTTCAAGGCGGCTGACGATGAAATACCGGGCGCGTTCAAGCGGATCGAGGTCGCTGAGCAAATCAAATATCTTTCCGCTCGGCAAGGTCAAGACGACGTCGGCTTCCTGGGCCGAACCGATTAATCCCCGGCCCCGATGGACCTCGAGTTCCTTGAGCACTTGGGCGCGGACTTTCAATAGTTCATCGAAAAGTGCGAGGTTGTCTTCGTTAAGCGGTCGAACTTGTGGATAATCCGTCAATTGGACATACGCGGCTTTATCGCTTGGCAACGTGGCATAGGCTTCTTCCATCGTGAACGGCAGCATCGGGGTCATCATTGAAATGAGGCCGCGGACGATCGCATCGTATGCCGTCTGCACTTGGAGCCGCCGCCGTGACGATCTTTTTTCGCAATAAAGGATATCCTTGGTCATGTCGCAGTAAAACGATGATAGATCGCCGGAAATAAAGTTGGTAAGGGCCATCATCGCTCCGGCGAAATTGTATTCGTCCATATAGGTATTGACCGCATTGACTAGCCGTTGGTAGGAGGCAAGCACCAGCTCGTCGATCGTCGCCAGTTTGCTTTGGGCTTCCTTGGCGCGGTCGAAATAACCGTTTTCGCCATGGGCGAGGTTACCAAGCATGAATTTGATTGTGTTGCGAATCTTCCGATACGTTTCGGCGTTGCCTTTGAAGATGTCTTCGCTGGCGCGCACGTCGGAAGAGAAATCGACCGTAGCCGCCCATAGCCGCATGATGTCGGCACCGTAAATGGAGCACATTTTGAGCGGATCGATGCCGTTTCCCTTCGATTTGGACATTTTTTCGCCCTTACCGTCGACGACGAAACCGTGGCTGACGACTTGGTCGTAGGGGCTTTGCCCCCGCGTGGCGACCCCGATAATGAGGCTGCTGTTGAACCAGCCGCGGTATTGGTCGGAACCCTCTAGATACAAGTCGGCCGGCCATTTCAGGCCGCGTTCGACGAGGACGCTGACGCTGCTGGAACCGGAATCGAACCACACGTCCATGATGTCGGTTTCCTTATAGAAGCCGTCATGGGGACTGTGACTGTTCTTGTAATTGGCGGGCAGGAGGTCTTTAGCATCCTTTTCGAACCAGACGTTAGACCCGTGGGCGGCAAACATAGTTTGGATATGGCTGAAAACGTCGCGCTCGATGATTGGAGTCCCGTCTTCGTTATAGATGATCGGAATCGGCACGCCCCAGACGCGTTGGCGCGAGATGCACCAATCGCCGCGGTCCTTGATCATGTTATGGATGCGCAGTTGGCCCCAGCCGGGCGTCCAGCCGATGCGTTCGATTTCCGTAAGCAGTTTAGCGCGGATCGGTTCGATCGAGCCGAACCATTGCGGCGTCGCTCGGTAGATAAGCGGTTTGCCGGTGCGCCAGTCATGGGGATAAGTGTGGCGCAGTTTCCCTTCGGATAAGAGGGCGTTATTTTCCCGAAGCATCGTCAAAACGATGGTATTGGCCTCTTCGTAAAACTGACCGGCTAATCTCGGTCCGGCTTCATCGGTCATCATCCCGCGTCCGTCGACCGGGCATAGCGGCGGCAATCCATAGGCTTTGCCGACGATGAAGTCGTCTTCGCCGTGACCGGGTGCCGTATGCACGAGTCCGGTGCCGGTGTCCGAAGTGACGTGGGTGCCTAAGATGACGATCGAGGAACGGTCGAAAAACGGATGCTTGGTTTTGGCATATTCGATGTCACGACCGACGAACGTCGTCAATAATTCGCATTGGGTGAGTTTTAATGCCTCGGCGAAACTGGTTTTAAGTTCCTTCAAAAACACCAATACGCCGTGTTCGGTTTGATAACGGCCGTAGTCGAGATCGGGATGGGCGCTGATGGCTAAGTTGCCTGGGAGCGTCCACGGCGTCGTCGTCCAGATGACGAGACGATCGCCAAGTTGCAGCGGTCCCTTGGCTTCGGTGACCGTAAAAGCCACATAGATTGATGGTGAGGTTACTTCTTCATATTCGATTTCGGCTTCGGCCAGCGCGCTTTCCGAGCTCGGCGACCAATAAACCGGCTTCAAACCTTTATAAATCAAACCCTTAAGCGCCATGTCGGCAAAGACGCCGATTTGCGCCGCTTCATAACGCGGATCGAGGGTGACGTAGGGATGATCGTAATCGCCGACGGCGCCTAGACGTCTGATCTGCTCTTTTTGCCGTTCGACTTGTTCAAGGGCAAAGTGACGGCAGGCTTCGCGGAACGCGGAGGTGGTCATCGCCTTGCGGTTGACGCCGCGTTTGGTCATCAGGTTTTCGATTGGCAAGCCATGGGTGTCCCAGCCGAACACGAACGGGGTGTCATATCCTTTCATGTTCTTATAACGGACGACGATGTCTTTCAAATACCGGTTAAGCATATGGCCGACATGCATGTCGCCGTTAGCGTAGGGCGGGCCGTCGTGTAGTTGGAACTGCGGTGCTCCCGCTCTCTTTTTCCGCATCAGCTCATAGTATTTGTTTTCGGTCCAGGCCTTGACCAAAAGCGGCTCCTTCTGGGCAAGATTGCCCCGCATTTCGAAGCTCGTCTTCGGCATCAATAGGGTTGTTTTCAGTTCCATACATTTTCTCCTAAAAAAATAAAAGGCGCCCGTAAGGACGCCATTGCGTGGTACCACCTTAATTCGCGATTGCTCGCCTCATGACTCCGGTAACGGGGAGGTCCGTCGGTCTTACTTGAGTTCGGATCCGCTCGGGGACGGGATACCACCAAGACTGATTCGATGACCTTGCACCAGTCGTCATCTCGCTACCAATCAGGATCTTGGTGACGTGTCGCCACCATCGATTTACACGCCGATTATGCCATATAGGCATCGTTATTGCAAATGTTTGTCGTTTAGAAATTCGGGCAGAAGACTCGCTTCTTCGTCAAGTTCGGGTTCCGGCTCATGGTTGTCTTCATGGTGATCAAGAAGCGAATCGGGTTCTGATTTACCGTTATCTTTGCCGTTGGTTTTGGTCGGCTGATACACCGGGACGGCCGTATAGTCGAATTCTTCGGCGAAGTCGCTGGCGATGACGCTGACCAGGATTTGGTCAGATAGTTGGTCGTTGATGGAAACGCCGAATTTGATGTCGAGGTTGGTGCCGGCGATTTCGATGATGCGGTCGACGGTTTCCTGGGCCTCGTACAAATTGACGTTGGGTCCGCAGGTAATGGCAACGATGGCTTTGCGAGCGCCGGTGAGACTGCTTTCGAGCAGTGGGCAACTGACGGCGCTATGGGCGGCGTCGCGCGCCTTGGTCTCGCCCTGACCCATGCCGAAGCCGATCAGGCTGATGCCGCTGGCTTTCAAGACGTTACGGACGTCGGCGAAGTCGAGGTTGATGACTGCCGGCATCAAAATGAGGTCGGTGACCGTTTTGACGGACTGCGACAAGACGTTATCGGCTTCGCGGAAAGCGGCGCCGATCGGGATGTTGCCGGCCGTCATCATCAGTTTGTCGTTACTGACGATGATCATGGCGTCGACGGCTTTCTTTAAGTCTGTCAATCCGGCGACGGAGTTGGCGATACGGCGTTTGCCTTCGAACGTGAACGGACGGGTGACGATGGCCACGACGAGGCAGCCTTCTTCTTTGGCGATGCGGGCAATGACGGGAGCGGCTCCGGTACCGGTACCGCCGCCCATGCCGGCGGCGATGAACACCATGTTGGCGTTCTTGACGATGGCGCGCACGTCTTCAATGCTTTCTTCGGCCGCTTGGCGGCCGACGTCGGGATTGCCTCCGGCGCCAAGACCGTTGGTTATTTTTTGTCCCAAAATGAGACGATTGCGGGCTTTGCTGGTCGATAAGGCCTGTTTATCGGTGTTGGCGACCCAAAAATCGATGGTGGAAATATCGTCGTCGATCATACGATTGACGGCGTTATTGCCGGCGCCGCCGACGCCGATGACCACGATGCGGGCGGCCGCTTCGAAGTTGTCGAGTTCGTTACTGTATTTCTCTTGCATGCTAGAACCTCCTAAAGTTCGTCGTCGTAAGCATTGTACTGGGCTTTTTTGGATGTGCCCTTAACCCGTTGGACGTTAGTGACCGGAATCAGTACTTCATCGGTCAGGGCGGCGTATTTATCGGTGACGAACAGGGCGCCCAATCCGGCTGCGAATTGCGGATCGCGGGCTCCGATGACGTCTAAGTGCGGCCAAATGTACGGCTCGTGGCCGCGCATCGAGCCGTAAAGGGCGCGGAATCCCTGGAGTTTACGAGCTCCACCAGTAAACATCCAGGGCAAGGAGGCAAAATCGATTGCCGCTTGAACATGGCGCTGCAGTTCGCTCGGAACCGAGGCCAATTGTTCGAGCCACGTTTTGAAAAACGGAGTGATGACTTGATTAAGTTCGCTTTGGCGGATCGTCTTGGGACCGGTTTCGCCGCTTGAGCGGAAGATGATGCCGTCGTAAGTGTTCTCGCGTTCGTCGTAACCGTAATGTTCCTGCAGGCGCAGCGCGTCTTCAAACGAAAGACCGAGTCCAGAGGCGATAGCCTCGGACAGATCATAACCGCCTAGTTCAAAAGTGACGGCGGCATATAAACGGTTGGCGGCGATGAAGGAAACCGACGTCGTCTTGCCGCCCAAATCGATTAGGAGATATTCTTCCGGCGTTTCGAGTAGCGCGGCGGTCACTTCGCTGATGCCATGGGCGGCAACGACGGTCTTTTTGATCTTGAGACCGACTTTGGCGCATACGTCGAGATAATCTTGGAAAATATCCCTGCGGATGAAATGCAAGTTGGCGTCGAGGCTGATGTTATTGGACGTCAGTCCCAGCGGCGGTTGGTCGTAGACATTTTCATCGTCGAGAATGAATTGTTCGGGCACGATGCCGGCTTGCGCCATCGTTGCTCCGGCCGATTCCTTCTTGAACAGGTTATTAAGGTTTTTGATGTCCATGGGAGCGATGATGCCCTGCTGGGAGATGATGTTCGTCGTTTTGCGGCCGGCAAACACTTGCAGATCATGCTCCGGGACGACCAAAGTCACCGCGGCGATCTTGACGTCGAGGCTTTTTTCCATTTGGATGATCAGCGTTTTGACGGCGTTCACGCTGGAGTCGATCTTGGCGATGCGTCCTTGGGTGATTTGCTGGGGGATGGCCACCTTCAAGGCTTCGAGCACGATCGGCTGTCCTTCGATGACGTAGCCAGCCAAAAGCTTGGTGGCGCCGGATCCGATGTCGAGGACGAAGGTGATGTTTTCCATGGTGATTCCTATGATACGAAGACGAGGTCGTAAAGCGGGGTGAACAGAAACACCCCAAGAAGCGTTAAGGTGATGACCAGTAGCAGCCATTTGACGAGCAGGATGTTCTGCCGCGACAAGCGGGCGTGTTGGAGACGCAAGTCGAAGGAACTGAGCGCGATGGTATCACTGACGAGCATCTTTTCTTTCCTCATAATCTTTCGCTTCCTTTATTCTATAAAAAATTGTGTTAGGTGATAACAGAATTTTTAGTAAAGCGCGATGATGGTTTCGGTTTCCGTGGGAACGGTTTCGCTGGTCGTCTCGCTATTGGCGGCGTTGACCGACATCAGCGACAGCGGCACGGCGACGCTGGCCGTCATGATCATCAATGCCATGGCGAATATGGCGATCTTGCGCGTCCGATAGTAGGTGGCCTTACGATGCAGTTTCACTAGTTTGTCTTTCATGGTTTTTCCTCTACTTTCGTATGATGATTCGTAGTTTGGCGCTATTGGCGCGATGATTATTCGCAATCTCTTCTTGACTCGGGACGATGACTTGACGATTGTAAAGTTCATATTTTGCCGGTGGCGGCACCAATATGGCTCCCGGTCCGTTACGCGAACCGCTGACTGTCGCTAGATCGCGGAACCGGTTTTTGACCATACGGTCTTCGCCGGAGTGGAATGTGATGACGGCGAGGCGGCCTTTGGCTGATAGTAGTTCTGTGGCCGCTTCAAGTCCTTTTTCGAGCGCGTTCATCTCGTCGTTGACGGCGATACGCAGGGCTTGGAACGCCTGTTTGGCCGGATGGCCCTTTTTCTTAAGCTCCTTTTGGGGCTTAGCCCCCTTGATGATGGCGACCAACTCGCCCGTGGTAGTGATCGGATGGTCGATGCGCGCCTTCACGATGGCTTTGGCGATTTGGTACGCTTGCGGCTCGTCGGCGTAATCGCGCATGATGGCCGTTAGGCGGCTGACGTCGTATTGATTGACGATGGCGGATGCCGTCAGCTTTTGGTCTTGGTCCATCCGCATGTCGAGCGGGGCGTCTTCGCGATAGGAGAAGCCGCGATCTCCTTCGTCGAATTGCGGCGATGATACGCCTAGATCCATGAGAATGCCATCGACACCCGTCACCCCGAGCAAATCCATTTGCCTGGCGACGTTGATGAAATTCTCATGGATGAGGGTCAGTTTTCCTGGATAACGGTCTAGTAACGTCTTGCCGGAGGCTATTGCCGCGGCGTCGCGGTCGAAGCCATAAACGTGGCCGGTCGTCAATTGTTTGAGAATCGCTTCGGTATGGCCGCCGCGACCGAATGTCATGTCGACGTAGATGCCATCTTGTTTGATTGCCAGCCCTTCGATAACCTCGCTAAGCAATACCGGAACGTGTTCCTCCATCGTCAGCGAACCAAGCCTTCGGAGGTCGTTTCGAATTCGGCATCGGCTTTTTCCCGGTATTCGTCCCAGGCTTTTTCGGACCAGATTTCGATATGGTCGTGGACGCCGACGACAACGACAGATCCGCTGAGTTGGTATTGATTGGCGGTTTTGGTGGGAATCTGGATGCGGCCATGATCATCGATCGTCAATTCCATGGTCGAGCCCAGGGCAACGCGAATGAAATCACGCGATGCTTTTGAATGGAAGTTAAGCGATTCGATTTCATGTTGCAGCTTTTCGAAGGCGGCTTCAGGGTAAATCGAAAGGCATTTATCATATCCCCGCAAGGCATAAAGAGTCGCTCCGATGGCTAAACGGAACTTGGATGGAATGACCAACCGTCCCTTGTTGTCGATCGAGTAGACAAAACTGCCAAAGAACATTTTTCCCACTTTCTCCCACTTTCTGCCTAAATCATAAACATTGCCGTTACATTTGTAAAGCATCAAACCTTCATTTTTTTCTTTTCAGTAAAAAAGCGCCTCCGAATTATGGTTCAAGAGACGCTTTTGATACTAAATTTCTGCTATTAAATTGCTAGATTCTAAACGAAGCGTTGAATCCGCTTGCTAAAGCAATCTTGACCTTTTCGATTACTTCATTGGTTTCAAAGTCGGTCAAAGTACGGTTTTCGCTATTGATGTGCATCGTCAGCGCGATCGATTTCTTCCCCGCCGGGATGCCGGTGCCGGCATAGACGTCGAATATCTCGACGTTGCGAATCAGTTCTTTGTTTGTCTTTCTAATTGCTTTGATGATCGTCGCGGCGTCGACTTCTTCTTCGACGATGACGGCGATGTCGCGCATGACTGTTGGAAATTTGGATAACGGCGCCATCTTGACCGGATTAACTTTCAATCCGAGGATGTAGCCCAAATCAATTTCCAGCAAGACGACATCGAGTTTCTTGAAATCGAACGGTTGGGCCCCTAGCGGCGAGAGGGCGCCGATGATGCCGCACGGTTTGTTGTCGACATGGATGGCGGCGCTTTGACCGGGATGTAGTTCCGGACAGCCAGTCAATCGTTCATAACGGTACCGAGCGGCGTCAATGCCTAATAAACTCATAATTGCTTCGAACATGCCTTTGGCATCGTAGAAGTCATACGGCCGGGTGACAAGCATTTGCCGTGCCGATTTCTGACCGACTAAAACGATTCCTAGATGCGCTGACCGGCTATGTTTCGTTTCGATTGAGCTGAGTTCGAACATGGCCAATTGCTTGTTTTGCCTGGCAACGTTATAGTTTGCGGACTGAAGTAGCGAGAATGAGAGGCCGCCGCGGACGTATTCGCGATCGACTGTCATCGGATTGGACAGCCGATACAGTTCGTCCTTATTCAAGAACCGATAGCTTTCGGCTTCGGATTTGTTGAGTAACGTGTATGTCAAAATCTCGTCAAGCCCGCGATTGAGCAATAATGAGCGCAGTGCTTCCTGACGTGTTTGTCCTTTCGAGAATCCGGCATTGATGGCCACTAGATGCGGCAATTTGGCATCGATATGTTCGAATCCTTGAATGCGTATCACTTCCTCGGATAAATCGACGATGCCGTCGACGTCGATGCGGGCGAATGGAACTAAGGCGACGACTTTGCTTTCGCGATGGGCGATTTCAAAGCCTATCTTCGTAAGCGTGGCTTCGATTTCTGCCATCGAAAAAGAGGTGCCGAGACGCATGTTGATGGCTTCACGCGTGAATGTAATTTCTTTCCGCTGGTGGACGACCGTGTCATGGGACACCGTGGAAGAGTACTCACGGCAGCCGAGGATCTCTTTGATTAGAAGCACGGTCAAATCGAGCACATCTTCTATTTGGTGCGGATTGGTGCCTTTGATAAAACGCTGCGAGGATTCCGACAATAGGTTAAGTCGCGTCGCCGTGCCCCGAATGGTCGCTCCATCGAAATGGGCGGCTTCGATGGCAATCGATGTCGTTGTGGCGCTAACGCCATGGTGGTTACTTCCCATGATGCCGGCTAAACAGGCAAGTTCTTTTCCGTTAGTGATTGCGATGTCGCCTTTTAAAATCGAATAAGATTTATCATCAAGGGCGGTGAATGTCCCCTCGAATTGCTCGCTGATAACCAATTCTTTGCCTTTTAGTTTGTCTAGATCGTAGAAATGGAGCGGTTGCCCCGTCAAGAGCATTACGTAGTTGCTGATGTCCACCAGCGGGCTGATGGGTCGCATGCCCATGGACGACAATGCCCGTTTTATGTATTCGGGCGTGGTGCCGTTACATATACCATGAACGGTCCTGATTGAGAATAGGCGGCATTTGGGCGTGTTCACCGTAATGGTAAAATCGGGTTTCTTTCCACTTGGTAGCGATTGTTTCCAGTCTTTTACTGGAAGATCAAATAATAAGCCGATTTCTTTAGCCACGTTATATAAGGCCATGGCGTCGGGACGGTTGGCCAATAGTTTGAGCGACAATATCGTGTCGTCAAGGCCAAGCAGCTTTAAAACATCTTCAATCCCAATCGGGGTATCGCCTGGGAGTACTTCGATGCCGTCTTTCTGGTCGTCGCTGAAATTCTTGTCGTCAACGCCGAGTTCCAATAACGAACAAATCATCCCGTTACTTTCGTTTCCCCGGATGTTGGAGCGGCTTATTTTGACTTTGTCCAGCACGGCGCCCGGCCGGGCGACGATGACTTTTTGTCCTGTCTTGATGTTGGGGGCTCCGCACACGATTTGGGTCGTGCCAAAATTGGGTCCCATGTCGACTTGGCACAACGACAAATGGTCGCTGCCATCCATCTTCTTGGCCTCGACAACATAGGCGGTGACCAAATTGGTTCCGACGGCAATGCGGTCGATCGTTTCCACCTCGATGCCGGCGAAGGTAAGTTTTCTAGCGATTTCCTCGGGAGTGATGCGAGAAATATCGACGTATTGGTTAATCCAGTTAAGTGAGATGCGCATATCGTTATCCTTTCATGAATTGCTTGATGAAGCGGATGTCGTTTTGATAGAAGCGGCGAATGTCGTCAATGCCGTATTTGAGCATGGCGACGCGCTCGATGCCGACGCCAAAAGCAAAACCGGACCAAACCTCGGGATCATACCCGGACATCCGTAACACATTGGGATGGACCATGCCAGCCCCAAGTATTTCAATCCAGCCGGATTGCTTGCACATCGGGCAGCCTTTGCCGCCACATTCCATGCAGCTGACATCAACTTCAACGCTCGGCTCGGTGAATGGGAAATAGCTCGAGCGGAGGCGGATTTCCCGTTTTTCGCCGAATAGTTTCCGGATAAATAGTTGCAATGTGGCTTGTAAGTTACCTAGGTTGATATTCTTGTCGATCAATAGACCTTCTATTTGCCCGAATTGATGCGAGTGCGTGGCATCGTCATCGTCTCGTCGGTAAACTTTACCGGGGCAAACGATCCTGATCGGTTTACCGGCGGCTTTTTCCATCGAATGGGCCTGAACGGGTGAAGTATGGGTTCGCAGCAGGGTGTTGACGTCGAAATAGAACGTGTCTTGCATGTCGCGGGCGGGGTGGTTCTTGGGAATATTCAACAACTCGAAATTATAATGGTCGCTTTCGACTTCGGGACCTTCGGCCACTTCATACCCAAGCGCGTTGAAGATGGCGACGATCTCGTCTCTGATGATATAAAACGGATTGCGGACGCCCGGCTGTTCGCTACTAGCTGGCAGCGTGATGTCGATGCGTTCAAGGGCGAATTTCTTCGCTAGCGAAGCGGCGTCAATCAAAGCTTTCTTTTCATTTAATAGGGCTTCGATGGTCGTCCTGGCTTCGTTGATCAGCTGACCGTAAGCGGCTTTCTTGTCGGGCGGGACGTCTTTCATTTGTCCAAACAGCCCCATCAGTTCCGATTTTTTCGACAAAAACTTGTTGCGGGCGTCGACGAGGGTCTGCTCATCGGCGATGATGGCGATGGCCTCTTTTGCTTCTAAGATGATTTTGGCGATGATCTGTTCCATATTGGCCTCCTAAAAAATAAAAAAGTCATTCCCGAGGAACGACGTTTAGCCGTGGTGCCATCCTACTTCGTAAATAGATATTACGCACTAAGGTATTAACGCTACCGACGGGACATAATCCATACTCCGAGGTGAATTCGCCGGCGCGCTTCGCGAGTGGTTCCACTTGTTCACTCTTCCCTATCGATTGACATACGGGTACTATTTCTCTTCAACGTATATTAAAAATTATAACACTAACGCGAAATAAGGTCAGCGGTTTTTTGCTTCATGAAAAACGATACCAGCGGCCACGGCGACATTTAGTGATTCCATATCGTTGATCGGGATGATGATTGAGTCGTCTAGTTCTGCCTTTATCAGCGGTCTTATTCCGTGTGCTTCCGAACCTAGCACGACAATCGATTTATCGGGCCAGCGGTACGTGGTTATCGAAGTCGCCTTATTGTCAAGCACCGTCCCGATGATGCGATAGCCGTTATTCTTCATAGTACGGAGCCACGTCACGTCTTTCGCGACGGAAGGAATGAGGAATATCGCCCCTTGCGAGGCAGTGATAACTTTGGGATTGTAGAAATGGGCGCAATCGGAGCCAAGGACGACTGAGCTCATGCCGAATGCTGCCGCGGTGCGGATGATGGTGCCGACATTACCGGGATCGTTGACAGCGTCAAGGTAGACGATAGCATTTCCAAGATCGCCAGGTTCTGGCAAATAGTCGCATGCAGCCATGATGCCCTGGGGCGATACCTGCATCGTCAATTTTTCCATGATATGCGCGGCGACGAGGTATTGGTCGATTGACGAGGGGACATTTTTCTTTTCGTCCGTCGTTATGATCGCTTTCGCACATCCGTGGTCAATAGCCATGGCGACCAAATGTTCACCCTCGACCAAAAACTGCCGCATCTCATTACGGACGTTAGCCTGTTTCAACGAGGCAAACTGCTTGATTTTTTCATTGGTGGCGCTGGTGATGTGATAAATCATCGATACATTCCTTGTTTTAGTTTAGCATGTTGTAAATCGTAAGTCGGATAATAGCGGCGGATCAAATCATAAAACGAACGCGAGTGGTTGATTTCGAAGTAATGGGCCAATTCATGGACGATGACCGAATCGACGATCGGGGCGCTATAATGGATCAGCATTAAGGCGAACGTCAGCGTGTGCGTCCGCTTGGCATTAGATCCGAAACGGGCTTTCATGCGACGAACCTTGATCTGATACGGTTTTTTGATTCCCATGACTTCTTCGTAATAGCGCACCCGGGCCGTGAAATAAGTGATCGCTTTTTTCTTCAACTCGGCCTGGAAGCGTGTCGATAGATAATCGTCAAGCGGGGTTTTGAAAATCGTTCCCAAATAGGAATCGTCGTTAAGGCACCGCTTGCCAAGAAAATAAATATGGCTCCGGCTACATGATCCTTCCTTTTCAAGAAGCGGCAGTAACTTGCCAATATGTTTTTCAATCGTTTGCTGGATGAAAGACCATGGAACGCCGTGGGGGGCGTGGACTTCGATCGTTCCTTCGTGCGCCCGCATCGAAACGCGAAGCATCTTCTTGCGTATCAAGTTGACTGGATAATGTTTCCCGTTATGAACAAATTCTTTCATTCCGCTTAATTGTAAGCGAAAAGGCTTGGCCATGCATGTGAAAATCTTCCCAAATCAAAATTTAATGTATAATCGTTTTGTATCATGAAACTGACAATTCGCCAACTGACTTTGACCGCCGTGCTGAGCGCTTTAACGTTTGTCCTCACGGCGTTCGTCCGCATTCCGCTCAGCCTCGGCTATTTCAATTTGGGCGACATCATCGTTATTTTCACCGCGATATTCGTCCATCCGATCATTGGCGTGTTCGTGGGTGCTATCGGGGCGTCGCTGGCCGATTTGATCGGGGGGTATTTCTTCTTCATCCCGTTCACGATCATCGCCAAAGGGCTCGAAGCTTTGATTGCCGGCTATTTATTCCAAAAAATAAAAGCCCCATATAATTACGGGGCTTTGCTAGTTGGTTCAATGGCGATGGTGGCCGTTTATGCCGTCAGTTACGTCATCTTCGACCCGAGCATGGCGCTGATGTGGGCAAGCATGCCCTTCGATGCCTTGCAAGGTTTGGCTGGGGCGACCGGGGCGGCGCTACTTTATATCGCCATCAACCCGTACCGCCAGCATTTAAAACTTTAGATAAATTTTGATTCCTTGAGTTTTTTAACGACGTCGGCGTCGATGGCGGCGCATAGTTTCGTCACTAAATTCACGGTCGCCACATAGTCTTCGTAGTTGATCATCGAGACGTGACTATGGAAATATCGGCATGGAATCGACAGCGTCATCGTGATGACTCCGTCGTACTGTTTGTGGATTTCGCCCGAATCGGTGCCGCCGGCGGTCAATAGATCGTAACTGTAGCGGATGTTTTCGCTCTTGCAGACGTTTTCGACAAAGTCGAACAAGCCGCGGTGGGCGATGACCGAGCCGTCCATAATCGACAAGGCGACGCCGCCGCCGAGCTTGGTGTCGTTTTTAGGAGACGTCGGTAAGTCATAGCTCATCGTGACGTCGATGGCAAAGGCGACGTCGGGTTTGACGTGGTAGGAAGCGGTGCGGGCGCCGCGCAGACCGACCTCTTCTTGGACCGTGCCGCAGGCGACGACGGTAGCTTTGTGGTCGACGTTTTTAAGGTTGCGCAAGGCTTCGACGGCCACGGCGACGCCGAGACGGTTGTCCCAGGCTTTGCCTAAGAGGGTTTTGCCGTCGTTCATGACGCGGAAATCGGTGTGCGGCGTGATCATGTCGCCGATTTTGATGCCTAATTCTTCGATCATCTTTTTATCGGTGACGCCCATGTCGAGATACATATCCTTGATTTCAAGCACTTGCTTACGGGCTTCCGGTGACATCCCGTGGGGCGGTTGGGCTCCGATGACGCCGATGTATTCGCGACCGTCGCGCGTGGTGACTTTCATCACTTGGGCCAATAAGACGTGACCCCACCATCCGCCGAGCGGGTGGATGCGGATCATGCCCGAATCTTCGATCTTGTGGACGAGGAATCCAACTTCGTCCATATGGCCGGACAGCATGATCGTCGGTTGCCCATTTTGGCCGTTTTTGTAGGCGAGGAAGCTTCCGAGGTTGTCGAATTCGACCTTGTCGGCGTAACCCTCGACATACTTTTTCGCCAATTGGGCGATGGCCTTTTCATGGCCGGGAATGCCTTTGCCTTCGCTGAATTGCTTGAGAAAATCGAGACGTTCTTTTTGGTTCATAAATACTCCTATGGGTGAATTATACCTAATATTTGTTTTGTTGGCGCTGATAGTTGACTCCGAGTTTGGCGTAATAGGCCTTGATGATGTCGTCAGGTGTCGAATTCAGTAGCGGAATGATGTCGAGATACGTTTGGAACGCCGCTTCGTATGTTTCGTGGCGCGGATCGGCGCGGAATTTGATCACGTATTCGTATGTCTTTAAGAATGCGGCAACTAAAACGCCATCTGGTTTTGAAATTTCATAATCCTTTTTGAGACTGCCGACATCGATGCCAAGCGATAGGAAGAAATGCATTCCGTCGGCGTATTCGTCAAGGATCTTTTCGATCGGTGATGGCCCTTTTAGCGACCAGAACTTGAATGCCCTTGTTTCGTTGGCCAGTTCGCCCAGCTCCACCAATAGGGCCAGAATACGTCTTTGTCTCGTGGTCGGGTAATCGAGATTATGGTTCTCGTGGATATGGGCGTCGAGCCGACCTTGGTCGAAAAATAACGGGGCCAGGGCGATCGTCATTTGACTTTCTCCAAATGCCAGATGTCGTGATTGTATTGTTCAATCGTGCGGTCGCTGCTGAAGAAACCGGATTTGGCGACGTTTATCAAGGCGCGTCGGGCCCAATCGGCGCGGTCTTCATACAAGGCGACGATTCGTTCATGGGCTTTGACATAGGCGTCGAAGTCCTTGAGGAGGAAGTATTCGTCGTTATGGTGCATCACTTCGTCGAAAATCGGCCGGAACTTGTCGGCGTTGCCATCGGACCACGTGCCGTCGATGAGCGAATCGATGATGCGGCGGATCCTAAAGTCCTGGTTATAGACATCCCAAGGGTTATACGTCCCCTTGCGTTTCATCTCGTCGACTTCGTCGGCCTTAAGGCCGAAGATGACGCAGTTGTCGCGGCCGACCAGCTCGCTGATTTCCACGTTGGCGCCGTCGAGGGTCCCAAGCGTCAAAGCCCCGTTCATCATGAACTTCATGTTTCCGGTGCCGCTGGCTTCCTTGCCGGCGGTCGAGATCTGTTCGCTGACATCGGTGGCCGGAATGATCATCTCGGCCAAGCTGACGCCGTAGTTTTCGACGAAGACGACTTTCATGTAGGGATTGACGTCGGGGTCGCGGTTGATGCGCGTGGCGACGGCGTTGATCAGTTCGATGATCTTTTTGGCGTAGACGTAACTCGGGGCGGCCTTGGCGCCGAAGATGAAGCTATGGGGTCTAATACGGAAGAAAGAATCTTCTTTCATGCGGTTGTACAAATACATGATATGGAACACGTTGAGCAGCTGCCGTTTGTAGGCGTGGAGACGCTTGACTTGCACGTCGAAGAGCGACTTAGGATCGATGTCGATCTTGTTCTTCTTGGCGATGTAGGCGGCCAATTTTTCCTTCAGCCGCAACTTGATGTCCAAAAATGATTGTTGGACGGTCTGGTCTTCGGCATAAGGCAGGAACTTGGCCAGCTCTTCCGAATGGGTGATCCAACCCGATCCGATCTTGTCGGTGACCACGCGGGCTAATTCTTGGTTGGCATACAAGAACCAGCGGCGGTGGGTGATGCCGTTGGTCTTATTGTTGAATTTGGCCGGAAAAAGACGATAGAAGTCGGAAAACGTATCTTTCTTTAAAATCTCGGTGTGCAAGGCAGCGACGCCATTGACGGAATATGCCGTGTATAAGGCAAGATTGGTCATATGGACCATGCCGTCGCGGATGACGGCCATGTTCCGTTTGGCATTATCGGACACGCCGACGTCGTTAAAGTGGATTTGGCTGCGGCGATGGATTTCCTCGATGATCATGTAGCAGCGGGGCAATAATTGCTGCAGGTAGTGGACGGGCCATTTTTCGAGAGCTTCGGCCAACGTCGTGTGGTTGGTGTAAGCCATGCATTTGGTCACCTGACCCCAGGCATTGTCCCAACTGTAGCCGTATTCGTCGATTAGCAGGCGCATGAATTCGGGAATCGCCAGAATCGGATGGGTGTCGTTTAGTTGAAACACGAAATATTTATAGAAATCCTTCAGCGATCCATAGCGGCGGTTGTGACCGCGCATGGCCGACTGGAGTCCGGCGGATACCAAAAAATACTGCTGGCGCAGTCTAAGAATGCGCCCGTGCTCGGTCGTGTCGTCGGGATATAACCCATGCGTCAATTCGCGCACCGTCTGCAGATAATCTTCGAATTTCTGGTTTTCGGGGAGGTTCTCTTCGCTCGGTTCGGCCGACCAGAGACGCAAATAGTTGGATACATGATTGCGGTAGCCGATGACCGACATGTCGTAGGGGACGGCTTTGACGCAGACGGCGTTGGCGGTGCGGATGGCATAGCCTCCATCAGGTTTGATATAGGTCTCGGAGTTGCCGTAAAACTTGACTTCGACGGCGTGTTTGAGTTTGCGCACTTCCCAGACGTTGCCGTTGACGAGCCATTGGTCGGGCACTTCGATCTGGCGTCCATCGACGATCTTCTGTTTGAAGAATCCATATTCGTAACGGATGCAGTTACCATGACCCGGATAACCGAGCGATGCGATGCTGTCGAGGAAACAAGCCGCCAGACGGCCGAGACCACCATTGCCGAGACCGGCGTCGGTCTCGAGTTCTTCGAGCTCATGAATATCGATGCCGAGTTCGTTAAGTCCCTGTTTGGCGACGTCGTAGACGCCGAGATTCTGCATGTTGTTGACAAGAAGACGGCCAATCAGGAACTCCATCGAGAAATAGATAAGTTGTTTCTGTCCGGTGGCCAGCGTCTTCTCGCGGGTGCGCCGCCAGTCGCTGCCGGCATAATCGCGCACCATGCGCCCCAATATGTCGTAGCGTTCGGTGATGTGGCTGTTGGTGACGTCACGGCCGTATTTTTCAATCAGTCGCGCTTCGAATTCTTTTTTGAAAATGGATACCGAATTAAACATTTACTGCTCCTTTAGTTTTGGTTCGTACTTTAAAATTAAAGCCCCAAACGACGCTAATTTCAATGTTAAAGTGAATGGACGGCTTTCCGGTCCTTGCTGATTGATGGTGATTAACGGCAATCCGTTATATTGGTTCCAGCCGCCGTAGACATCCTTATCGGAGTTAAACAATTCGACGTAACGTCCGGGTTCGCTGATCCCAATGTTGTATTCGTGGTAATAATTGCCGGTCATGTTGAACACGAAGATGAGGCGGCTGTCGCCATGATGCCGTTCGAAGGCGAATACGCTTTGGTCGGCGTTGTCGACCATGAGCCATTGATGCGTTTCCGGATTGTATTCATCGGCGTATAACGCCGCTTCGGCCCGATAGATCAGATTAAGGTCGCGGACAAGGCGGGCGACCGAATCGTGCTTCGGGTAGGTCTTGAGATTCCAAGGCAGCGAACGCAGTTCGTTCCATTCGTCGAAACTGGCCAACTCATTGCCCATGAAGTTCAGTTTTTTGCCCGGATGGGCGAACTGGTAGGTGTATAAATTGCGCAGCAATGCGAATTTGACGTCATAGTCGCCCCACATCTTGTTGATAATCGTTCCTTTGCCGTGGACGACTTCGTCGTGCGACAGCGGCAAAAGGAAATTCTCGCTGAAGAAATAGGCCATCGAGAAGGTGATCTTGCTATGTTCGTACTTCTTGAAGATCGGGTCTTTCGAATAGTATTTAAGCGTGTCGTTCATCCAGCCCATGTCCCATTTATAGTCGAACCCGAGTCCGCCTTGCTCAAGGGGTTTCGTAACCCCGGGGAACGCCGTCGAATCTTCGGCGATCATCATGGCCGACGGATGATGGTAATGGATTTTTCCGTTGAGCCGTTTGATGAATTCGATGCCGCCGAGATTGGTCCCGCGGCTGCTGTCGCCGTCCCAATAAATGATGTTGCTGACGGCATCGACGCGGACGCCGTCGAAATGGAAGTATTCCATGAAAAAATTGACGCCACTCATCAGGAAGCTTCTAACGGGATCTTTGCCCAAATCGAATTGCGGGGAGCCCCATTGGCTGAATGTGTTCTTGCCGTCGGCGTATTCGTACATTTTCGATCCGTCGAATTCGATCAAGGCGTGGGCATCGCTCGCAAAGTGAACAAGCACGTAGTCCAAGATGACCCCGAAACCGGCCTGATGCATCCGGTCGATGAACGACATCAGCTGCATCGGATTGCCATATCTTGAATCGACGGCATAGAAGCCCGTCGCCTGGTAGCCCCACGATCCGTCATGGGGGTATTGGGTGATCGGCATGATTTCCACATGGGTGTAGCCGTGATCCTTGAGATAAGGAATCAAGTAGTCGGCGATTTCCTCATAACTGAGATTGCGGCCCTCGACTTGTCCTTTCCAAGATCCCAAATGGATCTCGTACATGCTGACCGGGCTGTGGAAACCGCGGTTACGGTTTTGCAAATATAACTCATCGTGCCAGATGAAATTTTCGATGTTGAACAGACGCGAGCAGGTGTTGGGACGGTATTCGCTATAGAAGGCGAACGGATCGGCTTTGTCGACATAAACGCCGTGGGCGTTCTTGAAGTGGTATTTGTATGATTGATAGTTGGTGAGCCCGGGTATGAACGTTTCGTAAACTCCGGCCTCGTCGACTTTGGCCATTTTATTGACGGCAAAGTCCCAATTGTTCCATTCGCCGACGACGCTGACGTCGCTGGCCAACGGGGCGTACAGGCGGAACGTCACCCCGTCTTCGCGTATCGTTTTGCGGCGGCCGTTACGATATTTGATCTCGGTTTCGCGGGTGATGAAGTGCGCGCCGAAGTACCGGAAGGCTTCGATTGACTGACCAAGGAGATACTCATACAAAACGCCATATGCCATAACCTACCTCCACCATGACATTAATTATACAAAATGGCCGTGCCGATAGGTATGACTTTAACTGATTTACCTACTTATTAACTTGAATAAACAATGAGGATAAACTAATATTGTTATTGGCTTATAGGAGTAATATATGTCCAAAATACTGGCTGTCAACGCTGGTTCATCATCACTGAAATTCAAATTGTTCGAAATGCCTTCCGAGCAGGTGATATGCTCGGGCATGGCCGACCGCATCGGTCATAGCGACGGGGTATTCAAGATTGAATTCGGAGCCACGAAAATTAAAGAAATCCACGATTTGCCGAGTCACGCCGACGGCGTCGAGTTGCTGCTGAAGGCACTCGTCGACAATAAGGTCATTGCCTCGTACGATGAAATCGCCGGCGTCGGCCACCGCATCGTCCAAGGCGGTAAATTCTACCCTAACAGCGCCCTATTCGACGAAAAATGCGCCGAAAACATCGAGGCGCTTATCCCGCTGGCGCCGCTGCATAACCGGCCGAATCTCGTCGGTTTCCGCGCTTTCAAAGCCATTTTGCCCAACGTCGGCCACGTTGCCGTCTTCGACACCGCTTTCCACCAAACGATGGAGCCGCAGGACTTCATGTTCCCGATTCCTTATGAATATTATGAAAAATACGACATCCGCCGCTACGGATTCCACGGCACGTCGCACCAATATCTGTCGCAGGAAGGCATCAAACTATTGGGCAACCCGGAACACTCGCGCATCATCTCGTGCCACATCGGCTCGGGAGCCTCCATCGCCGCCATCAAGGACGGCAAATGCGTCGCCACGTCGATGGGCTTGACCCCGCTAGGCGGCCTCATGATGGGCACGCGCACCGGTGACATCGATCCTTCGGTGCTCCATTTCGCGGCGTTGCGGACCGGAAAGACCCATGAAGAGATGTACGAGATCTTCAACAAGAAATCCGGCATTCTCGGCGTGTCCGGCATTTCCAACGATACCCGCGAAGTCGAGGAAGCCACTTACCGTGGCGAACCGCGCGCGGTGCTAACCAGTCAGCTGTTCGTCCGCCGCATCGCCGATTATATCGGTCAATATTATGTCCGTCTGGGCGGTGCCGATTTGATCATCCTTTCGGCCGGTGTCGGCGAAAACGCCGGATATTACCGGGCGCGCATCCTCGATGAGATCAAAGAAGCGCTCGGCATCACCTACGACGCCGAAAGAAATCTGCCATTGCGCGGCACCTTGGCCGTGATCTCCAACCCCGACAGCGCCATCAAAGTGGCCATCATCCCAACCGATGAGGAAGTCATGATCGCCCGGGACACGTACCGGATTCTGAATAGCTGATTATATTAAGATTCAAGCAGCGACTTGAATCTTTTTTTTGTCGTTTCGGTCAGCTTTTCGTTACCATAGGACAACACGAACAGGCTTCCGACCACGGCCCCCAACGGCGCGATTTGATAACCGCTGGCCAAGGGCATCGCCTTATTGATCAACGGCTCGGTAAGCAAAAGCCAAAGTGCGAATATGATCGTATCGACGGCATAACCGCTTACTTTGAGTTCTTCGAAGCGGACTCCTTCAAGGTGAAGTTTTCCTTCATTATTGGTTTGCAGCAACGCGAAATGTCCGGTTTCGCCGCGATACTCGAAAGTCGAGTTGTAATACATCAATGTCTGCGTCACCCGCAGTCTGACGACCTTGACGACTTCGTTTCTGGTCAAAGATCGATGAAGCTCCTGACGCCGCTTGATCAATCCAGCCAAAACGTGAATGTAAAGTCCGGCGGCGACGGCGGCGCGCCGATGACCGACGCTGATGGCGCTCAATTCGTAGATGACGTGATAGACGTACGGAATGTTCTTGTTCAATGTGTCTTCATAGTGCGCCCAATAAAATGCCAGCGGGGCCAAGCGCGGCAAAGCCCCGGCGTTGATGTCGAGTTCGGATACCGGCGTCAATCCGCCGGTCACCCGATAGGTTAGAAACGTATTCATCCCCTGCAGGAAACCCGGATCGAGCCGATCGAGATGGGCATTTTCGTTTTTGGCCAGTTCGCCGAGCCAGACCGCATACTGCGTTAGTAGCAGTTTCATCGAGATGCGAACGTTTTTATTGACTAGCGTCAATAGGCAACGGGCCATTCCGGCATATGGCAAGAATTGGCACACGCGCCGCTCGGCCACCAAATGGGCATGGGGATCGGAGTAACTAAAGCATTCGCCAATCGTCAATCCGGCCAGTAAATCGTCTTTGAGATTTTTGCTCAATAAGTAAATATTATCATATTGTGGTATTATCATGAAGATTGAGTTCCCTCATCCCGTTATAACAAAGGAGACCCCACGATGAAAACAAACAGCCCATTGATGAAACAGGCGCTGCGTCCATATAGAAAAACGATCAAGAAAATCTATGAAGCGATCCGCAAATACGACCGCATCGTCGTCTTTCGCCACGTGATGCCAGACTTTGACGCTTTAGGAACGCAAATGGGTCTTGTCGCCTGGCTCAAGGACAACTTCCCGAACAAGGAAATCCGCTACGTCGGCGACGACCATGTCACGTTCACGCCGCGGCTGTATCCGCTGATGGAAATCATTGCCGACGAATATTTCGAAGAACCGTTTCTGGCCATCGTGCTCGACACCGGCAACCACGACCGCATCGCCGACCAACGCTACCAAAAAGGTTCCCTAATCATCAAGATCGACCACCATCCCGTCGTCGATTCATTCGGTCATGTCAACCTCGAGATCACCTCGATGGCCGCCACTTCCGAAATAATCGCCAGCCTCATCTCCATGTATCCGCATAAATCCACGATCACCAAATCGGCGGCCGCCTATTTGTACTCGGGCATCGCCGGCGATTCAGGCCGTTTCATGTATTCCTCGACTTCGCCGCACACATTCGAAGCGGCGAAAATACTCGTGGCGACCGGACTCGATTTGTCAAAAGACGTCTATCAGAAAATGTATCAAAAAGCGCTTGACGACCTGAAAGTTACCGCCTATATCCTGAACCACTTCTCGGTCTCCCCCAAGGGGGTCGCCTATTACACGCTTGACGCCCAGACCCAGGAAACGCTCAAAATCACACCCGAACGCGGCAAGGAAAACGTCAACGTCTTCTCCAACATCGACGGCATCAACGTCTGGTGCTCAATCACCGAAGATCCCAAAGATCACGTCTGGCGCATCTCGATACGATCTAAAGAAATCGCCATCAACAAAGTCGCCGCCCAGTTCGGCGGGGGCGGACACGCCCAAGCCAGCGGAGCGAAGATTGACACATTAGAAGAGCTGCCCCGATTCATTACCGCCCTCGACAATCTGATCGAGTAGCCGTACACCCGAAATACGCCCGCTACCACTTAATGTGGTAAGATAATCACGAGGTTTTCTTCATGTTCACGCCACTACACGTCTATACGTCATATTCATTTTTAAAAAGCGGCTTCACGGTGGCGCATCTTTTAGCCTCGCTCAAAGAGAAACAATACGATCAGGCGGCCATTAGCGACTATCAAGTCCTGTTCGGAATTCCCGAATTCTTCGCGGGAGCCGAAAAGCAGGGCGTCATCGCCATCGCCGGTCTTGATGTAACCATCGCCGATGAACTGATCACATTGATCGCCCGCGATGAAACCGGTTATCTCAATCTCGTTGCCCTGTCAAGTGCCCAATCGTTAGAACCGCTGACCGACGCGTTCATTAAAGCGCATAAGCAAGGTTTGACAGCCATCGTTTCGACTCGGCAGGGACGGCTTCCGTATTTGTTTTCACATAATCAAGACGCCATCGCTCCAACGCTGGCCAAACTCGATCAGTTGTTCGAAACGTTTTACCTCGGTCTTGAAATATACGAAGCTTCCGACGTCGATTTCGCCGACAACATCAGGGACGTCGCCTCTAAATACAACTATAAAACAGTCGCCTTCCCATTCATCCGCTACCCAAAGACGTCCGACGCCATCGTCTTGACGATTACCCACGCGATCGCCCATGACGAAATCATCGAAGCCAAGGAAGAGGATGGGCCGTATTATCTGCCGGATTACTCCGAGTTGGCCGCCCGCTATACCGAAGAGGAAATCGCCATGACGATGACGATTGCCAACACGGTCGATTTCGATTTCAACAAAAAACGCGGTTCCTTGTTGAAATTCCCGCTTGAAGGCTATCCCGACGCCTCGATGGCTCTCCGCGAGATGGCCATCGACGGACTACAGAAACGCAACATCGACTTCACCAACATCGCCTACCTCGAACGACTCGACTACGAGTTACGGATGATCGAGGACATGGGCTATAACGATTACTTCCTCATCGTCAGCGACTATGTCAACTACGCGAGAGGCCAGAACATCCCGATCGGACCGGGCCGCGGCTCGGCGCCCGGGTCGTTAGTAAGCTATTCATTATTCATCACCGACGTCGATCCAATCAAATACAATCTGCTCTTTGAGCGTTTCTTGAACCCCGCCCGCAGGACGATGCCGGACATCGACATCGATTTCGCCGACATCCGGCGCGAGGAAGTCATCGACTACCTGCGTCAGAAATACGGCGAGAACCGCATCGCCAACATCATCACGTTCCAAACAATCCAAGCCAAACAGGCTATCCGCGACATCGGACGCATCTACCAGTTCAGCCCACGGACCATCGAAGCGATGTCCAAGGCTTTATTGGATAGCAAACTGGACCTTCGGACGGCGTTCAAACGCGTTCCGGCCTTCAAAAAAGTCATCATGGAAGACAAGGAATGCCTCGACATCGTCAAACTGGCGACGCGGATCGAAGGATTGATCCGCCAAAGCGGCATGCACCCGGCCGGCGTCATCATCAATGAAAACGACATTGCCTCCTCGCTGCCGGTGTTATACGCCAACGGCCATTTGATCACCCAATACGAGATGGACTATCTTGAGAACCAAGGTTTCCTGAAGATGGACTTATTGGGATTGCGAAACCTGACCATCATCGACAACTGCCTTAAGATGATCGAGGATAACGGCGGACCGCATCTCGACATGAATGCGATTCCCTATGACGATCCGAAGATTTTCGACTTGATCAGAACCGGACTGACGATGGGCATCTTCCAACTCGAAAGCGACGGGATGCGCAAAGCCATCAAAGAGATCATGCCGACGACGTTCGACGACATCGTCGTCTTGTTGGCAATTTTCCGTCCCGGTCCGATGGACAACATCGCCACCTACGCCGCCCGTAAGCAAGGCAAGGAAAACGCCGCCATTTTAGACACGCAGCTAAACGATATACTGCAGCCGACGTTCGGCATCATCATCTATCAAGAACAGATCATGCAGATTGCCGAGCGCATGGCCGGATTCACTTTGGCCGAAGCCGACCTGTTCCGCCGCGCGGTTGCCAAAAAGGACGCCGAAAAATTGGGCGAACTGCAAGACAGCTTCGTCGAAGGGGCGATCCGCAAAGGCTATAACCGCGGCCACGCCGTGTCCGTGTTCAACCACATTTACAAATTCGCCGATTACGGTTTCAACAAGAGCCACTCGGTCGCCTATGCCGTATTGGCGTGCCAGATGGCTTACCTTAAGGTTTATCATCCTTACGAATTCTTCGCCTCGATTCTTGAGACGAGCAGCGCCATCAACGACGAGAAGTTCAGTCAATACGTCGAGGAGTTGACCCAGCTCAAGATCGGGCTCGTCGCTCCCGACATCAACCATGCCGAATCTTCTTTCACGGTCCACGCCGGCAAGCTGATTTTCCCGTTGACGGCCATCCGCGGCGTCAATTCCGAATTCGCCAGCCGCATCAGCGACGAACGCGAAAGCGGACCGTTTGCCAGTTTCTTTGACTTTATCAAACGGATGTACCGCTACAAGATAACCGCCAAGCAATTGGAACACCTGATCGACGCCGGCGCCTTCGATTCAATTTATAAATCGCGGGCGACTTTGCGCGCTTCGATCAATAATGGCCTTCAAAACGCCGTCATCCACGGAAATAACGGAAATAATGGCGGACTATTGGCGGAAACCAACCACATCCCGACGGCCAAACTGGTAGTCGCCACCGACGACATGATCGATAACGTCGACCGTGAACTAGCGGCTTTGGGCATGGTCTTGTCCGGCTCGCCCTTCAAGCATAAGAAGCAGTTGCTTCGCAATTATCGTTTCATTTCGATTACCGAGGCCAAACAGACAACCGGCCAAGTCACCATCGCCGGAATCGTGCGGACGATGCGCACCGTCAAGACGAAAGCCGGACAACCGATGGCTTTCATGACCATCTATGATGACTCCGGCGACATCGAAGTCGTCGTGTTCCCCCGTCCTTTCGCCGAGGTGGCCACGGTATTGGCCAAGCATCGCCTGTTAGTCATTTCCGGACGGCGCGAACCCGACAAAGGCGATAATTTCATCGCCGACAAAGTCACCGTCGTCGAGGAGAAGACATGAAGAAGCTGACGATCGTCGACGGCAATTCGCTTCTATTCCGGGCTTATTACGCTTCGGCTTATCCCGGGGCGACGATCATGCGAACCAAAGACGGCGTGCCCACCAACGCCATCTACATATTTTCAAACATGATCATCCGCATTCTCGATGATTTTTCCGAGGGAGACGGTCTTTTGGTCGCCTTCGACACCGGTAAGAAAACATTTCGGCACCAGCAACTCGAAAGTTATAAGGCCCAACGCAAAAAGGTCCCCGACGAGTTGATCACTCAAATGCCGATTGCCCGCGAAATGCTGACCACGCTAGGCATTTTCACATTCGAGCAAGACGGATACGAAGGCGACGATGTCGCCGGCAGCGCGGCAATGAAAGCCCATAAAGAAGGTATTCTTGTCAACATCTTCACGTCCGACGGCGACTTTCTCCAATTGGTCAACGGAACGATTAAAGTCCACTTGATCAAAAAGGGGTTGTCCGACATCAGACTGATGAACCGCCAGGCGGTCATCGACGACTGGGGTATCGCTCCCGAACAGATTCCCGATTACAAAGGGCTTTGCGGCGACGCCAGCGACAACCTGCCCGGCATTCCCGGCATCGGGGATAAGACGGCCACGAAGCTGCTTCAGGAATACCAGACGTTTGAAAACGTCGTTATGCACGCCAATGACATCGGCGGCAAGACCGGCGCCAATCTCAAAGAACACGAAGCGATGGGACGCCTAAGCAAGAAACTCGCCATCATCGACACCGAGATGGATTTGCCTTTTACGCTCGAAAACACCATCTATGGCGGCTACCGCCATGACGATGCGGTCTCTTTCGGCGCCCGCTATGAGCTAAAATCGTTTTTGGCCAAACTGCCGGCACGCTGGAAGCAAAGTGAAGAAACGGCTTCCATCGTTATTAAGCGCGTCAATAATCTATCTTCGTTCCGCCTCACCGGAGCCATCGGAGTCTACCTTGACGCCACCGAAGCCAATTATCATAAATCGTCGCTTCTTGGCATCGCTATTAATAACGGCCTTGAGACCGTGTATATCGCCATCGAAGACGCCTTGAAAGATCCGTTTACGAAAGCGATTTTGGCATTGGACACGATCACGAAACGGATGTATGACATCAAAGCGGCCTATGCACTGCTCGACCGCTACGGATTGCGGCTCAATGGTCCCTTTTTCGATGCCATGCTGGCCAGTTATACCCTCGACACTTCCCTTAATCCGTCCGCCGAGGCTTTGCTTGGCCTCTACGGCGCCCAATTCCGTCATGACGATGACACGATCATCAGCCAAGATAACGCCGACATGGTCGGACAGCTTGCCTATCACCTATTCCGCCTATGCCCGAAAATCAAAGCCGCGGTCGAGGAAAAACAATCGCTGTCGATACTGACCGACATTGAGCAGCCCCTGGCGATCGTATTGGCCAAAATGGAGCGTAACGGCGTTCCCCTCGACGTTAAAATGCTTGAAAAACTCGGAACCGAGTACAAGAAAATACTGGCGCGGGAAATCACCGCCATCTATGAATCAGTCGGCCATGAATTCAACATCAATTCACCCAAACAGATGGCCGTCGTGCTATTTGACGAATTGCAGCTGCCGAATTATAAAAAGGGATCGACTAGTGCCGATGTCCTTAAATCGTTATCGGGAAAACATCCCCTCATCGAGCATTTGCTCGAGTACCGCAAATATTCCAAGCTGATTTCAACTTACATCGACAGTCTGTTCGAATACGTCCATGAAGACGGAAAGATCCATGCACTTTTCAATCAGGCCCTCACGAGCACCGGACGGTTGTCGAGCACCGAACCGAACTTGCAAAACATCTCGGTCCGCGACGAAGAAGGACGATTGGTCCGCCAAGCATTCTACGATCCCAATCCCGACATCGTGTTTGTGTCGTTTGACTATTCGCAGGTCGAACTGCGCATCCTCGCCCATTTAAGCGCCTGTCCCCCTCTGATCGACGCTTTCAATCATGACAAAGACATTCATACGGAAACGGCGAAGGCGCTTTTCGCCCATGACGGCGAATTGACCCCGTTGATGCGCCGCAAGGCCAAAGCCGTCAATTTCGGCATCATCTATGGCATTTCCGATTGGGGTCTCAGCGAACAGCTCGACATCCCGCCTTCGGAGGCCAAAGTCATCATCAAGGCGTTTTATAACGCCTATCCCGAAGTCCACACCTACATGCAAAATCTGATCGAGCAGGTGCAGACAAACGGCTATGTGACGACTTTGCTCGGGCGGCGTCGCTATTTAAGGGAAATCCACGATTCCAACTACCAAACGCGCGAATTCGCCAAACGGGCGGCCATGAATGCCCCGATCCAAGGTACGGCTGCCGACTTGATCAAACTGGCGATGGTTGCCATCGACAAAGCGCTGTCAAACCAAAAAATCAGCGCCAAACTGATTCTTCAAATCCATGACGAATTGGTTTTCTCGACACCAAAGGACGAGGTTGGCGCTTTATTGAATTTGGTCACTCCGCTGATGGAGCAAGCCTTCCCACTCAATGTTAAAATCAAGGTTTCGACCGGCGTCGGCCGCACCTGGTACGATCTTAAGGAGTAATGTTATGCCCGAACTTCCCGAAGTCGAGACGGTCCGCCGTCTGCTTGAACCCCGCGTTAAAGAAAAGACGATTGCCGATGTCCGCGTCAACTACTGGCGCATGATCCAGTCCGACCACGACTCGTTTGTCTCCTCCCTGGTGGGTCAAACCTATGACCATATCGAACGCATCGGCAAATTTCTGATTTTTAAATTCAAATCCGACCTGGTGCTTATTTCCCATTTGCGGATGGAAGGAAAATACCTTTCGTTAAGGAATACCGATGAGGATTCCCGTTACGCCCGCGTCGTCATCGAATTTAATGACGGCAGCAAGCTTTGCTATGACGACTCGCGCTGTTTCGGCACGATGAAGCTTGCCAAAGAGGCCACCTATCGCAGCCAAGCGCCGCTAGAAGGCATCGGTCCCGAGCCGTTTGTGCTCAAAAGCGGCAAGCATCTGTTCGCCAACGTCACTAGGTCAAATCGCCCGATTAAAGAGTTACTGCTCGACCAAACGATATTAGCCGGCCTTGGCAACATCTATGCCGACGAAGTCTTATACCTCGCCCAAGTCCATCCGGAATTGCCCGGGAAAGCAGTCACGCTGAGTGAGGCCACGCGCCTGGTCGAGTTTTCGAAACAAGTCCTGCAAGCCGCCATCGACGCCGGCGGTTCGACCATCAGAACATATCAAGCAGCCCAGGGCGTCGACGGCCGGTTCCAACATGCCTTAAGCGCCTATGGCAAAGCGGGCGAAGCTTGTCCACGCTGCCACGGACTCATGGCCAAAAACAAGGTTAAGGGACGCGGTTCGACATTTTGTCCCCATTGCCAGATCAATCGGACCGTTCCGTTCATCGTCGTGATCACCGGTCATATGCATGCCGGCAAATCGACATTATTAAAACTGGCCTCCGAACGCGGCTATCCCACCATTTCCTCCGATGCCGTCGTCCGTGATTTATACAAGGAACAAGCTAACGTCGACAAAGTCGCTTCGTTGCTGAAAATATCTTTTCCGGAAGGAAAGTTCGATTCCCATCTAGTCACCGAAACCATCATCAGCGACAAAGCTTCAAAGAAGCGACTCGAGAAATGGCTGCATCCATTGGTCAAGAAGCACATTCTATCGTGGGCTGATAGACAAACGAGCGCCCCGCTGTTTGTCGAAGTTCCGCTCTATTACCAAGCCGGATGGGAGGCGTTATCGCCTTACGTCATCGGCGTGAAAATTCCCTTTATCGTCCAAAAAGAGCGCATCTACGCCAATTTCAGCCACCCCGAAACGGCCATGGCGCTTGCCCAGACAAATGAATTCTCACTCTATGAAAAAAACGTCGCCGACTTATTGGTCAACGACGGATATCTCCATGATTTCATCGAACGCGGCGAAGCGGCGCTCGACCGAGCGGTGGCTTTTTCAGTAAAGGCCGCCCAAAGTGCCGATCTCTAATTCCTTTTGACAATAATCGTTGAGTAAACGGACCAGTTGCCGGCTCCTAATCTTGCCGGCGTCGGTATTGCCGTATAAGGTACCGATTTCATTGATGCGGAAATCACTCGTGAACAGGGTGATTTTTTTGTTTTGGGCCCGCTGCAGCAGTAATGGATAGACGATCTGGTCGCGGAGATAGTCGGTCTTGAATTCATTTCCAAGTTCGTCGACGGCCAATACGTCGATCGTTGATAAACGGTCAAACAGCAGTTTGAACCGGGGTTTATCGGTGATGGCGGCGTCGAGCATCGCCTTGAAATAGGTCGAAGCGGCGATGATGGCAGCTTGTCCGTAGCCGGCCTCCAACAGTTCATTGACGATGGTAACCATGACAAAACTCTTGCCGGTGCGATGGGAACCGGTGATGTAGAGCCAGCGAGTCGATTGTTTGCGGATTAGCTTGACGGCTTCGGCTATCAATGCGGCGCGGGCTTGCCGGTCATCAAGGTCGACAAGGCGCGATTCTTTCCACTCTTCGGGAAAATCGGACACGAAATAGCGGCGGTCGCGTTCCATCCGCGCGGCTAATAACGGACACGGTTCAAACGTCCGTTCGATGAATTTGCCGTTACGGTAGAGCCGCACTTGGTAATGGCGCTGCCCTTTCGCACATTCGCCAAGACCGGGGCATTTGGAACAGTAGGCTTGGTCTTCGTAAAACGCCGTGAAGGCGGCGATGTTCTCTTTGACTTCCGATTCGCTGGCTTTGAGACGCACAATCTCGGCGGCGACTTTGGCGTCGGCGATTATCAGACGGTATTGTTCTTCGATCGCGTCTTCGAACGTTTCGGAAAAGATGTCGGTGACTTTGATTTTCTCCATCTTCACTTGCTTCCTTTCTCGCGTTCGAATGATTCCAATAAAGCGTCGATGTCGACTTGATCGGATGCTTTTTCGTTGCTTGCCGTTTTCTCGGTTTCGACCGCTTTTTTCTTCTTATGGGTCGTTTTCTTTAAATATTCCATTGCTTCGAGGGCCGATCCGACCCGGCTGCGGGCAAGCGCGGCGGCGACTTTTTCCACCAGCGCCCGCGGAAATGTCATCTCGGCTATTTCCAAAACATAATCGACCAGCGCGTTGATGACCGCCAAAGGCAGATCGTAACTTTTCTGGATGTCGCCGAGGATGCGTATGTCGGCCGAAGCGGGCGGGTTGTTGAAGTTGCGAATGCGGAAATAATCGAGCGGGCTCGTTTCTTCCATTAATTTGATTTTCATGGCCTTATTGGTGTCGCTTGAAATCTTCGTCTTCGCTTGCCGTCTGGTTTTGGAGAACGGAAATTTGCTTTCCATACTGACTAGTTGCGTCAGTTTACGGAAATCAATCGGTTCGCTCACATCGCCGGTATAAGTGGCGATGATGAGTTCGGCCATGGCCAGCTCGTCGATTCCATACAGGGCGGCTTTCTTTTCGATGTCATCAAGCAAGTCGGGTTTGAAAGTGGCGGTGTTGATTTGGCTCTTTTTGGCGATTTCCGCGATAAACGCACCGCGGTCAAATGAGCCTTGCGCCGATAACGTCTGCCGCGAAAACAGCTTGGCGTCGGAACCGGACATGCCAAACGCCGGTTTGGTGAAATCGGGATGGAACACTTCGCCGAAGGTCGCGCTTATTTCCTCAAATCCTTCGAGGTTTTGCGGTTTGGCGAACGATAGACGCCATTTCTGCGCATCTTCGGTGCCGATCAGTTCGGCCAGCATGCCGGAGAAGACCACGTCGGCGAAAAATTCAGCCGGTGTCTTGGGGGCGTAAAGTTCGTAAACCCATTCGCCATAGCCGGTCCGTTGTTTATAGTAGCTTTTGATGAGGCCGACAGCTTCCAAATGGGCTTTGGCCAGTGATAAGTCGTTGATGGTCATTTGCGTATGGCGCATCAAGTCTTCATGGCTAAGAGGGGTGTCGCCGAATTGCTGGTCATGGAGCGCTTCGAGGGTAAGGAAAAACGCCAAACCCTGATGGGCAATCAGCGGTTGATACAACTTCGTCAGCACGATCCGATCGTTATCGGTGATGATGCTGGCGCGTCTGATGGAAAAGAAGTCTTGTTTCGCGATATAGCGCATGGTGCGTTCCTTCATATAGATTACAACAGCGGCCATCCTTTTGGAAACAAAAGCCGCGCTTCGACCTTAGGTATCGTATTGCTTATAGCCATAATGGGTTTCCGCTCGGCAAATGGGAAATTCGTTATAACGTATTGTTTTTTCATGTGTATTATTATAATTGTTTAGCGAATTGATATTTGCTAGGATTGATGACACAAGGGAGTAATTGATGAAGCACTTCATGCTCGATGCCTATGGCGTCAAACGCAACAGTCTCAACGACATAAAATTTATCCAAAACACCTTGAACGAAATTACGGCGCGCCTGAAACTCGAACCCGTGGCTCCGCCGTTTTTGTTGCCCTATTATTACGGTCTCGAACCAGAGGATATCGGCATTAGCTCCTTTGTCATGCTCAAAGGCGGACATTTGACGATCCATACGTTCCCCGTCCTAGCGTGTTACTTTGTCGATTTGTATTCGCCGGCTCCGTTCAACGAAGCCAAGGCGGCCGCCCTGTTTTATGAAAACTGGCCTTATGACGAAGAAAAATCCAACGCGGTCACCGTCGATCGCTCAATCGGCCGGGAAGAGATCGTCCCCTTCGAACCGCAGGAAGTGTTCGGACCCCACATTCTTGCCCGTCTCCAAGCCAAGAAAACAGTCACGATGGACTACATTTTCAAATTTCTCGAGCAGTTGGTGTCCGACGTCGAGATGACGCCGATCATCCGTCCGTATGTCATGTACGATACCAACAAAAATCCCGAATATCTATCCGGCTTGACGATGATTGCCGAGAGCCATATTTCGTTCCATTACAATATTAAGACCAACGATATCCTGTTCGACATCTTCTCATGCAAGATGTTCAACTATCAAAAGATCCACGACCATCTAGTCGAAACGATGGCGGCGATTCCGTCCTTCGTCGTGATTCCGCGCGGAACCCGGCATCAGTTCCTCAAGGAGAACCTGAAGAACAAACGGGCTTTGTCGGAACGCATGAAAAAATACTCTCTGGCCTGGCGTAACCAATCATTTAAATAAGCAACCCTTTTATGTCTTTATAAGCCATAAAATGATAAAATATTTCTTAAGATTTAACCAAGGAGGCGCGCATATGATCAACCGCATCGGTGTCTTGACTTCCGGCGGCGATTCGCCTGGAATGAATGCCGCCATTCGCGCCATCGTCCGCGCCGGACTAAAAAACGGCAAGGAAATGTTCGTCATCTATAACGGCTACAAAGGTCTCGTCGAAGGACAGATCGAACAGGTAGACCGCAGTTTCGTGTCTTCAATCATCAATCTTGGCGGCACGATTATCCGTTCGGCTCGCTTACCTGAATTCGCCGAATTATCCGTCAGGCAAAAAGGCGTTGACCAACTCCGTAAACACGGTATCGATGCCCTGGTCGTCATCGGCGGCGACGGTACCTATATGGGTGCTAAAAAACTTTCGGAAATGGGCATCAACTGCATCGGTCTTCCCGGGACGATCGATAACGATATCGCCTGCACCGACTATACGATTGGGTTCGACACCTGTTTGAATACGATTCTCAACGCCGTCGACAAACTCCGCGACACCACTTCGAGCCACCAACGCTGCTCGATTATCGAGGTCATGGGTAACCGCGCCGGCGATTTGGCCTTGTTCTCCGGCATTGCCTGCGGCGCCGAGCTCATCGTCAGCAGCGACCATCTGATACCCAAACAGGAAATCATGGACGCCATGCACGCCCAGAAACGATCGGCCAAACAGCATGCGATGATCATCGTGAGCGAAAAACTGTTCGACGTTAACGAACTCGCCCGCGAAATCGAACGTGAGGTCGGCTTCGAATCGCGTTCCGAAGTGCTCGGTCGCATCCAACGGGGCGGCTCGCCTTCCGCTTTCGACCGCATCCTCGCCTCGCGCATGGGCGCTTACGCCATCGATTGCCTAATGCAAAACAAATCCGGACGCTGCATTGCCATCGTCGGCAACGAAATCGTCGATTACGACATTTACGAAGCTTTGGCGATGCAAAGAAACAAACACACCCATCTATTGCGCGTCATCGACAATTTGAAATAACATGATCAATATCGCCAAAAAAACCAAGATCGTCTGCACGATTGGACCGGCCAGCGATAATTTCGACACCCTGAAAGCGCTCGTAAACGCCGGCATGAACGTGATGCGCATCAACTTTTCCCATGGCGATTATGAAGGTCATGCCCAGAAGATTGCTTTAGCCCGCCGGTTGGAACAAGAATACGGTATCCACATTCCGGTCATGCTCGACACGCGCGGACCCGAAATCCGCGTCGGCATGCTTCAAAACGATGGTTTTGACGTTTTAAAAGACGACGTGATCCGCATTTCAATGAAGCCGTTAATAGGCACCAGGGAAAGGTTTTCCATCTCCTATCCCGGCCTTTACGATGACGTAAAACTTGGCGACCAGCTACGAATCGATGACGGCAACCTAGCCTTGAAGATCACTGGCAAGGACGCCAAGGAGCGTGAACTGATCGTGACCGCCTTGAACTCCCACCGGCTAAAAAACCGCAAGGGCGTCAATGCGCCGTTTGCCAGATTATCAATGCCGTTTATCTCCGACAACGACCGCCATGACATCGAATTCGGCGTCCTCCACCACGTCGATTATATCGCCGCCAGTTTCACTAGACGTCCCCAAGACGTTTTGGACATTAAAGAACTCGTCCGTTCGTTCGGTGGCTCTCCGATTCCCGTCATCGCCAAGATCGAAAATCCCGAAGGGGTCGAAAATCTTCAAGCGATTATCGACGTCAGCGACGGCATCATGGTCGCGCGCGGCGATTTAGGCGTCGAAGTACCGGCCGAACAAGTTCCCATCATCCAAAAACGCATCGTTAAATTATGCCGCCAAGTCGGTAAGCCGGTTATCACGGCGACGCAAATGCTCGACTCGATGCAAACGCATCCGCGGCCGACCAGAGCTGAAGTAAGCGACGTCGCCAACGCCATTTTGGAAAGCACCGACGCCGTCATGCTCTCGGCGGAAACCGCTTCGGGCGCCTATCCTTTGGAAGCCACCGAAATGCAAGCCAAAATCGCCGTCACGATGGAACGCGAACTCAATTATGAACTATTGGCAAAGGAAGCTTACGACAGCAGCTTGAAAGTCAATAGCGACGCCATCGCCAATTCGGTCTCCAACGCCGCCATCATGATCGGCGCCGAACTGATCGTCTGCTTCACCGAAACCGGCAATTCCGTCCGCCGCGTCGCCAAGGCACGGCCGATTTGCCCGATCATCGCCATTTCTAATAACCGGCAGACCGTACTCGAACTCGGACTTGTATGGGGCGTCCACGCGTTCTATGCCCCGATTTTGCCGCAACTGATCGAGGACATGGAAGTGTTGGCGATTCTTAAGGCCAGGCAACTCGGTTTTGAACCGGGATCCCAAGTGCTGTTGACCGGCGGTGTCCCCACCGGTGCCGGCAAGACGAATTTCATGAAGATCCTGATGATCAATCCCTTGAACGAGGAGATGATATGAGTCAAGTCATCGCCCTGGACATCGGCGGAACCAACATCCGCGTCGCTTTGATCAACGATAAATATCAAATCGTCAAAGTCAACCGGGCGACCACCACCGTCGGCGACAAGAAATTATTTTTAAGCCAAGTTCATCATTCGATCGTCGATTTAGACGTCGAAATTAACGCTGTCAAGGCTATTGGCATCGGAGTGCCCGGGCGCGTCCGTCCCGACGGTAACATCGACACGCTTCCCAACATCAAAATCCAGTCGATTCCCTTGGCCGACTATTTAAAAGACCGGCTGTCCAGGCCGATATACGTCCGTAACGACGCCGAAATGGCGGCCATAGCCGAAGCCAATCTGGGCGTCGGAAAAGGGAAAAGAAGCACTTTCTTCGTCACCATTTCCACCGGGCTTGGCGGCGCGCTCGTCCGTGACGGGTCATTGGCATATTCGAGTGACGAAATCGGACACACGCTCGTGTTTTATAAGGGAAAATACCACGAACTCGAGCAGTTGGCGTCCGGTTCCGGCATCGTCCGCCTATGCGCCCTTAACGGCATCGAGATCGGGCGACCGCAGGATTTCTTTGCCCGCATAACGCAGGGCGATACAACCATCGCCCCCGTGTATGAAGATTGGCTCACGATCATCGCCGATTTCTTCAAAATGGTTCAACGATTGTTTGAACCCGACGTCATCGCCCTCACCGGCGGCGTCACCAAATCCCAGCACGTCTTTTTCGATCGATTGCAACGCATGGTGCCCGAGGCCAAACTAAAAATGGCGGCCTTCGGCGAAGATGCCGGCCTCATCGGCGCGGCCACCTATGCTTTCAATAAATGATTGTTCACACATTCACACCTATAAGGAGAACGATATGAAAATCGCCATCAGTTCCGATTCGACCTTATCCATCAGCCTAGCCGAAGCCAAGGAGCGCGGAATCTTCGTCATGCCGCTCAACGTCATCGTCGACGGGAAGGAGTATCATGACAACGTCGATATCTCGCGCGAAGAATTGACGGCTTTCATGCGAGCCGGCAGCCGCATTTCGACTTCGACCCCGACGCCGGTGGAAATCGAAGAATACTTCAATAAAATATTCGCGGAAGGGTACGAGGAAATCGTCCACTTCACGATCTCGAGCAAGCTGTCTTCGATGTTCGAACTGTTCAGCCTCACGTGCGCCAACCTGTTCGGCGACAAGATCACGATTATCGATTCCAAATCGTTGTGCTCGTTCATGGCCAACCACGTGTTCGAAGCGAAACGGCTGGCCGACGAAGGTTTGGCGCGCACCGCCATCTTCGAAGCCATTTCCAAGCGCATCGCCAGCGAATACGTCATCTTCGTGCCCGAATCGCTCACCTTCCTTAAAAACGGAGGCCGCGTGTCTCCCGCAGTCGCCGCGATCGGCAACCTGATCGGGCTTAAGCCGATCCTATTTTTCCAAAATGGCGAAATCGGCAAGAAGGGGGCCACGCGCCACCTCAAGAAAGCCATTGAGGAAGAATTAATCGAATTGAAGAAAAAAGGTTATGACGCCAATAAATACAGTCTTGACATTCTCCAGTTCGACACCGCCAAATCGAATATCGAACTAATGAACCATTTAATCGAAAGAATCTTCCCCGACTTTGAAGTGAATCTGCGGCCGTTGGCGATCAACGTGTGCGCGCATACCGGACCGGGCACGATCGGCGTCGGACTGAATTTAAAAGTCGGCGCGTAAGTTTGACCTTTTGCCAAGCGCCCGCTATAATTGTTGCATAGCTTTGACGAAGACATGCGCTTAGAGCTGATTGTGTAGAGAGACGCCCGGTTGGTGCAAGGGTGCCCAATCAAGCAAAGCGTACCGCTTCCGAGCCGCGGATGACGAATTCGCCGTAGTGTGGCGTTAACACAGCCAAGAGCGCATCGATCGATGCGAATTAAGGTGGTACCGCGCTAATAGCGTCCTTATGGGACGCTTTTTATTTTTTAGGGGGAAATTATATGAAACTGACACTGCCGGATGGGAAGATACTAACGTTGGCCGATGGTTTACGGGGATACGAGGTGGCGTCCGCCATCAACCCCGGTCTTGCCAAGAAAAGCTTGGCTTACAAGCTCAACGGCAAGATATACGACCTGAAAACTCCTTTGAGCGGGGATGGCGCCTTTTCGCTGATCACCGAAACCGATCCCGAGGCGCTCGACATGTTGCGCCACGACGCTTCGCATTTGATGGCGCAGGCGCTAAAAAACCTTTATCCGGACATCAAGTTCGGATTCGGACCGAGCATCGAGGAAGGCTTCTATTACGATGTCGACCTCGAACAACCGATCAGTGAAGCGGCTTTTCCAGCCATCGAAGCCGAGATGAAAAAACTGTCCGCCCAAAACTATCCGATCACGAGACAAGATGTCTCGTTTGAAGAAGCCAAGCTGATCTTCAAAGACAATCCTTACAAACTTGAACTTATCGAAGAGATAAAGGCGGACATTTCCGTCTACCGCCAAGGTGAGTTCACCGATTTGTGCATGGGGCCGCATCTTCCGAGCACCGGCTACGTCAAACACTTTAAGCTGTTGTCGGTCGCCGGCGCCTATTGGCGTGGCGATAGCGCCAACAAACAATTGACGCGCATTTACGGCACCGCTTTCTTCCACAAGGAAGACCTCGAGCAGTATCTTTATTTGGTCGAACAACGGAAATTACGCGACCATCGGCGCTTGGGCCGCGAGCTTGGCCTATTCATGATGTCCGAATTTGGTCCTGGGTTCCCGTTTTGGCTCGATAAGGGATTAACACTGAAGACGACCTTGGAGCGATTCTGGTACGACGTACACCGCAAGGAAGGCTACCAATTCGTCGAAACGCCGATCATGCTTTCAAAGGAACTGTGGGAAATAAGCGGCCACTGGGCCAATTACCGGGCCAATATGTACACCTCTTCAATCGAAGAAAAGGATTTCGCCATTAAACCGATGAATTGCCCAGGCGGCATGCTCGTATATAAAAACAGTTTGCATTCATATAAAGATCTCCCTCTTCGAGTGGGCGAACTCGGGCTCGTGCACCGTCATGAAGCCAGCGGTGCTTTGAGCGGTCTATTCCGCGTCCGCAATTTCACCCAAGACGATGCCCACATCTATTGCCGCCCCGACCAATTGATCGACGAAGTCGTCCGTTTGCTGAACTTGTTCGATTTCTTCTATCGGATGTTCGGCCTTACTTACGACATCCACCTCTCGACTCGGCCAGAGAAAGACTATATCGGCTCGATCGAAATCTGGGATAAATCGGAAAAGGCCTTGGCGCTTGCCTGCGACAAAATCGGCAAGCCGTTTAAGATCAATCCGGGCGATGGCGCTTTCTACGGTCCGAAGCTCGATTTCAAACTGAAAGACTCGATGAACCGCGTCTGGCAATGCGGAACGATCCAACTCGACATGAACCTTCCGGAACGGTTCGATCTGACCTATGTCAACGAAAATAACGAAAAAGTCCGCCCCATCATGCTCCACCGGGCAATTTACGGCAGCCTCGAACGGTTCATCGGAATCTTGATCGAACATTTCGGCGGTGCCTTCCCATTATGGCTGGCACCCGTGCAAGTCGCCATCTTGCCGGTCCATCATACCCTTCATAAGGAATATGCCGACCTCATCGCCAAGGAACTATCCGATAAAGGCCTTCGCGTCACCATCTACGCCAGCGAGGAAAAGCTCGGTTATCGGCTCCGGCAAGCCCAAGTCCAGAAAATACCCGTCACCCTCGTCGTCGGCGATGCCGAAAAGGACGAGCATACCGTCGTCGCGCGCCGCTACGGATCCGAGGGACAATACAAACTCGGCCTTGACGAGTTGGTGAAAAAACTGATCGAAGAAATCCAATCGAAAAGCCGGGAACCAATTGCGTTAAATTGATTGACACGCGCGGGCAATCTTGCTATCATAAGCAGGCAATAAAATAGAAAGCAGAGGCGCCCGCTTCTCACCTGATTCGGTTTCCGGATGGGTCAACGCTAACACATTAGTCACAACGGGCGCATCCAGCGTCCGTTTTTTATTAGCAAGGAGGAGATCTTTATAGCTTATAATCTACCCGTGCGACCCGACCGGAAAAACACCGACCTTGTCAATGAATTGATTCGGTTCCCGAAGATGCTGGTGATTGGACCTGACGGCCAACCATTAGGCATCCTGACGCGTGATGCGGCGTTGCAAGCCGCCGAAAAGTTAGGACTTGACCTTCTGTGCGTGGCGCCCCAGGCGACACCGCCCGTCTGCAAGATCATCAACTACGGCAAACATCGCTTCGATCAGCAGAAAAAGCAACGCGAAGCCAAAAAGAACCAGCACATCATCGACCTCAAAGAAGTGCAGCTGACGCCGCAAATCGGCGAGCATGACTTGATGGTCAAGGTCAAAAACGCCCACCGCTTCCTCGAGGAAGGCAACAAAGTCAAAATCGCCTTGCGCTTCCGCGGCCGCCAAATGGCCCACCAGGAACTGGGCGTCGCCTTGACGGAGAAGTTCGTCCAAATGGTCGAGGATGTCGGCGTCGTCGAGAAGAAACCGGCGCTTGAAGGCCGCCTTCTGATCACCATATTAGCTAGCAAGGTCAAGAAATAGAGGAAACACCTATGCCCAAAATGAAGAGCAAACGCGCTTTAATGAAGCGCATCAAGATCACCAAAAGCGGAAAACTGATCCGCAAATCGGCTTATACCGGCCACTTGGCCCCCAATAAGACCACGAAACAGAAACGGCATCTGCGCAAGGCGCGTCAAGTCGACGCCACCGACGTGAAGCGCATCCGCATTCTGATTTCGTAATAGGAGGAACGAGCAATGGCACGTGTAAAAGGTGGTTACGTCACCCGTCAAAGACGCAAGAAGACATTAAAGTTAGCCAGTGGTTACTTCGGCAGCAAGCATTTGCTGTTCAAGACGGCGAAGGAACAGGTGATGCACTCGTTCCAATACGCCTACAACGACCGCCGTCAAGTCAAATCCGATTTCCGCAAATTATGGATCAAGCGCATCAACGCCGCTTGCCATATGTGCGACATCAGCTACAGCCAAATGATGTTTGGTCTGCGCAAAGCCAACATCACCGTCAATCGCAAGATGCTATCGGAATTGGCGATCAATGACTTCCCAAGCTTCCAAAAGCTTGTTGTGGACGTCAAAAAGCAATTAGTAAAATAAAAAACGGCTTAGCCGTTTTTTTCTTCGATCAGCGCTAACGCTTGGCCGATCAGCTCCCCGATTGTCGGGTGCGGGAAGACCAGGCGTTTTAGTTTGGCGATCGGAATCCGTTCTTGGATTGCCAACGTCAGCACGTTGATGATGTCGCCGGCTTCCTGCCCGATGATGGCCGCTCCCAAGAGAAATTGTCCGCCGTCATCGACGATCAATTTGACGAATCCTTCATCGGCGTCGGTGACAAAAGCCTTGCTATTGGCGCGATAAGGAAGCTTGTAGGTTTTATATGACAGCGGCTTGGCTTTCGCCTCTTGTTCGCTTAAGCCGACGATGGCCACTTCGGGCGTTGTATAAATTACGCTTGGAATCAGCGATGGCTCTTCGTGCGGGTCGAACAGCCTCCTGGCGTCAGCGCCGGCTTTGTGGGCCAATAACGGCGCTCCCAAGGCATCACCGATTTTACTGACTCCATTAGGCGTCGCTAGGCGTGACGGCCGCCTTCCGACGGCAATGAACACGGCGTCATAATCGGCTTTCGCCGTCTTGGTGATGACGGAAATCCTGCCGGCGTTAGGTTCAAACGCGGCGATGGCCTCGTTGGTTTTTACACTGACTGGCTTCCCGCGCAGAGTTCCCAATAACCGGCGGCGCACGTCTTCGTCTAGCGCGGTCAACACCTGCGGTTGCGCTTCGTAAATGGTTACCGTCGAACCGAGCCGATAAAATATTTCCGCCCATTCAAAGCCAATGTAACCGCCGCCGACGATGGCCAACTGGGATGGGACCTCGCTCATTTCGTAAACGGTGTGGGAATCGTAAATGCGGTCAAGTCCGCTTCCGGGAATCGGAAGTTTGATCGGCTCCGATCCTCCGGCGTATATGATGCGTTCCGCCATCAGCATGACGCCATCGACGGTGACCGTGTGTTCGTCGACGATTTTGGCTTCGCCTTCGAACAAAGTGACGCCGGCGCGGGCTAAATTGTCTTTCAAAGAAGCGGAAATGGCGGTGACTTTTTCGAATACGCGCGCAAATAAACCCCGCAAATCCCCATCATATCCCGTTTTGGTGAGATGGAGAAGCGTCTTCGTCGGGATGCAGCCTTCATATAGGCACGTGCCGCCCCATTTGTCTTTTTCGATCAAGGCGACCGCGTGGTGGTTTTTTGAGGCAAGCAGCGCAGCTTCGGCCCCGGCCGGACCGGCGCCGATGATCACGAAATTATACTTGCTTGGCATAATCGCGATAATTGACGATTGGTTTGCGGGCGGCGGCCACTTCGTCAAGGCGGCCGACAGGAGTGAAATGCGGCGCCAGTTTGACGCAGTCGGGCTCGCTGATGGCCTCTTTGGCGATCTTGGCCATGATAGCGATGAATTGGTCGAGCGTTTCTTTGCTTTCGTCTTCGGTCGGTTCGACCATGATCGACTGCTCGAACAACAGCGGGAAGTAGATGGTCGGTGCGTGGATGTTATGGTCAAGGAGCCGTTTGGCGATATCGAGCGTTCGGACTCCCGTCGATTTGTCGATCAAGCCGTTGAAAACGAATTCGTGCATGAAGTGGCCGTCGATCGGAAGGAGATAAAAGGCGCGGAGTTTCTCTTTGACGTAATTGGCGTTTAAAACGGCGTAGGGTCCGACTTTGCGTAGGGCCTGGCCCATCGTCCGGATGTAGGCGTAGGCCCGTACGACGATGAGGAAATTGCCGAAGAAGCCGCCGATGCGGCCGATCGCCTGTTTGTTTTCGACGATTTTATAGTGACCGTTTTCGTTGACGACGCGCGGGTTCGGAAGCAGGTCGGCCAAGTGGGCGGCCACGCTGACGGGACCGCTGCCGGGACCGCCGCCGCCATGCGGTGTCGAAAAGGTCTTGTGAAGATTCATATGCATGATGTCGAAGCCCATGTCGCCAGGACGGGCGATGCCTAGCAGGGCGTTAAGATTGGCACCGTCGTAATACAAAAGTCCGCCGGACTGGTGCACGAGGCGACTGATTTCGCAGATGTCTTCTTCAAACAGCCCAAGCGTGTTCGGGTTGGTCAGCATGATGCCGGCCACTTCCGGCGACAAATTTTCTTGTAGCGAGGCCAAATCGACGAGTCCGTTCGGTCCCGATTTAATCGTGATGCATTCATAGCCGAGCATGGCCGCCGAAGCCGGGTTGGTGCCGTGGGCGCTGTCGGGAATGATTATTTTAGTCCGTTTGGCATCGCCGCGTCGTTCGTGGTAGGCTTTCATAATCATCAAACCGGTCAACTCGCCATGGGCTCCGGCAAACGGGGCCAGGCTTGTCGCGGCCATCCCCGAAATATGGGAGAGCATCGTGGCAGTTTCATCATAAAGCTTAAGTAACGGTTGAAGGCTGGCCTCCGGTTGCTCCGGGTGGATATTGCGGAAAACCGGCAAAGAGGCCACTTCGTCGTTGATCTTCGGATTATATTTCATCGTGCACGAGCCAAGCGGATAGAACCCGGTTTCGACGCCGAAGTTCAAGCGGCTGACGTTGGTGTAATGGCGCACGATGTCCAGTTCGGCCACTTCGGGCAGCGCCGGCTCTTCGTTTCTTAATAAGCTTTGGTCGAATAGTGAAGATAAATCAGCCGAGGGGATGTTTTGCTCCGGAAGGACATAGCCGACACGACCCGGTTTCGATAACTCGAAAATAAGCTTATCGTATTTCATGGTCGGCCTCCGTGACCTTGGCGACGAATAAATCAATATCGTCTTTGGTCATCTTTTCGCTGGCGTAGAACACGCCTTGATGGTCGGTGAGCGGATGCGGTCCCAGATATCCCTGTGCTAACAGAAGTTCGTTCAATTTTCGGAGTGATTTTTTGTAATCCAGCGTCACTTCATAGGCGTATGGGCTTGCGAATGATAATTTGAACAAATTGGTTTTCACGAGCCGGTCGGCCAAGTAATGTGTGGCGGCAATTGACCGTTTGGCGACTTCCTGGAGTCCTTTTTTGCCCATGGCGACGGCATAAATGGTCGCTTGAAGCGCCATCAGCGATTGGTTGGAGCAAATGTTGCTGTTGGCTTTGTCGCGCCGGATATGCTGCTCGCGGGCTTGCAAGGTCAAAACGTAAGCGCGTTGGCCCCGGTTATCGGTGGTCATGCCGCAGATGCGTCCCGGCATCTTACGGACGTATTTATTGATTGTGGCCAGATAGCCGAGATACGGTCCCCCGAAACTGAGCGGCAGCCCGAGCGATTGGGCTTCGCCGCAGCAGATGTCGGCGCCGCTGTGGGCCGGCGTCTTGAAAATCGACAAGGCCACCAAATCGGCGTAGGCGATCAATAGCGCCTGTTTGTCATGGGCGGATTGGGCGTAGGGGGTCAAATCTTCGACGATGCCGTAACGGTTCGGATAGGCCAACATCAGGGCCGCGAACGGTTCTTCCATCATTTTGTCCAACTTCGCTTTGTCGATGCATCCGTCAGCCGTTTCGACGATGTCGAGACGCACCTCACGGAAATGGGCATATGTCTTCAACACTTCCAACACATGCGGCAACAGGCTCGCTGATATCAAGACACGCGGCTTGCCGGTCAAGGTGACGGCCATCATCATGGCCTCGGCGGCGGCGGTGGCCCCGTCGTACATCGAGGCATTGGAGACATCCAGTCCGGTCAATTCGCAAACGACCGATTGGAATTCGAAAATGTATTGGAGCGTCCCTTGGGCGACTTCCGGCTGATAAGGCGTATAGGAAGTCAAAAATTCCTGACGCGAACTGAGGGCGTCGATGATCGACGGCCGTTCATGGTCATACGCGCCGAAGCCACGGAACGAGGTCAGGATCGTGCCGCCGCTATTGGCCAGATGCGTCCGCAGCTGGCTTTCGCTCAAAGCGGGAGGCAAGTCGTAATCGCCGCGATAGCGGATGTTAGCGGGAATATGGGTAAAGAGGGCATCAAGCGACCCGAGTCGCAGCACCTCCAGCATGCTTTGGACATCGTCCTCGGTATGCGGTAAATATTTGTGGTTCATTATTTATGCGCTTTGGCGTAACTGGCCGCGTCAAGCAAATGGTCAAAATGGCTCGCGTCGGTCACTTTGATCTTGATAAGCCATGATTCCAGCGGCTTTTGGTTGATGAGTTCGGGATGGTCGATCAACGCTTCGTTGATGGCCGTGATCGTGCCGGAAACGGGCATGTTCAGTTCTGAAGCCGCCTTGACCGATTCGATGGCCCCGAATTCTTCCCCGGCTTCGTAATGCGAGCCGATTTGCGGCAAGTCGACGAACACGACGTCGCCGAGACTATGCTGGGCATAATCGCTGATGCCGATTTCGGCCGCGTCGCCTGACAGTCGAATCCATTCATGTGTCTGCGAAAAACGTAATTCCTTCATATTCTCGCTCCTTTATTAGCGTTTGTATTTCTTTTCCATGAACTTGATGTCACGGATTTTGGCTTTGACCATTTGATTGCGAATTTGAACCTCGACTTCGTCGCCCAAGATGGCCTCGGGGCGGCTAATCATCGCCAAAGCGAGCGGTACCTGGTGATCCGGCAATAAATAACCTGTCGTCACTTTGCCGATTTTGGTCCCGTTTTTGAACACTTCGTAATCGGCGCGGGCGATGCCGCGGCCGATGATTTCGAGGCCGACGATCTTTCTTGGGATGCCGTTTTCCAACTCTTTTGACAGCGGTTCCCTGCCGATGAATTCCTTATCGAAGGCGACGGCGAACTTAAGGCCGGCCTCAAGCGGCGACGTATGGTCGTCGATCTCATGGCCGTACAGCGATAACGCCGCTTCAAATCTGAGCGTGTCGCGAGCCCCGAGGCCGCATGGCGTCACTTTGTATTTGTCGAGCGCCTTGCGCCATAAGCCGTTAATGGTGTCGGGGTCGGCGTAAAGCTCATAACCGTCTTCGCCGGTGTAGCCGGAACGCGACACGAGGATACTTTTTCCCTGATAGTCCATGAACGCGAAATTCATGAATTTCAGTTGTTCGGCGTTCGGGGAAATCATTTTGGCGATCACTTCGTGCGCCCGCGGTCCTTGAATCGCGATTTGGCCAAAGGACGCACTCAGGTTATTGACGGTGACTTCGAAAGAAGCCGTTTGCCGTAAAAGCCATTGAAAGTCTTTATCGGTGTTCGAGGCGTTGACGACGAATAGATATTTGCGATCTTCGAGCGGATAGACGATCAGATCGTCGATGATATGCCCGGCTTCGTCGCACAACAGCGTGTACACCGCTTGCGATTGCGGTCCGCGCGGAATTTTGTTAGTGAGGACGAAGTTGACGAATTCGAGGCTTTCCAGCCCCTCGACGAATATTTCCCCCATATGGGAAACATCAAAGATGCCGACATCGTGACGCACCTGCTGGTGCTCATGGGCGATCGAAGTATATTGCAAGGGCATCAAAAAGCCCGCGAACGGAACGATGGTGGCCTGAAGCCGTACATGCTCGTCATAAAGACTTGTCTTGTTCATATTGTTCACCTCAATAAGGAGCGCTATTTATGCGCCAATTGCTCGGATATCTTTTTCAGCAAATTGCCGGCGTCGATGTACGATTTTTGGAATTCGCCCTGGAAATAGGCGTTTTCGCTGATTGTGAGCTGGCGGTGGTAATCGCTGAGGCGGTGGCGGTGGCGGTTACCGTGGATGATCGCCCCTTCCGCCCGCAAGGCGACGTTGATTTCCTGATCGATGCGGCTTAAAAGCGCTTCCCCGTCCGTTTTAAGAGACGTCACGTGCTTGGAAATCGTTTCCATATCGATCGGGAGCACTTTCAGCGTTTGCGAAATCAATAGCAGACTTTCGTAATACCGTTCGAATTCCGGTATCACCGTGTTGGTGAAATTATCGATATCCAGTTCGTTGACAAGCCGTTCGGCCTGTTTGAATTTGTTGTAGTATTCGTCAACGAGGCGATAGGCTTGTTCCGAGTCGGTTTTCAATCCGGCCAGGTAAGCGGAAAAATCGGTGATCATGCGCGAAGCTTGATCGTGTTCGGTCTTCAAGACGTCGATTTTGGCCACTTGGAGCGTGTATGGCTGTTTGGTCGAAGCCAACACGAGCGTATCCAGGGCCCGTTTCGTCAAATTGAGATTGCTGACCGACGCTCTGATCGTTTCGATGTTTTGGAGTTGCGCCGCCCCAATCACGTAGTACTCGCGTATTTTGGGCAGCGTCGCGTTAAGTTTCATGAATTGGCGTTCGATGGCGTTGACGTGCTGCTCGGTCTTGTCGTATTCCTGAAGGAATTTTTCCTTGGCTTCCTTTTCCTGCTCGAACAGGCCGTAGAACGATTCGATCTTGTTCATGTGGGCGACGATGCGTTCGTTGATGCCGGCGATTTGCATGTTTGTCAATTGACTCGTTAAGGCGATCAGATCATCGCCGATTTTATCCAAGGTACCGTTGATGAGCAGATGATGAATCGGGTATTGGCGTTTGACCATGCGGTCGGCTTCGTCCCGCAGCGCTTTGATCTTTTCGGGAATGACGCGTTCGATCATCACGCATAAGGCGGGGGCTTCGCGGATTACCTCGTCGACCTGGCGCGACAGGCGCCGCAGTTTGGCGACAAGATTGTTGGCTTCGGCGTAATCGGCGATTTCGATCAGGTCGTCGAGCTTCTTAAGCTGGCCATCGACGTTGTTAAAAAGGACGTCGAAGGAGCGTTCGATCAGCGCCAACTCGTTTTGATGATGGCGATGTTCGTCTTTAATCTTGCGTATTTCTTCCTTGAGGCCATAACTGAGGTTTCTCGTATCCTCTTCCGGCTTCATGATTTTTTCAAGGTCGCGGGCGATGTCGGCCACGGCGCGGTCGTAGTTGGCGATCATCGTCTTGGTCGATGGGTAGAGGGT
>Ga0172367_10000454_pt1 | contig 63299 bp, 55 predicted proteins | sample Lak10m_FD_114542 | JGI IMG/M metagenome (GOLD analysis project Ga0172367, IMG submission 114542) | Freshwater microbial communities from Kabuno Bay, South-Kivu, Congo - kab_022012_10m | ecosystem: Environmental > Aquatic > Freshwater > Lake | place: Democratic Republic of the Congo: South-Kivu... | reverse complement strand
ATCCTTAACTTCTAGTGTCTTTAAATCGTATGTCTTTATACCTGCATTATCTCCAAATACCATAAGTCCCTCAGTATTTATGGCTAAATTAGAAATACCTGCAAAGGTTTCCTCTACAGGTAAAAACTTATAATCACCCAAAACAGAGGTATATATTTTCCCAGAATTGGTATCTGCAACAATCAATTTATTATCGTAAATTTCAATTTCACTAGGTCTTAAGGAAAGATCTGTAATTATCAAATCAAACAACGTTTGATTCACAGTTACCCTGTATGTCTTTGAACCTTCATCTTTAGATAAGTCATCAACAGTATCTTTTTGAGTAGCTAAAGCAGTGTCTTGAGGAAGTTCTGTTAAATTAGAAGTTACTTCTTTAGAAGCATCCTTCTTAGAAAAGTTAAATTTAGGTAAAGAATCTTTGTATTTAAAACCACTGTAAACACCAAAAGCAACACTTAATATAAGTAGAACATAAGCTAAAACAATTCCATATTTTTTATTAAGAGAAATTGTTTTCTTTAAACTTACTTTTGGTTTTGCAACAACCAAACTACTTTTACTCTTTTTTGTATTACCAAGTGCTTGAATTCTATTTACAACTGCTTCTAAAAGAAGCTCTACTTTTTGTCTTTTATAAGAAGGTACGGGGGTTAACTCATCCATATCTACTCCTGAAAAGGAAGCATCTTCTATTAATTTAAGTAATAAACAAGAATCATGGGCACTTAAATCTTTACCAGACATAGCAATAGTTAATAGTTTTTTAGGAGGAAACTTTTTAGCAAAACCTTCAGTACATAAAATAACAACATCATCCTCTTTAACTAGTCCAGAAGAAGAATTAAAAGAACCTTCTCCAGATGTCTGCACTGGTGTAATGTCTGTATCATGCATTAAATAACCAGAACCTTTACCATATTGAACAACATATAAAACATTACCCCATAAGATACAACCAATTGCATTAAAATCTACAGTTGTGTTTACCAAAGAGTTCTCTTGTACTAAATCGAATATATTATCCCTAACCTTAGATATTGCCTTCTCTAAGGATTGAACAGGAGAAGAAGTATCAGAAGTGTAATAAGTATTTTGAAGAACATCTTGAATTATTTTTTGAACCAAGTTTGTATCGAACTTATTTACAGCATCAATATCAAACAACATATAAACGTTACCTTTTGAAATAGAAATATCTTTACTTTCTGGTTCTAGTATTACACCAAATGAAAAGCCACTCTCTTGCTCTTTTAATGTAGGATTTAATTTTTGTACTCTAGCTGTTAATTTTTTTGCCATGGTTTAATACCCTCATTCTACCATTTAAGTAAAGTTTACTTAAAAAAGAAGCACGGATAAAATAAAAACTCCAATAGATACTAGGAAATGTATATTAGCTATGAAACGTAACTTACCCTCATAAGGGGTATTAAAACTACCATTTAATAGTTTAACTTGTCTTGTTATCAAAAATGAAAATATTATATATAGGAACTCTAAAATAAGAATAAGAAACCCTATAAAATAAGCGTAATCTTGTATTAAAGTTAAAGATATAATGTTTGTTATCATTGTTTTTTCCTCTTATGTTGAGAAACTAAATCTGAAATTATATCTCTAACTTTTGAAGGATTATCTACTCCTTCAAAATCAAATTCTCTACTTTCACCAGCTGTTTGTATTAAAACATCTCCAATATTAAAGGTAACCCCCATTGCACCTTTTACTACTGAAGTAACATCTTCAATACTACTAAGGGATGCTTCTGAGATATTTTTATAAAGAATTCCATGAAAATCTACATCAATTATTTTTTTATTAGAGATAATATAAACATTAAAAAACCAGTTTATAAAACGTTGAAAAGTATAACCAAATAAAACTAAATACCAAAACATAATCATTGTTAATTTTAAATTAACAGTAATAAAATCAGGTAATAATGGCAATACAAAAAATGGAACAAAAACAAGAAGTGTAGCTCCTATAATCCAACCCACATTGGTCCAAACACTTTGTCTAAGTACATACAGTATTACTTCATCTTTATCTTCACCTTCATACGAAGTATGTGGCGGATTTTCAAGTAATGATTTAACAAACATAAACATATTAATTTTATTATAACAAACGATTACTTTTTTAAGATATCAAATAAACCTTTGCTATCGGGTGTGTACTTTATAGCTATATATCCGGGTGCACGAACATTAAATGCTTCCATAAATAGTTGCCCATCAACAGTGTAATCCCCTTTATCAGTTTTAAATACAATGGAAGAAGTTCTTCCTTTACTTAAATCAAAATTGACTTTAACAATATCTGTAACCTTTTCAAAACCTTTATCTATATCGTCAGCTTTATCTCTAAGTTCTCCCTTGCTATAAGGGCTACCACTAACCCCATTTAAAGGACATTTATTAATAGTTTCTGGGATTACTCTTTCGGTATTTTTACCAGCTTTTAACAATACATATGCATTTAAAATGTCTGCCATTTCTTCACCGTTTAACCAAGGACTAGATCTACCACAAGTAGAGGAGTCTTTTTTATAAGTTTGAGTAAACCATGCTTTGTAAAACCAAGGAGAACCTGCTTTTCTCTCATAAGAATCATTTGGCCAAGATCCCCCATCGGTGTCCCAACCAACACCATTTACCCAACCCCCTGTTGTAGAAGAATATTGTGCCGATACATCTTTATTTAAAATTTCATCCTCGGTATCATCTACGGCCTTTCTCCAAGCACTCCTGCTAGAACCATTAATTAAATCTTTATGAAAGTATTGGCAATTAGTATTAGCACAAATACTAGAATGTGTTTTTAAGTATCTATTAGCGTATGTTCGAGCGGCAACTGCTTGTGCTTTTAAAGCATCCGCAGGCCAACTAGAAGGCATTTCACCCAAACCATAGAGGTATTCTCTAACGGTATAAGTACCAAAACCATCTACCTTAATTTTAGATTTATCAAAGCCGTCTTTTTCAGTAATACCTGCATTGTAATAAAAATCTAAAATCTCTTCATAATCCTGCCCATCTTCTGCTCTTCCTTTGGCACCATACTGACTCATACCGTTTCTATGAGTATATGCACCATAACTAAACACTCCAAAGGCAGGGCTAAAGCTAGGTTTATAGTTAGGAGAAGTTCTAGAATCATCTGTTTCGACACCCTCACTTAAAGAGGCGCTAGATTCCCCTCCCTTGGCTTGTAATATAGATTGTTGTTTTGCAGATAATTCAGATATTTCTTTTTCCAACTCAGATATATCTCCTTGATAATTATCTTCTTTTGAATCAAGATCATTAAATTCTCCTAAAGCACTATTCTTTTTATTATCTAAATCTCTTTTAACAGCTAGTAAAGAACTCTGAGCACCTAACATATCTCCTTTTAAACTTTCAGCCTCTTTTTTATCTTTTTCAAAACTATCTATTTCTTGGTTCAAACTATAAATAATTGAAGATAAATCATTTGCTATATATTTAGCAAAACCATAAGATAATCCCTCCATACTAAATCCAGTTTCATTTTTTGAAGAAAGTATAGAAACAAACATTTCAATATCTTTAATGCGATATGTTTTTGCATAATTTCTAATTACTGTATTTCTTAGGTTAGTTTTTTCCTCCACAGTACCTTTCCTATCTTTTAGATTATTGTTTATTTCTCCTAGAGCACTGTTAATAGTGTCTATTTCTTTTTGAATATCATCTATTTCTTCTTGGGTTACATTTAACTGAGAGGCTAATGTAGATATTTTTTGAGATACTCCATCTTTTTTACCCCGTATTTCTTCTAGCTTTTTTGAAGTAGATTCGTACTGAATTTTCTTCTCTTCTATTTTACGAGCGTAACAAGAGGCTTTATCATCTAAATCACTATAAGATTCACAATCTTCTGCAAACCCTATTTTTATAGGAAGTAAAAAAACAAACAAAAGAATAGAGGTTATTAATAAATAGTATTTTATTGGGCAAGTTATCTTCATGATTTACTATATTATAGTAGCATTTTATTAGGGATTTAAGTGTTATAATTTTTATAGTTATGAAGTGGCTAAGATTAAGCTTGGTAGCAATACTTTGTTTAGAAAATATATTAATACCTTTTACATATACCCAAGCTGCTACTGGAGATATACCAATTGTTGAGATTAATTACCAAACTAAAGATAACATAACACCAGAAGCTACCGAATATGTACAACAAGTAAATGCAGCTGCAACAAATGGAAAGCTATATAGCTTTTATACATTGTCAGGCGTAGTTAAAACAGTAAAGGCACTAGAAAAAGGGGGATCAGATGTCCCAGGTGAAGAAAAAAAAGGATACTTTCATACTGGAGATGGAGCTCCAGGATATTTAATAATTGCATATGATGTTATAAGCGGAAAAAGTTTATCTTATAAAGACTGGATAGCGGCTACCACTACAAATGAAAATGGTAAGTTTGCATTACCTATAGAAAAAACAAATTCCGGTGTATTTATAGTGGTATTAAAGAGAGATGGGGAGAATTTTAGGTTTATTACTTCATATGATGTTGCTTCTTCTAAAACAAATAGAGCAACTGTTTACCCAGAGAATGGTTTAAATATTGGTGTTATAGAAATACCAGAAGAAAATAAAGATATTGGAGAATACATAGAAGATTTACCTAATTCTGTAAAAGTATTAGATGAAGAAAATTACTGGGCATGTGGAGAACCATCTAAAATAATTTATAAAGATGAAGACTATAACACTTCAGCTACCGTTAAAATACCATTAACAGATTCTAGTTTTGTAGGAAATAAAATAAGTTGGAAAACCGTAAAAGATGTAATAGATGGAAACGATACCACAGATAAAATACCAGCAGCATCTAAAACACCTTTTAAAGATGTAAAAACAGGAAGGATGTCTATAACTAGAGGAGATAATTATACAGGTACAATGTCTACACTTAACTTCTATAATGGGGTAGTCAATAGGGCACAACCAACCAGAGATGCAACAGGTATCCCCTCCTGTGCAGAGTTTTTAAAAAGCAGACATTTAAATACTACTGACTACAATAAAAACTATTATACATACAATGGTATGAGCGCAATGGTACTACCTGGGGCAGCAGAAAGAAAAATTGCAGATTTAGAGATACAAGAAGATACCTTAAAGGCAACAATTGCATGTAGAGACCTAAGTGGTAAAAATAAAACATATTATGATTTGTTAGGAGAAGGTTATGGAAGTGCCCTATTATCGGAATTCTTTCAAGATGAAAACTTTGAAAAACAATACACCTATATGAAAACACAAGAAAAAGCGGAAAACGACTCAATGTTAGCGGGAGAACAAGATGATCAACCAAGGGAAGTACCTTTTCCAACAAAAGAAGAAGCAGATTTAAAAGGTAGTCCAGATCCAAGAGGAGAAAGTCCTTCCTTAGGAGAATACACAACAATGAAACCAAAGAAAAACCAAGTTACTAAAATATACAGTGAAACCTTTGATGCAGAGCCCCAAGGACAAGCTTTTAATGTACCTTTTTTACAACCAGATGAAAAAGGAATATTTGTATATGAATTAGGACCTTTTAAAGAATTATGTGCAGAATCAGCAGTACAAGAAGGTGGTAAAAACATAGCAAAAAACGAAGAATTAAAAGGTTCTTTAGATGAATACAATAGAGTGACTGAGGGATATTTATTAACTACAAAGGATTTAGAGGCTTATAAAGATGGAGGTACTGTTACAGGGTCTGATTTACCAAATGTTAAATATTATAAAGATACATTAAAAGAAAATGTTGTTTTATCTTTTTTAAGTAATTTAATTACAGTATTTCAAGGATGGTTATCCCCAGACAAACCACTCTCAAGAGATTGTTTTACGGTAACAGATTATGACAACTATACAAAACTAACAGGCACCGCAGAAGAAGCTAAAGCAGAGTGTGAAACTATACAAAAGGAATATGGATTAATGGCCTGTGAAGAGATAGTAATTGACGACACCACCACTCCACCAAAAATGGAATACAGAAGATACAATGAATTTGAGTATAGTTGTACTGGAAAAGAAGACTATCCATTAAAAGTAGTTAGTGAACAAATAGAAGATGGAAATACACAATTAAAAACAAAGCCATCATCTCAAGGTACTCTTATTAGAGATTCATTTAGTTTAGGAACCTCTTCTGAGACACCTATTTTAATAGGTAAATCTACAATGGAACTTATAGAGGTAACTGGAGCTAAAGATAGCCCAATAATGAGAGTAAAAAGAGAAATAGATTCAATAGCTACAGACACTTTAGATTATTTAAGATTTTCCGCAACCTTACCAGATGGAACAGAAAACAAAGCAAAAGAATACAATACGGCAGTAGTTAGATTAATAGATAGAACTGCAAGATCAGAAGGTGAAACAGATAGTTACATTTATGCAGGTGGGGGTGGAAGTGGAGGAGGTACCGGAGAGAGACCGGGAGCACTAGATACACCATTACCATGTCCTATTGGGGGTGGAAGTTGCGGTGCGGCAATAGGATGTGCCTCTTACCCTTATTGTCACGGATCAAACAAATATTGGGAGGGTATGACTCCTTGCGCATTTTTTATACCAAGTTTAACAGGAGCTAAGGGTCCTTTAGATCCCTCTAGTATTTGTTATAACCAAAATCCTAAAAAACCAGAATATGGATATGCCTTAGATGTAAGCAGTACCTGTGGGGAAAAATCCGTTTATGCTCCAATATATGGGGATTTAACTGAGTGGAAGGTAACCGCGGTAGCAATTGCAGCAGAACATCAAAGTTTTGTAGATGTAGAAGGCGTAAGTTCAGGGAAAACAATAAAATTAAGATTTTTACATATGGGAAACATATTTGTATCACCAGGTAGTTCTGTTGTACCTGGGGAATCCATAGGAATCTATGATGAATGGGTATTAGGTGGTATAGATAACTCTCACGTTCATATTGAAATGCTAATAGAGGGGCAAGCGGTACCTCCAGAAGATAACTTACAATGTGGAGAATATGGGTATTTGTAGTAACATTTAAATAGAGGAAAATAATGATAAAAAAATACTATAAATTAATATTAGTTGGGTTGTTATTAGGGGCCATATTCACCATAGTGTTTTTAAAAGACTCTAAAACCCTAAACACGCTACCGGGATATAATACAAATACAGGAACTAAAGGTAATACACCCGGAGAAGGTACAGAAAACCCAGCCAATACACCTCTATATTTAGTAGGAACAAATCCTCAAAATGATATGGTAATGGACTCTGGATTTATTAAATTTGAATTTTCAAAGTCTGTTAATGCTTCAGATTTCCAGTTACAAATAGAACCAAACATAGCTATGAAAAAAGAGGTTAAACCAAACAATCCTAATATTCTTTGGGTGTCGCCTATTAAAATATGGGAAGAAAATGTGAGATATAAAATAACATTAACAAATAAAAATTTAGAAAAATCAATAGTATATTACACTACATTCATGGTAGTTAAACCACCTGTAGAAATTATTGAATACACACATACTAGATAACTTTAAATGAAAAATGAAATGAATTAAATAATATTACTTCTCAATTAATTGTCTAAACACATCAACATTGGATTCTACTTGATTAGTAACTTCTTCGGTAGATCCAAATCCTTCAACACCTAAAAGATTCAAAACTAATCTAAAAATTACAAAGAAAAGCATAATTATTGCGAACCCAACAACAGCATAAGTTAAAGACCATTTAGCCCCATCGAAATTCTTTGATTCTCCCCAAGCTAAAGATAATTTAACACCAGAATAAATTACATATAATCCAAATACCACACTTGAAGATATTATTAAAATATTAACAACTTTAAAGGCAGGACAAAACAGAGCAGTTACGGGAGTATTTTCAGTAGAATCATTTATAAAGTCAGCATTACAATCTATTGCATGAGAAACTGGCATAAATATATTTATAGCTAAAAAGAATATTAATAATGTATTAATAATTTTATTAGAAACCATTATAGTTAGGTTCTCCTGTTACATCTCCATCGGTTACACCCAAAGTTTTTAATACAATTGCTTTTAGTGCCCAAGCTCCTAAAATAATACACATACCTGCAACAGACCAAATTAAAGAATTTTGTGCCTTTGTTATTTCGGTTTTATCCCCTTTACTCATTATGAATATAATAAAAGAATACCCAGCATTTAGTATGGTAATAGCAATTCCAACACCATAAGCTATATTAAAAGCTAATATCAAAATAGATTGAAATCCAGTTATGCTACTAACATCCTCAACTCCAGCGCCTTTTTGCACCCCAAATATATAGTCATCTGTTACTGCTGCTAGTTTTGTTAACATAATTGATTATTCTAATTGTTACAAAAAGGGGTTGCATATGCAACCCCTTTTTAGCATTATCAATGATTAATTGATATTAGTTAGCTTCAGATCCTGGTATGATACCACCACCGACATCGATAGTAGATTCATCAATACCTAATACTCCTGCTAATAATGTCTTTATTAAACCTAACATTAATAGACCAACACCACCTATAACAGCGTATGTTAACCATTGTTGAGCATTTTGAGTTTCTGTTTTGTCACCTTTGGACATTACATATTTTGTAAAACCAAGAGCTAACATAATAAAAACTAAACCCCAACCTATACCTATTAATAAGTTAGTAATGAAACCAAATATGGCTCCGATTGAACCAAAATTTTCAGCACTTAAAGGACTTATTATAGTAGTCTTAACAGACTCTTGAGCTTCAACTAATTGCAATAAACTTATCATCTAATACACCTCCTTTATTAATATCTAAAAAAATATTAATGTAATTTTTAACCTAATAATGTATTTATTATAACCCTCAATATAGCTGTCGACAACACAATGAACAATGTTCCTATGACAGCAGAAGTTAAATGTTCCTGTCCTCTTTTAACTTCATCAGGATTACCCTCACTCATCATAATTACATAACCTGCTCTAATTATAAAGAATAAACCTATACCAATACCTGCAGGATAGAGTATCGCACCAATAGCACTAAACAATTGAGGTATTTCTATTTGGGGACCAAGATATCCTGGAGCTGGGGGTAAGGTATTATCTTCTCCAATACATTCTCCTGCGGGAGCAGGCTCACATTGTTTATCAGCATTACATACTTCTCCAAATCCCGGACAACATTCGCCCTCACTGGTACATTGGAAAGCTTCACCACAGACACCATCATTACAAAATGGTTTATCATCGGGACAACATTTTTCAGTAGCGTCTGTACAATTTCCAGTAGAAGCTACTTGCTCGCATTCTAAAGATCTACAGGTATAAGGATTTGTACCTCCAGAACCGGTAAATAGACATGAAAAAGGCATATCTGCAGCAGCATCGCAACAAGAGGTACCCCCAAGAGTACAAGCCTGCCCTTTAGGAATACAAGACCCCGCGGATTTACAGACCCCATTATCACATACATTACCTGCAGGACACCCACAAGCATTAGAACAAGTGGAAGTAACTTGAGAACCCGTATACACGATATCTTTACAATAAGAATTACCAGAATTTTGATCCACATACGAGGATCCTCCATCTACTGTTACAGGACATTTACTACATCTATCTTCAGTAGTGCCACTATATTTACAAATAGAACCTGGTTTAAGGTAATCACTATTTGGTGCAGCACATTGAGTAAATACTCCAATATCTTGGCAAAGTCCATTACCACTGCATTTTTTGGTAGGAGAACAACAATCGTCTAAACCATGTGTATTAGGTTGAATAGCTCCAGTACAAGGATCGCTACCAGTACCTTGAACACATTTTGCACATATACCAGAATCTGGATAAGTAGCGGGAGTTTTTCCTATATAAGGGGTATCCGAAGTAGTAATACAAGAATCACCAGAGGCACAATAAATAGTTTTATTCCAATCAGCAGGCCATTCTGTACTTCCCCCAACAGTAGGATTAGAAACAGATTTACCACAAATCCCACCTGTAGAAGCAAAACAAGAGGAAGGGGTACCTCCGGTTATAGACACTCCGAAACAGGTAGGAGCGCCTAAAGTACCACCTAAAATGGAAGTTTTATTACAATATTGCAACAAATCACAACCTGTTTTAGAACCACAATAAGATCCTAAACCATCAGGTAAAGAACAACTAGGAGCACCAGATCCGCCGCAAGAAGTATCGGGGATACACTGTCCTAAATAACCTACAACATCACCGGTGGAGTTATATTGAGGGACTCTCTTACATATTTCAGCGCTAGTACAGCCACCTTCTGCACATTTTTCAAAAGGATACTCATTAAAATTACAACCTGAAGCAGACACAGTACAAGTAGCATCTGCTACACATAATGACAATACAGACTTTTGGTAACCAGCTACATTATCATAACTAAAACAAGGGATAGATACACCTGCATAACATTTAATAACCTTACCACTTCTAATATCCGCTATAGACTGCCTACGAAATCCATTTGGACAATTCTCCATACAACCATCAGTTATATCCCCTACAGTAGCTTCGATACTAGCACAGGGATACTCAGAACCAACACCAGCCGTTACACATTTACCAACGTGCACTGTCCCAGTTCCTAAAACATACGCTTGGTCATACACACATCTTGCATCCGAGGCACACCCTCCAACGCCACAACGCATACCATACTGTTCATACCAACACTCTCCTCCGGATAATGTACCAGTATTTGTATCAAAAGCAAAAACAGGAATACTACCAACTATAAATAAAAATAAAATTATAAAAAATTTACGTAACATATACATATTTAATATATCAAACAAACACAAACAATCCTATACACATATTAACTAAAAACATTTAAGAGCATTAAATACCGCAACACCTTTTACAGAATAGTCTATAAAAGTTGGACTGGAGCATTCACTACCACCGGCACCACAAGCATAGTGTAATATTGCCCATTGTATTTTAGTAGCGTCTGCAGGATCCAAACTATCAACATATCCCCCTCCAGGTTTACTACCTAACTTAGCATTCCAATCTCCTGTACAACCAGAAATACCTAAAGCATCTGCTAACTCTCTAAATCTACCTGCGGAAGCATAAGCGGCATCTAAAAAGTTACAAGGATTATATTCTCCTCTAGGTATAGGGGTTTTAGACGCAACACCACTTGCTTCTATTTGAGGATCAAACCAATCAGGTATCCACTGAAAGGAACCACGAGCGTCTGAGGAAGAAGTACGAGTTTCACAATCAGGTAACAAAGGACCTTCATTTAAACTCCAGTCACAAACATTATCTTTAGTCCAATCAAACTTATCAAACTTTCCAGGTACATTTTCACTCCAACCCTCAACATAAAATATTGCACCAAGAGCTGCAGCAGGTATGTTGTAGTCTTTAGCAGCTGCATTTAAAACAAAAGCTATACCCTCTGTAAAAGTAGCTTTACGCAAAGCATAGGGATTCCAATCAACAGAATCAGGGGCATCACAAATACCACAGGACCCAACTCCTTGAGCTCTTTCGTCTATAGGGCCACAACCAGTTAAAAGAACACCATTAGTTCTAGAATTATCTACAGGAGAAATACCTAACATCATTGTACTAACTGAATTAAACCCAACAATAATTATGATCATTGGTGCAATTACAAAATACATCATATATTTCAAAACACCATTAACAACAGCAGAAACTTCATCAATAAAACCAGTTAAATCAAAACGTATAATACTATTAACTAATTTTTCTCCCCAATCAACAGCAACATTAACAACAAACCTAACTGCACCTCGTAAAAATACGCCAAGGCCACCAGTAACAGAAGCAAAAAGTCCAGAAACCGCATCTGTTAACCCTTCAGCTATAAGCATCTTCAAATATACAATTGGCTTTCTTATATTTGCAATAATAGCTATATACCCCGCTTGTACCTTACTCAAAAATTGGGATACTATCTTTAAACGACCCACCAAATAGGCTGTAGGGTCCGTAGCAGAAGTATTATGTTTTAAAGCAGCAATAAACTTAAAAAAGTTAAGAGCATTGCCATTAATACTGCTTGGGTCAAATTCTCTACCAATAAGATTACCTGCAGCATCAAATATATCTTTTACACTCATCCCCAACCGTTTTGCAATTGCAGCACCTTCTTCTGTTTCAAACCATGCTTTAAGTTTTTGTAAGTCACCTAAGAAATCATTTACATCTTTTACACCCTCTGTTCCTAATTTAGTACCTTTTAAAACAGGGATCTTTCCAAGATCTCTAATATTTTTAGCACTAAACAAATCACCAAATAACGAACTAGAAATTTTACCCGAGGCAACTAAATCTCCTAAGGCAATAGCTCCTTTTAAATGTTCGCCACCAACAATACCAAAACCATCCAGACCAGGGAGATTTATACTTAAATGATTAACACCCCAAAATTTAGACATTGGTTCCCCAAAATGTGATTCAACCCAACCCTCGATACCTCCATATTTTTTGTAACTCTTAGCAGCTTTTTCATCATAAATAAGTCCAAAGTAATGAGTGGGCTTTAGAATATAATCACTAACTAGTTCTGTTGGATGAGATAACTTTTGATAGAAATCAGATACACGACCCCATTGACCTTCTTTTAAAAATCTTTGCATAATAGGGTTGATCAACCCTTTAGGCCCATCCTTAATCATTTTATAAACATCAGCTGCTTTACCACGTTCATATCTAAAACGGGCAATCAAAAACATTCTCTTAGAATGTTCAAAAGTTTCAGAGGACATTTCATTTTTAAAGGTATCTGCTAAGGCACCTTTACCAAAATAAATGGATTCCATGAATCTACGAGTAGTTTTATCTCCTACACCTCCACCAATAGTAGCGGTATCATAAACACTCTTGTATCTTCTCAATAAAACTTTTAAAGCATCGGTACTATTTACATTCTCAGCATCCGCTTTAAGCTTAGCAACAGCTTTTAAATGATCTGCAAAAAGTGCATTAAACTCATCAAGTGCCCTTTTATCTTTTTCTAAAAGTTTTGCAGTGGCTTTGAACGATTCTAATTGCCCCTCGCAAGATTCAATTAATCCTTTCTTACTACCATCGAATTCTGGGTTACCTGATTTAAGATTTGCTTTAGATAAATCACCAGATAACTCACCAAATGATTTATAAAAATCATTTATACCGTTTAATAACTCATACTGTTCTCTGAATACAAAAGAACCTTTATCTACAGCTGCTTTTTCTTTAAGTGATTTTCTAGCAGTATCAATGGAATAATCTATAACACCTGCTAATTGTGTTTCTAAAGCCGATACCTTTTCTAAGCTCAATAAATCTGCTTTATTTGTAGCTAAGGAACCCATCTCCCCTGTTAAATCTACAACCTCTTTAGTAGTAGAATCGATACCTTGAAGGGAAGCAGAAGCCTTAGCTAAAGCCCCCTTTTTACCTTGTAGTTTAACTACTATATTATTTATACTAAGGTCCAAGTCAGATACTCTTGTTATATTTTTAACAATATCTCCCTCAATCTTAGTTATTTGACCTTGTAGTTTAGTGACTTGAGGATCCGTAGCAGGGACTCCCTTAGATAATAAAGCTTGTATTTTTTCTTGTACTTTTACTTTATCTTTTTGTAATCCAGGATTCCTAATATCTAAAATATTGTCTTTTTCAAATAAGGCATGTCTTAAGGAAGCTATTCTTCTAGTAAGCCCCACAGCAGGGTCTGAAAAAACTTCTAATTTGTTGGATAATTGAACTAAATTTGCATCGGTACTTCCCGAAGTCTTTATAGCTTTTACTACCTCATTAGCAGCTCCATAAGATCCAGAGTTAGGTGCAACTAATTGAGTAACAGCAGAATGTATATTACCATCTAATTTAATTAAATCTTTTTCAGCATCCTCTAAATCTTTTGTTGCTTTTCTCAAATCTTTAACAGTATCTCCAATTTGAGTTTTAGCGGATAAGTCTTTAATCTTCTTTTGAAGATCAGGTATTGTACTAGTTAAAATAGTATCTCTATCTCCCACATATTTATTAAAAGTACCAGAAGTTATACTTAAAAAGTCATTACCAAAAGGGTCTATAACTTTTGTATCCTCAACATTATTGGCCTTACCTCTTATAGAAGAAATACGTTGTTTTAATAAATTCTCAGTTTGAGTGTCTAAAGCATCCTTTTTATATTCAACATCTCTAATATTTCTTGATTCCGCATCCAAAACTTTTAAAAACGAAGTGCCCAATGCAGTAAAACTATCTTCTCTAGTACCAGAAGCATTTAAATTCAACATTGTATTTACAAACGTACTTCTGGCTGCATTAGTAGGATTAGTAGGCTCCGATACAAAACCTTCTCCTATAATATAGGAGTCTTTATTTACCTTGTAATCTAAAAAGTCTTTTGTTTCCTCATCACTAAAACCGGTACCAGTAGAAGTGGAATCTGGTTCTTTTCCGGTAAGTCTTTTTTCTAAAATACGTGCAAAAGTATTTTGAGAAGATTGAGCAGTAGATAATCTACCTTGTCCTATTCTTTTACCCTTAGACAATGGATCCCATACAAAATCTTTTTCAATAGCACTGTCTACATCTTTAAAGTCCCAAGAATTAAAAAATCCTTTTTTGGAATTTATATCATAACCAAAGGTACCTTTTATAAGACCGCCTAAAAGTTTTTTACCTTCTTTAGGGGGATTTTTTATCCAATCAACAGGGTTTAAATTAACGGAGACACCAACAGATCCAGGTAATTCATCCAATTCTCCAGCAAATTCTTCAGGTATTTTAGCGGCAGACGCATCAGAAGGAGCTTTTACAGTAGCCTTCATTGACTGATTAAAGTCAGCCTTTAATTCTCCTGTAAAAAAATTACCAACATTTATATCGTTATCTATAAGGTCAAAAAACTCTTCATAAAACGCATCAAAGTCTTTAAATTGAATTGGTTTTCTTGAGCCATAAGGTTTACGAGGCTTGTTTGGTATTGGACCGCCTGGATAAAATCTTCCTAAAACTTCATTTATTGGAGCTACTCTATTTGCCATGTCTTTTAAATTTTAAGTTCTTTTCGTGTTATTAACAAGAGAACTCTTGAAACTATGTATTTAGTGTGACAAAATATAGGGGTCATGATAAAAAAAATATTATTACCTCTTTTTATAGCCCTTATAAGTATTAACCTAAGTTATGCAAAAGCACAAATAAGAACACAAATAGGAGAAAAAACTAAAGATCAATTCGCTAGAACTTCCACAGGACCAAATATTGAAACCACATCTACTGCAAGTTCTATGTTTGGGTTTACTGCTTCTGTAACACGTATATTATCTAACGATACCTACGAAACCATGAACAAATGTGCAGCACTAGCCTTAATAGATTTTGCATCTAGAACAGGAAGAGATGTGCCCGAAGTAGATGAAGGAGGGGAACTTGAAGACCCTACAAGATGCGAAAATATGGGTTTATTACAAGCAGCAAAAAGACAACAAGGGTTTAGACCCGGAGGTAGCTTAATGGGAATCGCAAGTGTTTTAGAGCAAGGTGTAAAAGAACCTCTACCTGTTAATTTAGCCTACTATATAAATCAAAATGCAAGAAAGATACCAGGATTAAAAAATACAGCATTTGCTCAAGATACAATTGAATACGGAGGACCTTTTTTAGGTGCTATATATCATTATTGGACTATAAGTAGAAATATAGCTTATGCATTTTTAGCAGCGGCAATGACAGTTATAGGAATATTAATAATTATGGGTAAGAGCATTGATCCTAAAGCAGGTGTAACAGTACAACAAGCTTTACCTCAGATAATAATAGCTTTAATACTTATAACATTTAGTTACCCTATCGGAGCAGCTGGGGCATCCCTTGCTTATAATATTAGAGGTAGTTTAGATAATTCTGCATTACTTGCAGATGCTAACGAGTTAGATATAGCAACAGTATCTATGATAGGATTTTTTGGAGTCGCTCAGGGTATTACTGTAGGTATTGTAACAATGCTATTTTCAATAGCAGCTGTTTTAGTATCTATAATAATGGGTATATTAGTATTCTTAAAAATATTTGGGGTATATCTAAAAATGTTATTTGCAATAATCACAGCACCAGTATCGTTTGCAATAGGGGCAATACCAGGTAATCAAGATACAACCACAAATTGGTTTAAACAATTTGGAGCATATATAGTGAGTTTACCTGCAATGAGTTTTGCAGCATGGTTTGTCTTTGGATTAATAGGGGATGTTGGTTGGAAAGCTGTTACCTCCTTTGATGAATTTGGAGGATGGGGATTTGGAGCATTAGCCGGGGTAGGTGTTCTAGCCATAACCATATTTGGATTTAACATAACACTAACAATACCTGAAAAAATAGAAGGTATGTTTGGAATTAAAGGTGGAAGATAATAATACCTTACCAAATAACCAAACAAAGATAGTATAATAGCCTCATGTTACTTTCCAAGAATAGAAAAGCATTATTTAACTATGAAGTCGTTGAAAAATACGTAGCGGGAATTGTATTGTTTGGATATGAAGTAAAAGCAATTAGAGAAGGTAATGTTAACTTTGAGGGAAGCTACATAAAAGAAGAAAACAACGAACTATTTGTAATAAACTTATACGTAGGTAAATATTCTAAACAATCAAAAAACAAAGCAGAAACAGACCCCAAGAGACCAAGGAAACTAATACTAAATAGGAGAGAAATACTTGGTATACATAGAGCTATATCAGAAAAAGGTAAAACGGCAGTACCCCTAGCACTAATACTTAAAAATAATCTATTAAAACTAGAATTAGCGGTAGTTAAAGGTAAAAAAGACTTTGAAAAAAAGGTAACTGCCAAAGAAAAACAAATAAAAAAAGACTTAGATGTAGAGATGAAAACCTTTAGAAGATCTATATAATACATTCTCAAAAAGACAAATTATAAATCCTATGGGGTAGGCGGAAACTAAAAACCATAGTATAATAACTACATATCAACATGGGGATGACCCGGATTTGACTGGGATCAATTCTGTGTAAGATTGCAAGTCGAAGCGCTAAACTTCGTAAAAAATAGCAAAACATAAATGCAGATCAAATCGCATTTGTTGAAGCCCCTGCTTATGCAATGGCCTAAACAAAAACATATCTCTTAGGAGATGTGGCGTATTAACATATTGCTTGGAAGATGTTAAAAACGTTTATAAAACCAAGATGAGGTTACTTAGGGATTAACCATTCTTATAAACCGAGGGCTTGTAACCCAAATAAACTAGGTTTGCTAAAAGTTTTAGGTTCGCTAAAAACCTTAACTTTTTTAAGATAATATTTAGCTAAACTTGTAGAGGTTTTACATAGTGGTCTTAGGACGAGGGTTCGACTCCCTCCATCTCCACCATGATATTTATAATAAAACTCCTTTAAATTTATTCTTAAACATCTTTCCATGACCAGGAACTATCCAATCAGCCAGGTTTAAAACCTTTTTTCTAGAATCAACTAAAGAAACTGTATCCGTAGCAAAAGGATCTACTAAAGTTAGCAGTGCTTCCGAAGTATCTGTATTTTGTATCCCGTCTTCCCACCAGAAGACATCAGGAGCTATACAAACTGCCCCTAAGGTATCTTCAATAAAGAATAAAGAACAATCCTCAGGAGAGTGCCCTGGGGTCGGTAAAACCTGTATTTCAGTACCCGGTATATTACCTGTATAAGTTATTTCTATATCATCTTTCCAAATCATAGAACCATCATATAAATCTTGATCTGGAAAAAGTTTAATATTTAGAAAATGATCCGGATGATAATGAGATAAAAACAAGATATCTATATCCTTAGGAGTTAACCCTTCTCCCTTCAAAGCATCTAGTAACTTGTTTTTATTAGCCCCTGGATCTACCAAAATCTTTAAACCATTATTATATACAAGGGAAGTAGTAGGACTTGCTTGATAATTACCATCTTCTGTTGGATGCGCATAACCTTCGATTAATATTTTTAGTGTAGTCATAATGCAATTATTTTAACATCCTCTATTTATTACATAAATAAAGTGACAACTAAGTACATTCTAGTTTAGGTAGAGACTCCCCTATTCAAAGGGAGTATTTTTAGGTGTAAAAATATAATACTACAGGGCATTCGTATACGGTTACTATCGGTCTCGTACTCATATTTGCCCTGTACACCAATGTATTAACGTATGTGGAAAACCTATGGACAACTTATTAAATAAACTATTTCCATTAAAATGTATTAACTGCAATCAAATTGGAGAAATAATTTGTGATAATTGTTTATATGACTGTGAGTTATTAACAACCCAATACTGCATAGTATGTGATAAGCCTTCTTTTAATGGAGATACTCATACAGAATGTTTAAAAAGAAACCCTAGTAAAACACCAACCCAACTACTTAGCGTTTATAACTATAAAGATACGGTTAGAGATACTATAAAAACATCAAAATATGGATCTAAAAAGTTTATCGCATTAAAAAAATTAACCTATGAAAGTACCGTAATAATTAAAGAATGGGGATTAAATTTTGATGACTATATTTGTATAGCAATACCATCGAGTAAAAAGAGGTATAAAAAGAGAGGGTTTAATCAATCAGAAATAATAACTGAAATAATAGCCAAAAGATTAAAATTACCCGTATATAACTCAATAATTGAAAGAATAAAAGAAACAGAAGCACAACACACATTAGGAAGGTCTAATAGATTTGAAAACTTAAAAGATGCATTTTCTACAAAGGATAAAACTTTCTTAAAAGATAAAAAGATAATACTTATAGATGATGTTGTAACGACAGGCGCAACATTATTAGAAATATCTAAACTACTTTATGAAAGCGGAGTTGTAGAAGTGAAATGTATAACGCTTAGTAAGAAGTTTAAAGAGAGATATTCCCGCAGCTACTAACTGCGGGAATATTCGTAACATTAGTCCTTACCAGAAGCATCCCGCTGTAATAATCGCCACATATAAAAGGATAAGGCATTTAAAGAAATAGTTGATAACCATACTATTCCTGCCAAAAGTGATCCTAAAATAAATAGCGTAGACATAGGGACACCAGGCCAAAATTCCCTTAAATACAACAATGTAAAAACAATACCCAAAAGCATAAAGGTCATTCCCGAAATACCTTTATAAAACAAGTGAGTACCATCCTTGAGGGACCCTTGAAACCCTTCTAGCAGTAACCACCGGGGGAATAATTTATCTTTTTCCCCAGCAAGGTTTACAGCAGAATTGAACATATATCCACCATAAATCATCCACAATACCCCAACTAATAGGGACACTGAAGGAAACCAGGAATAGGATAGATACCCCTGAGAAATCATTAAAAACATATATCCAAGGGTAATTATACCCATAAGGAAGTCAGGCCAACGGTATTTATTATTTTGCATGAAACGTGTCTCTCTTTCTGTATATAGAATTATGAATATTTAATAAGGAGTATAAACGCTACCTAAATTAAATGCAAAAAGCATAATGTTAAAAATAAGAAATTATAAAAATTTATAAATATATTGGTGCACCCGGAGGGACTCGAACCCCCGACTTCAGCGTCCGCAACGCTGCGTTCTATCCTCTGAACTACGGGTGCGCAAACACATTCACAGTAGGATATATTTTAAATACAAGGGTATTATACCAATTAATCTAAGTTTAATTTACCAATAACTGATTCGTAAGCTTTTTCAATAGAGGTTTTAGGAGCATCTTCAAGATAATTTATATGATTTTCTAATGCTTCTTTTATCTGCTTTTTATCTTTAGAGCTATAAAGAACAAACAATCTACCAGGTAAAACAGCATAAGTATCTATACAAAGCATATCATCAGAAGAAAAAAAGAATCTTCTTAATTGATGCCAATAATATAATTGACCTGCATAACTAAACCCATGACTGCTTATTTCGTGTTTAACTAATTGAGGTGCAGATTTTTTAATAGCTTCATTAACAAATACTAAACTAGCAATTAATAATATTAGTGCATATTCTTGCATTAAAACTAAAAGTAACCCAATAAAAATACCTATGACTATCATCGTTCTAGAGAATTTGGTATTTTTCTGGTTCGAAGTAGGTCTTATATGAGATTCCCAAGATACATATACTTTTTTTGGACCTAATTTATCAGGATCAAATTTAGGATTATTTTTATCATTAAGTGTTTCTGTATCTTTTCTTATACCTAACATAGAGCTTAATGTAGAAAAATTCATAGTAATAATATTATACATCAAACAGGCGGGAGCAAAAGAGCGTATACCCCTCTAATAAGAGGACACAAATACTAACTTTTTTTCTTATCTAATCTATCTAACTTAGCAACATGTACTAAGTAGTAGACTACAAAACCAATAATTAAAAAGTCCAATAAGGTTGCTAAAAAGTTACCATACATTATTTTATGAGATCCAATATTTAAATAGGTAGACCTTAAACCTTCCGTGGATCCTAATAAGATACCAATAATTGGATTTATAATATCAGTAACTAAAGATGTAACTACTTTAGAGACAGAACTTCCAAGTATAAAACCAATTGCTAATCCCACTACCCCTTGTTCTCTAATAAATGTGAAAAAACCTTTCATAAAATAGTCCTTATCTTTTAATTCTAAAATTAATTTTTTACTTTTCATTAATGATAACTTTGGCATAAGACGTATAATCAGAATCTTTTATAAGGATATTATAAGGTATATCTAAATCAGCTCTTTCAGAACTACCTTTATAAACCACATCACCTAAGGTAACTTCATAAAGTACCGCGGTACCACTCCACACGCATTTAGCATCTTTAGGACAAGGAGAGTTTATAAAACCGGTTATTTTTAACTTAAAATCTGTATTTCTTAAAGAGACCACTTCATCTTTTTTTATCTCAAAAGGAATACCTAAATCAATAACATTTTTATCTACTACGTCTTCAGAAACTTCTGGGGAACCAACAACATAATATGTAGTCACTATAGAAACTAAATGAGAAATTAATATAAATAAGAAAGATAATATAAAAGCTGAGAACAAGGTTACAGAGAATATATTAACAAGCGTATTTCTTGAGAATTTATTATAATTAATTTTTTTAATAGCCATGCTATAAAAATATACCAATGTGTAGAGATATACAATAATATACCTGGCGGAGGGAACGGGATTCGAACCCGTGATGAGGTCACCCCCATACAGTCTTTCCAGGACTGCGCACTAGACCAACTATGCGATCCCTCCAGGACAAGATATATTTTATCATGATTATTTATAAATAAGGATAAGCAATGAAGTAACTACTTATTAATATATGGCGGAGGAAGAGGGATTCGAACCCTCGGGTGAGTAAACTCACGCATGGTTTTCGAGACCAGCCCGGTATGACCGCTTCGGTATTCCTCCATGGACTAAGCTAACAAGAGTTATTATAGGATAATCCAACAGAAGTACAAATGGTAGAATACCTTATGAACTATATGCCCCCAGGAAAATACCCAAAAGACACAAAGTTTAATATAAATGAATTGTACCCAGAAATATTTAAAGATATAAGTTTAGTAGAACTCTCACAAAAATTAAGCTACAAAGATTTTTGTACACTACTAGACAGCGGATTCTTCTTATTTTCTTCTCGATATCAGGATAATTATGGGGCGGGATTAGTAATGTTATTATCTGCAATAGAAAACCTATCAGGATCACGCAGCTCCTTAGAAGATATACTCTGTAGCAAGGAATTTGAGAGAACTATAAAAAAACTCCCCCAAGACAAAACAATTAGGGAGTTAATGAAAGAAACAATAGCAAAGCACAAAGACCAAGTGGGAACAGCGCAATCAATATACAAATTTTATAAAGAAAACTTAACTAAAAAACAAAAGAAACAATTAATATCCGGACTGACCTATGCACAATACCAAAGTATAAATAAGAGTGAGGCAGGAGAATTATTCACGGTTAATACACCTGTAAGGCCCCCACAAGAAACAGAAGAAGAAATAGATATAGCTTTAATAAAGGTATTAAAAAGTTTTATATATGATATAAGAAATTCCTTCGTACACAGAGCAAATTACTTCCCTTTTCCAGATAAGAAAACATTAAGAGAACAAGGGTTAGTACGCAAAATTCGATCAGAAGGAGAAAAACCAAAAGAAGAGTGGCATATAGAAATAAGCTTCCAAGATTTGCATAAAATGACCAAAGAGGCCTTTATTAAATTTTGGATTAATAAGAATAAAGTAACTAAGGAAATCTAGTTGCTAGATCATCCTATATATCCATGGTGGACTGTAGGGGAATCGAACCCCTGTCACCGCAATGCGAATGCGGTACTCTACCAACTAAGCTAACAGCCCTTAATAACTAAAACGATTATACTAGTATTTGAAAGATTAGTATTTAAGAATGAATTAGAGACTTGGGATGAGAATGACCTAAATGCTTTCTCTCCTTTAAATAATCTATATGCTTATTCCTCTTTGCATGTAGTTTAGTAATATCTAAATTAGAACTATCTGCTAAAGCAGCTGCATATTCTCCCCCAATAAAGTGAGGTAACACTACATAAGTAGCACCCTTTTCATAAAGTTTTACAGCCTCATCCAAGTCATACGAGATTAAAATAACTATAATTTCCTCACTCTTTTTTCTTATCTGTTTCAACATAAAAGAATTTATTTCAAAATCTGGGATAGTAGATATAACTAATTTAGCCTTCTCTAAAGGCAATTCGTCTAAAAAGTCACTGTCTTCTGCATCACCATATAAACTATTAACACCACTACTTTTTAAATTCCTTACTACATCTGGATCAAAATCTATAGCTAAAAATGCTTTACCTAACTTTTTAAATACCCTAACAAAATCGTAGCCAATACGATTACATCCAAATAAAATTACATCATACGATTTAGCTTTAGATATTTCTTTTTCTAAAACCTTTTTCTTCTCAAAAACCTTTATTATAGGAAATAATAAGGTATAAAACTTTTCGGAATAGTTAATATAGTAACTAGAAATAAGAATAGAAAACATACCTAAAAAAGTAATCATTGATAAAGCACTAGAATCTAAATGACCTAATTTTATACCTACTAAAGCAAGTATCATGGAAAATTCACTTATTTGAGCAAGACTAGTACCTGATAAAAAATATGTTCTTTTTGAATAACCTAAAGCACCACCTAATATCATGACTATTAAAGGTTTTACTACTACAATAAATAATAAAAATATTAAAGCAGGGGCAATTACAGACCCTAGAGAATGTAAATCTAATAAAGAACCTAAATATATAAAAAAGATAACTGTAAAAAAGTCTCTTAGAGATCTAAGTTTATTACTTATTTCTTGGTTATAAGGAGATACGGATAAAGCTACACCTGCCATTAAGGCGCCTATTTCAATAGAAAACCCTAATTCATGAAATAAAGAAGCAATACCAAATCCCCAAGCTAATGAAAACAAAAAGAGATATTCTTGAGATTTAGCAAAGAAATTACTAAGCATTGGTAATACGTATACAGTAAAAAGAGTCATTACTAAGGTTATCCCAATACCTTTAATTAAAAGTTCTAATAAAGATAAAGCATTAGAACCTTCTGAAAAAGAGCCCATAAGTATTAAAACTAAAGCAGCAACAATATCTTGAAGTAGTAATACTGCTATGTCTATTTTTCCATACAAACGCTCTAATTCTTTTTTATCACTTACTAACTTTAAAACAACAATAGTACTACTAAAGGTAACGCCTAAGGCAATATAAACAGAAGCTAAAAGAGAGAAATTAAATCTTAAGGCTAATAAATAACCTAATATAAAAGTAAGTAATATTTGACCAAGTCCCAGCACTAATATTTTAGTACCATAATATTTAAGCTCTTTTGGGTTCAAGTGGAGACCTACAACAAATAAAAGTATGGCAATTCCCATTTCTGAAAATATAGAAACTGACTCAGAATTGGTAAAAACACCTAAAACTTGAGGACCAAGTAACAGCCCTGTGAGAATATATCCTATTATAATAGGTTGTTTAAACAATTTAACAATACCAGAAACAATTGTCACAGCTACTAAAATTAAGCTAAGTTCATAAAATGTATTCATAGGCAGTAAATTAATTCTATCATTTATAATCGTAAGGTATAATACACATATTGCATGGAGGGTTAGCCAAGTGGTTACGGCAACGGTTTGCTAAACCGTCACGGGTAAAACCGTGCATGGGTTCGAATCCCATACCCTCCGCCATATATAAATAAGAGCCCATATAAATTTAATTTTTCAAGATGATATACTATATTAAATATCTGACTACCTAGGAGAATCAATGAAATCAGTGTTTAATCCATACGATTTAGAGCATATAGCAATAGCAATGCAATGGCTTAAGGATATCCAAATTAAAAGAGATACCCCTTATCCATTTCAAGTAATTACAAACAGCACTAAAAAGAAAAAGAAAAGAGTACCCACACAAGGACTACTAAAAGGACCCTCAACAAAAAAACAGTAACCTAACTAGTAAAATGCTCTCAGAGAGTAACAACCTCTGAGAGCATCTCTTCCCCTATTTAAGAAATAAAATCTAACGCCATTTGAGCCCTAACATTCCAGTCTAACTCTTTTGAAAAGTCTAAAGCATCTTCAGATAACTTCTTTCTAAGAATTTTATCAGTTAAAAGTTTAATAACATTAGAGACATATAAATCATAATTACTTACAGGAGTTTTTAACACACCTTTTGGATAATCTAACTTTGGCAAATCATAAATAATACCAGGTATTCCACAAGCCATAGCTTCATCCAGAGCAATATTTCCACTATCAAAATGAGAAGTAGACACAAAAATTCTAGAAGAACTTAGTAACTCAAGTTTATCCTTACCAATTCTGGTACCTAAAAAAGTAATATTCCTCTCTAAATTTAAATCCTTAACCAACTGCTTAAGAGGTACCTCTAAAGAACCACTTCCTATTAAAGCAAGTTGCATTTTGGGTAACTTATCCACAACACTTTTCCACACATGAATAAGTTCTATAACATTTTTTTGAGGATGTAATCTTCCCATATAAATAGCATCATAAATTTGATGTTGCACAGATATAGAGCTAATAAAATCAATGTCGAGTCCCCCTCTTACTGCCAAAACTCTTTTCTTTCCAAATCTTTTATTGCTTGTAAAATATTCTAAATCTCCTTTAGATGCCGTAAATACATAATCAGCCCAATGATTTATTAAAAACAAAGAAAGCTTTTGAGATATTAAATAAATAAAACCTCTAAGTCTATCTCCTTGATAATCTTTAGCAAAAGGATCTGGAGCAAACACATAAAAAGCTGCTATCCATTTTATACGCCTATAAAATAATTTCATAAGTAATGCAGGTAAAATATCGGGTAAAAATTCAGAAGCAGAAAACACACGATCATATTCTTTAGGATTCAAAATAAAACCTTGAAAAAACGAAACTATAACTCTTAGAAGATTACCAATATAAATACCAAACTTATCCAAAAAAGAATCTTCAAATACAAAAACATTCTTTGTATTAAACCCGTAATCTTTACAAAACTTCTTTCCCTTTTTATTAGTTACTATATCCACATGATTATGTTTAGTAATCCATTTCTTTGCGAATTCAACAAATATTACATCTCCACCACTAATAGTGTAATAAGCATTGGCAGTTATTAAAATTCTCATAAGGGTTAAATATCCGGATGATAAACTTCATGGGCTAAACTAAATCGATTACCTTTTAAAATAGAATTACCACCTATAACATGAATATCATTCCCTACAGGAACAGCAATACAAGCATACCTTTTAGTCGGCATATCCTTGTGTCTATACCATTTATCCTCTTTTACCTTGTATTCATGAACCTCTCCAGAAACTGCCCAACCTTGTTCTCCACCAAATATATAGATACTATCTCCGATGCCACAAGCAAAAAAACCACTAATATTTAAAGGTAAGGGAGCTTTAGTTTCCCAAGTATTTGTTTTTGGATGATACATTTAATTTGTGTTTAAACATTCGGATAAGGATTTAGTATACCCTCCTAAAGCGAAAATCTTGCCCCCAGCAGTAGCCACCGCTAAATGTTCTCTAGCAGTAGGCATTGGTGCTAAAGTTCTCCACACATTGGTTTTTGGATCATAAACATCTATAGAATCAGAGGCTACCTTATGAGCTCCTCCTCCTACAGCATAAATCAACCCATCTAAAGTAGTTATACCCAAAGCACCGCGAGGGGTAGGCATATCTGCGCAACGTTCCCAATTATTAGTACTAGGATCATAAGAGTGTACATAAGAATAAGGAGTAATTCTTAAACCATTACCCCCTACTACATAAACTTTTCCCTCTACAGTAGTTAAACAAGGATGATGAATTATATAAGGATAATCTTTTAATCTAAGCCACTCTCTTTTCTCAACATCGTACGATTCTAAATTTTTTAATACATGGTAAACACTAGGTTGATATAAACCTCCTAAAGTATAGATTTTTCCATCTAGGTAGGTACCACCAAATTCATAGTGATATGTTGGAATATCGGGTAATACTTCCCAACTATCTTCCCCAGAGATAATAGGCATGTTAGATCCCATAAGTACCCTATTAGGTTTCCTTAATAAATCTTCTAAACGATATTTTAATGTAAAAATTAAATTCCAAATAAACATGTATAAGTTATAACATTAACGGACAACTGGGGGAATGTTTAAAATAATTAATTCTAATAAAACTAGATAGTACTCACTAGAAAAGTATTAATTCTTAGACTATATATAAATAATCATATGAATATTCACAAAGAACAAATAAGAAGATTAGCCAATATTTTTGATAATGCGGGACAAGTTTCTTTAGGGTCTTTAGTAATAAATTCCATAATAGAAAAGTCCAACTATTACAGTATAAATGTAACTATAGTTGGCACATTATTAACATTAATGTGCTGGTACTTTTCATTAAAGTTTGAGAAAATGTGCTTATGAATGTAGCGTCTATAAACACCTTACTTTTAACTTATATTGCCATAGCAATAATATCTATTGGTATATTCTTAGCAGTAGTTCTTGGAAACAAACCTAAGACAAAAAAGTAATTAAAAACCAACCCACCCCAGGAAATTACACTACCAAAATGGTATAATAGCGGAAAATATCAACCACAAAGGAGACTTCTATGAATTTAGCATTAATAGGATATGTATTGCTGACTGCGATGGGAGTATGGTTGCTCTATATGACCTTCACTTTCCACCTCCAAAGACGTGAAAAATTGGGTATCTCAAGAAGGCGTTGGTATACAAGCCTTGTTGGGTATGCCTGCACGTTAATTGGACTGGGGGGTATTTTAACCCAAATACCTCTATACAAAATCTTGGATCTCCTCCTCTGAGGAACCAACGAGAAACCAACAAAGAAAAATATCCTGCTATTCTTCCTTGAGTAGCAGGATATTTACGTTTTATTAAACAATTTTCCTTTGTATTTTCTTCGGTATTATGATATATCATAGATGATGGATACAATTTCCCAAATAAAATCAAAATTAGATATTGTTGATGTAATAGGGTCCTATATATCACTCAAAAAGTCAGGACGTAACTACAAAGCTAACTGTCCCTTTCATGGAGAAAAAACTCCTTCCTTTATGGTATCTTCAGAACTTCAGATGTATAAATGTTTTGGATGTAGTGCAGGAGGAGACATATTTAAATTTGTACAAGAAATAGAAGGAATAGATTTTGTACAAGCATTAGAACAACTAGCAGAAAAAGCAGGAGTAGAAATAGAAAACAAAGACTTCGATAGAAACTCTTTAAAGAAAAAAACAATATTCGAAATAAACCAAGTAACCACAAACTTTTACCAAAAGTTATTAAAACATCCATCTGGTATAAATGCTTTAAAATACTTAACAGAAAAAAGAAAATTAACAAAAGAAACTATAGAACACTTTCAAATAGGCTACGCACCAAAAACATGGAATCTACTTTGGGAATACCTAAATAAAAAAGGATATGCTACAGAAGACTTACTCCTAGCTGGAGTTATAGTTAGAAAAAGTAATGGTAATGGGTATATAGACAAATTCAGAGACAGAATAATATTTCCTTTAGGAGATATAACAGGAAAAGTAGTAGGGTTTACAGCAAGAGCGTTAGACAATACAGAACCAAAATACTTAAACTCCCCAGAAACATTAATATTCCACAAACACAATTATTTATATGGACTAGATAAAGCCAAAGTATCTATAAAAACAGAAGGAATAATATTTGTGGAGGGACAAGTAGATGTAATAACAGCACACCAAGCAGGCATTAAAAATGTTGTAGCATCTTCGGGTACTTCTATAACACCAGAACAATTACAAATACTACGAAGATACTCACAAGACCTATCATTATGTTTAGATTCAGATAATGCAGGTATAAGAGCTATATATAGAAGTATAGAATTAGCGGAAAAACAAGATTTTAATATAAAAGTAATTAAAATACCCGGCACCTACAAAGATTTAGATGAATTAATTAATAATGATGTAGAACTAGCAAAAAAAGTAACTAGTAACCCTGTTGCTATTTATGATTTCTTTATCGCAGATAATTTAAAAAAATTCGATAAAACCAGTGCCTTAGGAAAAAAAGAAATTATTGAAAATCTAAAGCCTCTTTTGGCAAAAATAGAAAATAAAGTACTATTTGAAAGTTATATTAAAGAACTATCTAAAGAACTTGATATAGAGACAAAAACAATAGAAAGTATTATTAAAAACGATAAAAGTGCTTCCGTGATACTCCAAAAGGAGACTGTTAATATTCAAACAAGTATAAAAAATAACTTAGAAAGCTACTTTTTGGCGATGCTACTTAAAAGCGAAATTGACGTAATACGGGCCTATATGTATAATTTCGACCCAGAAGGGTGGAATGATAAGAAAATCATTAATCTTCTTGAAATACTAAAAGAAAGTATAAAAGAAGAAAAATCCTTTAAAATAGAAAAATACATTGAAAAACTTGAAACTACAGATCAAAATTATATAAAAGATCTATACCTCCAAGAGGTTGTATCAAGTACTAAAGAACTCGACGAAGTAACAACAAGATTAAACAAAAGGGATAACAAAGGAAAACTAGTAGATTTTATAGAACAACTAAAAATAGCTGAAAAGCAAAAAAACCAAGATAAAATAAATGAGTTGTTAAAAGAAATCGAAGAGATGAAAAAGACCCTTTTGTAGATAGCTTAAGTACTAATTTTCATATATATTTAACTTATGACAAAAAAAACCAAACCAGTAACAAAAGAACTCGAGGTATCAAAACTAGTTAGTAGAGGGAAAAAGCAAGGGTATGTAACCATAGATGAGATAATGAGCATGTTCCCTGAAGCAGAAGAAAACATAGAATTATTAGACTCTTTATACGAAAAACTAGCTGAAGTAGGAATAGATGTATTTGATGTTGCAACTGAAGAAGCTGCTGTTGAATTATTAAAAGCTCAAGAAATAGACTTTTCAAAATTAAAATTAGATAAAACATTATCTTCAGATCCTGTAAGAATGTACCTAAGAGAAATAGGTAAACATGAATTATTAACAGGTGTAGAAGAAGTTGAATTAGCTAAAAAAGCTGAAAAAGGCGATAAACTAGCAGCAGAAAAGTTAGCTAGAGCAAACTTAAGATTAGTAGTATCTATTGCAAAAAGATATATGGGAAGAGGATTAGCCTTTTTAGACTTAATTCAAGAAGGAAATATAGGGTTAATGAGAGCTGTTGAAAAATTTGATTGGAAAAGAGGATTTAAATTTTCAACATATGCTACATGGTGGATAAGACAAGCTATAACAAGAGCAATAGCAGACCAAGCTAAAACAATACGTATACCAGTACACATGGTTGAAACTATTAATAAATACAAAAAAATTGAAAGAACACTAGAACAAGAATTAGAAAGAACCCCTACTCCAGAAGAAGTAGCTAAAGTAATGGGAATAGATGTAGAGAAAGCTAGAGGGATAGTAAAGATTGCCCAAGATACTACATCATTAGAAACCCCTGTAGGTAAAGAAGAGGATACAAGACTTAAAGAATTTATTGAGGATGAAACTACTTTATCCCCTTTTGAATCTGCAAGTAGAGAGTTATTAAAAGACCATATTGAAGAAGTACTTCAAACTCTAAACGATAGAGAAAGAAAAGTATTAGAACTTAGATTTGGGTTAGAAGATGGTAAAACTAGAACTCTTGAAGAAGTAGGAAAAGAATTTGGTGTAACTAGGGAACGTATAAGACAAATTGAAGCAAAAGCTTTAAGAAAACTTAGACATCCTACTAGAAGCAAAAGATTAAAAGATTACTTGTAACAAGTAATTTAAATAAACGGAATTATACAAAAACTCCTTTAAAGAAATTTAAGGGAGTTTTTGGTTTTCGTAAATATAAATGTTTGAAAGAGGAATAATATTTTGACCAGATACTTCAAAGGATTTAATTAATTTAAAATCAGTAGAGTTTAATTTTTCTTCAAAAGAATTCCATTTATTATAAAAAGTAGGGTATTTAGAAATTACTTCAGGTTTTTTGAAGTTCTCCATAATTCTAGAAGATACTACAACATATTTATAAGCAGCGGTATTAGCAGGAAAAAATAAGAACGCTCCATCATTTTCATATACTTTAACTTTTACAACATCTATATTATTTAACTTAACCATAGGGTCTAAACCCTCTTCGGTATAAACCAAAATACGATGAGGTAATGGCCTTGTTAGAAAGGTATCCCTCAACCAAAGATATGCAGAAGATCTTGGAGTATTACGTTGAAATTGATTAAGCAAAATAACAGGAAAATACAAATAATATACTCCACATAAAATTAATAAAAAAGATGTTATATAAAAATATAATTTCGAAAGCTTCTTATTATTTATATAAAAATTTAGTAATTTAGATATATAAAAAGATGCATAAAATATAAGTATAGGAACAATAGGTAACAACCAACGATCTACTCTACGAGATTGTATAGAATAAAAAATAAAATATAAAACAACAGTACCGAGTAAAAATAAATGAAACAATTTATGAGAATTTAATTTAAAATTGTTTTTTAAAATTGTGTAAAAACCTAATATAGAAGATAGTAAAACAGGAATAGTAACCATAAAACCTAGACCATATATGTATTTTAATGGGTTCAAATCTACGGAATCAAAAACCAAACCAGCTTCTTTAAAGATCATGGAATATATTCTAAATACAAAATCAGTAGAAAAAATAATAGAAAAAGGATTGGATACTACAAAGGCCCCAAACATTAAAAAACAAAAAGCTACGAGTCCCCTATAATCTTTTTTCTTAAAATAAATAAATAAATATAAAGGCAGAGTTAGTAACGCTGTTATTTTGGTACCAACAGCGAAACCAAATAATAATCCAGTTAATAATGTATATAAAGTATCAGATTTTTTTTCACTATATAAAAACAATGTTAAAAAGGATAGCGATAAAAGTAATGTTAAAAATATATCAGCATTTGCATAATGAGAATGTGCAATAAGTTTCCAATTAAATGCTAAAAGAAAAAACGCAATTATAGAACCTACTTTATCTTTAAAAACCCTAAGATATAAATAAGAAATACCTGGAACAATTAAAAAGGATAATAAAGAATTTATATAGCGAACAAATAAATAAATAGTAGAAGAGTCAAAGGAAATTTTTAAAAGGTGAAGAACCTTACTAAAAACAATAATAAATGGAACCATTAAGTAGGTAGGAAACATACCATATACATAAGAAATAGGAACTAGTTTATACCAGGCACCGTTTATAACAGCATCTTTTAGCTCTGCCGCATACGTAAGTGCAAATCCAGTTATCTCCGGCTCATCGGCATAATAGCTATGAGGAAGTCCAAAATTAAGATTCCATACTCTAAAAAACAACCCAAAGGCACTTATAAACAATATTAATAATAAATACTTATACTTTTTAAACATCCTAAGGTAAGTATACAATAATCTCTTGTAAACCCAGGTATAATATAAAGACGTTATGATAAAACCAGAACATGCATTTGCAACACCAATGATGCAACAATACAAAAAATTAAAAGAAGAATACTCCGACTGCATACTCCTTTTTAGACTAGGAGACTTTTATGAAATGTTTATGGAGGATGCTTATACAGGGGCAGATGTTCTTAATATAACCTTAACATCCAGAGACAGAGGTAAAGATGGAAAAATACCAATGGCAGGTATCCCCTATCACGCACTAGACTCGTATTTATCAAAATTAGTTACTGCCGGATACAAGGTAGCAATTGGCGAACAAGTGGGAGATATAACAAAAGGAGAATTAGTAGAGAGAGGGGTTGTTAGAATAGTAACTCCGGGCACCATAATAGATGAAAAATCTTTAGAAAAAAAAGAAAATAATTATATTTTAGGATTACAGGTAGAAAAAGATTTTTTTGGAATCGCAATTGCGGATATTTCTACAGGAAATTTTTATACAGAAGAATACAATATAAGCGCATTAGAAAATGTGATAATAAATGAGCTAGTTAAATACAACCCAAAAGAATGTATCTTATCGTCAGACAATTATCAGGATTCGAAATTACTAAAATTACTCAATACACATAAAAACTTAAATATATATTCACATTCAGAGTGGGATTTTTATACAAACAAATCAGAAGACACTATAAAGGATCATTTTTCTATTAAAAGTTTAAATACATATAATATAGAAAATAAAAAAACAGCAGTAAAAGCTAGTGCGGGACTTTTAGGATATTTAAAATATACACAAAAAGGAAACATTAGTCATATAAAAAATATAGCAATACTAGATACCAAAGAATACGTAGGATTAGATAGGGCTACAATAACAAACTTAGAAATATTTAACACAATAAAGGATGGTAATAAAAAGGGATCGTTAATAAACTTTTTGGATAGAACTATAACCCCAATGGGAGGAAGATTATTAAAGGAATGGATAATAAAACCTTTAAGAAATAAAAATAATATAGAAAAAAGATATGCATGTGTTGAAAAATATATCAAAGATAATAAATTAAAAATAAATACAGTTTCATTATTAAAAGAAGTAGGAGATATAGAAAGGTTATTATCAAAAATTTCTCTAAACATGGGAAATCCAAAAGACATAATTAATTTAAAAAACTCTCTAAAAAATAGTTTAGAAATTTATAGAATAAATGAAGTAATTACAGAGTTAGAAATAAATAAATTAAAAACTAATAGTAAAGAACTAATTCAAAAAATAGAAAATATAATACTAGAAGAAGCACCTTTAGACCCTAAGAATGGAAATTTTATAAAAATCGGAAATAACAAAGAACTAGATGATTTAAAAGATGTATCTCTAAATAGTAAAAAACACATAGCAAGAATAGAAAAAGAAGAAAAGGAAAAAACGGGAATAGGGTCTTTAAAAATAAAATACAATCAGGTATTTGGTTATTATATAGAAATAACTAAAACAAATCTTGAACAAGTACCAGACTATTATATGAGAAAACAAACCTTAGTTAATGCAGAAAGATTTATTACTCCAGAGTTAAAAAAGCATGAAGAAATAATAATATCAGCAGAAGAAAAAACCAAACAGATGGAATATGAATTATTTTTAAATCTCTGTGAAGAAATTAAAAAAGAAACAGAAGAGATACAAAGTATTTCTAAAGTAATTGCAAAAATAGATTGTTTAATAAACTTTGCAGAAATAGCTATAAATGAAAAGTATATAAAACCCACAATAATAGAAAATGGAGATATTAAAATAATTAAAAATAGGCATCCAGTAGTAGAGATGATTTTACCAAATAAAGAATTTGTACCAAACGAAGTATATTTAAATAATAAAGAACATCAGTTAATAATAATTACCGGTCCAAATATGGCTGGTAAATCGGTATATATAAGACAAGTAGCAATAACAATGCTTCTTGCACAAATAGGATGTTTTATACCTGCAGAAAAAGCAGAAATAACTTTAGTAGATAACATATTTGTAAGAAGTGGAGCTTCAGATATGATAACTTCAGGACTATCTACCTTCATGGTAGAAATGGTTGAAACAGCTAATATACTAAACAATGCAACAAATGAAAGCTTAATAATAATGGATGAAATAGGAAGAGGAACTAGCACGTATGACGGTATAAGTATTGCTTGGGCAATTGCGGAATATTTAATAAATCGTAAAGGTATATATCCAAAGACATTGTTTGCTACTCACTATCACGAACTACAAAAGTTAGAAGAAATTTATAAAGATAAAATCAAAAACTATCATTTTCCTGCCACCGAAAATAATGGAGAACCAATATTTTTACACTTAATACAAAAAGGTGCTTCTAATCATAGCTTTGGTATACAAGTTGCTAAAATTGCAGGACTGCCAAAAGAAGTATATGAAAATGCTAAAAACATATTAAAGAATTTAGAAAAAGAAAAAGAAAAAAATAAAACTACAAAAGATGCTAAAAACCTAAAAACAGAAGATACACAAGAGTTAACTACACTAAAAAGTTTAATGGGAAAAATAAATATAAGTAGTACTACCCCATTAGAAGCATTAAATCATTTATCAGAAATTAAAAAATTATTAGAATAGTAATTTTTAAATAATAAATGGGTAAAATTAAAAAATTAAATAAATACCTAATACCAAAAATAGCTGCAGGAGAGGTAGTAGACAGACCTTCTTCTGTTATAAAAGAAGTAATAGATAATGCATTAGATGCTAGGGCAACAGAAATAGAAATTGAATTACAAAATGCAGGTAAAGAATTAATTAAAATAATAGATAATGGAGAAGGAATGGATAAGGAAGATATTGAGAAATGTTTTCAATCTTTTACCACCAGTAAAATCTTTGAAGAAGAAGATTTAAATAATATAAATACATTTGGATTTAGAGGGGAAGCTCTTAGTAGTATTTCATCTGTTTCAAAAATAACCATTAAATCCAGGCAAAAAAGCAGTAATGAAGGATATGAATTATATATTGAGGGTGGAAAGAAAAAACATATTAAACCAATAGGAATTGCAGAAGGAACCATTATACAAATAGAAGATTTATTTTTTAATATTCCAGCAAGAAAGAAATTCTTAAAAGCAGATCAAACAGAACTACACCATACAATATCTTTAATAGAAAAGTACGCATTATCAAATTATAGTAAGAGTTTTAAACTAACAAATAATAATAAAGTAATAATAGATATAAAGCGCAGCGATAATGTTCTAGAAAGAATAAATTTAGTATATGGAAATAAAATAAGTAATGGATGTATAGAGATAAATACAAATAATGAATATTTAAAACTAACCGGATATATAGGCACACCTAGTAATAGTTTTTATATTAGTAATAAAAATTGTTTTTTTGTAAACAATAGATATGTAGAGAATAAACAAATTAGTAATGCTATTAGAGAAGCATATGGGAAATTAATAGAAAACAGATCATTTCCTTTTTATATCCTGTTTCTAGAACTAATGCCCAATTTAGTAAATATAAATATACATCCACAGAAAAAAGAAGTTAGATTTTGGAATGATCAAGATGTAGCTAATTTTATAAAAGAAAATATAAAATCAGAATTAGAGAAAAGAGTAGTTACATATGATACAGATTATTTTGGTAATGATTTGAAAAAAGCATCTTTATATCAATTTAATAAATTAAAAGAAACTACAGCGGACTGGAATATAAAAGGGATAGAAGAAAAAGAAGAATATGAAGATATATTTCAAATTGGTAAAACTTATATAGTAACTAAATCCAAAAAGGGGCTGGTATTAATAGACCAACACGCAGCACACGAAAGTATATTGTATGAACAATATTTAAAAGCATTCGAGGAAAATAAAAACAACACAGATAAAAGTTTAGTAGAAATAAATGAAATAATAGGAGTTAACAGTTCTTTAAAACTATTAATAGAAAATAATTTAGATGTTTTAAAATCCAATGGATTTGAATTAGAATATTTTGGTAATAATTCATTTAAAATATCTTGTATACCAGAAATATTTAAAAACCATAATATACAAAAACTTATAGAAGAAATAATTGATAATATAAAAAATACAAAACATATTGATGAGAAATCAAAACAAACAATAGAATTTCTAGCATGTAGAGGAGCTATAAAAGCAGGGGAACTATTAACAAAAGAGGAAATGATAAATCTAGCAAAAAAATTAGATGCGTCACAAGGGTACTTAACATGTCCCCACGGAAGACCTACTAAAGTTTCTATATCTATAAAAGATATGGGTAAGATATTTAAACGAATTTAATTACTTACAGGCCACTCAGATAAGGATATTAATTCAGAATCTTCTTTATCTTTAGGTAACTCTTTCCACAAAGATTCTGTAACAAAAGGCGTATAAGGGTGTAATAATTTTAAACAATCTTTAAATACACTATTTAAAACACTAAGTGCTATATCTTTATCTCCTCTAGTCTTTACATGTTCTATATATTCGTCAGCTAATCTTGTCCATATAAACTGATATATATTTTCGCCAGTATTTTGAAAATCATAATTATTTAATCCTTTAGTAGTATTTTCTATTAATACTTTTAACTCACTTATAATTTTTGTGTCTTCCTCGTGTAATAAAGTATTATTAATATCCTTTAAGTTCTTTAAGGTTAGATTATCTTCTGTTCTAATCATTTCCATAAATCTTGCCATATTCCAAAGTTTATTTGTAAAGTTTCTATAACCTTTAACCTTACCCTCACTTAAAGAAGTCATTTTTGCAGAAGTATTACCCCCTACTAATATACCCATTCTCAAAGCATCTGCACTGTATTTTTCTATAAACTCTAAAGGATCTATAACATTTCCTTTACTCTTACTCATCTTTTGACCAGTAGCATCAGTGATAGTCCCATGAATATATACTTCTTTAAAAGGTACTTGAGGACCTCCGGGTAAATCTTTAGTTAAATAAAGACTCATTGTTATCATTCTAGCGATCCAAAAGAAAAGGATATCCCACATTGAATCTATAAAAGAAGTTGGAAAAAACTTTTTAAAGTCATCACTATTTGGATATTTAGTAGTTGTTAAGGGCCACTGAGAAGAACTAAACCAAGTATCAAATGTATCAGTTTCTTGAATGTAATCACCAACAGGTTCTTCTTTGGAAATTATATATTTTGCAGTTCTAGGAGCTATAACTTTTTGTAATCCTTTTTTAATCTCGCTAAGAGAATATTCTTTCAGTAAGTCGATTAAATTACCTTCATGTGTTTTTTTATTTGCATCTAAGAACACAACAAATATATTTTCGTTTTCTTTTATGGAATACCAAACAGGTATTCTAATTCCAAATACAGTTTGTCTACTAATAGGCCAGTCTCTAATGTTTTCTAACCAAGTTAATATTTGATGTTTCCACGTATCTTGATTAAATTTAACTTTTTCTTCTTGAACAGCTTTTATAGATTCATCTGCAAGACTTCTCATTTTTATAAACCAATTGGGTAGTAACATTGGTTCTATTGGTTTTGCATCTTTGTAATCTACAAGTAATGAGTTTTGATAATTTTCATCTATTTTTTCTATAGCATTTTTTTCTTTAAGAATTTCAAAAGCTTTAACTCTTGCCTTGGTGGAAAATAACCCCGCTAATTCTTCCCCCGCATCTTTAGTCATTTTTCCATATAAATCTATAATAGAAATTATTTCTAAGTTATGTTTTTTACCAATTTCATAATCATTAAAATCATGTGCAGGTGTTATTTTTAAAGCTCCTGTTCCAAATACCATATCTACATAATCATCCGCAATTATTTTCATTTCTCTACCGTTCAAGGGGTTTATTACTACATTGTTTAAATAGTCTATATACCTTTTGTCTTTTGGATTAACAGCTATAGCAACATCTGCAGGTATAGTTTCTGGTCTAGTAGTAGCAACTACAATATTTTTGTCCGTATCTTTTATTTGATATTTAACATAATACAAGGTTGTTTTTTGATCTAAATGTTCTGTTTCTAAGTTAGAAAAAGTAGTTCCATGAAAAGGAGAATAATTTACCATGTAGTCATTTCTATAAACTAAACCTTCATCATGCATTTTTTTAAAAGTATTAAAGACGGTATCAAGTACAATTGGATCTAACATAAAAGTATTTCTAGACCAATCGGCACTCATACCTATTCTCTTAAGTTGAGATATAGCTAAGTTAGAGTTTTGAAGAACAAAATCTAATACCTCTTTATATAAAGTTTCTCTATCATAATCAAATCTACTCTTTCCTTCTTTTTTTAGTTTTCTTTCGTATACTACTTGTGTTTCAAAACCAGCATGATCTGTACCAGGTAAATAACACACCTCATAACCTTGCATACGCTTGAATCTAGCCATTAAATCTTGAATAGAATAGGTAGCATGCCCACAGTGAAGAGCTGCATTTGCATTTGGAGGAGGCATTAATATACTAAAGGTTTCAGATAACACTTTTAAACCATGTTTTTTACGATATTCAATTGATTTTTCAGGAGAAAAAACACCTACTTCTTCCCACATCTCATATATATTTTGTTCTGCATCTTTATGATTATATGTTTTTTCCATGTTGATATTATAGCAAAAAAGGAGATAGAATATACTAAGGAAAATAATACTATGGATACATTAGAAACTTATTATGAAATAACTGATGAAGAAGAAAATTCTTATGTAGAAGCGCAAATAGGAGAAACTTTAAGTGAAATATATTATGAACTGGGCGATATTGAAGAGGAAACACTTAATATATTAAGTACAGAAAATATAGAAACACTCGAGGAAGAGGAGCTACATCAACATTTAAAAACATTAGAAAATTTAATACAACTAGGTTTTTATGAAGATATTGTAACTTTTATAAAAGGATCCCCCGCATCTATAAGAGAACTACTAGCAAGGGATACCGCAATAATTAGAGCACTTGCAGCTAAAGGTCAAATAGAAACTGCAGTAGAATTAGCTACAATAGGATATACAAAAGATAAAACCCTCAACAAAAGAAACTGGAATACTAATAGGGATATAACAGAAACATTAAAAATGTTTATAGCAGAGGATATACCACCTGAAATATTTTTTTCACTATATAACAATGGGAGAAAAATACTAGATAAAAGTGATTCAAATGAAATAACAGAAGTACTGAGTATTAGTTTAAGTAACTATAAAGAAAAAATAAAAGAAACTCCAGAACTAAAAGAAAGTCTTTGGGAATACGTAAAAAAAGATTACTTACAAAACCCAGTGTTATTAGCGGAGTGGGGAAATCAATTTGGTGAATGCTCTAAAAATTTTGAGTTACTAATGGGAAAAATTCAATATACAGAAAAATATCAGAAACAACTTCTCGGAACACACTTAAAAGCATTAATACAAATATGCAGCTTTGAAAAAAATAACGAAAACCTAGTAACGCAACTTGCAGGGTATTTAAATGAAAAATTTGATTTAATTAATAACAATTCTAAAAATACTAGTATAGTTAAAGAAACCACATCTCTATTAGAAACGGATAGTTATAACGAAGAAACAAAAATAACAAACAATATAGAGATTTTAGAAGAAATAACTACAATGCTAAGTCTTCTAAAAGAAACTTATCCTAAAACACTAGAAAAAATATTAAGTGGAGATACTTACGATAAAATATTACAACTAGAAGATAATCTTAAAGAATACGGACTAGTGGAATTAGGAGAAGACAGACACTTTCTTATACAAGAACAGACATTACAAATAAGAGAAAACATAAAAATTGCACTAGGAATTAAAGAAAGAGAAAGAAATTATAATAGACCTACCTTTAAGGAAATATATGAAGAAAAATTCATAAATGAACTTCAAGATATATGGAAAAATATAAAAGAATTTCCTTTAAAATCAATAACCAAAGAAACACGACCAACACTAGAAAAGTTAAGTAATATATTTAATAACAAAGAACCTTGGGTACAAAAATTTTTATGTCTTACTATAGAAAAGAATGGAATGTTCTCTAACCATTTTGTAAACTTTTTTATGCTACCAAGTGAAGAAGAAGAAAGATACATACCTATTAAAAAAACTGGATCTCCTTTAGAGATATCAATGGAGGGATCGTCGAAAGGATTATTATACAGAACATTAAACACTACTTCGGCGGATGCTTGGGAAGAAACAGCTCAAAAGCTAGCATATTCAGAAAAAGGAATTATTATAGGTACAGAACCCTATCAAGAAACAGAAACAGACACTGAAATAAACCCAAATAAAAAAATTATACACAGCAGATTTTGTGGATATACCCTTAGGGATATACAATTACTATTATCAGAGGTACCAGAAAAAGAAGTAGACATACTACAGGACCAACTTATAGAAGTAATAGAAGGAGCTATACTTAAAGTAATAAACCTAGGGATTAATCACGGGCATCCTCATATAGACAATTTTACAATAGAATTTTGGCCAAAAAATAAACCAATGCAATTAGAAGATTTAAACACATTAACCAATAAAGAAACGTATATACAAGATCCAAGAGAATGGTATAAAAATAAAAATGACTATATAATAGTATGTAGATTAATAGATTTTGATAGAGCTACAAAAAGTAATAAATGAAACACACACTAGAAGAATTAAATTTAAAACCAGAAGAAATAGCTCAAATAGGGTATATTCAAAGAAAACCAGAAGGTAAAAATTCAGAAGCTATAGAAACTATTGCTTTAGATACAGATGCTATTAGAGAGCAACACCCCAAAGGTTCTTTTGTAAAATTATCAGATACAGAAAAGCCCCTAAATTCCTTTGAAAGCATAATGAATGAGAGAAAAGAAATAGAAGAATTAGAAACTACGGATAAAATACCAGGAATTGTTAGATTACAAACTAACGAGAGAGGTATACATACAGAAACTATAGGAGCTGTTGTTGTAAGAGGTAACAATGTTGAAGGTATAAACAGTTTATCTTTAACCGAAATAGAAGGAGCAGAATGGGACAAAACGAATAATAAAGATGAAATTAGTAATCTTGCAATTGCAGTAAAGGTAGCAAATATATTAAGTAACTTAGAAAAGCATGGAAAGATACATAGAGATATAAAACCGGCAAATATTATGGTTACTCCAAGAGGAGAAGTTACACTAGTAGATATAGGAACAATAAAGAAGCTAAATGCAGGAGGATATATAGAGGAAAAAGATATTGCAATAACTCCAATGTATGGTGCCCCCGAAAAGAATAATCAAATGATAGCTATAGAAAATGTTGCTATGGATATATATTCAGTAACAGCCTCTTTAGCACATGTTTTAGGTATAGAAATAACAGGATATTGGGGAGAAATAAAAGAAAATATTGCTAACTCGGAGTTATCAGAAAAAACTAAATTGGTATTAACAAAGGGTATGGAAGAACAACCTCAAAAAAGGATAAGAAACTTTGAAACTTTATCCCAAGCTCTAGCATTATGTAAAGATTCAAATATAACATTAGAACAACTAGAAAAATTCTTTGAAAAAGAAAATGAAAAACAACAAGAAATTGATGAAAAAATAGAAACATATACAAGAATAAGAAGTAATCTGGTTTTTAAGAGAGAACAAAGAACAAATAACTTAAGAACCGTATTAAGAGAGGCTGTTAACAAGACACCTGATGGAAGACTCTTAGAGTTTTTAGAAACCGACCCCAGAGGCTATGAAAGACAATTAGGAACATTACAGGAGACGCCGGAAGGAGAACATAACAAAGTAGATATAAATACACAAATAATTAACGTAAGAACACCGGATGCAGAAATAGTTATAGCAGACTTAAAAAACTTAGCTCCCTATATAGATAAATATGTAAAACCTGAGGAACATACGCGAGAAGAACTAGTAAGACTTGCGTATAAAGATATAGATGACATTATTAAAATAATGTATGAGGCTAGATTTAATAAACCAATAACTACAGCAGATTGGTCCTTTAGGGATACCAAAGAGGCACTAGAAATACAAATAATAAGAGATAGACAATATGAATTAAAAAACCCCTTAGTTTTTATAAAAGAAACCATAAAACTTATTGATAAACAGATACTAAAAGACATAAACAAAAATTCAGAACAAAAAAATCTAGAATTTATAAGGAAAAGAGCAGTACTAGAATACCTAGCTAGATGTATGTATGGGGCTAGATATGAATATGCAAAAATAGCGGAAGAGCAAAAACTTATAAAAACATAGATATAAACAAAGTAAAAGGTTCTAACAACACAAATATCTGCTAAAATACACTCATGAAATATTCACAAATGGTAGGCAAAACTAAAAAAGAAATACCTTCAGAAGAAGAAAGCATAAATGCAAAACTTCTAATAAGAGGTGGATTTGTACAAAAACAAATGGCAGGAGTATATTCATTTCTACCACTAGGACTAACGGTATTACAAAAAATAATAACTATAATAAGAAATGAAATTAACCTATTAGGGGCTAACGAAATACTAATGGGAGCATTACAAAGCAAGGCAATATTTGAACAAAGCAATAGATGGAGTGATGAAATAGTAGATATATGGTTTAAAACCAAATTAAAAAATGGAACCGAAGCAGGACTTGGATTTTCACATGAAGAACCTTTAGTAGAAATATTAAGACAGGAAGTAAACTCCTATAAAGACTTACCAATAGCAGCATATCAATTTCAAAATAAATTCAGAAATGAGCTTAGAGCAAAAGGCGGATTATTAAGAACCAGAGAATTCATAATGAAGGATATGTATTCTTTTCATACTTCCGAAGAAGATATGAATAACTTTTATGAAAAAGCAAAACAAGCTTACTTAAACATATGGGAACAACTAGGTATACAAAACGAAACCTACTTAACCTTTGCTAGCGGAGGAGTATTTAGTAAATACAGTCATGAATTTCAAACACTATGTGAAAGTGGTGAAGATATAGTTTATGTAGATAAAAAGAAAAAAGTAGCAATAAACAAAGAAGTATACACAGATGAAATAATAAAAGAATTAGGATTAGTTAAAGAAGAACTAGAAGAAATAAAATCAATCGAGGTAGGAAATATATTCAAACTAGGGACAAAATTTTCAAAATCAGGAAACTTAAAATACACAACCAAAGATGGAAATATAGAAAACCCACTGATGGGATGTTATGGAATAGGACCTGCAAGAGTATTAGCAACTGTAGTAGAAACATACCATGATGAAAAAGGCATTATATGGCCAGAAGCAATTGCCCCTTACAAAATACATCTAATAGGATTAAACCTAGAAAAAGAAGAAATATTAAACAAAGCAGAATCTATATACAAAGAACTAACTTCTAAAGGATATGAAGTTCTCTTTGATGACAGAAAAGATTTAAATGCTGGTCAAAAGTTCTCAGATGCAGACTTACTAGGATGCCCCTATCGTGTTGTAGTATCTGCTAAAACTGGTGACCAAATAGAAATGAAAAAAAGAACAGAAACAGAATCTAAACTAGTTTCAGTAGAAGAACTTATAAAAGTAATGGGTAACTAAATACCCCATTAACTGTTTACACAAATTAATGGATGTGCTATATTGTAATTAATATGGAATACGCCACATTAACCAACCAGAATCAAATAACAGTTCCTAAAGTAGTAAGAGATTCCCTGGGTCTAAAACCAGGGGATAAAATGGAATTTTACCAAACCGAAACAAGCATAATAATAACCAAATCAGAGACTATAGAAACCTTTGAAGGGTTTTTAGCAGGTAAAAGGATAAGAAAAGATATAAAGCCACAAGATGTATGGCTAGAAAGGGCTGAGAGATGGTATGGAAAAAATAATAATTGATACAAATATAATACTTAGATATTTTGAAGAAAAAGAAACACTCCTAAAAACTTACCTAACAGACAAAAATATTAATATTCATATACCACTACAAATAATAACAGAAACAGTTTTTGTAATGGAGAAGTCATTTTCTATAACTAGAGAAGATATAACAAGAGCTATAAATACATTACTTTATGAACCAAGCATAGTATCCGAAAAGGAACTAATATCTAAAATAATGGAAATATATAGATTAAATAAAAAACTTAGCATTATTGAGTGTTTCTTTATTGCATATGGTAATAAAAATAATCTAGACCATAAAACCCTAGATAAAGAAATATTGAAATACCTAAATCAAACCCATAATTCCTAAAGAAGGTTCCGGAATAATACTACTATAATCTTTAACCACTAAATTATTTAAATCACCATTAATAGAAAAGTAGGCAACACTCCCTATATATACAGCATTATCCCCGGTAAGACGTAGGGGAGGTAAGTATAAAGAAACACCTAACAAATCAACTTCATTCTTTAAACGAGTCCTAAGTTGAGTATTAGCGGAGACACCACCACCTAACAAAATACTCTTAGCTTTGTATTTTTTAGCTACCTTTATACATTTAGAAACTAGTACATCACAAACAGCATTCTCAAATTCACAAGAAACCATGGAAACATCAGGATGTTCTCTTTCAATTAAGTATTTAACAGCAGTTTTTAAACCTGAAAAGGAAAAATCAAAATCAAAACTATCAATCATAGGGCGGGGCAATCTACCAAGTAATCCATTGTGAGTGCAGGTAGCAGCTAGTTTGGATAACTCAACACCTCCAAGGTATTTAGATAGACCTAAAAGGCGAGCAGTCTTATCAAAAGCTTCCCCAGCAGCATCATCCAAAGTACCACCAATATATTCAATATCTTTATGACCTCTCATAAAAATTAAGTCGGTATGACCCCCACTAACAACAAAACCAACGGCAGGGAAAATATTATCAAAGTTTAAATCATTCTTTTCTTGATCCGATAACCCTAAAAGAGAAGAATAAACATGTCCCATTAAATGATTAACAGGAATCAAAGGTTTGTTCCAAGCTAAACTTAAAGTCTTAGCAGCTTCAATACCAACTAATAATGAACCTATAAGTCCCGGACCTACAGTAACAGCAATAGCGTCTATATCTTTTTCAGAATAGTTAGACTTATCTAAACAATCTTTTATAACAGGTAAAATAGATTCTAATTGTTTTCTAGCAGCTATCTCTGGAACAACCCCACCTGTTTTTTCATGAAAATCTTTAGAAGTAGCAATAGTAGATGATAGTTCAAACAAACCATCTTTAACAATAGCACAGGCGGTTTCATCACAAGAGGATTCAATAGCTAAGATAATCATGTGGATATATTAACAGTTATTACCTGCTTTGAGAAATAGTACCCTTAGCAGTTTTTAAAATAGTAGCAGCAGAAACACTATTAGTTTTAGCATCTAAAACAGCATTAACAGCATCTTTTAAAGCAGATACCTGAACAACATTACCAGACCTACCCGCTATAACTCCAGATTTAGCATAAGGAGCTGATTGAAGAACAGGTCCTATGTAAGGATTGCTTAAAACTTGGGAAGCTAAAGAAGATAAACTAAAAGGTGCCCCAAACTGTCTAAATTGAGTAGCACTATTATAAGCCATTAGTTGTTGATCTTGTTGAGTTATATATTTAATATAATCCCATGCAGCAGCCTTATTAGTACTGTTTGCAGGTACAACATACATCCAAAAGCTACCCCAAGAAACAGGGTTATTCTCTAAAGCTTGAGGAACGGGAGCTACTCCAATATTTAAATCGGGTCTTGCATTCAATATATCTAATAAATTCCAAGAAGGAACTAATATCATAGATACTTTTTCTTCAGCAAAAGAAGTGGAAGCTTCAGGGAAAGAATTATCCCAAACACCATATTCTTTAACAAAGTCAGTATAGAAAAGAAGAGCATCTTGAGCAGCTCTAGAATCCATATCATCAGGAATATTAGCCCCTGTTTGAGCAAGTAATAAACCTAAAATATCTGAAAAGAAATCAATGTTATTGGCAGTACCTATAGCAGCCCCTGCCCTAACAATTTTATTATCAGAACCTTTAACAGTTAATTCAATTGCAAGTTTTCTAAACTCTTCCCAAGACGTAGGAGGTTCTAATTGATCAATTTCTTTAAAATGATCCTTGTTGTATACAAGCACCAAACCATCATAAAAAGCAGGAACACCATAGATGCTATCGGTAACAGTAGCACTCTCTGCAGCCACTGGATAAAATTTATCTTTATATTCAGTAGCACTTATTACATTAGAAGGTAGAGGAGATAATAAGGGAGATAAGCTTTTAACCCAGGTGTTATGAACTAACAATATATCTAAAGTAGATTCAGATCCTAATCGAGAGAATACTCTTTCTTTATAATCTTCCGGTGTTAAAACAGATCTATCATCATAGTTCAACGTTACGTTAGGATGTTCTGTTTTATACTTATCAGAAAGAGTTGTCATAACCTCAGGACTTTCCCAAAGACCCCAAACATTTAAAGTTACAGGAGTATTTTTAGAAGTTCCGCCAAATAGACCACCTACTAATGGAATATCAGATAAAGTACAAGCGGTTAATCCGAAAGGAATAAGTAATAATAAAATAATTACAGGCAGTTTTCTATTCATTACATTCATTATATTAATATTCCTCTTCAATTGTCCAGCACAAACCAAGTATTATCCAAAATAATAATTGTGCTTGATGAATAGTCCAAAAGTAATGATCAAAAGATGATAAAAAAATAATTTGGAAAAATATAACCAATAAGAGGGGATTACGAAAAGACCTAGTAAAAGATGGCAATACAATTAGTAAAAACAAATGGGCTGCTATAAAACCAGTTTCACTAAAAACCAAGGCAAATACGTTATGCACAGGCTGAGAAAACCTTATAGAGCCCTCATCCGTATAATAGAGATCTATATGATAGGTGAAAGTGGAGATACCAACACCATACATAAAATTATCTCCAAATATTTGAAAAGAGCTTTTTAGTAAACCAATGCGTCTTGTAATAGTATTAGAAGATAAACCAAAATAACTAAACATATTTGAAGTAACAGTACTACCAAAACTATCAAAAGGTAGTAAATAAATAAATAAAGGTAGCCCAATAAGTAATAAACCAAAAATATTTCTAGAAACCTTTTTAGAAAAAAAATCTCTACCAAATTTAGTTTGCAAAAAGAGATAAATAAAAACACCAATAATAAAAGATAAAATAGCTAAATAACTAAATGTAGTTAATAAAGAAACTAATAAAACACCTAAAATAAAATAATAAATTTTAGAAATTTTTAATCTAGAAAAAACAAATATAAGTAGAATGCTAAGTATCCCTCCAAAGATATTAGGATGTCTGAAAAGTCCGTAAGAAGGAACAACCGTAAAACCAAATAAATTTTCTAATACGATACCCGGTGTTGAAAAAGAATAAGGTTGTTCACCAAACAATAAATAATTATTAAATATAGAACCTTTATGTATAAATTGAAAAATACCTAGAATAGAAACTAAAGTAACACTAACAAGAAGTGTATTTAAAACTAGAATAAATTCTCTTTTAAAATCTACAGAAGTAGTTATGTATAGAAACAGCAAATAGTATAAAAACAATCTTAAAAAGCTAAACAAAGATACGAAGGGTATAAGAGAAAGAGTAGAACTTAAAAATACAGAAAACACAAAAAAATGAAATAAATATAGTTTTGGTGAAAAAAATCTACTAATAAATGTAAGGGTAGGTTCTTTTCTTTTAATAATACTCTCGTATATAAATATACAAAGTAATAAAACAATAACAATATCTTGAACGTATATAGTTGGTATTAAATAATCTATAAGAAGGCCGTTTACAAAAGAATCTTTCAATACAAAATGCTTACCTAAATTTAAAGGTAACAAAAATATTAATAAGTAAAAAAGTTTTTTAGATAAGGTCACTGCTTTATCTTTAACGCATTATTATGGGCAGCAGTAATAATATAATCATCCAATTTTATAAGTTTTTCTATTCCTAAACTCTTAGCTATTAAAAAATCAGCTAAATGGGGGTTTTTAGATAGGATAGGTCCATGAAAATAAGTTCCTATAGAATTTTTATGCAGAATACCCTCGTAACCATCTTCCGCATTATTACCATACCCCTTTAAGACAGTAGCAAAAGGAACAGTTGTTTCTTCTAAAAAGGTTCTTCCTCCATGATTTTCAAAACCAACAATAATATTTCCAATATAGTTGTTATTTTTAAAATATATATCCTCCGTAAGAGCACCAGACAACTCCGCAACAACATTACCAATACAACGGGATACTTGAGTACCATAGTGTTCTGTATACATGTTAAATATATTTAGACCTTCTAAGATAGAGTGATCTGCCGCCTTATAATACTTTCCTAATAATTGGTAGGATCCACATATAAATAAACCTACACCATCATTAGCTATATAATCCTTCAAATATTCTCCCTTATTCTTTACTAAGTCCTGATAAATATCTTTTTGACCAGAATCAGGACCTCCTCCCATAAATACAATATCAACACCCTTTAGGGTACTGCTTTTAATCTTAGTATCTAACCCGATGTTTATAATATTAGTCTTTATACCCCTTTGTTCTGCTCTATATTTTAATACTTCAATATTACCTGTATCACCATATAAATCTAATTTTTCTTGATAAAAATAAGCTATATTTAATTTCACAGAATATTCCTTCCTAGGGTAATCTTTCTAAAAGAGAGCATGGAAGAGTAATTAGGTAATACACCTACACTAGAAATATTTTCGTTTTTAGTAATAAGATTTAAAACAGTAGGTATATCAGGATTAATATTATTTTTTTCTAACGTAACTCCCGCATAATGCAACCTAGTAGCCATATCAAAACAACGAGTACCTGATACATATATATTCTTTTTCTTACACGCAGCTTTTAAATTTGAAGGATCAACATCATATATCCAGGACACATCTCTACCATCAGGAATATTGTCGTTTAATATAAACAATATGGTATCCATTGTGTTAGTAGTACTCAAAGATTCAATATTATTATTTAAACTTGCAGGGTTTTTAGCTAGATACAAAGTAAATTTCTTATCTGCAAAAGTTATAACTTCACCTCTTCCATAAGCATATTCAAAATTATTAACAACATTTAAACAATCGTTCAAAGTCAATTTAAAGAGAGAAACAACCTTAAGAGCTGCGTTGATGTTCTTTACATTAAAAAACTCGGTAACGGTTAATTTTGAGTGTTTAAAATCATTAAAAAACTTAGTATCTCCCTTAAACTCTTTTGATAGAGGTATAGAAATTTCTTGAGTAGAATCTAATACCAACGTTGTTTTTGAAGAGAGATCTTGAAGAGCTTTAACCCACTTAGCTAATATAGTATCCGTTTCACCAAATCTATCTAACTGATCTCTTGATAAGTTTAACAATACCAAAGCTTTAGGAGTTATAAAATTTAAAAGAGTAGGTAATACAAATTCATCTACTTCTATTACGGCTACCTGTGATTTAGGAAAACCTAAAAGATTTAAATCTAATAAAAGAGAAGTAACAATACCTCTTAAAAGATTAGACCCTGTTGAATTGTTTACCACTTTAATTTTGTTGCTTCTTAATATATCTGTAATTAATTTAGATGTAGTGGTTTTACCATTAGTACCTGATATTAAAATTATTCCTTTAGGATATTTTTTATCAAATCCTTTTAGAATATTTGGAAATAGTTTTAAAATAATAAATCCTGGTAAAGTGTAACCCTTTCCTCCTTTTAGGATTTTTACTCCACTAAATATTATTTTATTTAATTGATTTGCTATAAATAACATTTTATATTTTCTTTGCTTTTACTTTTCAACAATCTTATATATTTATTATATATATAATTCTTAGTTATAGTATTAGTAAGTGTTGATAAGTGCATATGTCGGGTTTTTATTGCAGTAGTTACCTTAAATAGTTTATATTAGTGTGCACAACTGCTTTTAGTTGTTGTAACAACGCTTTGCTCCTGTGACAACCCTCCGGTAGTTGCTGTAGTAGTAAATAATCGCTGTGGATTCTACGATTACTATTGTGGATACTTTGTGGATAACTATTAGGATATCTACATACCTTATAGGATAATACTATTTTATCTACTTATTTGCTAAAGTTATCCACAGGTTATACAGTTTAAATCTCTCTAATTAATTGCTTAACTCTACTTAGTTCTTCTCTAAACCCTGCATTCATTTTTAATTCATCTTCTATTTTTTGCGCCCCATGCATAACTGTTGTATGGTCTCTTCCTCCTAAGAAGTCTCCAATACTCATTAATGGTGTTTTTGTTATATCTTTTATTAGATACATAGCTATTTGTCTTGGCATTACTATATCCTTAGTTCTACTTTTGCCTTTTAAATCTATGGATTTAACTGAATAAAAATTACATACTGCTTTAAGGATTGAATTCATATTCACAGGTTTATTATCTTTATCGTTTATTTGTATCCTCATTGCATTTGCGGCTAGTTCTATTGTTACAGGTACTTCATTGGTTCTTGCAAATGTTATTACTCTTAAATAAGCCCCTTCTAGTTCTCTAACGTTTGTATCTACTTTTTCTGCAATAAAGTCTATTACATCATTAGGTATAGGGTCTTTTGCAGCATCTCTTTTTTTCCTTAAAATTGCAGATCTTGTTTCGTAAGAGGGTGCTTGTATATCTACAATCATTCCACTTTGAAAACGAGATGTTATTCTATCCGGTAATTTACTGAACTCATGGGGAGGTCTATCCGATGTTATAACTATTTGTTTTTCTTCCATATATAAAGCATTGAATGTATGGAAAAATTCTTCCTGGGTTTTATCCTTTCCTATTATGAATTGAACATCATCTATTAAAAATACATCTGCTTTTCTAAACTTATTTCTAAATTGATTGGTGGTGTAGTTATTTTTACCGCCTTGAATAGCTTCTATAAGTTCATTTGTAAACTGTTCTCCGGTTGTATATACAATTTTAGTACCAGGTTTGTTTTGTATTATTTGATTACCAATGGCTTGCATTAGGTGAGTTTTACCTAAACCTACTCCAGAGTATAAAAATACAGGGTTATAAGCTTCCCCTGGTTTGTTTGCTACTGTTTTTGCTATTGCAAATGCTAATTGGTTATTATCACCCTTTATATAGTTATCAAAGGTATATTTTGGATTAATACCACTTCTAGATTGTTTTTCTTTTATTCTCTCTACAGTTCCTGTGTTTTGTTCAAATAATGGCATGTCCTTTGTTTCTTCTATTGGTTGTGTTTTTATACCTTTTTCTACTTTGATGACTATTTCATATTCTTTTTTGTGGGCTTTTAATAGGGCTTCTTTAATTATTTCTATATATTTTAGTAAATTATTTCTAATAAAGGTGTTTTCACATGCTAAATAAAGCATATCTTCTGATACACTTTGGGCTACAGCCGATGCAGTTATTTGTTTATATGTTGTTGCATCACTGTTTAACTCTATTTCTACTAGAGCTTTTTTCCAAAAAAGTTTTACATCTTGATTTTGTTCAATTAGATCTTTCATTTTTATTTCTCAGGATATTTAGGTACAGGGCAGTGTATATAAAATTTAGCACGAGTTATCCACAATGAAAAAGCAATATTCATTGTTTGTTTTAATCAGTGATTTTAGTGGATTCTTGGATGTTTTCCAAGGATTCTAAGTATGTTAAATCTAGATTTCCAACTAACTCCGTAAAATCTTCTTGAAATAATACAACATCTTTGGTGTATTTTTCTCTTGGAGTTTGTTTATCCCAAAGTATTACTGTGTGCATGTCTTCTCTTGTCGATTCTTTCGCTCCTTCTAAGGACTCTTCGAATACAATAGTATTTTCTCTGTTTAGTTTGTTTTCTTTTATTATTTTTGTGTATACATTGTTTATTTCTATTTCTTCTCCATCTTTTACTTTAGCTGTGCTAATTACGTTGAATATATCTTCTAAATCCGCTGCTTCTAATATATTAGAAGTTATAGTTTCGTTGTATATGGATTTCAATATTAATTTAAATCCTTTGGTGTTTTTTAATTCATCTATAAAGTCCCAAAATCCTGGTTTTAGTTCTATTCCATTTTCTTTTATTTTATCTATAAATTTAGAATAGGTATTGTTTACTAAGGTGTCCGTAGGGATATTAATTCTTATTAATGGATCTTGTAATATTAATTCCCATGTTTTTTTTATAGGATATCCTGGTATAAAGGATTCGTTCACTTTTACCCAAACTATATCTACACCTTGTAGTACTTCTTCAATAGATTCTTCCCATAAATATTGCATGTTTACAAATAAAGTATTCAAATCAAATATAGCTGTATTTTTATTTTCAAATAATTCTTTAAACATATTTATTGCTTTTCATTATAATACCTTTTAAGTATTAATGCTGCTGCTAAAGAGTCCTCATATCCCCCACCAGAAAGAAGGCTCTTTTCTCTACCCTCTTCTTGGGCTTCTTTTGTTGATCTAAATTCATTAGTAAATATTACTGGTTTTTTACTTATTGTTTTAAATAATTTAGCAAATCTTCTAACCCTTCGTGCTTGAAAGCTTTCTTTACCATCGTTTGATAAAGGTAGTCCCATAATTATTGTATTGGCCTTGTTTTCTAAGGCTATCCTGGTTAGATCGTGTACTGCAGATAATTCATTTTTACCGCTTATCTCTGTTATAGGCATTACTAAACCGTTTCTTCCTATAGCAACTCCTATTTTAGAGCTTCCATAATCTATTCCAAGTAGTATATCGGTATTCATTTTATTAATCCTTTTCTACTTCTACAGTTATATTATTTATATTCTTTGGTAATTTAGTTATAAACGAAAGCTTTGGAAACATGTTAATCTCATATGTTTTTATACCTTTTATACTTCCTAATACTTTTTGTGCCGCTTCTAAAGAGGTTCCTTTTATTTCGTTTCTCACTTTTTCTGTATCTACTTTTGGAACTATAAATATTTTTACTGTTACTTGTAGATCTGCTTGATCTTTACTCAGTATAGAACTTGTTGAATTACCTAATACTTCTACTTTAACCTCTTTATCTTGTTTAGATATTTCATATCCCTCTGGTATAAGAGTTTGTAGTGTTTCCTCTAACAAACTATCTAGGTCTTTACTACTGTAGGCTAATGCTTCTGTAGTTATTGTTTGATCCAGTGTAATGGTTTCTTTCTCCTCTCCTGCTTTTGCACTATATTCTTCTTTTAGAATTTGTACGTTCTCAGAACCTTTAATATATTTGGTATTGTTGTCTTTGTTTTTATTTAGGATATTTTGTATTTTCTCAGTATTTGAAGTAGTTAATGTTGTTTTTAGTGTTTCTAAATCTTTTGCATCCACTGCTTTTTTAGTTTCTTTCTTACCACCTGTGGTTTTATCTTTTGTTTTAGCTTCAAATTCACTGCTCTTATAGTCATCAAAGGTTAGTTTTTTACCTTTATCAATGTTGTATTCTTCTCCAATATCAAAGGCTTCTATAGATGCTACTTCTTCTCCTGGGTATATGGTCTTGGTCTCAGCATCTTCTGTCCTTGCAGGAACATCTACTGTTTTAGTTATTAAAAATTTGTATTCGGTACCATCATCTTCAAATATTAATATTTCACCCTTTTTAAATTCCTTTACTGCATCTGTTTTGTTATATATTGTTATTTCTCCCTTTGCTTTTTCTCCTATTAGTTTCTTTCCTGTGGTAGGTGCAGATGCGCTGTTTTGAAGTGTATCTTGTAATACAATTCCTTTTAAGATGTTATTTTTATAATCATTACTTCCTTCTTTTTTAACCTTTACAGAGATACTTCTAGTTAAATTTTGAGATTCTACAATTATCTTTGCGGATGCTTTGTAAGTTTTATTTATTAGAACGCTTCCCCCTATTATTAAAAGAGCAAGAATTATTATAGGTATTAAATACCCTAGTCCAAGTGAAAAGCGTATATTTTTAAATGGATTACTTATGTTTATACTTGCTAGTTTATCTTTTAAGGTAGCCTTTGGAGTATATTCTTCATAAGGTAGCGTTGCCCCGGTGGAGCCTTCTTCTGCTATTTCTAATAGAACTTTTCCCTGGGGATCTTCCGTAATTATAGTTAGTACTTTATTATCTTTCTGAGCTATTTTTTTTAATGTTTTTATTGTTATTACATTATCGAAAAGTATTGAACCTTTAGGTATATTTATTTCTATTCCCGTATCTTCTATATCTTTTATTTTGTTATATACATCTATTAAATTATCGTGTATTTCAATATTTATTTTAGTCATTTTGTTCTTGTAATTCTAAATATATATTACCTAAAGATAATATAGGTAACCAGCTAGCTGCATTTATTTTTCCTGTAGCGTCATGTATATTAGGAAATTCATTTAATTCTAATTTCCTGGATTCAGGGATGTTTTTAAAAGGGATGTTTTTGTACCAGTTATTAGCTTTGATTAAAGATATTACATCAGGTATTAAAGTTCCTTCTCCTGTTAGGTATATATTGCTTGCAAAAGTTTTAACTTCATTAAATTCCTCAAAGCATATTTTAAGACCTTCAATCCAAACCATTAACACTTCGTTTATACATTTTTGTAATACTACTTCTTCGCTTTCTGTTAATTGACCGCTAGAGTATGTTTCTAAAACTCTTTCAGACTCTTTTTCTGTTAAACCCATCTTGTTACTAATGCCCTCTATTATGTGGTTATACCCAATTGGTAATGTTTTCTTTCCTACTATTCCTTTTCCAAATATTACAACTAACTCTGTTATATCTTTACTCATATTTATTAAAGTGTAGTCGTTAGTCTCTTCTATTTCTGATTCAGATATATTTTGAACTATTGCATATGGTATTGGAGCTACTGATATATAGTTCAATCCTGCTTTTTTAACTATACTTTTAATATCTTTTAGTGTTTCAGTCTGTATAAAGGTATTGAATATAGCATTTTCTAATATTGATCCTTCTAAATCTAAGGGGTTTTCTACTATAACTTCGTCTAGTTTTGTGTATACAGAAGATGTAGTTACTACTTCTATATTTGCATCATATATTCCTGTGTTTTGTACTATTTGATTTTGAGCTTGTATATATGCCGCTTCCATTATTTTTCCATATACTTCATTCATGTCTTTATTTTGTATTACTCTTTTATGTACCGATGTTGCTTTTGCTGTAGTTGTAACTTCAATACTGGTGTCACCTTTTATCCCAATAATTATATCTTTAATGGGTTCTGCTGAATCTTGTGTGGCGGTGTTTACTGCTTCTCTTAATGTTAAAGCTACACTTTCTTTATCTATAATATAAGTTGTAGTCATTGTGTTTTCTTTTACAGGGACTATGGAAGATCCAATAACCTTTATTTTTCCTAAGTCGTTATAAAAGGCTAAAACTTTTATATGAGTTGTGTCTATTTCAGCAACTAAAAATTTATTTGAGGGTTTATTTTTTTTGAATATAGGCAGTTCAAACATTAAATAAATTATACCTTAAAAGGGTATCTTATCGGTAATATGTTTTTGTTCTTCAGCTTTTTTAAATTCCTCAATGCCGGATCTTTTATTGGCTTGGGATTCTACTTCTGCTATTGGAGTTCCATAAGTTTTTCTAGATATCTCCATTATTTGTTTACCTAATTCAGGATTTTCTTTGTTTTTTTGTACCACATCCAAAGGGATATTCATGGAAAAAGGTTTTGTTGGAAAGTTATCTACCAACATCTTAATGTAACAATTTCCCACAGAAAGTTTTGTCATATCATTTGCTTTAAAAGTTGGTTCAAATTCTTTTTCTAGAAATTCACCATCTTCTACACCAATACGGAATGTAACTTTTGTACCAACATTACCAAACACAGCGCCTCTAATATTTTCAGGAATTTGTTCAATGTACTGGTGGGCCATACATAAAGCTAATTTATATTTTCTGGCTTCAGATAGTATTGTTGTAAAGGAGTCTGTAGCAAAGTTTTGAAACTCATCTACGTATAGATAAAATGGAGGGAATTTCTGACCGTTTTCTATCATTTTTTGGCGTCTTAATGCTGCTGCTACTAATTTTGGAACTATTAATAATCCTAAAAAGTTAGCATTTTCTTCTCCAATTTTACCTTTAGCTAAATCTACTAAAAGTATTTTTTTATTATTAATAATATCGTCAAAGTCTAAGGACATTTTGGATTGTCCAATTACTCTTCTCATTGTTACTTCAGATACAAATCTATCAAATTTAGAAACTATGTACCCCATTTTTTCACTTTTAGTATTAGCGGTAGAATTTGCAAACTCATCTGTCCAATATCTTATTACTAAAGGATCTTTTACATTTGGTAAGAATTTTTTGTGATACTCGTTGTCGATATTCATTCTTAAAACATCAATTAAGGAGCCCTCTGGATCGGTCATTGCTGTCAACATACTATTTCTAACGGCACGTTCCATTTGAGGTCCTACAATACCTTGGTTTTGAGGATCGTATAATTTTTTAAGCAGTTCTATAAATTGGTTTACAATTTGGTGGCGTTCTACTTCATCTTTAGCTACTAATAAATTTAAACCTAAAGGATATTCTTCATCTGCCGGATTAAATACGATTACATCTTTCATTCTTTCTGCTGGTATTTTATTTAATAATTCTCTTAAGTCTTTTCCATGAGGATCTATATAAGCAACACCTTCTCCTCTTAATATGTTCTCTAAGGCGTAATGTGTCATTGCTACGGATTTACCTGTACCTGTTTGTCCAATCATATACATATGTCGCAACATATCTTCATTTTTAATATAGACTTGCTTTTTAACCCCTCTAAATACACTTTCTCCTAACCAAATACCATCCTTAGGATCTAACGCATCTGCGGATAAATTTGCTGGTGCGGATGCCCTTCTAGCACCTAACCACATAATTCCAGGTGTTTGTACATTTTTATTAGGGAAGTGAAATACGGTAGCTAGTTCTAACGTATTTAACACCGACGTATTAGAGTAAATAGGTATATCAAATACCGGTAACATATAGTCTTTTATTCTGATTCTTCTGTATATAAAATCATCTACCATTTTAAAGTTTTGATGAAGAATTTTAAATCTTTTTACAAATCGATTGTAGTTTATGTCTGTAAATTGTTCGTAGGTACTTAGTACACTTTGTATATTAGATTGTGCCGCCATTTTATTTTCTGCTAGGGATACTATTCTTATCTTGGTGTAAAATCCTTGGCGACTTATTTTTTTTTCTACTGCTTCCAGAAATGAAGTGTCTATATTTATTTTTTTATCTGGATTACTGGCCTTAGCCTTTATATTATTTATGAATCTTCTTCCAGACATCCTCCAGGCATCATTTGCGGGTTGTATTACATATTGAATAGCTAATACTTCTTTTTCCGTTACTTTGCTTAGGGAGGTAGTAATTGTATTTAAAGGATCCCCATTTATATCTTCATATCCCTTTATAGGGTAGTAGCTTGCTCCCTTTAATTTTAATTCTTCTATATGAGTATTCGTACCTCTGTCCCATATTTCTTCGGGATTTATTATATCTATCTCTGCGGAAGGGTACGCACCATTTATTTGCCTTTCTACTAGAGAGGATATTTCATCTGGTACTACTATATAAAAACCAATACCTTCGCTCTTAGAGACTATTTCAAAAGATATTCTGTACTGACCTGAAAATAATGCTTTGAAAAAAGGTTTTCTTATCCCATACAAACTAGAAAACATATGTTCTGCTGCTTTAGTTTCAATTTCATTGTCTGGAGGTAGTTTTATTTGTAAAAAGGTTACATTATATGAAGCTTTTTTGGATAAGTAGGATCTTGTGTAACTTAATATAATGTCCATTATTACAACAAATGCGAGCCCAACAAAGAACATATAAACAAAATTATTTACGAGTGTTTGTATGGTTTCAATTATTATCATGGGCAGCCCTTACATTTTCTATAAAATCTCTTTCGTCTTCGTCTGCTTTTTCTGAGAATATATCATTGGTTTCCATTTTATGTGTTGGGTACGTAGGTGTTGTTTTATCTACTACATGTACCGGTATTGGCGTAACCGCAGATATCGTTGTAATCTGTTCTTGTTTTTCTGGTGTTACAGTTTCTTGCTTATTTTCTACTTTATTTTCCAGCGGGTGTTCTTGTTCGGTATTTAATATTGGTTTCTCTGCAGAACTATTCAAATTAGCTTCAACAATTATAGGTAACCCCTCGGGAGTATAAGACTCTTGTGTAATGTTTTTATCATCAACTATATTTGTTGTTGTATTTTGTGGGATATCCATATACCTATTCTATACTAAGTTATACCTTTTTGATAATGAAGTGTTATTTAGATTTCTTTTTCTTGTTTATTTCTACCCCTAATGCATTTAAGAATGTATTTGCTTTCTTAACTTCTTTTTTTACAATAGGTGTTACTTTTTTAGAAACTTCGTTAGCTTTAGCTAATGCTTTTTTGACTTCTGGTTTTTTTGCTAACTTAGTGGCTTCTGCCTTTAATTTCTTTCTAGTTTCTTCTCCTGTTTTAGGTGCATATAATAATCCTATTGCAGCTCCAATTAATGTGCCTAAAAAAGCACCTTTTACAAATTTATTTTTATTCATATTATTTTTCCTCCTCTTCCTTTTTATCCATTAAACTACTAATTTGTTTTACTGCTTTAACACTTTCAGTTACACCTGATATTATTCCTGCAATTGTTGCTATTGGGTTTGTTATTGCATCTGTAAAACCATTAACATTATCTAAAACGTAATTAGCTTTTTTAATGGTGCTTCTAAATTCACGGAGTACTAAAATAATATATACGCCAACAACTATTAAGTTGATGGTTAAAATACCTAATATAAAGATTAGAACAGTTTGTATATCCATAAGCAGTACTTAAAGTATATCATTGTTTAGAGTTATCTAGTCAATTAGCAATTGAATACAGGTTGTAAGGCGTTTTCAAAAAAAGAAGAAGGCGCTTTTAAGCGCCTTCTTCTCGTGAGTATTCTATTGTTTGTTACTCTACAACTTCACCTTCTACTGGTTGGTCAGATTGCTCTTTTTTATTATCATCTTTACCGGGTTGTTCTTGTGGGTTTTGATACATTGCTTGACCTATTTTTTGTAATTCATCTGAAAGATCTTTTGTTTTTTGTTTCAATTCATCCATAGAAGCAGTTTGTAATTTATCTCTAATATCTTTTACTTTATTTTCTACAGATGTTTTTATGTCTACTGGAACTTTATCCCCCGCATCTTTTAGAGATTTTTCTGCTGTGTAGCAAAGAGAATCTGCTAAGTTTCTTGTTTCTATTTCTTCTCTTCTTTTTTTGTCTTCACTTGCGTGTTGTTCTGCTTCTCTTACCATTTTTTCTACTTCTGATTTATCAAGACCTGTTCCCCCTTGTATGGTTATTTTTTGTTCTTTATTAGTAGCTTTGTCTTTTGCAGTAACATTAAGTATTCCGTTTGCATCTATATCTAATATAACTTCAATTTGTGGTACCCCTCTTGGAGCAGTGGGTATGCCTGATAAGATAAATCTACCTAAAGACTTGTTATCCGCTGCCATTTCTCTTTCACCTTGAAGTATGTTTATTTCTACACTTGTTTGGTTGTCTGCTGCTGTAGAGAATACTTGGTTTGCAGATGTTGGTATTGTTGTATTTCTTTTAATCAAAGGGGTCATTACTCCACCTAATGTTTCAATACCTAATGATAATGGGGTTACATCTAATAGTAGAACGTCTTTAACATCTCCTGTTAATACTCCCCCTTGTACTGCAGCACCTATAGCCACAACTTCATCAGGATTAATACCTTTATGAGGTTCTTTTCCAAAGAAGTTTTTAACTATTTCATTTACTTTAGGCATTCTAGTCATTCCACCTACCATAACAACTTCATCTATTTGATTTTTGGAAAGACCTGCGTCTTTTAAAGCATTTTCCATTGGTTTTATTGTTCTTTGTAGTAGGTCATCGACTAGTTGTTCTAAGGTTGCTCTAGTCATTTTTACATTTAAATGTTTTGGTCCTGTTTGATCTGCTGTAATAAATGGAATATTTATTTCAGTTTCCATAGTTGAAGAAAGTTCTATTTTAGCTTTTTCTGCAGCGTCTTTTAATCGTTGTATAGCTTGTTTATCTGATGCTAAATCAATACCGTTTTCTTTTTTGAAGGTATCGATTAACCAATTTAGTATCTTTCTATCAAAGTCATCCCCTCCTAAGTGAGTGTCCCCATTAGTTGCTTTTACTTCAAATACTCCATCTCCAATTTCTAGTACTGAAACATCAAAAGTTCCACCACCTAAATCGTAGATAGCTATTTTTTGATTTACTTTTTTATCAAGTCCATAGGCTAATGCAGCAGCAGTTGGCTCATTTATTATTCTTTTTACTTCTAGTCCTGCTATTTGTCCTGCTTCTTTTGTTGCGTTTCTTTGAGCATCATCAAAATATGCAGGTACTGTTATTACAGCCTCTGTAATTGTTTGCCCTGTAAATTTTTCTGCATCTGCTTTTAGTTTGGCTAATATTTTTGCTGATATTTCTTGTGGTGTATATATCTTTCCGCCTACTTCTACACAAGCCAGTCCATTTTTTCCTTCAACAATTGCGTATGGATAATCTTTTATTAATTCTTGTACTTCTGCGTCTTTAAATTTTCTACCCATTAATCTTTTTACACTAAATACAGTGTTTTTTGGGTTAACCACTTGTTGTCTTTTTGCAGGTATCCCTACAATGTTTTGATCTGCCACCACTATAGATGGGGTAGTATTAGTGCCTTCTAAATTTGGTATTACGGTTGCTTGACCACCTTCTACTACGGACATACAACTGTTAGTTGTACCTAAATCTATTCCAATTATTTTACTCATTTTGATTCCTCCTTGTTATTTTTACCTACAATTACTTTTGCAGGTCTAATTAATTTACCGTTTAAAAAATATCCTTTTCTTTCTATTTTAAGTACCTGATTTTCTAGACCTTCTTCTGAATCTACTGCTTCCATTAGTGTTACATCCAAGGGTTTATTTAGTACTTCTATTTCTTCTAATCCAGATTCCTTTAAAGCTTTTATCATATCTTTAAATATCATTTTAAATCCCATATCTTCGTTGTGTTTTACTAACATTTCCATGTTATCTAGTACTGGAAGAAGATTTAGTATAAGCAATTCACTAGCTCTTTTTCTTATATCTTCCCTTTCTTCTGCAAATCTTTTTTGTTGGTTTGTATAGTCTGCCAATGCTCTTTTCCAATTATTATCTAGTTCTACTACTTTAGTTTCTAGTTTTTGTATTTCTTCTTTTTGAGTCTCAGTTATATTATCTTTTTTGTCTTTATCATCTTTCATATTAATTATTTTTAGAAATTTGTTACCAATTCTCTGCTAATTCTTCTATTAATCTTTTTGTATATTTTAAGGAAGGTACTACATTATTATAGTGCATTCTAGAAGGACCAAATATGCATATGTATCCCTTTTTACTCCCTGCTTTATATTCTGAGAATACAAAAGCACTTCTTTCAAGATTTTCTATACCTATTTCATCTCCAATTACATATCTTATTTCATCTCCAAATATTGATTTTTTGAATATTTGATTTAAAACTTCATAATTATCAATTACCGTTAATGCTGTTTTTACTGTATCTATATTTTCAAATTCTTTATTATCTAATAAATTTGCAGCTCCTGATGAAATTATGAATCCTTCCTCTGTTGTTGCTATTGCAAGTGTTCCTATTGTTTCTGCTAAGGATTGAACGGCATCTTTAAGTAGTTTGTAGTTATCTGTTCTTGATCCCCAAAGTCTTTGTTTCATTGCTACTTCTTGTAATACAGGTATTTCTAATTCTTCTAGTATTTCTTCCAGGTATAGTTTGTATGCTAGTTTTGTAGGTATTCTTCCAGAAGATGTGTGGAACATTTCAAGGTATCCCATGTGAATTAGTTTTGCCATTTCATTACGAATAGTTGCAGGGGAGCATTTGAAGTTATATTTAGCTACTACCTCAACGGAACCTACAGGCTCTGCGCTTTCCATGTGTTCGTTTATTATTGCGTTTAATAATTCTATTTGTCTTTCAGTTAACATCTTAGCATTAATATATCATGAGTGATAGAAGAGTCAAGAGGTTACTATAAATAGTTATGAAATATTGATAAATACGTATTTACAGGAGTATTATCTCCTAAACAAACTCTAATACTTAGAAAGGTATAGGAAATTTCCATGAAAAGTAAAACTTTTAGTATGTTAGATTTTTTGATTGCTTTAAAGAAGGAAGCTCCTAGGAATATTGAATTTGGTGTGGGATCGTTTACGCAGTCCTATATTGTTGTGTATGAAGTTAAACCCGTAAGTTTATTTGGACATATACTTTTTACTTACAACAGTACCCTTGTGGAGATAACTTCACATTTTAGGGATCCAAAATTATATTTGATTGGATTCCTATGGAGGTATAGATATAAGGAATCTCATAAGGAGTTTTGGATTCATTTGAGAAAGGTTGCTCAACAACATGGGGTTATATTGCATCCTTCTGCAGGTTCCTTTGGGAGGGAAATTCCGTACCAGTCTTAAGTCTCCTGTATAATGCAGGCATAAATCCATATACATGAAAGGTTAGATTATTATGAAACATGCTTCTGGTACTTTGTTAATACGTAAGTTTGGTGCGGTAGGTTATGAGAAAGAAATCTGTTTGGTATTACCTTGGTGGGCGGGAGGAGTCCTTTGGGTATCTTCTCCATTTTTTGCCCCAGGGGAAATCAATAGAAGGTTGGTACTTGATCAATTTCAACCCTTGGATTCTCTGGTGAACGTACTACATATTCCTACAGGTGTTTGCGAAAAGTTTGCAGAGCTTATTGCTTACTTTGTCAAAGATCTTTCGGTCTTTCGGGTAGGGATTGTTCAGCTAATCCTTTTGAACTTGGGTGTAGTACGTGCTTGTGTTATTAATGACAACGCCCCCTCCTGGTTCAACGCGTGGTTGAATATTGGTGCGCCTCTTATTTTAAAGACAACGTATTCCAAGGATTGGGGAGACTGGCATGGCTGGTTACTTATCCATCGTTGGTCACGTGATCTATCGTTTCTATCTTGATCACACAAAAACAGCCGGTAGTTTTCTACTGGCTGTTTCTCTT
>Ga0172367_10000453_pt1 | contig 63393 bp, 50 predicted proteins | sample Lak10m_FD_114542 | JGI IMG/M metagenome (GOLD analysis project Ga0172367, IMG submission 114542) | Freshwater microbial communities from Kabuno Bay, South-Kivu, Congo - kab_022012_10m | ecosystem: Environmental > Aquatic > Freshwater > Lake | place: Democratic Republic of the Congo: South-Kivu... | reverse complement strand
GGTAACGGTTCCTTCCCAATGTTAACGGCTTTCATCGGCTCAAGATCCTGCTTCAATTCAGGTTCTTTCGGAAGCACTTCGTACTGCATTTCGGGCAGCGGCACGTTCTCGCTTTCAACGGTCGGTTGCAGCCCGATCTTCTTGGCCTCTCGCGCAGTAGGACGGTAATCCTTCCGCACGGTGAACTTCAAACTATCAGGCAATTCTTCGTTTTCCTGAGCCAGCACAATGGTCGATGCCAGCATCAATATCAAACTCAATTTCAGGGTATTCATCTTCTGGATTTTTGAGATAGTTGATCAATTGGTCAATCTTCGGCCTTGGAAAAAGCCTCAAACTTTTCGAGTTGGCGCATCTTGGCTTCAGCCTCCTTTTTCACCTCGCCATCATAGTTTTCTACCACGTTCTGAAGCGTCAATCGCGCTTGAAACAGGTCATTCTGTTTAATGTAAGTATCAGCCAACAGGATGAATGCCTTGCCGAGCCAGAACTGAGAACCCGAAAAGCGGTTCACCATATCGAAAATGGTCGCTTGGCTCTGGTCTACATCACCGTTCAGCAACTGAATGTTGGCCGCATTGTACATCGCCTCGGCACCAAAAGCGTTCTTCGTGTTCCGTGCCACTTCTTGAAATCGAATGAGCGCTTCCTTGCGGTTGTCCAAGCCCAATGCGCATTTGGCAGAAATCAATCTCGCCTCGTCTTTCAGCGACTGCTCCACCCTATCCGACCGCAGCACTTTCTGCACGTATTGATCGGCCGTTTCGAAATCCTGCAATTCAAAATTGCAGCGCATAAGACCGACACGGGCTTGCAGCAGGTTCTCCGAACGCTCAGCAACTTCTTCCAACATCAGGTATTTCATTTGCGCCTGTTCGTACTGCTTTTTGAACATGCGTATATCTGAAGCGGCCACCAACGCGCGTTCCGTGTAGCCGGTTTTGGCAAACTCTAACACGTGATCGTAAGCCACCAGCGCATCGTCATATTGCTTCAGGTTGAGTGAAATTTCGCCCATGTAGAAATGCGCGTCCAACGCGAAAAATCCGTTTGGAAACTTGCCGAGGTACTTTTCAAACTCCTTCAGCGCATTGGTCAGTTCGCCACGCTGCATCATCAACTGCGCACTTTCGAAATAGGACGTATCCAACGAACCCTTGGTGGCATCGGGCAACTTGTGGCTGGCGAGGTAATTCTCGTACAGCTTCACATTTCCCTGTTCCACATAGATCTTCTGAATTTTCAGCATCGCTTCAGAAGCCTCAGAAGTTCCAACGAAGTCGGAAGCCACCTGTTTGAACAACGGCAGCGCGCGTTCGTCATCGTTCGCGTTGTAGAAAACCAACGCTTTATTCAACAAGCAACGACTGACGTATTGCGACTTTGGATTTTCCGCAACCACTCGGTCGAACCATTCTACTGCATCCTGCGGCTTGTCGGAGAAGAAATACGTTTCCCCGATCTCGTACTTCGCGTCCACCACAAATTCCGAATTCGGATGCGTGGTCAGCAGCGATTTCAACTTGCTGATCTTCGAACTTGAATTGCCTTGCAATCCGTAGCACATGGCCACTTGAAAGAGCGCGTAATCAGCCTCCGAACCGTTCATGCCAACAGCCTTGTTGTAGTAAGCAATGGCCTTGCCCGTATTCTTCTGCACGTAGTAGCAATCGGCAATGCGCAAGTTCGCATCGTTCACGCGTTGCAGATCATAACGTTCCAATTCCAAGAACTTCAGAAACCGTTCGATGGCATTCTCAGGCTCATCCTTCGTGAAATACACATACGCCAAGCCGTAATGCGCCATTTTGAACACATCGGTTCTATCAGCACCAATGGCAGAAATGTGCTTTTCGTACAAGCTGATCGCCTGCGGGAATTGCTTCACAGCGGCATGGGCTTCCGCCTGCCAGAACATCGCTTCGGCAGCCGTTTCCTTGTCCTGGTCATATCGGTACGCCTTTTCGAAAAAGCCGATAGAACGTTCGTAATTCCCTTGGTTGAACAGCTCCATTCCATGCTTCAAAGCGGTCTGTTCATACACGGTTTTGTGCTGAACGGTCTTCTTCGAAATCTTATCGATGGAGGCCAAGGCGCCTTCATAGTTGTTCGTACTCAGGTACACGTTCATGATGAGTTCCTGCGCCTCATCTGCCCGTTCGCTGCCCAGTTGTTCATCCACATATTTCTCAAAAGCCGTGATGGCCTCATTCTGCGGATCATAACTCAGCTCGAATGAAAGTTTGGCATAGTTGAATAGCGCGGTCTCTTTCAACTCCCTGTCGAAATCCATTTCGGCTGCCAACTTGAAAGCGTTTCGGGCGGCCATTTTATCGCCACTTTTCAGGTACGCATCCGCCATTTGATAGCAAGCCATCTGCGCCATCGCATCCTTCTCCTTGCAAACCTGCTCAAAGTAGGTTGCAGCCTTCTCGTACTTGCCCGATCGGTAGCACGCATAGGCCAAACGGTACGTGGCATCGCGATCCCAGCGCAACTTGGTGTACGCTTCTTCCAAATACGGTACGGACATGGAGAATTCGCCCATTTGGTAATAGGCTTCCCCGATCATGCGGTGCAAATTACCGCTACTGAAATCGGAAAAATCCTTCCCCATGAGCCGCTCCCCGTATTCGACAACTTCCTCGTCCTTGCCCTGCGCTTGCAGTATCTGCAGCACATAAAGAGGCACGATCTTCCCGAAGGTCGCATCGCCTTCGAGCAGCGAAAACCGCTCATAGGCCGCATCATACGCCCCATTCGAGAACAGAATGTAAGCCGTGTAATATGTAATGGGTGCGTAAAACGGACCCTCGATGTCATTGTCTACCAACTCAAATTCCTTCAATGCCTTTTGGTGGTCGTTCTGCTGGAAATACGCGTAGCCCTTCTTGAAATGAAGTTCCTCTTTCTCAGCCGCGCCCAATTCCTTCTCATCTGCCCCTTCAAACCACTTCAACGCCTGCTTGTACTTCTTCTTTCCGAAGGCATATCGGCCTAAATGATAATGCGCCATGGCGATTTTCGAGTGTTCGGGATGTTCCTGCACGAAACGCTCCATCAGCGCATCGCCATCCTCATTGAAAAGCTCCAAACCGCACAGCGCACGGTAGTATTCGGCATTCTCGCGCTCCATGCTCGAAAGCGTTTCGGGCGCTTCCAACGCTTTGACAAAACGCTGTTGGGCTGCCGCATACTTTTTCTTCTGAAAATGCTCCAAACCGATAGTGTAATCTCTGCGCGTGTCGTTGTCAACACTCACGCGCTGCCCAAGCGCTGGCTGTGCAGTAAGTATCAGGTTGAAAACCGAGAATAGGATACCAGCGGATATGCGGAATAAAGCCTGACTTTTCATAGCGAAGTAGTTTGGGGTAACAGGAAAAACTTGGGTAAACTTTACGCCACTTTAACGCCAGCATATTTCGGCCTATTGCACAGAATGCCCGCCCAACAAGGCTTTCGAGCCATGCGTTATATCATTTGAAACAAGAAGAATTGAACTGAGCTTTGTCCTTTAAGACCGATTAGTTCAATAAACAAACGGAATCACCCGCTTCCTGTCTTTCGGGTAATCTGGGAATTTATCGAGGTAGAATTGATGGTGGTCTTTGGCACGCGGCACCAAGTTGGCAAATGTCCAAATGGCAAATGAGGCCGCAGGCAGGTTCCACGCCAGGATGGCAAAACCCGTCCATTCCAAAATCTCCCCGAACAGGTTGGGCGCACTCACATAATCAAACAGCCCGCCTCGCGGAATAACGTAGCCTGTTTCTCCTGGTTTGCGCAGGTTCATCAGCATTTCGTCCGCCCAAAAGTTGATACCGAAACCGATTACAAAAAGCAGCAACCCCACCATGAACTGCCAACTCGTTAGCCAGTCTTCGCTGTACGAACTCAACTCAGCCAAATAAAACCCATTGAACCCCGAATTGAACAGATTGAAGAACACAGCCGAAAACACAATCGTAATCGGCATCAATTTGTTTCCACTCTTAATTCTAAATGGAAAAATGAACGTACGATTGAGGTAATGCAATAGCCACAATCCGCTAATGATCCACGTTACCCAATTCACCTCCGAACCGAAAACCAACGAAACGAGAATGAGGACAAACGATGGCAGTTCCATCAGCAGCCACCCGAACTTATTCTTGATCATCGGTCCCCAATCCGATCTGGTATGCCGACCGAACGGAGCCGTGACGAATTGTAGCAGTACAAAAACAGCCAACGCCAAAGCGATCCACGCCCAAACGAACAGTTCAAAATGCTCCGCAAGCCATGTTTTCATGTGTCGAACTTAGCTTTCCTAATTGAAATCAGAATTGCTTCATATCAAGTGGCTTATCTTAGCCATTCGATTCAGTTCAATAAATGAAGAAGCACACGCCCTATTCCGATTTCATTCAGCAGATACCGCAACTCGGCAATGAGTTCGAGGACGACACATTCCTGAACGATTACTTGGAAACGTACCTGCCTGCTGAAACGCTTTCGGAGATCAAACCCGATCTGAAGCAGTTCGGTGGACGTGTGGGAAAGGAATTCCTTGTTTGGGCGCGCGATGCAGAAATGAACGAACCGACCTTGATGCAGTTTGATGCGTGGGGAAATCGCGTGGATGAGATCAAAGTGGCGGACGGTTGGAAGCAGTTGGAGCGTGTGGCTGCGGAAGATGGCTTGGTGGCTATCGGCTACGAGCGCAAGCAAGGTGAATACTCGCGGATGTACCAATTCGTAAAATTGTACATGTACACGGCTTCTTCGGCAATTTATACGTGTCCGTTGGCGATGACAGACGGTGCTGCGCGATTGATCGAAGTGCACGGAAATGAATTTCTGAAAAGCGAACCGTTTGAAGGATTGACCTCACGAGACCCAGAGAAATTCAAAACCAGCGGACAATGGATGACAGAAAGAACGGGCGGTTCGGATGTTTCTCGTTCGATGACATTCGCTTACCCCGATGGCGACAACTTTGAATTGAAAGGCCACAAGTGGTTCACTTCGGCCATTACGGCTGATATGGCGTTTACGCTTGCCTCTACCGAGCAACCGGAGAACGGAAAACGTGCTCCGTTGACGGTTTTCTACCTGCCAATCAGAAATGAAGACGGTTCATTGAATGGTATTGAAGTCGAGGCGTTGAAAGACAAACTCGGAACGCGCGCCTTGCCAACCGCTCAGTTGGAATTGACAGGTGCAAAAGCGCGCTTGGTGGGCGAAAAGGGAAAGGGTGTGAAGACCATTTCCACGCTGTTCAATATCACGCGGATTTACAACACCATCAGTGCCACTTCTTACATGCGCAGAGCGTATTCGCTTCCGAAAGCGTATTCTGATCTGCGCGAGGCATTCGGGCGGAAGATCGGAAAGCATGTGCTGTATGAGAAGAGCCTGAAGCAATTGGAAATCACCTACCAATCGAATTTGATGTTGGCGCTTTTCCTAACGCGATTGCTGGGAAAGGAAGAATGCAACTTGGCTTCAGAAACGGAGCAATCGCTACTGCGTTTGCTGACGCCTGTTGCCAAACTCTATACCGCCAAGCAGGCCATTGCTTCGGCTTCAGAATGCATTGAGATGTTCGGTGGTTTGGGTTATTTGGAAGACAGCGGTATTCCGTCCATTCTGCGTGACAGCCAAGTGCTGAGCATTTGGGAAGGAACAACCAATGTCCTTTCGCTGGATATGCTTCGCGCGGCTGAAAAGGAGAACGGATTGAACGCGTTTGCGGTTTATTCAAAAGAGCTGATGAAACAGGGGTATCCTGCTTCGCTGAAAGACTTTCATGCGAAGGTTGGCACGAAACTGAACACCTTCCTTGGGTTTGTTTCGAGTGTAAAATCTGCCGAAGATATGGTGGCCTATTCTCGCGATGTGGCATTCTACTTGGCCGAACTGACCATCGCTTTGCTTTGGTTGGATTTCCTTCGATTGAACCCGGAAAAAGAGGAATACGCACAAACCCTCAACTATTGGCTGACCTACAAAATGAACGATGCTTCGTTGAAGGAAGCTGAGGTTTTGGGGTTGGTTGCGGGCGAAACTGTAAAGTCTTAACCGCAGAGACGCAAAGATTTCGCTAAGAACGCAAAGCTCATTAATAGAAAGGGCGCAGAGAAAAATCTCTGCGCCCTTTGCGTTTTCACCGCGTCTTGGCGGTTAAACACGATTTATCCCATCAAAGAACCAAGCTTCATAGCTACGCTCATGTCGCCTTTCACTTTGATCTTTCCTGCCATGAACGCGTTCATCGGGTTCAGGTCGCCAGAAAGCATGGCCTGAAGATCGGCAATGGCCACATCCACGGTGCAATCTGCCTCTGTGGCATCGTTCTCGGTCACCACATTTCCATCTCCTTTTCCGTTCAACATCAGGTTATTGTCTCCGAAGTTGAACTTCAACGTGTTACCCAATGGCTTGGCCGCTGCTGCTTTTCCTTTAATTGCACTTGATACTGCTTCGAAACTCATTTCTGGTTGTTTTTGTGTGTTAGTATTTGATTGTGTTTGATTTTCCGATTTAGTCTCAACCTTTTTCCCGGCCGATTTGGTTGGCGCGGGCGTTGAAGATAATGATCCAGCGCGTTGATAGGTCGTATCGTCTATGACCATTTTGGCAATGATCTCGCGCATGATCTCGCTGGTGCCACCACCGATGGTGCCCACGCGGCAATCGCGGTAAGCGCGGGCCATTTTGTACTCTTCCATGAAGCCGTAACCACCAAAGCTTTGCAAGCATTGCGTCATCACTTTCTCAGCCAGTTCGCTGGAAAGGAGTTTCGCCATGGAGCATTCTTTCACGATATACTCACCGGCTGCGTGCTGTCGGCAGCAGTGATAAACGAACTGTTTGTTGGCTTCCACTTCGGAAATGAGCTGCGCGATGCGGTGACGAAGCACTTGGAACTTGTTGATCGGCCTTCCGAAGGCGTTGCGCTCACTCATGTATTTGAGCGTGTAATCGATGGCCCATTCGCATGAAGCGAAACCTGCAATCGAACCCACCAAACGCTCCAATTGCAGACCGCCCATCAGGTAATAGAAACCTTGACCTTCATCTCCGAGGAGGTTCTCAGCTGGAACTTTCACATTATCGAAATGCAGTTCGGCCGTGTCAGAGGCGTGCCATCCAAGTTTCTTCAATTTGTTGCGGGTAACGCCTTCTGAGTTGAGGTCGATGACCAGCAAACTCACACCAGCTGCACCCAATTCCGGGTTTGTTTTTACAACGGCCACTACGAAGTCTCCATACACGCCATTCGTAATGAACGTTTTGGAACCGTTCACTACATAATGACCGTCTTCCAAAATGGCTGTAGTGCGGATGTTCGCCACATCAGAACCTGCTCCAGGTTCGGAAATTCCAATACAGCAGATCCATTCACCAGAGATCACTTTTGTCAGGTATTTCTCCTTCAAAAACTCCGAACCGTGCTTGTAGATGTACGGTGACGACATGTACTGCTGCACCGCAGGCAAGATCATGAAACCGCCACTTTCGCACTTCGAAATCTCTTCCATGAAGATGACCGAATACAGGAAATCGGCATCCATTCCGCCATACTTTTCGGGGTAGTTCAGCCCGAAATAGCCCATCTCCCCGAACTTGGGCCAAAGATCCTTCGGCATGCGCTGCTCCTCTTCCCATTTGTCGATGTTGGGCATCACCTCACGGTCGAGGAAATCCCGCAAACCCTGTCTGAATAATTTGTGTTCTTCTGTAAACATTTGTGTTTAGTTATGTAGTTCTTGGTTCAAAGCTCAAAGCTGGTTACGAATTACGAATTCCGCTACGCGGTACGAATATGACGAATGCGCGAACCGAAATCGCCTCCGCTTAAAGCCGAACGCTTCAGGTATCGATATTCGCATATTCGTATTCATTCGTAATTCGTAACCTAACTATATTTCACCTCATCAATCGCCATTTTGGCAATGATCTCTTTCATTATTTCACTTGTTCCGCCACCAATTTGTCCGAGGCGACTGTCACGGAACATTCTGGCGGCCTGGTAGTCTTCCATGTAGCCATAACCACCAAGGAATTGCATCACCTCAAAGGCCACCTTATCCGACAATTGCGTGCAGAGCAACTTCGCCATAGCGGCTTCTTTCACGATGTATTCGCCATTGCCGAAACGGTCTGACAAGTAATACACGAACTGCTTCTGTTGTTCAATCTCAGCAGCCAACTGTGCTACGCGATGCCGCAATTCCTGAAACTTGGTCAGCGGACGACCGAACGCTTCCCGTTCCTGCATGTACTTAAGCGCATATTCCAACGCGTATTCCGAACCAGCGTAGCCGCCAACCGCCATGATGATGCGCTCCAGCGCAAACTGCTGCATGATATAATAGAAACCTTGGTTCTCCTGCCCCATCAAAGCCGAAGCAGGCACCCGCACATTATCAAAGGCAATTTCGCCCGTGTCGGAAGCGCGCCAACCGAGTTTGTCCAACTTAGTCGCTGAAAGTCCTGGTGTATCTCGATCAATCACAAACATGCTGATGCCTGCCTGTTTCAATTCGGGTTCGGTCTTGGCGGCAACCACCAAGAAATCGCTCAGAACACCATTGGTAATGAACGTCTTGCTTCCATTGATCACCCACTCGTTTCCATCTCTGACAGCCGTTGTGCGCATGGCTGCCACATCCGAACCACCGAAAGGCTCCGTAAGTGCCATACAACCGAATTTATCGCCTGCAATTCCAGCGCGCAGGTAGTTTTCCTTTTGCTCTTCGGTGCCTTCGTTGTTCATGTGCGCCAGCGACAGATAAGCATGCGCGCCCAATGCCGCAGCCGTTCCGCCCGAATTGACACGGGCCAACTCCTCCAAGAAGATGACTGTGTAGAAGAAATCGAGATTGAGCCCGCCATACTTCTCAGGGTACTTCAACCCGAAATAACCCATATCGCCAAACTTCTTCCATATCTCGCGAGGCGGATTTCCAACCTTCTCCCATTCATCCACAAACGGCACCACTTCCCGCTGTATGAAATCACGCAGCGACTGGCGGAATTGGATATGTTCTTCGGTGAAATATTTCATGTTTTAGATTTCAAATTCCAGATATCAGAATTCAGACTCTAAACGAACTGAATGCTTTCTGATTTCTGACATCTCATGTCTAACGGCTATCTCAAAGGAACATTCAGCATCTCCCGCGCTTCTGCAATGCTCGCCACTTCGCGGCCCAACATGCGGGTGAGTTGCGCAGCTGCGGCAATCAACTCCCCATTGCTCTTGGCCATTTCGCCTTCGGGAAGGTAGAAGTTGTCTTCCAGCCCCGCGCGAATGTTCCCGCCAATGGTAATCGAAGCTGCCAAACTCGCCCATTGCTTGCGACCGATGCCGATCACCTGCCAGTCAGAACCCTCAGGCACGCTGCGGCTCTGGTGCAGAATATTGGCCGTGCTGTGCGGAATTCCACCCAACACGCCCATCACAAAACTGAAGCAATACGGCTTCTCCAAAAGCCCCATATCGATCAGCGGATTAGCGTTATTGATGTGCCCATTATCGAACACCTCCATTTCAGGACGTGTGCCCGCCTCCTTCATTTTCTCCAAGTAAAACTGGATGTCCTTGAATGGGTTCTGGAACACGAAATCGTGGTAAAACTGCTTCGCCTTGGGCGAATAAATGCCATAGTTCATGCTGCCCATGTTCAACGCAGCCATGTCGGGTTTCAGAGCCGTAATGTGTGCAATCCGCTCCTCACGCGTTATCGAAACCGCGCCCGTGCTGTAGTTGATGATCGCGTCTGGCGTGCGCTTCTTCACCTCCTCATGGATCCGCGCATACGTCTCCACATCGTACGCAGGCGTGCCATCGTCATTCCGTGCGTGGATGTGGAGAATGCTGGCTCCGGCCTCCACCGCCCTGCGGCCTTCTTCGGCAATTTCCTCGGGTGTGTAAGGAATGTACGGACATTGCTTTCTGTTGGCGAGAACGCCTGTGAGTGATGCGGAAATGATTACTTTTTTCATTAGCGATTAGTTTTTAGTTCTACATTTTTACCGCAGAGGCGCAGAGTTTTTCGCGGAGTTCGCAAAGAAAATTCTCTGCGTTCTTTGCGCCTACTCAGCGTCTTTGCGGTTAACTCATTCATTTTTCCATTTCGGTTCTCGTTTTTCTCTGAAAGCCATGATGCCTTCCTGCGCATCCTTGGTCTGCACCGTTTTCATCAACATGCCTTGCAGGTAGCTGTGCTGTGATTTCGTATCGTCACTTCTAATGTGCTGGTACGCCTCCAATCCCATTCGGATAGCGGTTGGTGAATTCGCTAAAATCGTATTCAACAACTCCTGAACTGCATCGGCCACTTTTCCTCTTTCGGCCAAGTGTGTAACCAATCCGTGATCGGCTGCTTTCTGCGCATCGAGGTTGTAGCCCTGAATACACCAATCCAGCACCTTCCGTTCCGGCATTACTTGAAGCAACGAAGCCATCACCTGATACGGGAACAGACCGCGCTTCACTTCTGGTAATCCGAATTTCACATCATTGGCGGCAACCACATGCGTGCAACCTGCTAAGAGCAGGAATGCACCTGCAAACGCATCGCCTTCCACCTGCGCAATGCAGGGTTTGTGCAGTTCATTGAAAAGCTCTCCGATCAAAATCTCGCCTTCCGCTTTCGGAACGGTCGAGTTCGTTTCTCCGCCTCCTGTCATGAATGCTTGCAGGTCGGCACCCGCGCAGAACACATCGCCATTGGCTTTGATCACCACGGCCCAAACGTCTTTGCAGTGCTTGGCGTAGCTCAGCGCAAAGGCCAGTTCGTTGGCCGTAACGGGATGCAACGCATTCTTCTTCTCTGCGCGATCAAGCGTTATCGTCAACACATTATCGCTGTGCTCCACTTCCAAAAACGCGAAAGTGTAATCGTTGAGTTTATTGAGGTCTTGTTGGTTGAACATTTTGTGGTTACGAATTACGAATGGTGTACGAATATGCGAATGGATGGAACACGGATGACACGAATCGGACTGATTTACACGGATTTACAATTGTATACTCGGTGGGTATACAATTCAATTTTGAATTGTCTCCACGCTGTAGAGACAATTTACCCAACAGCCTGTTTGAATTTCTCACTTCCAAAAACGCGAAAGTGAAATCGTTGCGTTTATTGAGGTCTTGTTGGTTGAACATTTATGGTAATCCTAAATATGGTTTCATGACCTCAAAAACGGGAGACGCAATCAAGTTTGTTAGCGTTCCAATTCCAACATCCTTAATCAACCCTCCTATTGTAAGAAGCCGACTTGAAATATCTTTTCCTTTGTCAAGTTGCCGAACTGCATTGTTGATTTCGAGTTCAAAGTCTTCTCGAATATCACTTTCTAACTTATTTAAATCTGACTTCAGTAACCTGAAAAGCTCAAGCACATTCTCATTTTTATACTTGACAGTTTGCTGTTGTGAACCGCCTGGAGAACCAACTTGAAACTGTGACGGTGCATTCACGTCTCCGAAATTCAAGTTGTACGAAGTACCCTTGCCGCTTTTCGATTTGTCGTTCTCATCCAGCCAATCTTTCAATAAAGTGGCAAAAGCCTCCTTTCCTTTCTTCTTTTCAAGGATTGGCAGTACCATGTATTTCATTTGTTGAATGAACTTTTCTCTTTCTCCTTTCCTCTCGTTCACGTAGAAAGAAGCGTGATGCTCAATCAACTCAACACATCGATAGATGGGTTTTGTGTTTGTCAGAACAGAGGCAAACTGTTTATCGTAGTCATCGCTTGTTACTTTCCGATATACAACTGACCTATCCGTACCACGTGTACCCCAATATTCACTTGGTCGAACTCCCCCAATAATCATCGAAACTGTCTTCTCTCCTAAATTTCTTAGCTGAAACTCGGAGATAGGTTCCGCACCTTCTTCAGTTATGGAATAAAACTCATTCATCATTCCTTCATTTTAAGCAGCAATTTACCCGCTTCCAAGTCCTCTTCAACGCTCACGTAAACATCTTCCACCGTTCCGTCTTCATCGGCACAGATGGTGTTCTCCATTTTCATGGATAGCAGCACCAGAAGTCCGTCTCCACTTCTCACTTCCTGTCCGGGTGCTACTAGCAGTTTTATCACCTTTCCGGGCATCGGACTGATGTATCCGCCTTTCACTTTCTCGGCTTCTTTGATCGGGAAACGCTCTTTTCTCGTCAGGTCAACCGTTCCGTGCTGCGCATGTTGAATGAAGTAGGCGCTGCCGTTTTTCACAACCGTAAATCGTTCCTGAATGCCGTTCAATTCCAATAGAATTTCATCTCCGGAAATCTCTGCAATTTGAACTTGGTAGTCTTCCGAAGGAGATTGCCGCGCTCGTTCCTCGCTCGCAATGACGATGGTGTAGTTGGTTGAATTATACTTCACCAAAACTTCTTCTTCTCCATTTAGAAAAGTCTCTTGCTGCGGTTGATAGAAGTTGTTCCGCCAACCGCTTGGCACATTCTGAAGAATAGTTCGTTGGTTCTCTCGTTCTGCCTTGTCGAAAGCGGAAGCCGCAATGGCAGCCATCTCAACTGCCTCTTGGCTTTGCGCCTTTTCATAGCTGAATTGTTTCTGCAAGAAGTGCGTGTCATATTTCCCATCTTGGAAATCGACATTCGCCAAAATGGCTTTCAGGAAATCCTGATTGGTGGTAAGTCCGAGGCAATTGAGGTCGGCCAAAGCCGCGCTCATTTTCCGTTGCGCCTCTGCTCGGTCCTTTCCGTGCGTGATCAACTTGGCGATCATCGGATCGTAGTGGGTTGAAATCACCGAACCGGTTTCCACGCCTGTTTCAATGCGAAGACCGTCAATTTCAGGCACTTTCCATTTGAGGATCTTGCCCGTTGCCGGCATGAAATTGTTGTCGGCATCTTCCGCGTACAATCGACATTCGATAGCGTAACCGTTTCCTTTGATGTCTTCCTGCGTCACAGAAAGCGGACGACCTTCGGCTACCTCAATCTGCAACTGCACGAGGTCAAGACCCGTGATGGCTTCCGTAACAGGATGCTCAACTTGCAAGCGCGTGTTCACTTCCAAAAAGAAGAATTCGTTTTTATCGGAAAGGATGAACTCAACCGTTCCCGCATTGTCGTAATTCAGCGATTTTGCCGCGCGGACGGCTGCTGCGCCCATTTGATTGCGAAGTTCTTCGCTCAAAGCCGGTGATGGACTTTCCTCAATGATCTTCTGGTAGCGTCTCTGAATGGAACACTCGCGCTCCAATACGTGAATGGCGTTTCCGTGCTGATCTCCAAAGATCTGAAACTCAATGTGTCGTGATGTTGGGAAATACTTTTCGATGATGAGTTCATCGCTCCCAAAACTGGAAAGTCCTTCGCGCTTTGCACCTTCAATGGAAGGTTTCAGATCCTTCCCAGCCTCTACGATCCGCATACCTTTTCCGCCACCGCCAGCGGCTGCTTTCAGGAGAACCGGAAAACCGATCTTCAAGGCTTCGGCAGAAAGCCGTTCAACGGATTGATCGTCCCCCTGATAACCGGGAATGACAGGCACTTCGTGCTTGCGCATGATGTCCTTTGCCTTCGACTTGGAACCCATCGCTTCAATGGCTTCAGGTCGTGGACCGATAAACGTGAGACCTGCATCCTGAACCTTCTTAGCGAAGCCTGCATTCTCAGAAAGGAAGCCAAAACCGGGATGAATGGCATCTGCACCGACCTTTTTGGCTGTTGCGATGATCTTCTCCTGATCCAAGTAGGAGGTCGCCAGGTCATTTCCGCCAATATGAACGGCCTGATCGGCCTCGCGGGTGTAGGGCGTTCCACGGTCGGCATCGGAATAAATGGCCACACTTCGGATGCCCATTTTCTTGCAGGTGCGGATGATGCGCGAGGCAATTTCGCCACGGTTGGCGATCAGGATTGAGTTTATTGTGCTCATTGGGAAATTAGCGAATTAGCGAATGAGGGTTATATGCGAATGAATCGGGATTGCCGCGCTCGTTCCTCGCTCGCAATGACGAAAGGTTGGATCGTCATTGCGAGGAACGAAGCAATCTCCGTTTGCTGATTTCTGATATCTGACATCTCAATACTCATATCTAAACTACATTCTGAAAATTCCATAACTGTCTGTGCCTTTGATCGGTGCGTTATTGACCACCGCCAAGCACATTCCTAAATAGTTTCTCGTCTGTCGCGGGTCGATAACGCCATCGTCCCATATCTGCCCGGAAGAGTACCATGCATCCGATTGTTTCACCGCTTCATTGACCATGTGGTCGCGAAGCATTTTTCCTTGCACTTCATCATATTCGCCTCCTGCTTTTTGCACCGCCTGCCGCTGGATGATCTCCATTACGCCCGCCAACTGTTCCGGTCCCATTACGGCTATGCGCGCATTCGGATAGGAGAACAAAAAGCGCGGTTGATAGGCACGGCCCATCATGGCGTAATTCCCAGCTCCGTAGCTCGCGCCCATCATGATGGTGATGGCAGGAACTGTGGAGTTGGAAACCGCATTGATCAGCTTCGCTCCGTGTTTAATGATGCCGCCCTGCTCATAGTCCTTTCCGACCATGAAACCCGTGATGTTCTGGAAGAAAAGCAGCGGCACATCGTTCTTGTTGCAAAGCTGAATGAAGTGCGTTCCCTTATTGGCACTTTCCGAAAAAAGCACGCCATTGTTGGCGATAATTCCAACCGGATAACCATGAATATTGGCCCAGCCGCAAATGAGCGTTTCGCCATGATCTGGTTTGAATTCGGTGAATTCGGAACCATCGACCGTTCGGGCGATCACGTCACGGATGTCGAATGGGATCTTGACATCTGGAGGCACAATTCCGAGCAATTCTTCATTATCGTAAACAGGCTCTTCGGCCAATCCTTCGGGTTGGAAATGCGTTTTTGGCGGCTTGAGCGTGGCGATCAGATCGCGTGCAATGCGTATTCCGTCCAATTCATCTTCTGCCAAGAAATCGGAAACACCCGAAATGGTCGAATGCATTTTGGCACCACCGAGCGTTTCGTCATCCACCACCTCATTGGTTGCCATTTTGACCAAAGGCGGTCCAGCAAGAAAAACCTTTGCCTGATCCTTCACAAAAATGGAATAATCGGACATGCCAGGAATGTAAGCGCCACCTGCCGTGGAGTTACCGAACACCACCGAAATGGACGGAATGCCTTTTTTGGAACGTCTGGTAATGTCGCGGAAGTTGGTTCCACCGAGGTTGAATATCTTGGCCTGATCGGGAAGATTGGCCCCTGAACTTTCCACCAGGCTGATGCTTGGTAATTCGTTTTCCTCCGCAATCTCATTCAATCGCATCGCTTTCTGAAGCGTAGGAAAATCGATGGAACCGCTCTTGTTCGTGCCCACGTTGGAAACGATCATGCACAATCGACCAGAGACTATACCGATACCGCCCACGGTGGTTCCGCCCGTTCCGAAACCCTTTCCGCCCAAACCTGCTAACGGCAGCAGTTCCAAGAACGGACTGTCCTGATCCAGAACCAGATCAAGTCGTTCGCGCGCCAGCATTTTTCCCTGCGAACGCGCTTTGGCGATATGCTTTTCCTCGCCTTGAAAACGGCTTTCCCCGTAATGCCTTTCGAGCTTTTCGAGCAGCTTGAGCATGCCTTCGCGGTTGGAGGCGTACTGCTGCGTTTTCGTATTGACCTTGGTTGTGAGTTTCATTGGTTACTATATTTTGAACCGCGAAGGCGCGGAGATGACGCAAAGAGCGCGAAGTGATTTAACCACAGAGACCACAGAGAAAATGGCACAGAGCGCACGGAGAAAGTCTCTGTGAAACTCTGTGTAAACTCCGTGCTCTCTGTGGTTAAACTATGTTCAAGCATTTTGAATTTCTTCATTAAAATCGATCTTATTGAAGTTGGCAAGTCCTTTCTCGGTCAAAAGCGGAATGGTCAGATTCCAAATGGCGCTGCGGGCCTGATTGTAGAGATTTCCTTTCTGATCTCGCAACTCGCGCTGCGCCAACCAGAAGGTAATGATCATCCAAACGGTTTCGGCCAGTTGCTGGTATTGTCCGAGACGCACTTCGGGCTTCATGTTCCCCGAACCAACTGAATAATCGATGATGGCCTTGATGTACTTGATCTGATTTTTGAACTGTCCGCGCATGATCTCAGCCAAATGCGGATAAGCCCTGCTCACTTCCAGAATATCCTGCTGCAGGAAACGGTAGCGTTCATACAACTGCAGCAATGGCACCATCTGTCGGTGAATGTTCTCGATGGACGGGATCATTTGCACCGATTCGAGCATCACGTTGCGCTCTTCAATGATGCGGTCGTGGATGGCCTCCATCAACTCCTCCTTCTTCTTGAAGTGATAAGTGAGATTTCCGAGGCTCATGTCCAACTCATTTGCCAAGTCGCGCATGGTCACGCTCACGAAGCCTTTCGCATTGAAAAGCTCTACAGCAGCGGTTATGATGCGTTCTTTAGTTGACATTAGTACAGAAAAACCATTATCGGGTGCAATAATAGTACAAATGTGCTAATTTTTGAGTTCCGGTCTTAATATTGGTTGAATCCCCATATCCCGCTCCATGAATTTTGAAATGTAATGAAACAGACACTGTTCCGTATTCAATGACTACACTGGATGCACGCTTAGAGATGAAATAATTGAAATCAAATTGCGAACCCGTAGGATTGCAATAATCCCACCCTTCATTCCAGTTCATTTTTTACCACGTCACGAAGACTGAGCGAGGGTCAGACTTGCAATTTATGAAAGTAATGTGGTTTGACATTTCCACAATGGCTTCTGAACTTTAATGGAAAGATGGCGCGCATCTCGAGTATTAACCTTAAAAATCAAAGTCATGAAAACCCTCATCAAAATTCTGCTTGGGGCTTTGGGCAACCTGCTCCTTTATTCTTCCACTCTGGCCCAGGTCGGACTGGGCACCTTAATGGGTATTGTAAGAGATGATGCGAATGGCGACCCCATTCCATTTGCAAACGTCACAGTCAAACAAGATGGCCAGGTCATTGCCGGTTCCACTACCGACCTTGATGGCAAGTACAAGGTTTCAGCGTTGAAACCGTGCGAATTATCCGTGATGGTCTCTGTTGTAGGTTACACTGCCAAGGAGATCAGTGGCGTGGCAGTCAAAGCCGATCAAATAATCTTCGTTGACTTCCGCCTCAGTGCGGGGGTGAAGTTGGATGAAGTGGTTATCATCGAATACAGCATTCCGCTGATCGAACGCGATGGAAGTTCGGCCACTACCATTACAAGCCACGAAATTCATAGAATGCCGAGCAGAGGCGTAGCTGCAGCAGTGACAACTGTTGCCGGAGTGAAGATCAACAATGGTCGAACAGGAAGCATCAGAGGGTCGCGTGATGGAAGCTCAACTACGTATATCGATGGCGTCAGTGTGCGAGGTAGTTCCACCTTGCCCCAAGCGGCTTATGAGCAAGTACCGGTATTGAGCCAAGGCATCCCGGCACAATACGAAAACGTAACCAGCGGAACGCCCATGCCCGCTAAAACGAAATCATTGATCGTAAACGGGTCATCTTTAGCTCTATTCGCCCCGGCCACCAATGAATCAGGAACCGACATCTTCAAACGCGACAGGAAGAAGCTGCAACCCGAAGGACTTGAAGCTGGATATGACCTTTACAAACGGCAGGCATTCAAAAGTGTTTTCAGCGAACCCTTGTCAACCTTCTCTATTGATGTAGATGCCGCATCGTACAGTCAGATCCGAAGAAGTTTGAACTTGGGCTCATTGCCAGACGTGGATATTGTACGGATCGAGGAGATCGTGAACTACTTCAAATACGATTATCCGCAACCAACCGGTCCACAACCATTCAGTATTACAACCGAAGTGGCGGATTGCCCATGGAATGCCGCTCATCGCCTAGTACACATCGGGCTTCAAGGACGTGAACTTTCCATGGACGGGAGACCTGAGAATAACTTGGTGTTCCTGATAGATGTTTCAGGTTCGATGAGTGATGGAGACAAGCTCCCACTACTTAAACGATCACTACGAATGTTGGTGGATAAGCTGAATGAGCAGGATCACATTAGCATAGTGGTTTACGCGGGAGCTGCAGGTTTAGTGCTTCCATCCACCACTGGCGATAAGAAGGATAGGATTCTCAGTGCGGTTGACAGGCTCAGTGCAGGTGGCTCCACAGCGGGTGGTGCAGGCATACAACTCGCTTATTCGATCGCTGAGAAAGAGTTCATTAAAAAAGGCAACAATCGGGTCATACTTTGTACTGACGGTGACTTCAATGTCGGCATATCAAGTGCCTCGGATCTGGAAAAACTGATAGAGACCAAGAGAGAAACAGGTATATTTCTGACCGTACTTGGGTTTGGCACAGGCAATTTCCAAGACCACAAGATGGAAACTTTGGCAGACAAGGGAAATGGCAACTTCGCCTACATTGACAATTTGCAGGAAGCACAGAAAGTACTGGTGCAGGAGTTCTGGGGAACCATGTTCACAATAGCTAAGGACGTGAAGATCCAAGTGGAGTTCAATCCGGCCAATGTGCTGGCCTACCGTTTGATCGGTTATGAGAACAGAAGACTTGCCGCAGAAGACTTTAACGATGACCGAAAAGATGCTGGCGAATTGGGCGCGGGACACACCGTAACTGCATTGTACGAGGTCATTCCAATTGGAGCTGATCCGCATTCGGAAATCCCGAAAGTGGATTCGCTGAAATACCAGAGGACAACACCTACTCTGCGCATAGGTTTGGAGGACGAACTGCTGACCGTAAAACTCAGATTCAAAGAACCGGACGGTACCAAGAGCAAGCTCCTCTCACATGTATTGACCAACACGTTGGTCGCACTGGATTCCAGTTCGGAGAACATGCGGTTCTCCGCAGCACTTGCACAGTTCGGAATGACGTTGCTGGATAAGGAATTGAAGCCGTCTCAGCGTATGGAACAACTTAAACGTGTGATTGAAATGGCCCAGAACTCGAAAGGCAAGGACCAAGACGGCAGACGTGCGGAATTCATCCGATTGGCAGAATTGGCCATGGTTGCCGAATAGTATAGAAAACATCAAGCGAAAAGCCGTCTCTGCACGGCTTTTCGCATTCATGTTAAACCTTGAAACCGCATTAATTCCAAACTTTGCGGCATGATAAGGCTGCTTCTTTTTATACTCGTTTCGGTAGTTGGGTTCGTTGGCTGTTCCAATAAACTCTTTGAAAGTAATTGGAAAGGAACGATGACCGATGCGAAATTCAGATTCTACGATTCTGAAAGTAAGATCAGGTACAATATTGAAAACGATGCTGACAACATCTACTTCTCGTTCGATGTCATGGATCAGCTGACCATTCAGAAGATATTGACAACCGGCATCAGGCTGTTCATTGATGGAACCGGGAAGAAGAAGGAACGCAACGAACTACAGTTTCCGATATACTCAGACAAGGTTCCGATCGAAGAACTGAACAAACCTGAAGACGGATATGAGCTCACATTGGACGCTTTCGGAACGAAGCCGAGGCAGCAGATCCCAACCGAAGGTTATTTGAAAATTGATGGAAAAGTGACGTCTGTGTACAACGGAGCTGAATCCAACGGAGTATTGGTCAGCATGCGGTTCGACAGTACTGGTTCGTTGGTTTACAAGGCCAAACTTCCGTTGGACCTTCTGAAACCCGATAACGGTATGGTCTCACTTGGATTCGAAACGGGTGGTTTTACGCTTCCACAGCAGGATCAGGCAATGAACAATGCAAGCGTGACCAACGGTCAGCAGGGCACCGCGGCCGATCGCGCCATGGGCCGAACCGCCATGAACGATCCTTACGGATTGAACACTCCACAGGGGAGTTCTGCTGCAGGAGTTGCCATGCGGAATTCAACCGCATACAACAAACTGGCCGAACCTATCCGATTCTGGATGGATGTGCGGTTGGCCACTAAATGACCATTTCCATTATAATCCTATCATAGGATTCAATCATTTCTGCCCAATCATATCTCTGTACAAACGAGCGAGTCTGCTGCTTCCTCAAAACATCAACATCCCTTATCAAACGTTGAAGTCTGTCTGTAAGGTCATGCTCATAGAAAAAGGCAGCACGCAACGGCTGTGGCACGTGCTCCGGATAAGCCAGGCGATCTGGCAACAACGGCTTTACATTACAAAACATTGCCTCGACCACGCTGATGCCGAAAAAATCCTGATCGGAAGTGACGGGCAAAATATCGGACACGGAAAGCCACTTGGCGTATTCACTTCGATCGTGCACGAATCCCCAATGCAATATCCTGTCTTTCAGAACCTGTTCTGCCTCAGCAAAAATTTTAGGTGAATGAGGAAAGCGCTGACCGAGTACGACCAAATGAAATTCCCAACCACGCTCCTGAATCGCATAAAGTGAACGGAAAAAGGCTTCGGGGTTCTTATCGTATTCCCATCGATGATTCCAAAGGACCACTGCCCGTTTAGGCTTCTCAAGCATCGATTCTTTCCTGACTTCCAACGCATTGAGATCCAACCCGAGAGGAAGCACCGAACTTTTTTCTCGGATCATTTTCACCATATCGAGATTCTGATGGTCGGGAAATTGACTTAAGAAAGGTGTCAATTCGTTCAGAAACGATGTTCTGTGATATTCTGAGTTGAAGAATACCCGGTCGGCAACCAAAGCCGTTGTGTAGTTTATGAAGGCGTAATGCGCATCACGCTTCGTAATTCTATCCGAATCTGAATCTGACCACGGATAAGTGAGCTGATTCTCGTGGAAGTAAACTGCTGTGGGAATTCCCGCTGTCCGACTTCGGGTGAGTGAAAGGAAACTGGCAAGGTCGAGCATATCGGTTGCCAAGATCAGGTCAGGAACAAGAGCGGAGGAAAGAAACTGCTGCGCCATCGTGATGGCGGCACCATGCATTCGCCATTTCCAATAATGTGCAGGCAACGAAAGAATGGTGATCTGGTGCTTGCTATGCTTTTGGTATCCTTCGGCCCACTGACGGTGCGAACCACCGAAAAACGGTTCGATCAGTAGGATGTTCATACTTTCAGAATACGCGTTGATGAACGCGCTTCAGTCCTTTTTCATCCAAAATGGAGATCTGACTGCCCTTCACACTCACAAGGCCTTCATCTTTCAGGTCGGAAAGCGTGCGAATGAGCGATTCTGTGGCAGTACCGACCAGTGCAGCAAGGTCGTTTCTACTTATGGACATGGAGAACTTTTCTTCTGGGGCATCTTTGTATGTGGCGCTGAGATGCAAAAGTGCTTCAGCCACTCGCTGCCTCACAGAATTGTACGCCAACTCCAGCAACTGCTGCTCCTTCTCGGTCAAATTGTTCGAAAGCATTTTGATGAACTTGACACTTACATCGTGGTTGCGATGAACGAGACTGACGAAATCCTGCCTGGGAATGACCAACAGTTCGGTGTCTTCCAAAGCCGCTGCGGTTACTTCAAAAGAGCCGTCTGTCAGTAGCCCAAGATACCCGAAGAAGTCACCTTCCTTGTGTAGACCTACAATGTACTCCTTGCCGTCTTCGTTCATCTTGTAGGTCTTCACTTTACCGTTTGAGACGAAATACAACGCGCTTGCCACATCGCCCTCATGGAAAATGGTGTCGCGCTTTGCGTATTTACGCGTTCTGCGATCCTTCACCAAGTTCTCCAATTCCAAAACAGCCTTTGCCTCATCAAAGAAATTGCTGACCGCCTGCATATTATTCCCATCGGCCTTTAGCAGTTCGTTCTTACGCAACCTGCTGGCCACGGCATTCAGCAGTTCAAGTTCTTCGAAAGGTTTGGTCAAATAATCATCGGCCCCAAGGTCCATGCCTTTGCGTTGATCCGTACGATCTGCCTTTGCGGTCAGGAAAATGAATGGGATAGTAGCTGTCAAGGGATCTTTGCTCAGCAGATAAAGTACACCGTAACCGTCAAGTTCGGGCATCATTACATCGCAAAGCACCAGATCGGGCACGTGACTTTTGGCAAGTTCAACTCCGAACTTTCCGTTCTCAGCGGTGACCACCTCATAATTGGCCAGTTCGAGCATTTCGGCAATGTTCTCGCGCATCACCTTGTCGTCTTCGATCAATAGGATCTTTTTCATTTTGGAATTTGGGGTATGACAACTGTAAATGTAGTTCCTTCTCCGTAAGTACTCTCAAACGCAATGGTTCCACCGTGAAGGTCAACGTATTTTTTCACAATATTCAGTCCGAGTCCGGTGCCTTGTATGTTGGTAACGTTGCTGGCGCGGAATAACCGTTCGAACATGTGCGGACGGTCTTCTTCAGGTATTCCGATCCCATGATCGGTTATCTGAAGGCGAAGACCATCATCCACCAATGAAACGTTCACTTCAATCGTCTGACCTTCTGAGCTGTATTTGATGGCATTCGAAATTAGGTTGATGAAGATGTTCTTCAGCAAATGCCGATCAGCGTACACTTCGTCCAATTTACTTTTCAGTTCAACTTGAATACTTTGGCCGGCTCTGCAAGTGTTCTCCACCTCAGAGATCAGTTCGTGTATGAATGGCTGAAGACTGAAAACGGATGGCTTAAATTCGATCTTACCTGCTTCGAGTTTGTCAAGACTCAGAAAATCGTTGAGGATGGATGTAAGATTGTGTACTGAGCTCTTGATGGTTGCAATGTGCTTATTCCGCTTTTCCTCGTGTTCGGGCAGCGAGTAGCGCGAAAGCAAGGAAACTGAGGTGAGAATGCCCGACAATGGAGTTCTGAACTCATGCGATGCCATGGAGACGAACCTGCTTTTCAACTCGTTCAGTTCCTTTTCCTTATTCAATGCGGCCAGTGCCTTCTGTTCTGCCTGCCTCCTTTTCTTTATCTCCTTCTCAAGTTGAGAGTTGATCGATTTCAGGTCAATGTTCGCCTTTTCAAGTTCCTCGGTGCGTTCGCGCACTTTGTTTTCAAGGCCAGTGTTCATTTCTCTGAGCTCGGTAGCGTATAGCTGAAGTTTCCGCTGCGCTTCGTGTTCTGCGGTCAGATCGTGCAGCAAACCAACATAAATAAGGCCGCTCCGGAGTCTGACTTCACTCACCGAAAGCTTCAACGGAAACGTGGAACCATCCTTTCGTCTCCCCTTCACCTCTCTACCTATGCCAATGATCTTTCTCTCTCCAGTTGTTTGGTACTTTTTGATGTAACCATCATGTGCGGACCGGTCAGGTTCTGGCATCAGTATGCTGACATTCTTTGCTAGCACTTCATTCTCCTCGTATCCGAAAAGTCTCAATGCCGCTGGATTCGCCATGTCTATTCTTCCGCGCTGATCGATAACGATCATGCCTTCAACTGCATTTTCGAGTATCGCCTGAAGTTTATTGTCCGCTTCCCTGTATGCCGTTTCAGCCAATTTACGCCCACTTATGTCGTGAATCACGCCAATGAAGATGCGCTCGTTCTCCAACCACGCCTCATTCACATGAAGAAATATCGGAAACAGAGATCCGTTCTTGCGCTTGGCGATCAACTCTCTGCTGGCATTCAGAATCTTCTTGGCGCCCGTATCTCGATAATTGGTAAGGTAGCGATCGTGGTTACTGTGGTAAGGTTCGGGCATCAGAATGCTGACGTTCTTACCAACAAGGTCTTCTTTTCTGTATCCGAAATGCGACAGCGTACTCGGATTCACTTCCTTTATCCGGCCACGGTCGTCAATGATGACCACAGCATCAACCATATTGGTAATGAGATGCTGAAGAATCCGAGGGTCGGTCATTTATCGGAATTTTAAGATCGCCAAAAATAGTTAAGTAGCACGGCTAGCGCTATGACCCTGATTGTCACGCGTTTTATAATTTTGACCTATGTTTCGGATGATTGCGATACTCTCTTTCTTTTACAGCCACTTCGCTGTTGGACAAACGGCAGATGAGTATTTCCGAAAGGCACAGACCAAGGTAGGCATGCAGGATTTTAGGGGTGCTCTCAGTGATCTTGACAAAGCAATTGAACGTGATCCGAGATACATCAAAGCCTTCAATTTCCGCGGTTACGTGAAGGATGAATTGGATGATTACTACGGTGCGCTGAAGGATTACAACATGGCCATTTCGCTGAAGTCGGACTACAGTGATGCCTATGCCAACCGTGGCAAAGCGAAGCGCAACTTGAAGGACTTCAGCGGTGCCATCAATGATTACACTACCGCTATTAAACTGGATCCAACAGAAAAGGAAGCGTATTTGGGTAGAAGTTTGGCACGCAAGGACCTCAAGGATTATGAAGGAGCCATTCAAGACCTGAATGCTGCAGTAAAATTAGATCCGGCATATGCGAAGACCTACACGCTCCGCGGAGAGATCAAGTTTTTGAAAGGCGACATTCAAGGAGCCTGTGACGACCTTCTGAAGGCCCAAAAACTGGGCTACATGGTGGCTATGGCCGCTTTCAATGATTATTGTGACGACTGAAATCATTGATCGGTCGATTCCTGACCACAACATTTGATCAGATCAGTATTTTTGGCAACCTCTAAAATCAGATGTTGATGTTGCGTACTTTTTACTTGACCTTATTGCTTTTCGCGTTCGTTTCTGTGGCTCAGGCTCAAACTGCAGATGAACTTTTCAAACAAGGCCTTAGCCTTATGGACGATGGGAAATACGATGACGCCATCGCATCGCTGAATGAAGCGGTGAACAAAGACAAGAACAACACAACGTACCTTTTGAAGCGAGGAGAAGCAAAGTTCAAGGCCGGAAAGGCGATACTTGCCATTCAAGACTTCAATAAGGTAATTCAACTTGATGAGAAGAACAGCATGGCATATGCATGGCGCAGTTCAATCTACGTTGAGTTGAAAGATTTCAAATCGGCCATTAGCGACTGTCAGAAGGCATTGCAACTCGACCCGAAGAACGAATTGGCCTACATCAGAATGGGTGACTCTTACTTCTATCAGGAATCCAAGGATTATTTGGAAGCCATGAAGAGCTACAACTACGCCATCAACATCAACTCGAACAACAAAGTAGCGCTTCACAATCGTGGTGTCATCAAGAAGGAATTGAAAGATTACGTTGGCGCCATTGACGATTTCAACAAGGCCATCATTATCGATGCCGAATATGGTTCGGCCTACATGGCACGTGGCATTTGCAAAAGCTTGATCGGTGACACGCCAGGTGCGTGCATAGATTGGTATTTGGCCGGTGAAATGGGACAGACGGAAGCACAGGATTACATCTCGCAGAAGTGCAACCAATGAGCAGATGAAAACCGCTGAGCAGTACATTGCAGATGGCGACCTCAAATTCGAAAGCCGCGAATTTGATGGTGCCATTGAAGATTACTCTCAGGCCATTGCGCTCGAACCCTCAAACCCAGACACGTACTACAACCGCGGTCTTGCCAAGTTCTTCAACAAGGACATTAGCGAGGCATACATCGATTTCACCAAAGCCCTTACACTGAAGCCCGATCATGAGGACGCGCTGTTCAATCGGGCGCAGGTTGCGACCATGGTCGGGTCGTTTGACAACGCTTTGGAAGATTACAACAAGGCTATTGAACTGAACAACGAGGATGGTGAGCTTTTCACCAATAGAGGTGCCGTCAAAATGCAACTGAAAGACCTGCATGGTGCCATCCGTGACCTTTCAACTGGCCTGCATCTTAACCCGGCCGATGGAAAGGCTTATTACAATCGCGCCATCGTGTTCCTTCAGCTTCAAGAAAAGAACCAAGCGATCCGCGATCTTGCCATGGCGTATGAAAATGGGGTGATTCAGGCAAAGGAATTGCTGATAAGTCTTCATAATTGATGCGTTGTGCAGTAGCATTCATATTGATCATCTTTTCATCGCATCTGTGTACTGCGCAGAGTTCGAAGGACAACTTCATTCAAGGTCTGCTGTGCACCAACCGTGGCGAAGACGAAAAGGCGCTACCGTTTTTCAATAAGGCGCTGGAACTGAAACCCAATTATTTTGAAGCGTACATAATGCGTGGCGCTACGTACATGCGGTTGGGCGATTTCATGAATGCAATAATCGACTTCGATAAGGCTTTGGAGCTTGATCCTTCGCTGATCAAGGCGTACAACTACAGAGGTTTCTGTTACACCGAAAAGAAGGACTACAAACGGGCCATTGCCGATTTTTCGAAGGTGATCGAGCTTCAACCAGATTATGCAAACGCATATGAAAGCAGGGGCCATGCCCGAACGCTTTTCGGACAGCACAAGGAAGCTTTGCCAGATTACGACAAGGCCATTGCATTGAAACCCGACATGCATGAGGCCTTTCATCACCGAGCCGTAAGCCACTTGGCATTGAAGGACACTGCCTCTGCCCTAGCCGACCTTTCGAAGGCAATTGAACTGAATGATGTCTCAGCCCAATATGTTGCCGACCGTGGCAAACTTTACCTGCAACTCAAGAATTACAAGGAGGCGATGAAGGATCTAAGCTTGGCTATTAAGTTGGATGAGGGGCTTCCGACAGCCTATTTCGACCGTGCGTTGGTGCGCATTGGAAGTGGCAAAGCCAAGCAGGCGTGTAAAGACCTTGAAATGGCTTTATCACTCGGGATAACCAAAGCAAAAGAGTTGTTAGAACAACACTGCGCTGAAGAGCCGAAAGAAGCTGGTGAAGACAAGCCGAAAGAAGAGGAGAAACCGAAAAAAGGAAAAGGATGAACCCGCACGAACCGTTGGCTGAACGTCTTCGTCCTTCCAGCCTCGAATTGTATGTCGGCCAGGAACAATTGGTAGGCCGAAACTCGGTATTGAGCAACGCCATTTCAACGGGAATGCTTCCGTCAATGATACTTTGGGGACCGCCAGGAACAGGGAAAACCACCTTGGCACATATCATTTCGCAGAAGGTCAGTCGTCCGTTCTACAACTTGAGCGCCATCAACTCTGGGGTCAAAGATGTACGGGAGGTGATTGAAAAAGCCCGCGAAAGCAGCCTTTTCAATCAACAGGGGAAGCCGATACTATTCATTGACGAGATACATCGGTTCAGTAAATCACAGCAAGACTCACTCCTCGGTGCGGTGGAGAAAGGAATCATAACGCTGATCGGGGCAACCACCGAAAACCCATCTTTCGAGGTTATTTCCGCGCTGCTCTCCAGATGTCAGGTCTACATTCTCAAATCGCTTGACAGAAAAGAACTGGAAAGCCTTCTTCAAAGAGGAGTCGATCTTTTAGAAAAGGAAAGCGGCAGAAAAATAACGGTGAGTGAAACGGAAGCGCTTCTTCGCATTTCGGGTGGAGACGCGCGAAAGCTTTTAAACAATCTAGAACTGGTGGTAAACTCATCCGTTGACAAAAAACTTGTCGTGACGAACAAGATAGTGATGGATTGCCTGCAGAATGTCGTTCCCTCTTACGATAAGCAAGGCGAAAATCATTACGACATCATTTCAGCCTTCATTAAATCGATGCGCGGCAGCGATCCTAACGCGGCTGTCTATTGGCTTGCCCGCATGCTCAAAGGAGGTGAAGACCCCAAATTCATCGCTCGCAGAATGCTGATCCTTGCTTCGGAAGACATAGGGGCAGCCAATCCTACGGCTTTGGTAATAGCCAATAGTTGCTTTCAGGCCGTTAACGTCATCGGACTTCCTGAGGGCGAGATCATTCTATCGCAAACAGCGGTTTATTTGGCCAATTCACCAAAGAGCAACGCCACGTACAAAGCTATCAAACAAGCCAACGAACTTGTTGCAAAAACGGGCGACCTACCGGTTCCGATGCATCTGCGAAATGCTCCTACCAAGCTGATGAAAGAAATCGGCTATGGACAAGACTACCAATATGCTCACGACCACGAGAACAACTTTGTAGACACCGAATTTCTGCCGAACGAGGTTTCAGGTCACCGATTATATGAGCCAAGCAACAACCAGCGTGAAGCAGCGGATAGAGCACGATTGGCTCAGCTCTGGAAAGACAAGTACGGGTATTAGAACGCCCGAAGCATACCCCACTTGTGAATCTCTGTGACACTCAACACGGCTGTCATCACCCCACCGGTGCAGTACTCCAGCATTCTGCCAGTCATTGCTCCGAACAGACTTTGAAATGAGTCGGTGTTGATGTTGTAAACACCGAAACCGAAAACCAACACAAGAAAATAGGTCATTCCGAGTGCTGACCCGATGGCCACACCTTTTGCCATTGGAGAAGATTCGAAACCTCCGAAATAGAACAATGCATGCAAAATTGAATTCGACAGCAACACGGCAACAATTTGAATGGTAATGAACAATTCAACGGGCAACATGGCCGAAGTGCTTCCAATGCCTTTCCCGAAAAAACCCAACAGATTGAGCATTGCAGAAATGCTAAGTATGACCAACGAGGTGAACATGTATGACACCAATACTTTTTTCAATGAAATTCTTTCCATGACAGTAGGGATTTAGTTGTGATACAAATTTCTTTGGCATTGATACGTTTCCTGATTACAAATGTTTCCGAACGATATACGCAAGCCGCGAGACATGTTTCACAACCGAGCGATAACAAACTGAAATAAACAACCTTTGAATAGGTCAATTTCGCTTGACGAGGGAATACTTAATTTTAACGCATCAGCAATATGAAGGAACCGTTGAAGCAGTTGGTGCCTATCCTGTTTAGCGCATTGGCTTTTACAGGATGCAAAGAGGATGTAGGTAATGTTGGATGGGATGTGGACATCCTCGCTCCATTGATCCATACGAATTTGACCTTAGGAGATCTTGTGGCGGACTCTGTTTTCGTGGCGGACGCCAACGGTGCGCTACGACTGAAGATCGAAACTTCTCTGATCGACCTCCCATTGGATTCGATCCTGAAGATTCCTGACACCACAGTTACCAATCCGATCGCGCTACCGCTTGCGCTGAATAACGTTCAACCGGGCACTGAAGTCTTTCCAATAACGGACATCAACAAATACGAACTTGGTGATATTGCCTTAAAACGGGCCGTGCTTAAAACGGGCAAACTGAGATTGAAGGTAAAAAGCATACTTCCAACCGATGTAGAGTTCAAGTACCTGATTCCTGTAGCCCGGTTGAACGGAACAACATTTGAAACCATCCAAGCGGTGCCTGCTGGTAGCGGGGAAGACACGTCTTCGGTCTCATTCGAGTTCGATCTTTCTGGTTACGATATTGACCTTAGAGGGTTCAATGGAACCAGCTACAATACGCTCATCACAACTTATATCATCAAAACATCCCCCACAGGTCAAGTGGTAAGTATTCCGGCCAACCAACCTTTCTTCTTTATTGAATACTCGTTCGTTGACATTCTACCTTCTTACGCGCTTGGTTATTTCGGTCAGCAGAGCAGTGTGGCAGATAACCAACTTTCGGATCTGGACATTATGAAGAAGTTCACCGAGGGTCAGTTACTGCTCGATTCTGTGACGATCGGACTTTCGGTGACCAACGGTGTAGGGGCTGATGCAAGATTCAAACTCAGTCAGTTAAGTTCCATCAACAACAGACAGAATTCAACGGTTAATCTGAATCATCAGATCATCGGAAACACCCTTTTGTTGACCCGCGCCCAAGACCCAACCGGGTACGCGCAGGATGTGATCCCGAGTCAACTCTCCTATGTTCTGGACAATTCAAATTCAAACATCAAGCAGTTTATTGAGAATCTTCCTGATCAGTTAGGTTTCACCTATGAGTTTGAGTTGAACCCATTGGGAAACGTTTCGGCCGGAAATGACTTTCTCTACTACGACCGTCCGTTCGAAGCGTTGATGAATATTGATATTCCGTTGCGCACCACCATGACCAATCTGACGTTGGTGGACACGCTGGAATGGAATCTGTCGGAAAATGCAACTGTCGAAGCGTTGCATAGCGGAAGTTTCACCTTGGTTGCAGTAAATGGCTTTCCGATGGAAGCCAATGTTCAACTCGACCTCCTCAATGAAGCGCAACAAGTGCTTCACTCCCTGTTGGTGCCGTCAACGGTGGCAGCACCTCCGTTGGACAACGACCTTAAGGTGATATCACCGCTCGAATCGCGAATTGTCATACCGATCCCAGACGAAGCCGCAATTCCACTTACAGAAACAAGGTCGATAAGAATTCAGGTCCGTTTCAATACTGCTTCTCAACCCAATTTGGTTGAACTTTATGCTTCCTACAGTCTCGATCTGAAGTTGATCGGCAATTTCAATATCACCTTAGGCACTTCTTCGTTTTGAGACAGATCCTTACAACCATTCTCACGCTTGGGTGCTTTGCGGGCTTTGCGCAGTTACGCCATCCTGTTTACAACGACTGGGATGCTGGATATTCCGTAGGTGCTTACGGTCGTTACCAAGTGGCATCCAACAATATCACCTCAAATCTCGTTTGGGGTGCATTTCAAGGCCATGAACTGAATCGGAACCAACGTGAACGGGCCAGCAGTTACCTGTTCAACATGAACCGGTTGGGAGTCGACCTGGACTACGGCATTTTCGCCAAGCATTTGCCAGACAGTAGCAAGGGGCTGGGTTGGTACATCAACATTGCCGACCGTACCCATGCCAACGCGCGATTCAGCCGCGATTTCTTCAATCTGGTGATGTTTGGCAACGCTCAGTTTGCTGATAAAACTGTTGACCTTTCTGGATTGGAGCTCAACTTCATGACCTACAAGCAATTCGAGGTCGGAATTCTTAAATCCATTTCGCACGGCAAGGGAAAATGGAATTTGGGACTTGGCCTTTCACTATTGACCGGCAATAGAGACCTGCACTTCAAGTTGAACGAAGCCTCTCTATACACACATCCAGATGGCGAATATCTGGAAGGAACCGTGAAAGGCGAAATTCGGTCTTCTTCGTTGGCTTCTACTCAGTATTTCGATGCAAACGGATTGGGATTCAGCACTGCGCTGAATATTGGATATGAGGCAAAAAAGTTTGGGATCAGATTACAGACAGACGATCTCGGTTTCATTTCGTGGAGCCAGCATTTGAAAGAGACCGAACTTGACACGGCTTTTACATTCGAAGGAATCGAAGTGCAGTTGCTAAGCAGCGACCCATTTTCAACTTTCAATGCTGATACCATACTTTCTGGTCTCGTTACCAAATTGGAACCCAGAAAGTACACCACGGTAGTACCGGGCAGGCTTCGATTGGAAGGGTTTTACCGCGTGAATGACAAAGACCTCAGGTTGTATCTTGGAGTTCAGCACCGATTCGCTCCCGGTTACGTCCCATACAGCTATGTTGGTGTTAGTTCGCCTCTGCCTGCCGGTTTTTTCATCGATGGGCGTTTTGCCTACGGAGGATTCGGTAGTTGGAACTTGGGCCTGGAACTTGCCAAGAAATTCGGAAACGTGTTTGAGGTAAGGTTAGGAACAAACAACCTTGAGGGTTACGTGCTTCCAATGTTCGGCACCTCGCAAAGTGCTTATGTTACACTTAGAGCCAATTTCAAATGATCCGAATAATTCAATTGATTTTGATTCTTATTCCGACAGTAGGATTTTCTCAGGAACGGTTCAATCAGTTTTACGATTATCCTGGTTACGACTACGCTCGAGACGTGACACAAACTACCGACAAGGGTTATGTCACAACTGGCTTCACGAACAGTTTTGACCAAGCGCCCAATTCAGATGCGTTTCTGTTCAAAGTCGACAGCTCGGGCAATTGGTTATGGTACAAGGCTTACGGAGATTCGCAGTCGGACAATGCCTACAAGGTGGTTGAAGATGCCAACGGAAATCTCATCATCTGCGGTAGTGCAACTACTCCTGGAGTTACCGACTATGATGTACTTCTTGTGAAGACGGACGCTGATGGAAACCAGCTTTGGCGAAAGACCTTCGGAACTACCGAATGGGACATTGCTTACTCCATTGACATTGCTACAGATGGCGGATTCATTCTAACAGGTTTGACTTACGGTGGCACGCAAGGAGAAGCTGATGTGCTCCTTATCAAAACAGACGCAGACGGAAACGTGGAGTGGACGAAGTTTCATGGCGGCCCGCTTGATGATTCCGGTTCAGACATAAAGGTTAACCCGAACGGAGGATATACCATCATTGGAAAAACGGAGAGTTTTGGCCAAGGCGATTCTGACGGCTATTTGATAAACACAGACATCAACGGTGATCTGGTTTGGCAGAAAACCATAGGTGCTTCTGGATTCGAAGAAGGAACCGCTTGTGTGTGGAAAAGCAACAGTGTTTTGGGAGTCTGTGGAAATTCGAATTCATATTCAGGAGACGGCAATTCAGACCTGTTCGTGTACACCTACAACGCCAATGGCGATTCCTTGAACGGCAAAACCTACACGAATTTCGGTGGAAACCCGGTTTCAGACGAGTTTGCCCGCGACATGGACGTCAGTTCAGATAATGGCTTCATCATCACTGGATTCACTGGTGGTCTGAGCGATGCGGGTGACATGCTGATATTGAGGACCAATGATGCAGGATTCTACTCTTGGGCTAAGAGTTACAGCGCAGAATACGATGATGGCTATTCTATTGAAACAGCGCATGACGGTGGCTACATCATGTGTGGTCAAACCGATGCGGGCGCAGATATTGCCAATATTTTCCTTGTAAAGGTTGATGCCAACGGAGATACTTCTGTAGTGGCGATCTCTGATATCGATGACCCATTCATTGAGATCTCAAGATCAACGTTGGTGTACCCTAATCCGAACAGTGGTGTTTTCCAAATATCATTACCTGATGGAGTCGGTAGGAATATTGATGTACAAGTGGTAGATGTACAAGGTCGTGTACTGAAGCAAATAGGCACCATGAATGAACTGGAAATGATGCCAGCAGATATGAGTGAAATGACGGCAGGGGTCTACCTGCTACAATTCAAAAGCTCGCTCGGAACCTTTTACAAGCGACTGATCATTCGTTAGTGATCCAAAAAGATTCTATTACTCCGCCTTTCGTATGGCCGAAAACATGACATTTTATTCGGCCGTCATCCATCAGATCCAAACGCATGAAGCCATAATTCTGGTCATCCATGAACGATGCTTTGTAGCGGTCGCCTGACAGAGATGAACGTTTACTTCCTGCACCACTCACCAGATAATGGATTCCGTCACGCTTCAGGTACTGAAGGTTGTGGTCGTGGCCTGACACGTACAATGTGTTCGGATATTTCTTCAGAATGGGAACAATGCGATTTCTGATACGCTTGTAACGGGGTTGGGGTATGTCCTGAACCATTGCCCTGTTCAGCCCAATGAGCCCGAAAAGCTGAAACGGAGGAACCCAATTGAGTATGAAACGGAATGGCTGTTTGGGTGCTCCATGATGACCGTTACTGAACATGGGATGATGTGCCGCCAGCACGATAAGCTGCGAATCGGCCGATAGAACACCCATCATGCTGTCCAATCTGCTCAGAAACCACTTTTCCATCTGTCGTTTAGAAAGTCCATTTTCGGTCGGAACCTTATGAAAGAACTGATCCTGCAGCCACCATTGTACATCAATTGCCACAACAGCGAACCCATGTTTATCTACGTTCTCCAACCACGGGCCAGGAAGTCCATCTTTCGGAATGAAAACGTGGCCCGAATCATTCGCAATGGAAGGGTGCTGCGCATAGTACCTTTCCACGAATTCGGCTTCAGCCTTGACCAACCAATGTCCTTGCCAGCGACCAGCTTTCCAATCGTGATTGCCCGGAATCCAGAACACATGTCCTTGGTGACCTTCTGTCCGCTCCAACTGCGCCAAAAGTTTCAATTCCGAATCGCGTTGTTTTTTGCTTCCCTCCTTTCCTTCAAGTCCTGCGGGATAAATGTTATCTCCGAGAAACATGACCGTGCTTTGCGGATGCGCCTTCAACTCTGTTTCCAACAGCTGCAACGCCATTCCAGGAAGTGTGTCCTTACCTGCGTCTCCGATCAAGAAGATGGAATGTTTGACCTGCTGACCAACGGCAACAAATGCCAAATGGCAAATGGCCGCAATTAAAATCAACTTACTTTTCATTAAGCACCATGAATTCGGTTCTGCGATTATGTGCCCTGCCCTCAACCGTGTCATTGGTATCGATGGGTTGCGTTTCGCCATATCCTTTGTACTGAATACGGTTGGCCGCAATACCATTGGCAACGAGGTATTCCTTCACCGCTTTGGCCCGATTCTCTGAGAGCACCTGATTATCCTCTGGTTTACCAACATTATCCGTGTGTCCACCTATTTCTATTCTGATGGTCGGATTATTGTTCAAGAAATTGACAAGTTTGTCCAATTCAACTTTTGATTCGGGAAGAAGACCATACGATGCCGTTTCGAAGAAAATGTTTTTCAGCACAACCGTTTCACCAAACTTGATGGGTTGCAGCGCCACATCCAACCTATATGGTTTGGAAAGGTCATGATCGGCAGAAAGCGAAAAATGCTCCGAATGAAAGAGATATCCATCCTTGGATACGTTCAATGCATATTGGTTGTCAATGGGAAGCGTAACAAGGAAGTTCCCCATCAAACGGTCGGAGTTTGATTCAACCACAACCTGAGAAGTGGAAAGATCGATCAACTCAAATCGGGCGCCCAAAGGTTTTCCGGTTTCATCGTCCTTCACAATTCCTTTCACGTACGTAACTCGAATTGGGCGCGCTTCGCTGTAAAGTGGAAATGAATAAAGATCGAGTTTACCGGAACCGCCTTCTCTGTCAGAACTGAAATAGGCAGTTTCTCCACTGGCCGCTACAAAAAGCCCTTGTTCATCTTTCCACGTATTTATCGGATAACCAAGACTTTTCGGTGTGCTCCAAATGCCGTTGACGTCCATCCTGGTCATGTAAATGTCCTTTCCTCCCATTCCAACATGACCGTCTGAAGTAAAATACAACGTTCGACCGTCAGGATGAATGAAAGGCGTTTCCTCTGAGAATGGAGTGTTGATGTTTTCACCCAAATTCCTTGGAGTCGTCCATTCGCCATTTGGCGCAAGATGCGTCACCCAAATGTCGCTTCCTCCTATCCCACCTTCGCGGTTACTGATGAAATAGAGCGTTTTACCATCACTTGAAACACTTGGCTGCGTTTCCCACTTCGCACTGTTGACGGGGGTACCCAAATTTACAGGACGACCCCACGCTTTTCCTTCTCGTAAGGCAAAATAAATATCGCAGCTGCCCAATCCACCTTTCCGATTGCAACCGGTAAAGAACAACTGCGTTCCATCAGCTGTGATGGTCTGTGCGCCTTCGTTATCATCCGTGTTTATCGGCTCGCCAAGGTTCATGGCTGGCATCCATCCGTTATCGGTCTTGAAGCTGATGAAGAAATCCTCTTGAAAGTCCATTCCACCGTTCTTTCTTCGGTTGCGAGTAAAAACGAGCGTCTGTTCATCGGCCGTAAGTACCGGGAAGTACTCGTAGTCCTCCGTGTTCACATTCGGCCCCAGATTAGATGGTTCAAACGGCACCGGATGTTTTATGGCTTCAGCACCGAATTCGGCATTGCGAAGCGAACGTTCTGCCACTTCCTTGATCTTCGGATTGACACGCTTCCGATTCAAAAACTCGCGATAACTGATCACCGCATCATCATACCTACCAAGAAGAAACTGCGCATCAGCCAGCATTTTGTAGGAGTTGACAAAAAAATCGGGATCGATCTGCACAACCTTCTCATATGCCTTTACTGCGTTGGCAAGATCACCCATATCTGCGTGACAATCGCCCGACATGATGTATGCTTCTATGAAGCGGTCATCGGCTTTGATCGCTTTCGCAAGTATGTCAAGTGCCTCAGCGCTTCGCTTGGCGTTGTAATAGCGTAACGCTTCTTCGTATAGTTTGATGGCCTTACCCGAGGATGTTGAGTACTTCATCTGTCCGAACGCAGTGGTGCAGACGAATCCGAGCAATATGGCAAACGAAAGTATCCTCACGGGATGTTCATGTATTTATGGCTCTGCAACGATATGTTCCACTCAGGATTGGCCATCACAAAATCAACAATTATCGGCATCATTTCGTCACGTTTGCTCCATTCGGGTTGAAGGTAAAGTCGACAATTGCGTTTCACCTTGGCCCCATGTTCAGTTGCCCACACAAAATCATGCCTATTATGAACTATTACCTTCAATTCATCGGCCATCTCGTAAAATTCCTCTTTCGGTGGCATGTTCTTCTTGGGTGAAAGACAGATCCAATCATATCTACCGGAAAGCGCAGATGAGCCTGATGTTTCGAGATGAACGGAAATATCTTTCTGCCTCAGTGACGAGGTCAGTTCATTCAGGTTATACATCAGCGGTTCGCCACCTGTGATAACCACTGTGCGTGCTGGGACTGAGCACGCTTGTATTACCACATCCTCAATTGGAATGAGAGGATGAATACTGGCATCCCAACTTTCCTTCACATCGCACCAATGGCAACCAACATCGCATCCTCCAATTCGGATGAAATACGCGGCCTTTCCTGTGTGCTCTCCTTCCCCTTGAATCGTGTAGAACTGTTCCATGATCGGTAGCAGTTTTCCAAGCGAAAGCTGCTGCTCCAACTGATCTGTAAGTCCCATTAAGTTCATTGCCCAAAAGTACCACAAACAAAACGGTGAGAATATGTTCATTTTGGCCAAACCTTTTGCCAAAACCGAACGTAACTGAGCCATATTCAGACGCTTTGAACCAAGTTGACCAATACTTCGATATTGACCGGATGATGGCCGAGAACGAGTTGTTGCTTGCTTATCGCGATCTGATTACGGAGGATACGGTTGAGCAGCTTCTGTCATTGACCGAAGCGCGCTTGGTGCAGACGGGTGAAGACAAGAAAATCCGCAAGCGCGTGTTCAACATCCTTGTGGAATGCCTTCAGAATGTAGTGAACCATGGTGAGGCTTCTACAGAAAAACCAAGCCTCCTGTTGATAGGAAGGCGCAATTCCGCTTTCTTCATCATAACTGGCAACAGAATTCGAAATGATCAGGTTGAAGCATTCAGAAAACGGATTGACGAGATCAACAGCTGGAAGCACGATGAAATGCGAGAGATCTACAGCGACAAGTTGGACCGGTCTGAATATTCAGCCAAAGGTGGTGCCGGTCTGGGGCTCATTGACATTTACAAGCGAAGCGGTAAACAGATCATTTACGAGTTGCACCAAATTGACAACCAAGTAAGTTTCCTGAGTTTGCATGTGTCGGTAACTGAAGAAAAAAAGGGGAGCTTGTAGGCTCCCCCATCTTCATTCTTGCTCTGTCGGAACAATTACTTCTTCTTGATGTCGTTGAGGCTACCTGTTTTACCAAAAAGCTCAATCGACTTCTTGTTGTAAGCAGCGGCTGCTTCCTCTGCTGTGTCGAAAAAACCAAGGTTGTAAGCCTTACGCTCATGATAAAGCACCGCACGGAAACGGTTCTTCTCCTTAGTAACACCTCTGTAACCAGATTTGCTCTTGAAGTTCTTCATTTCTCTTCTGAGCGTGTTCATGGTCACCCATTCCAAATTGTCGAGGCTTGAATTGAGGACATCGCCATCCTTGAAGCGGACGAACAATTTGCGGCCTTTCTCGATCTTAGGTTGAGGAATGAATTTCTCCGCCAAATACTTGTGCAAGTAGATGGTTTCGTAAACAGGGCCTTTCTTAGTGGTGATGCAACGTTGGAACACGGCATAACCATTAGAATGTGCTCTCAAGTTCTCAAGAAGCTTGATACTTGAAAGATACTTGTCATTCTTAATGGCCTCATGGCTCTTCTCGTCCAGCACAACGTACTGGTCTTCGCGGTTTTTGAGTTTGATCTTAATTGACATGATGAATTGTTTTATTGGGTTTTAATCGGTTAGTTCTTGCTTGAAGCGTATTCTTCAACAGTGCCGCAATGGTCATTTTACCAACACCACCCGGAACTGGTGTAATGAAACTCGAAATTGGCGCTACACTATCGAAGTGTACATCGCCTTTGATCACATATCCTTTGCCCGAACTGCTGTCGTTCACCCTCGTAATTCCCACGTCAATGACAACAGCACCTTGCTTAACCATGGATGAAGTTAAGAATTCTGCTTTACCAAGTGCAACTATCAAAATATCTGCAGCACGGGTAAAATTCTCTAAACCGACCGTTCTACTGTGACAAAGGGTCACAGTACAATTGCCAGGGTTGCTGTTTCGGCTAAGCAGAATCGACATTGGTGTACCTACAATATTGCTGCGACCAATAACCACACAATGCTTCCCTGATGTTTCGATTCCGTAACGTTCGAGCAACATCATGATGCCTTGTGGCGTGGCGGAAACGAACGTGGGCAAACCAAGTACCAATTTACCAACATTCACGGGATGGAATCCATCCACATCCTTATCTGGCTGAACTGCTTCAATGACCCGTTGTTCGTCAATGTGCTTGGGTAATGGAAGCTGAACGATAAGTCCATCAATATCATCGTTGTTGTTGATGGCTTCGATCTCTGAAAGCAGCCTTTCCTCAGAAACATCTGAAGGCAATCGAACCAACGTTGAACCGAACCCGATCTGTTCGCACGATTTCACTTTACAGCCAACGTAGGTTTCGCTGGCACCATCATTACCCACCAGAATAGCAGCCAAATGAGGCGCACGATGACCTTCCGAAACCATGGACGTCACAGCTTCTGCCAGCTCCAATTTGACCTGTTCAGAGATTATTTTTCCGTCAAGGATTTTCATCGCTTCATACAATGATATGACATTCAATTTTCAAATCCTACGTAGAACACGTAAAATTTTAATAAAATCAGCCCTGACCTGACAGATTGCGTAGAAAATGCTCAGCGTTTTCCGAAGGGCATTCTACGCATTGCGTTCTTCATGGCGCTTTTGTCTGAGAACATGCGCATCATTTTCCGGCTTTCCTCAAACTGTTTCAACATCCTATTAACTTCTTGAATGGTGGTTCCGCTTCCATCAGCAATACGCTTTCTTCTGCTGCCGTTGATAAGCTGTGGGTTCTCTCTTTCAAGTGGTGTCATGGAGCCAATGATGGCTTCTACTTGCTTGAAGGCATCGTCATCAATGTCTATGTCCTTCAGTGCCTTGCCCATTCCTGGGATCATGCCCATCAGATCTTTGATGTTACCCATCTTCTTTATCTGATTGATCTGATCGAGGAAATCATTGAAATCGAACGTGTTCTTGGCAATCTTCTTCTGAAGCCTTCTGGCCTGCTCTTCATCAAACTGTTCTTGAGCGCGCTCTACCAATGAAACCACATCGCCCATTCCAAGGATTCGGTCTGCCATCCTGTCCGGGTGAAAAACATCCAACGCGTCCGGCTTCTCTCCGATACCGACAAACTTGATGGGTTTGTTGACAACCGCTCTTATGGACAGGGCCGCTCCACCGCGCGTGTCACCGTCCAATTTGGTAAGCACAACGCCATCGAAATTGAGTCGGTCGTTGAAGGCCTTTGCGGTGTTCACTGCGTCCTGCCCTGTCATGCTGTCGACCACGAACAGCGTTTCTTGCGGTTTGATGGATTTGTGAACGCGATCGATCTCGTCCATCATTTCCTCATCAACAGCCAAACGACCTGCCGTATCCACAATGACTACGTTGTAATTGTGCGCCTTGGCGTGTTTGATGCCGTTCAAGGCAATCTCTACCGGATTCTTGTTGCCGAGTTCGGTATAAACTTCAGTTCCAACCTGCTCACCAAGCACCTTCAACTGATCGATGGCCGCTGGACGGTAAACGTCACACGCCACCAACAACGGCCGCTTCTGCTTCTTGGTTTTCAGATAATTAGCAAGCTTTCCGGTGAAAGTGGTTTTACCCGAACCTTGAAGACCCGCAATGAGAATGACCGCAGGATTGCCTTCGAGGTTGATGCCCACAGTTGAGCCGCCCATCAAATTTGTCAGTTCGTCTTTGGTGATCTTCACCATCAACTGACCCGGTTTGAGTGACGTAAGAACGTCCTGTCCGAGAGCCTTTTGCTTTACATTATCAGTAAACTCCTTCGCGATCTTGTAGTTGACGTCCGCATCCAACAGCGCACGTCTCACCTCCTTCATGGTTTCGGCCACGTTGATCTCGGTGATCCTTCCCTCTCCTTTCAGCGTTTGAAACGCTTTGTCAAATTTCTCGGTCAGATTCTCAAACATCCTTCAACAATTATGATCAACAAAAGTAGGTTTTACACATGGGCAAAATCAAGCATCACATGCGGTCTGGCACGGTTACACCAAGCAGTTTCATGGATGAGGCAATTACTTTGGCGGTCAACTCAGAAAGCGTTAGCCGAAGTGCACGTCTTTTTACTTCCTCTTCCTTCAGAATAGGATGGTCGTGGTAGAACTGATTGTACTCCTTTGCCAATTCGTATGCGTAGTTGGCAATGACCGCTGGGCTGTATTCGTCTCCTGCCTGAATAACCGTTTCGGGATATTGGGATAACAGACGGATCAAAGCTCGCTCCTTGTCTTGCAATGCAATTCCACAGAAGTCAGATTTACCATTATCGGTTTTTCTGAGCACCGACCGGATACGGGCATGCGTGTACTGAATGAAAGGCCCTGTATTTCCCTGCATGTCAATGCTTTCCTGGGGGTTGAACAACATCCGTTTCTTCGGATCAACCTTCAGAATGAAGTACTTCAGTGCGCCAAGACCCAACATTTCGAACAGCTGTTCAGCCTCTGTGGCAGACATCTCGTCCAACTTTCCTTTCTCTTCCGATTGTTCTTTGGCCGTGGTGATCATTTCGTCCATCAGGTCGTCTGCGTCAACCACGGTTCCTTCTCTCGATTTCATTTTACCTGAAGGAAGGTCGACCATGCCATATGAAAGGTGGTAGCAGTTGCTGGCCCAATCGAATCCGAGTTTTCCGAGCAACAGGAACAGCACTTTGAAGTGGTAATCCTGTTCGTTTCCGACAGTATAAATAAGTTGATTCAATGCAGGCCAATCGTCATAACGCAATTTGGCAGTGCCAAGGTCCTGCGTCATGTAAACAGCGGTTCCATCAGAGCGCAGCAATAGTTTCTGATCAAGGCCGTCTTCTGTTAGGTCGCACCAAATAGAACCGTCATCACGCTTTTGGAAAACGCCTTTGTCAACTCCACTTTCCACCAACTCTTTACCAATGAGGTATGTGTTGCTCTCATAATACAGTTTGTCGAAATCGACTCCCAAACGGGCATACGTTCTATCGAAGCCATCGTAGACCCAACCGTTCATTTTCTCCCAAAGCTGGCGCACTTCAGCATCACCTGCTTCCCATTTCAGGAGCATTTCACGCGCTTCGGCCATTATCGGTGCATTTGCTTCAGCTTCTTCCTTAGAGCGGCCTTGAGTTTCCAATTCGGAAATTTCGGCCTTGTATCTTCTATCGAACTCCACATAATACTTGCCCACCAATTTATCGCCCTTCACACCTGAAGATCGTGGTGTTTCGCCATTGCCTAATTTCTGCCACGCCAACATACTCTTACATATATGTATACCGCGGTCGTTTATCACCTGCACTTTCTTCACCTCGTGGCCGTTCGCTTTCAGGATCTCAGCAACCGAATAACCTAAAAGATTGTTCCTGATATGGCCCAAGTGCAATGGCTTATTAGTGTTCGGAGATGAATATTCAACCATCACATTGCGGGTATGCGCGCCTTTCTCCCTCATTCCGAAATTGGGCTGACCAAGCATCGAATGCAACGTAGAAACCCAATGATCGGATGAATAGGAAATGTTCAAAAATCCCTTCACTACGTTGAAGGCTGAAACCTCGGGCAATTGATGTACAAGCGCTTCACCGATCTGCTGACCGGTCTGTTCAGGAGACAGCTTCGAAACGCGCAACAGCGGAAAAACCACTAACGTCACATCTCCTTCAAATTCCTTGCGGGTCTTTTGAATCTGAATCTGTTCATTCGGAACCTCGGCCCCGTACAATTGCTTCAAAATTCCCTGAATGCTTTTCGATATATCGCTTGCCACGTGCTGTAATTTGCTGCAAAACTATAGTTTATGAAGTTCGGGCATCCCAACTGGCCGAATTCCAATCAGGCACTCCAAAGCCACGGTTAGAGAATTGCATTTGCAGCCACCTGCATTGCTTACCTTCGCCCGCAAATTGCCTCGTTATGAGCAAACACATCAAGGTTTCATCAGAGGTTGGCACGCTGAAGCGTCTGATCATCCACAGCCCAGATGCCGGCATTGGGAAAATTGCACCCCGAATGATGCAGGAACTCCTTTATGACGACATCGTTTACCTTGAGAAGATGCGCGAAGAGTACAATCAGTACCTAAGCGTTTTGCTCTGGTTTCTTGACCCTGAGGTAATGCGCAACCGCGACAAGAAAAATGCCGACTTCTTCAAACCGACCAAGCAAGGCTATCTGAAGTCGAACAAGGTGCTGGATGCGGAACATCTTCTAATGCAGGTTTTGAAGAACGACCTTGCGAAACAGCTTTTGGTTTCGGCCGTTTGTGCTATGGAGAAATGCGATTTCGAAACGCAGATGCTTCTCATGAAAATGGACCCAGAGCAACTGACGCGAACGTTGATCTCAGGTGTTTGGATCTACGATGGTGAAGAGGATTACCTGTTCGCACCACTGCCGAATTTCATTTTTACAAGAGACATCGGCATCGTGATCAACGATCACCTTCTATTGATAAAGGCAGCGGAAAAAGGCCGGACCCGAGAAGCGTTGTTGATCAAATACATCGCTTACTTCCATCTTTTTGGAGATGAGGCGAATTGGGACAAATATCAGTTCTCGGACCGTGTCATCGAATTAGAAGACAATGAGTATTACTTCCTTACCGACTCGCTCAATCAGGAACGCCAAGTGGTTAGCATTGAGGGTGGCGATGTGATGATGGTGAGCCCGCGACACTTGCTTGTGGGCCTCAGCGCACGAACAACGCAGAACGCAATTCACCAGCTTACAACCATTTTGTTCAGCAAGAATCTGGTTGACAAGGTTTCGGTGGTGAATATTCCGGCAGAACGGGCCTACATGCACATCGACACCATTTTTACTATGGTGAAACGTGACACGTGGGTGGTTTACGCTCCGTTCACAAAGGCTGCCATCACTCTTTCGAAGGAAGAGGTCGATTTCAGGCGCATGCTCGATGATGAGATGGAAACACCCGAGGAACAGGTTTACGTCACGCAGTTCATCCGCCAACAGAAAGCAGATGGTTTCAAAGTGAAAAAACGCGAACTCGATTTCTTGGACGATCTGCTACGCGAAGTCAGCCTGGAGGATTTTGGATGCAAAAAAGCGCACATCGTGCCGAATGGCGGCTCCATGTTCCCATTCACCGAGCGCGAACAGTGGACCGACAGTTGCAATTTTCTGGCACTAAGAGAAGGCGTCATTATTGGTTACGACCGTAACATTTACACGAATTCCACACTTGAAAAACGCGGATTCAAGATCATCCGAGCCGAAGATTTCAACGCAAAAATGGATGCCGGAGCCAAGTTGGAAGATCTGATAACAGGAGACACGCTGATTACGCTACCATCATCAGAATTGTCGAGAGCACGAGGAGGAACGCATTGTATGAGCATGCCGTTGGAGCGTGCCGACATCTGAAATGGGAAATCAGAATACGTCCAACATATTGATGATTCGCCCTGTTGCGTTCGAATTCAACGCACAAACGGCCACCAACAATCACTACCAACGATTGGTTGATGGAATGGATCCTGCCAAGGCTCAGCAGTTGGCGTTGGCCGAATTTGAGGCGTTTTCCACCAAACTCAAGGCCGAAGGTGTCAACGTCATAATTGTTCACGACACCATAGAACCACACACACCGGATAGCATTTTCCCGAACAATTGGATTTCGTTCCATGAATCGGGAATGGTCGTTCTGTATCCGATGTGTGCCGAAAACCGCAGGGCTGAAAGACGCGAAGATGTACTTGATATTCTTCGATCGAAAGGATTCCGAATTTCGGAGATTCTCGATTATTCGGGCAGCGAACAGGACGGATTGTTTTTGGAAGGTACCGGTAGCATGGTGCTGGATCGCGAGAATCTGATCGTGTATGCGTGCCTTTCCATTCGCACTGACGAAACTATGCTCAATGATTGGGCTGAGCAACTCGGTTATCGTGTCGTATGTTTTGATGCGCTGCAAATGAATAACGGCAAGTTGATGCCGATATACCACACAAACGTGATGATGAGCGTTGGAAAACACTTGGCGGTCGTCTGTGCAGAATCCGTTCGTGATGAAACGCAACAGCAACTGTTGCTGAACACATTGAAAGAATCGGGTAAAGAGATCATCCTGATTTCCGAAGAACAGAAATCGAATTTCGCGGGCAACATGCTCGAAGTGGTCTCTGACAGCGGAAAGCCACTGATGGTCATGTCATCGCAGGCATTCGCCAGCCTTGAACCGCACCAAATTGAAAAGATAGAACAGTACGACACCATTCTTCACAGTCCGCTCGACACTATTGAAGCCCTTGGCGGTGGAAGCGCACGATGCATGATGGCTGAAGTATTTCTTCCAAAACCCAACACCTGACGTAAAAAAGCACATTCTGAACGTAAATGGAGAACACGTACTACAACCTCATTGAGCAAACATTTGAGTTTCCGCAAGAAGGTTTTGAGGTTAAAAACGACCAGTTGTATTTCCACGGCATCGACCTGATGTCCATCATCAACCAGTATGGAACTCCGCTCAAACTGAGTTACCTTCCGAAGATCTCGGATCAGATAAAACGAGCAAAGCGCTTCTTTAATAAGTCGTTCAAGAAATACGAGTACGATGGCACGTACACTTACTGCTACTGTACCAAAAGCTCGCATTTCAGCTATGTGCTGAACGAAGCGTTGAAGAACGACATCCATCTTGAAACGTCATCTGCGTTCGACATTTACATTATGCGCAAATTGTTTGAGCAGGAACGCATCACCAAAGACACGTTCATTGTTCATAACGGTTATAAGCGTGGCCTTTATGTAGAGCTTATATCGGGATTGATCAATGATGGATTCAATAGTCTGCCAGTATTGGACAACCTGACAGAACTGGATCAATTCCGTCCGTTGGTAAAGAAAAAGTGCAACGTGGGCATCCGAATTGCCACAGGCGAAGAGCCACAATCCAACTACTACACCGCCCGATTGGGAATCCGCCATCGCGAGATCGTTGACTATTACCGTGATGTGCTGAAGAAGGAAAAACTCTTCAAACTGAAGATGCTTCACTTCTTCATTGACAACGGCATTGAGGACAGTCTGTACTATTGGAACGAGCTACAGAAGTGTTTAAAAGTGTATTGCGACCTCAGAAAGCAGTGCAAAACACTCGATTCGTTGAACATTGGTGGTGGTTTTCCAGTGAAGCATTCATTGGCCGATGAGTTCGACTACCAATATCTGACAGATGAGATCGTGAGGCAGATCAAAGAATTCTGCGACAATGAAGGCGTTCCAGTTCCGAACATCTTCTCGGAATTCGGAAGCTACACGGTTGCCGAAAGCGGTGCAGCCATCTACTCCATCATCGACCAGAAAAAACAGAACGATGTGGAGTGGTGGAACATGATCGACAGTTCATTCATCACCACGTTGCCCGATAGTTGGGCCATCAACCAGAAATTCATCATGTTGGCCATAAACCGTTGGGATAACCCGTTCGAGCGTGTGAATTTAGGTGGCCTGACATGCGACAGTCAGGATTATTACAACGTTGAAGCACACGTCAACAACATCTATCTACCTGAATTCAGAAAGGATGAACCGTTGTACATAGGGTTCTTCAATACCGGTGCCTATCAGAATGCCTTGGGTGGTTATGGCGGAATACAGCATTGCCTTATTCCGTCTCCCAAGCAAGTGATCGTTTACAAGAACAATGATGGTGAAATGGTATCTGAGCTGTTCTCTGAAGAACAACGGCATGAAGGAATGCTTGAAACCTTAGGCTACCGTTGACCGTAAGGGCATCTACTTCGCAGAAACCTATTACGTAATTCTCGCAATTGACCGCTAAGATATTTGCGGAATTTGTAACGACTTGCTTAATTTGGCATCGGAGGAAACTGGGAATTGAGGACTGAAACTTTTAACTTTTTCAATTTTGAAAAACAAGTTTCTGCTCCTGTCATTATTTGGGCTATCAGCCATCACACTCTGTTCAGTATCAAGCTGTTCAGATGGCGGTATTGGCTCAAGCAACATGATATCTGAAGGTCAGATCACCTACGGCCTGGAATATCCACAGTTTGAGGAGGACAACATCTTCACGTCCATGTTCCCACGCGAAATGACGTTCAAGTTCAAGGACAACAACACCAAAAATGAACTGAAGACCAGTATGGCCGTTTTCAGCACCTGCCTGCTGGCCAACAATTCAGAAAAGACAGTAACCCATCTTGTTCGTATTGCCAACAAATATTCCGGTCTTGTGATGGACAGCGTGGAGATAATGGACGAATACGGAAAGAAGCCGGACGATATGACCATTGTTCCCACAGATAGCACAAAGGTTATTGCCGGTTACACCTGCAAGCATGCACGTGTGAAATTTGCCAACGACCCGACCAAGGATTTCGACATTTTCTATACAGAGGAAATTGGCATAAAAGACCCGAATTGGTGTACTCCATTCCACGAAGTAAAAGGCGTTCTGATGGAAGCAACCGTGAATAAGTTCAACATCGACATGCACATGATCGCGCGAAGTGTTGAAGCCGTAGATTTCCCAGATGAGGAATTCAAAGTGACGGAAAAATACGAGCCAATAACTGTACAGGAAATGGCCGAGATCTTCCAAAGTTTCTAAGAGAATTTTCCTTCTTGTACTGCGTTCTTAACGAGAAGCCTGAACAGGCCGCTTGTTCGGGTTTTTCTTACTTTTGATCGCACTGTCAGAATGGCTGAAAGCAAGGAGAAATCAAGTTCAAAAAAGGACGCTTCCAAGAAGGAACAACCGAGTGGAGGCGGCTTCATGAGCACCCTTCGCGACCCGCGCACCCGCACCATTCTGGGTCTCTTTTTCGTTCTCACCAGTCTATTCCTTACCCTGTCCTTCGTTTCGTACCTGATCGATGGATTCAGCGATCAGAGTCAGCTACAGAAGATAGGAGAAAACATCACCGATCTGGACCAACGTGTCAACAATTGGATGGGTAAGGTCGGTGCACTGGTCGCACACTTGTTCATTTACAACGCCTTTGGGTTAGCTGCATTTCTCTTTCCGTTCATCACTTTCCTCATTGGAGTAAAGATCCTGTTCCGAGTATCGCTGCTTCCCATCGGAAAGAGTATTCTTCATTCCCTGTTCTTCCTGTATCTGCTTCCGCTGAGCATGGGTTTCATTTTCGAAGGAAACTCAATGTTGGGTGGCGTTCTCGGATTTCAGTTGAACAGATGGACCACGAGCCTTATCGGGAACGCTGGAACCGCACTTTTGCTGCTGTTTGTTAGCATCGTTTACTTGGCCATTGTTTTCAATCTGACGGCTGACACCATTAAGGCGCTGCTGTCCAAACCAGAAAAGCCTGAAACGGAAGACGACAAAGAAACTGATGAGGTCGTTCCAGTGGCTGATGTTACAGTCAAAACGAATGAACTCGACCTGACCACTGTTACTGCTGCCACTACTGTATTGAATCAAGAAGCTGTGGAAGCAGTAAATTCTTCAGATGAAGAAGAACCCGAGGAAGAGGAACTCTTCGAGGAAGAACCAGTGCTAATTACCAAACCGACCTCCATCGATCAGGTTGCGTTTGAAATTGAGCAGGTTCCCGTTGAAGATGAAGAGGCCGTTTTTGACGAGGATGTTGCCATGGAAGGTGTTGGCGAATACGACCCAACGCTTGATCTGAGCATGTACAAACGTCCGCCTCTCGACCTATTGGAAGACTACGGCAAAACGGAAATCTCTGTCAATCAGGATGAGTTGGAATCGAACAAGAACCGGATCGTTTCCACGCTCAAGAATTACAACATAGATATCGACCGCATCAAAGCGACCATTGGACCAACCGTGACGCTTTACGAGATCGTACCTGCACCAGGTGTCCGTATTTCCAAGATCAAGAATCTGGAAGACGATATTGCGTTGAGCCTTTCGGCCTTGGGAATCCGGATCATTGCCCCCATTCCGGGCAAAGGAACCATCGGTATTGAAGTTCCTAACCTGAACCCAGACACGGTATCCATGAAAGCCGTACTCAGTTCAGAGAAATTTCAGCACGCCAAGATGGAATTGCCCATCGCGCTCGGTAAAACCATCTCCAACGAAACCTTCGTTACCGACCTCACCAAAATGCCTCACCTGCTGATGGCGGGTGCTACAGGACAAGGTAAATCGGTTGGCCTTAACTGTATTCTGGCTTCCATTCTCTACAAGAAACATCCTGCGCAGGTCAAGTTTGTATTGGTTGACCCGAAAAAGGTGGAATTGACGCTGTTCAACAAGATTGAAAGGCACTTCTTGGCCAAACTTCCGAACACCGAAGAAGCGATCATTACAGACACACAGAAAGTAGTTACCACCCTGAACTCGCTGTGTTTGGAAATGGATATGCGTTACGACCTGCTGAAGGACGCGCACTGCCGCAATCTGAAGGAATACAACGCCAAATTCGTTGCCCGAAAATTGAATCCGAAGGAAGGTCACAGGTATCTTCCTTACATCGTTTTGGTGGTAGATGAGTTTGCCGACCTCATCATGACCGCTGGCAAAGAGGTGGAAACCCCAATTGCCCGTTTGGCTCAGTTGGCACGTGCTATTGGAATTCACTTGATCATTGCCACACAGCGGCCATCGGTCAACATCATCACTGGAACGATCAAGGCCAACTTCCCTGCACGTATCGCCTTCAGGGTGACATCGAAGATCGATTCTCGAACCATTCTGGATGCGGGTGGTGCCGATCAATTGATAGGCCGAGGCGACATGCTGCTTTCTACAGGTAACGATGTCATTCGTATTCAGTGCGCGTTCATCGACACGCCAGAAGTGGAAAGTGTTTGCGATTACATCGGTTCGCAGCAAGGTTATCCGTTCGCATTCGAACTGCCAGAGTACATCAACGAAAATGACGGTGGCGATCTTGGCGGTCTAGACCCAAGCGAACGCGATGCACTTTTCGAAGATGCAGCACGAATTGTAGTTCAGCATCAACAGGGTTCGGCATCTCTCCTTCAACGCAGACTTAAACTCGGCTACAACCGCGCAGGTAGATTAGTTGATCAACTGGAAGCTGCCGGCATCATCGGGCCATTCGAAGGCAGCAAGGCGCGCCAAGTACTTATTACGGACGAAGCCTCTTTGGAACAGAAATTGCGTAGCTAAGGCTTATTCAAAATTGAACATGCTCAGAAACATCATTCTCTCCCTTTTCATTCCGCTGGTTACATTCGCTCAGTCAGACGAAAAGGCGATCAGCACATTGAAACAGGTAAGCACAACCACCCAGGCTTACAAAGACATCGACATCAGATTCACGTTCACTTTAGAGAACGAATCGGCAAAGATGAAGGACGTACGGGACGGCCATCTTACGCTGATGGGAACCAAGTTCCGTGTAGAATTGATGGGTCAGGACATTTACAGTGATGGGAAGATCGTGTGGTACGATATGAAGGAGGACAAAGAGGTTCACGTGAAAACCATGGAGGAATTCAAGGAGGAAACGGATCTTGACCCAAGTGAGATATTCACCCAATACGAAAAAGGATACAAGGCCAAGTTTGTTGGCACTGAGACCATTGCTGGAAAACCGCTTACTATCATCGACCTTTTCCCTGAGATCCCCGGCAAGAAACCCTATTCTCGCGTTCGGTTGGGAATTGACAAGAGTAACCACATCGTTTACTCAAAAACCTTTGGCAAAGACGGAACGAACTACGTGCTGGAGGTGAAGGAAATGAAAACCAATGCCGGGGTTTCTAGCGCGCAATTTGCCTTTAACAAGGATAAATTCGTAAAGGCCGGTTACGATGTAGAGGATTTCCGTTGATCAACGGACCAGATTCACGTGTCCTTTAAGTTGTTTCCCGTTCCCTTTCACGTCAAGGTAGTGGATGAGATACACATATGTATCAATTGGGCACTGTTTCCCCTTGAAGGTACCATCCCATGGGCTGTTCAGATCTGAAGTGAAGTACAGCTCTGTTCCCCAACGGTCAAAAATGGCCATGTCGAACGTCACGATTCCGATTCCCTGCGCAATGAAACCTTCATTCACTCCGTCACTGTTCGGTGTAAATGAATTGGGAACATAAATGAACGTTTCCGGTTCAATTTTCAGCCTTCTTTGAGTGGTAGAGGAACAGATACCGTTTGTAGCCGTAAGCACAACTGTATAATCGCCTTCGGCCAGATACGTATTCATAGGATTGGCCATGGTTGAACCCGAATCATCTCCGAATTCCCAGATATAATCAATGCCATTGATCGTTGTATTGGTGAAGTAAATACGTGGATCGAGCATGGTTGCATTAGTTGGTTGATATTCAAAATCGGCCACGGGCGTAACATAAATTGACATGGCCTGAGGTGCCACAATCGTATCTGTACATCCACCATCGGCTGCTGTAACCACTAACGATACGTCATATATTCCTGGGGTTTGATAGATGTAAGATGGGTCTGATAATTGCGAATCGCCACCATCGCCAAAATACCAATGTACATCAGAAATGCTGTAGCCTTGCGCAATGGAACTCATGTCCGTAAAATCGATCGGAACCGGGGTACAGCCTTCGTTATTCGAGTAAGACATGGCTGCAATAGGGAATGGATATACTTCCGTTGTTGTGGAACCAGTGCCTACGCAACCGCCATCAGTTACCGCAACCAGGTTTACGATGTACGCTCCATAAGATGCATACTGATGGGCGACCTGTGCGCCAACTCCAACCTGGCCGTCTCCGAAATCCCAAGCCCAATTTGCAATTGTTCCATCGTTTGGAACAGTTGAATTGACGAACGATGAAGGTAAGCCTTCACACACGGATTCAGCAGAAATAGTCACTTCCGGGGTTGGATTCACATAAACTGCATGCATGACCGTATCGCGACAACCTACTGCGGTTAGTCCGATCAACTGCACAGTGAAGCCACCGTAACTGTTGTAAGTGTGCGCTGCGTTCTGCGAGTAATTGACGTTGCTTCCGTCACCGAAATCCCATTCCCAACCGTTAATGGTTCCAGTGGTAACTGATGATAGATCGGTAAATTGGGTTCCTTCGCCAAAGCAAGCAGGAGAAGCGGAAAAATCAACTTGAGGAATCGGATTGACAACCACATCGCGCTGATACGTATTAGCGCAATTGTCGGCAGTTGCCACTGTTAGGGTTACTGTAAACGCCCCTTCTGTCGAATAGGCGAAGTTCGGCTCAAACATATTGGAATTGGTTCCTTCGCCAAAATCCCACGTGTAAGTTGCAATCGGACCAGAACTGTTGTTGACCGGTGCCAATAGATCATTGACGCAGAAATCCGGACCGTCAGGAAGCGTAAAATCGGCAATCGGACCTGTGATTACCTCGGCCAGACCTGAAGTTGAAGCGCTGCAACCATTGGCGCTGATGGTTGTCAAGTTCACCGTGTAAACCCCAACAGAAGGATAAATGTGTGTTGGATTGGGGCCCGTACCACCCTGACCGTCACCGAAATCCCAGATGTAATCGGTTATCGTTCCAGTTGAGTTGTCGTTGAACTGCACCGGACTACCATCGCAAACAGCCGTTGGATCGGGGAAATCGGCAACTGGAATAGGATCCACATCAACGATCACGCTGTCTGTTGAAGTACAGGAGTTCGCGTCTGTAAGCGTAACGTAGTAAACCGTTGTAATAGTTGGAGTGGCCGTTGGATCAGCAATAGACGTGCTGCTCAATCCCAACGCTGGCGTCCAAGCGAATGCACCTGTTCCCAAAGCATTCAATTGAACCACATCGCCTTCGCAGATATTTGCGTCCTGCCCGGCATCCAAAGTGGGTGCTGGTACTATGGTAATTGTCACATCATCCGTATCTGTACAGCCGTTGGCATCCGTAGCGGTAACGGTGTAAGTGGTAGTTACCGAAGGTGTGGCTGTTGGATTCGCCACATTGGCGTTACTCAAAGAACCGGCAGGTGTCCAAGCATAAGAGGTACCGCCAGTTGCTTGAAGCACATGCCCATCGTTTTCGCAAACCGTTGCATCAACACCAGCGCTTGCAGTGGGTAGAGGATTAACCGCAACCTGAATCTGATCGGAATTGCTGCATCCATCTGTGGAAGTGAAAGTCAACGTATAATTGGTGGTGGCTGTAGGTGTAGCAGTAGGGCTTTGTGCCGATGAGCTGCTCAACCCAGTGGTTGGAGACCAAGCATACGTTCCAGTTCCCAAGGTATTGGGCGAATTCAACTGAACGGAGCCACCATCGCACACTCCTACATCAGCTCCCAAATTGACATTCGGAATGGGGTCGATAGTTATCGGAATTACGGTATCGGCTGAACAACCTTCAGTAACAATGGCCAACGTAACGTTGTAAGTTCCGCCAGCGGCATATGTATGCGAAACGGGTGCTCCGCTTCCTGTTGATCCATCACCAAAATTCCAACTGAAACTTGAAATGTTGTTCGTGGCAGTAAGCGATGTGCTGACAAATTGAATCGGTGTGCCTGCGCACGTGGTCATGTTGGTGATGTCGTAATCTGGCAGAATGGAATTACAGAATCTGAACTCAGAGGCGGCCGAACCTGTTCCTGAGGTCCAACCCCAATACACCATATTGTTTCCTCCGAAAATGGTGTTGACGATATTTCCCGTGTAACTTGTTCTGTATGAACCATCGAAAAACACAGCCAACGTATTCAAACCCGGATCCCAGATGAACTGCACCGTATGCCAAGCACAATTCTCGATGTTGTTGCTTGTAGCGCTTGCCTGAACGGGTCCGGCCAAATTGTTTGCTGAGGCATGATCGGCACTACCGTTCATCAAGATGGCAATGTGGTCAGCCTGTGGATCACTCATCGTCACATCATTTGGCCATGTGTCCAATTCGACTACCAGTGAAGGCACTATTCCTCCGTAACCCAATGAACTTGCACTTCCTCCCTGATTGACATTGACCGGCTGAAGCACGAACGCCATTCCATCCGCCCCCCACTCGTCACAACCTAGCCAAACCTGAAAATTGAAATTGAACGGATTGCTTAGACTGATCTGATTCACATTCCAAACAGAGCCGCCCAAAAACGGTTGGTCAGGATTCAGTTCAAAACAGTTGCAAGAGATCTGGCTGGCTGCACCGTTGATCTGATATTGTGCTTTGGCTAAAAAAGCCATAGCCAACAACAACAACGTGAGACCCGAACGGAACATGGCTGCGAAGTTGTTCAAAATAGATCGATCAATGAATTCAGAACCGGTCTGTTAGAATACAGAAGACCGAATTCTTTGCAGGTGTGAAACATTCTTTGTTGGCGCCTTTACCAGCAACGCATACGTTGAACGGAAGTAAATCGAATTGGTTGCTTCAATTAAAACAACTTCATGCCCAATCAATTCCCTTCCGAAGCAGCTTCAATGTGGAAGCTTCTTTACTTCCATCATTCGGACGGAAATCGTAGTACCACGAAGCGTGGTTGGGCAGACTCATGAGTATGGATTCGATGCGACCATCGGTTTCCAAGCCGAACTTGGTGCCTTTGTCATAAACAAGGTTGAATTCTACGTAACGGCCTCTTCTGAGCAATTGCCACTCACGGTTCTGTTCACTGAACGGACTGTGCTTGCGCTTGGCCACCAAACTGCGATAAGTTTGCGCAAAGGTTTCCCCAACGTGCTGCACGAACTTCCAAAGTTCGTCCTTGCTCATCGCCTCGGTGGCTGACAAGCGGTCGAAGAAAATGCCTCCGATGCCACGGGTTTCATTCCTGTGTTTGATGAAGAAATAGTCGTCTGCCCACGTTTTGAATCTGTCGTACAGTTCCGTTCCATGGGCATTGCAGGTGGTTTTCAACTGTTGATGGAAATACCGTGCGTCCTCTTCAAAAACGTAATGTGGCGTAAGGTCGATGCCTCCACCGAACCAGTACGTTCCGTTCTCCATCTCAAAATACCGCACATTCATATGGATGATCGGCACGAACGGGTTCTTCGGATGAATGACGATGGAAACGCCAGTGGCAAAAAATCCCTTTGCAGGCAGTTCGAGTGCTTCGATGATGTTTGGTGATAGTTCGCCATGCACCGCAGAGAAGTTCACTCCGCCTTTTTCAAAGACATTGCCTTGTTGAATGATGCGAGTGAATCCGCCTCCACCGCCCTCGCGTTGCCAGGCATCTTCTCTGAATTGCGCTGCGCCATCTTCCAGTTCCAATTGCTGGCAGATATGCAGTTGCAACTGACGGAACCAGTCGGCTATTTCTTCTCTGGAAAGGCTCAATCTGTAGCGCGTTTCAGGTCGAGGTCGGTAAAATCGACCATGCGTGATGCCGCATTCTCGTAGCCGCCATCGGCCGTTCTCACCCATCTGAAATCGGACTGAAGGCCCGAATCCTGAATATTCAGCATGTGGTCGGGACCATCTTCCACCAAACCTGCCAGGTTCTGAATGAAATGCATGCCCAGATCGTAGCCTCTGAATGCGAAAGTATTGGGTTCGGTTTTGAATTTCTGGCGGAACTTCAGAACGAACTGTTGCGTTTCCATGTCGCTAAAGTCGACAAAGAACGGGCGGGGCATGTGCACGCGCAATCTGGCGTAGAGGTCGATGTCGATGTTCTTGAACTTGTCCCACGAATTTGGAACATAAGCCACCACGTAGCTCTTATCAGACCAATCGGCCAACCTTCTTACCAACGATGAAAGCTTGACCTCGTTGTTGCTGAGAATGACCACATCGTTGCGCTTGCTGGGGCTTAGCTTGAAGTGAACCGAATCGCGACCGGCTTTGACAATATCGTGCGCAGGAAATGATGGTGCCTTCCCTTTTGAACCGAGACCTTGACGGAATTTCCACAGCATGGTCTGCTCATCGGCCGCACCATAATGAAGCACCATATTGCTGGTTGAATCCGAACCGGAGAGATACGCACCAATGTTCTGCACCATCACTTCGTCAGACGGCATCAACTTAAATACGTACGGATTGTCGGCAATGATGGTGGTGCCTTGAATGGTCGGTGACACGACTGGAATGCAGTTCATTCTGCCATACTCGGCCACCTCTTTGAACTCCTTTGAATAATAGGGGCCAATGATAAGGTCGGATCCATCCAATTTTCCCTGTTTGATTAATTGCTGCACTTTCCACGGGCGGTTTTCCGTATCGAGCACTTTCAATTGAACGGGGTAACCTAAACGATGCAGTGAATCGACCGCCATCAGGAATCCTTCGTAGAACTGAAGCGCCATTTCCGAACGTTCGTTCAATTTTTCGGGCTCGCCAGGTTGACGGTGCGCGGCCAATGTGTCGTTGTCGCTCAGGTAAAATGGCAGAAGCAGCGTAACCGTGTAGGTGGAACCTTTCACAGTTTTTGGAATCACCGTCTTCACCATGGCCGGAAGTCCCACCATTTCCACCTTCTTCTCCATTCCGCCCAACAACTTCGGTGTTGGAATGCGAATGGTGGATCCCACTTTCAATCCGTCCGACAGTTCGGGATTGGCATCTAAAATGGCAGTGATGGTTGTATTGTATTCTTTTGAGATGGAATAGAGCGTTTTCTGTGCCGGAACGGTGTAGAGAACATATTCGCCATCAAGCTTCAGGTCATTGCTTGCAGCAGTCTCATCAGCCTCGCCCAACGCCATTCGCAGAATACGCAAATGCTGTCCGGTTTTCAGCCCATCCAACACACCCGGATTGTCGAATGTGATGCGACTTAGTTTGACGCTGTACGCCTTGGCTATTCCGAAAAGTGTCTGCTTGGGCGCAACGGTGTGAATGATGTATTCCTGCCCATCGATCTTGGCAATGCTATCTGAACGCACAATGGCCGTTTCCTGCGCACACAGGTGTGTGGCGGCAAACAGCAAGAGCAAAAATGCGATGGTGCGATTAAGCATAACGGTTCAAACGGTCATTCCCATTCAATTGTTGCCGGTGGCTTTGACGAGATGTCGTACACAACACGATTTATGCCACGAACCTTATTGATGATCTCGTTGCTGACCTTGGCCAAAAACTCGTACGGAAGATGGCACCAATCTGCGGTCATTCCATCGCGAGATGTAACGGCCCGCAAACAGACCGCATTCTCGTAAGTGCGCTCATCGCCCATTACACCCACCGAATTCACCGGAAGGAAAATGGCACCTGCCTGCCAAACATCATTGTAGAGATCGTGCTCAATGAGCGAGGAAATGAATATGTGATCGACCTCTTGCAGTACGCGAACCTTTTCGGGTGTGATGTCTCCCAAAATGCGGATGGCAAGACCCGGTCCTGGGAACGGATGACGGCCCAAAAGCCTGTCGGGCAAGCCCAAATGACGACCTACCTCGCGCACTTCATCTTTGAAAAGCGTTTTCAGCGGCTCCACCACCTTCAGTTTCATACGTTCGGGCAACCCGCCCACGTTATGGTGCGATTTGATGGTGGCTGAAGGGCCCTTGACCGAAACAGACTCGATCACATCAGGATAGATGGTTCCTTGTGCCAACCATTTCACATCCTGTATCAAATGCGCTTCGCGATCGAAAACGTCAATGAATACGCGACCGATGATCTTGCGCTTGGTTTCAGGATCGGTAACTCCGGCAAGTTCATCCAAAAAGGCCGATTTGGCATCGACTCCTTTCACGTTCAGCCCGAGGCCTTGATAGGTTTGCAATACTGTTTCGAACTCGTTCTTGCGCAGCAGTCCGTTGTCTACAAAAATACAGTAGAGATTCTGACCAATGGCCTTCGACAGGAGCATGGCCGCCACGCTGCTATCAACACCCCCCGAAAGGCCAAGAACAACCTTATCTGAGCCCAACTGCGCCTTCAGTTGCGAAACGGTGCTTTCGATGAAAGAATCTGCCGTGTGATCCTGCTTGCAACCACAAATGCCTACAACGAAATTCCTCAGCAGCGTGCTTCCATCCAATGAGTGCGTCACTTCTGGGTGAAACTGAATGCCGTACGTTTCTTCTCCTTCAAAGCAGAAAGCGGCCACTTCCACGTCTTTTGTGCTGCCGATAAGCTTGGCGCCTTCGGGCAATTTGGTAATGGTATCACCGTGCGACATCCAAACCTGCGATGTAACCGGCACACCCTTCATCAACTTGTTGTTCTGGTCGGAGAAGGAAAGGTTCGACCGTCCGTATTCGCGCGAATTGGATGCTTCCACATTGCCCTTGTAGGCATATGAAAGATGCTGTGCTCCGTAGCAAACACCCAACAATGGCAACTTGCCTTTAATGCCCGAAAGGTCGGGAAAGGGTGCACCGGTTTCACGAACGGAAGACGGACTGCCTGAAAGGATGACGCCCTTTATTTCGGCTGTCAGTGCAGGGATCTTATTGAAAGGATGTATCTCGCAGTAAACATTCAGTTCGCGAACTCTGCGTGCAATGAGCTGCGTGTACTGCGAACCGAAATCGAGAATGAGAATGGTTTCTTGCATCAACGGTATTTTCAAACGGCAAATTTACCCTTTGCCACCGCCTGCCCAAAGCCTACCGGACTAATTATCAAAGCAGTTACTAACGGACAACTCTGTTTCTTTTCTTTATTTGCCCTTCAGTGGCAAGTACCATTTGATATCGGAAACAAAAGCTTCCTTGGATTCAGCCATACAACTCAACTTCGACCCGAACAGCAGGATGCTACTCAACTACCTGTTGGGTTTCATCATGTTCGGTGTGTCGTTGGAATTGCGTTGGGTAGATCTCGAACGGGCTTTTCGCCATCCGAAGCCGACACTTTTGGGAATGTTCTCTCAGTTCATTCTGTTGCCCGTGCTCACTTTCGGGCTGGCGTGGGTGTGGCATCCTATACCGGGTTTGGCACTCGGAATGTTCCTTGTGGCAGCATGCCCTGGTGGTACTATTTCGAACTTCATGAGCGCGTTGGCCAAGGCCGACCTCGGTCTTTCGGTGACCATGACGGCTCTTTCCACCATTCTGTGCGTTTTCTTCACACCTTTCAACTTCGAATTCTGGAGCAGCCTCTATCCAGAAACATCCGAACTGCTACGCACCGTGAGCATGGATGTGAAGGAACTCTTCGTCACTGTTCTTCTCTATCTCATTCTCCCTGTTATTGCAGGAATGCTGGTGCGTGCCAAATTCAATTCCTTGGCCGATAAGCTGACGAAACCGCTACGGTGGATATCGATGGTCATTTTCATAGGGTTTGTGGTGATGGCCTTTCTGAAGAACCGCGAGAACTTCATCAATCACGCAGGGCTTGTTGTAGGACTCGTCATCGTACACAACACCATTGCCTTTTTGGCCGGTTACCTTACCGGAAGATTGGCGAAGTTGCCCGAAGCCGCAGCTCGGTCGTTGAGCATTGAAACAGGCATTCAGAATTCGGGCCTTGGCCTCATCATCTGCTTCAATTTCTTTCCTGAAATTGGCGAAATGGCCCTACTGTGTGCCTCATGGGGAATCTGGCACATCATTTCAGGCATGACTATATCCACCATTTGGAGCAGAACGCCTATTGGGTCGTGAAGTGATTGAACAGGCCATAGAATACGGCCAGCCAGATCAGCCCTTTGATCAGAAAGAACAGGAATCCGACCATTCCGAAACGTTTCAGCCACTGTTTCATTTCTGATGCTTGGGTTTCGGAACAGGGTCGTGGCCGTGCCCGCCCCATGGATGGCATGAGGCAATGCGTTTGGCGGCCAACCACGTTCCTTTTATCGGTCCCCAAACCTGCAATGCCTCAATGGCATAGCTCGAACACGTTGGCGTGTACCTACAAGTAGGCGGCAACCAAGGCGAAATGGCTGCTTGGTAAAAGCGGATGGGAAGAATGAGCAGCCGAGAGATCAGCTTGGCAAGCATCTTACTTGATGCCCAGTTTCTTCTTGGTCTCCTTCGGAAGCGCGTCCTTGTGCACGAAAATGTTCATGGTTTTGAGGCGCGCATAGGCCAACGATGCGTAGAAATACCCATCGCAATCGTTATGGTCGCTGCCCCAAGAGTTCTTCACAATGAAATACTTCTGCCCCAGTTGATCCTGAACCAGTCCTGTTACGTGCATGCCGTGGTCATCGGTGGTTTCGAAGTTGTCGAAAGCCGCCTGGCGGTCTTCCTGCGATACCCAAAGTTGCTCAACGGGCTCTTCAAACGCGTTGCTGATCTTATCGGCACCCGCATCGTTGTAGTGCTTGCTGTCTCTTCCTTTCTTTTGAATGGTCTGCGGGTCTTTCGGCAGAATGGCCAACCCCTGACGGAACGCGAAACCGTCTTCCGAAACATCGGCACCCCATGCAAAGGTGTAACCGTTCATCACGGCATGTTCCATTACTTCCACCAACTCGTCCAACGGCACATTGTAGCACGAACCGAACGCCCAGTTGTCGGGTATTTCGAGCACGAATGAAGTGTAGAACGGATGATGCGTGTAGCTGGTGATGGCCACATAATCGTCCATGTTCAGACCCAATTCATCGGCATAGGAGCGTGGCGTGTATTTCTTGCCCTTGTAAGTGAATTCCTTCACATCTGCACCCAGATACGCATCCAAAATGCCCGAAATGGCTTTCTTCCAAGATGGCGTCAGGGTTTTCTGCGGATTCTCTTTAATGACATCTACAGCGGCTTTCAGAATACCGTCCATCTCATCGTGGTTGTGCGTTTCAGAGCCGTATTCCAACCCTTTGTACACTTCCTGCGGCACAATGCCGTGGCGCTTGATGACCCAAGGAATATCGTGGAAAGCACCACCGGGGCCGAAGTTGTGGCTGCCGTGCATGCGTATGTAATTCTCGGCCTTGCCCTCGTACGCCTTTCTTACAACGTACATTTCCGATAGCGTGTGCTGGCCTTTGCCCGTGCGCATCAGTTCAGACTCGAAATAGCTCAACGTGCTGAAGCTCCAACAAGTGCCCGTGTTGTTCTGGTTTTCGATGGGCGTGGCATCGTAGCGCTTAATGAGTTGGAACGCGTACTTGCTGCCTTCTTTGTTGCGCAGCGTGTCCTGTGCCGATGTGTTGCTGAAAATGGAAACGGCAGCAACGGCCGCTAAGAAGATGTGTTTTTTCATGGAATGACTATACGTTCTGCTATGCTCAATTCCTTGGAACTGAGGCGGCAAAGATACGTGCCCGAATACAGACCGATTGAACTGAGGAAGACAGTCTGATGACCTTTGGGCTGGCTGCCTTCAAAAACAGTGAACACATTCCTTCCGCTCATGTCCAACACTTCCATGCGGGCATCCTGCATTTCGGTCAGCTCAAAGCGAACCACCGGAAAACCATCCGAATAATGAATACGGAACGGGTCTTCAAACTCGTCCTCATCGAACCCAACGGTGCTCGATTCAAACCCCACGAACAATATCTGATTGCCACCCGGAATGGCCAACGTATCGGTTTCGGGTGCGTAGCATATATCGGCCGGACTGCTGATGCCGGGCACGGTAATGATCTCTGAACTGCTGAAATCGTTGTTGTATTTGGTAATGCGGGCAGGGCTCCACGATGAAATGTACCAGTTGCCATCGCCATCGCGGTCAATGCCGTCAATGTTGCCAAGGCCCGTATTGGCCACTACATTGCTTACCATGTTGGTGCCAAGGTCAACGGCCTTGATGGCTGCACCCGTGCCCCAGTTGACGAACAGAATGCGGTTGTTGTCGCCATCGTAAACAATGCCGTTGGGCGTGGTTACCGTATTGCTTACAATAGCTGTGTAACTCGGATTGTTGATGTCGGCCACATTCACCTCATAGATCTTCTTGGCGCTGAAATCGCTTACCCAGAGCTTGTTGGTGCCGTTGTTGCCCATTCCGTTGAGGAAGGTGGCACCCGAAATGCTCAGGCTCATCACCTGCGTTTCGGTGGCAAGGTCGTAGCCCTTAATGGTGCTGCCCGCAATGGCAAACAGCGTTCCGTTCATTACCTCCATGCCGTAATCGGCCGTGAGGCCCGAACCGAAATAGCTCAACGCCCCATTGGGGGCAATGGCTACAATGGAAGTGCCGTCTGACGAGGCCAAGTAGCGGTTGTTATTGGGGTCGTACTCCACGCTTTCCACACCCGAAAGGCTTTGGGCCTGAGTTGAAAAGGTACACAGTAGGGCGGCAAACAGGGCAATGTTTCTCATAGTGTTCAAAAAAGCGTGACGAAACTATTGGAATCTGCCCGAAATGACGCCCTACCAACGCCTGAGTAATCAATAGTTCTTAACAATTGGGGGGCAAGAGATGGGAGACCAATTGGGTTACATGGAGTGCCACGCGGAAACGGGGCTTAACGAAATGTGCGTGTGTGGGCCCTTCCATCCGTCTTCGTTACATCTGCTTTGAGCGGATACTCAGACCGACCCCACCGCAGGACCCTAAGAGACGAAACCGGATTGCCTGAACATGAAAAGACCTGTTAGGTTTCAAAACCTGACAGGCTTGGTTTGGAGAGTCTTATTTAACGGTTTGCAGATTTGCGATGGGCGGGATTTTTACCACTGAACTTTTTGCGGAGCACAAAACTTTCGGCTACCACAAAACTGTCTGCGGGGTACGAAACCCCGCCTATTGCAAATGTGCTGTTATGCGGTCGTGCTTCTTTCATACTGCGTCAAAGTTCAAATAAATATTTCCTGTCTCAATTGCTTTTCTTCGCTTCTTAAACAACAAATCTGTAAGGCTAACTCGTCCGTCTAAAATTGTAATTATGTCCATACCGTCCATAATAATTATGGATTTAAAATGCGGTGATATTGCGTCTTTGGTAACTCCGTCAATTGTTACTAATAGTCCAACGGCTGTTTTAAACTTTGTCTCAACTTTGTAGCAAAAGTCTGCCAAATCATTACGGTCAACTTGTCTTTTCCATTTCGCTTCTAATAAATAGTCCGTCCCTTGGAACGTGAATGCTCCGTCAATTTGTTCACCAGCATTTTTAAAAGAACCTTTTGGTTCTAGGTCATAAAGCATAAACAAGTCATATAAAAACTTCTCTAGGTCATAACCACGTTTTTGTAAGTCTTTTGAAGTTGCAAGTTTATTAAAGCGTTCTTTTAATGTCGCCAATTCTTCACTAAGCGATTTGTTTTCTTTTATTTTTTTTTCTTGCTCTGCCCTTCTTTTTAGTATTTCTTCCTGTTCCTTTGTTTTACTTACAAATCCTTTTGTTAATGCCCTTAACTTATTTACTGCTTCACTTGCTTTCTTTCTCTTACTTCCGTCATCGTCCCAATAGTCTAAATTGCCGAAATCTTCAAAGTCCGAAACTGCAATGAAAAGATTTATTAGGTCATTTTTGTAAATATCTTGTCGGTTAAGCAATCTCTCTATTAACTCCTTTGATACTTCACGTTTTGTTCCAGTCCAATTTAGTGTCCCGATGATAAGGTTGTTGTCAAGTGCAGCTTTTAAAAAGTCTTGCAAGTCTTCTTTACGCCAGTAGATGACAGACAAAGCATCCTTGAGTGCAATAATTGCTTGAGGTGAAAACTGTTTTGCTTTATACATTTTTATATGCTAGCTAAAGGTTCTTGAAAATACATAAGGTCAATCCATTGTTTCACCTTGTCAAATCGAAACCCATAAATACTACTTTTTGTGATATCACTTTCTCCATGTGTTATTAGCCCAATTAATCGACCTCTTGTATCAATTATAGGACCTCCACTGCAACCTTTAAATCTTGAATGATCTTGGATTGGTGAGCCTAAATCCATTTCTATAAAGTGTTCACCTATGTTTTTTATAGTCAGACCCCAATATAGCTGTTCTTCAAAATGTAGAACCCCATTTATTATACTAGGTCTAATTCTACCATAAAAACTGCATAATTCGTCCTTTTCTATTTGATAATTGTCATCAACAATTAACATGGTTTTACCACCTTCATTAATTGTCATTGTCCCCAAACCATTTAAATCAAACACTCTTTTGTGTTGATATATATTTTCAAGTAATGAAATCTCTCTAAAGGCAATGTCTAGTTTCTTCCCACTCTTTTCTGGATTAGATAAGCAATATTCCAAATCTTCAGCATCAGGAACATCTTCAAATTTTATCTCTGTAAGATAAGAGAAGTCGCCCAAGTAATAAATTTCAGTTTGATTATCTTTTACTCGACCAGTTACAATTCCAACGTTTTGGTCTGGAATGTCAGAAAAATGAGAAACTGTGCAGATAAAAAATCTGTCCTTGTATTTTACAATAACACCTGAGCCAAGTGATTGTGGTTTTAAATCAGTCAGGTTACTTCTTATGAGGTGAATACATGAAGTGACTGTTAGTTCTAATACTTCCATTGTTTAATTATTTCGATGTTATTGTCCTGTTTTAGCATGCCGCATAACG
>Ga0172367_10000450_pt1 | contig 63579 bp, 62 predicted proteins | sample Lak10m_FD_114542 | JGI IMG/M metagenome (GOLD analysis project Ga0172367, IMG submission 114542) | Freshwater microbial communities from Kabuno Bay, South-Kivu, Congo - kab_022012_10m | ecosystem: Environmental > Aquatic > Freshwater > Lake | place: Democratic Republic of the Congo: South-Kivu... | reverse complement strand
AGTAAATGAATACAAGGGGGGTGTCCATTGGAGAGCCTCGCCAGGATTAATTTTGGTAGGGGTACCGTTAACACTAGCAGACTCCGATGGACCCATCTCACCAAGGTGGCAACTTGGGTTATTCTAAGTGCGTCATTGCCAATCCTTTATGGGATTGCCACACTGACGGCGATATTGCTCAGTGAGGCATAGGCAAGCTACGGGCTCTGCTTATCCATTGGCCTTGCCTTGATTGCGATCAGCCTGTGGCGATGGCCGCCTTTGCCATTGATAATGCTGCCGGGTTGTAGCTCGCGGACCTGGTCCAAGTTGCTCTCAAACCTTCCCGTCCGCGTCTTTCCGTTGCTCTTCGGATGCTTTATCCAGACCCGGCGGTCTGGGTAGCCACTGTGCCGGAGTCTTGAGCGGTAACGCATCCAATTCCTTCTCGACTGTTTGTCGCTGCTGCCGAAGGGACTCGCGCAACTCGGCTACCTGCACTTCGCGTTGGATTTCAGCGCGTGCTGTAGTCAGCTGGCCCCGGATCTTTCGAATCCAATAGCTGGCCTCCCTGACCAGTTTGGGCAAACGTTCCGGCCCGAACACTAGCAAGGCTATCAAGGCGATCAGCATCAACTCGGAGAAGCCGACGTCAAACATGCGTCAGAATGCCTAACTTTCCTGCTCATGACTGGCCTTGGAAGCCGGCGTCGCGGCTTCCTCCTCCCGCAGGGCGGTTTTGAAACCCCTAATGGCGGCGCCCAGATCACCGCCTACCGTGCGGAGTCGCTGAGTCCCAAACAGCAGCATCACGATCATAAAGATCAGTCCCAACTCCCAGACGCCTATACCCATGTTTAACCTCACAAAATTCTCAAACTTATTCCCACAGCCAAAATGAGAAGGCGTGAATGAGCCCAAATACCTCATCCACGCCTCTCGATATCGGTTGTTATGACGAAAGGTTTGCGCTGCCCTTTCTGCGGGTTGATATCAGCCCATGTTTCTGGTGATGTTGAACGTATCGTAGAACAGGTTTTCCGCCCAATCGAACATGTCCCCCCAGTTATCACCGCTGGGGCTTGGGGCTTCACCCAGGGAAGATTCGATCCGCTCGATTTTCCAGTCATTGACTGAATCGGCCCTATAGCCCACCGTCAGATAGGAGGCGGTCTTGGCCGAACTCGCCTTGATGGGGCTGAAGCAGGCTGAATTGGTCACCACCGGTGGGAGCGTGTTTACACCCACGGCATCGATGTAGTCACTGGTCGTCAAACGAGGCTTGGCTTCAGTCGCCAGTTTGACCATCTTGATGATCGCATCGGCGCAGGCCTTGGCTTCACCATTGGCAATATGGCCAGCTTTGGGTTGACCTTTTGCCGGGTCGAGAGCGGCGGTTGACTGTGCATCACCGATGACATGCACGTAAGGGACCGTTTTGGACTCATAGGTCAGGGCGTGGACGGGGGCAAACTTGGTGTTGACATCCAGGATGTCGGGAATCAAATCGAGAACCTTGCCGGCACGCTGCCGTGGCAATACATTCAGTACATGGCCGTTGTAAGTACCCGTTGAGGCGATGACCGTCCACAGGCCTTTTTTCAAGGAAACGCTGCTCAGATGGGTGTTTGGAACGTAAGTCACGCCCATTGCCGCGAAAGCCGTGGAGAACGTATGTTTTTCGGCCATGATGTCCGGGTTGGCATCCAGGACGATGACCTTGCCATTCGTTCTGTTCTTCTTGAGCCAGTCGGCCACGACGCAAGCCCGTTCATACGGCCCTGGCGGACAACGGTAAGGCGCCTTCGGAATCGAAAGAATGAAGACCGGCTTCGAGGCGGGCATTTTGGTCAATTGATTCCGTAAAGCCACCACGTCACTGCCGCCCTTCCAGGCAGGAATGATGGTCTTATTAGTGATGGCTTCCTGTAGACCGCTGATAGGTTCACCGGCTCCATTGGTGTCGAGGAAATCGATCCCAGGAGCCACGATGAGGCGATCATAAGTATAGGTCTCGCCGCCGGCGGTCACGACCCGGTTGGTTGCATCAATGTCGGTCACTTCACCCTGGATAAAATTGACTCCCGTCAGCGACGAATAGGGGAAGTCCAGTTTGGCCTTGGACAATGCCCCGACCAGTACCAGATTACTCAAGACCGGAGAGGGATACGAGGAGTTACGGTCGATCAGGGTGACCTTGATGGAGACGCCATCGGCGGCGGCCCATTCCACCAGATATTTTGCAGCGGTGGCTCCCCCGAAGCCGCCACCTATGACGATAATGTGCTGAGCGACGGCCGCCTCGGCTTTATTGCCGAGGGAGGGAAGTCCTGTGACGGCCGTTACAGTCCCCAGGCCGGTGATGCGAATGAAATCGCGGCGATTGAATGTACTCATGGGTCAAGACTCTATAAAGATTGATTATGGATAGTTGATTGTCAGGTCGGCTTATCTTCAGTCGTTCTGACCCTTGGGCAGGGTAGACAGGTACTTCGCCAGGGCTCTGATTTCATCGTCTTTGTAGATCAGGGCTTGTGAGTGCATGATCGCTGGCTCTCGGGCGGCTTTGGCCTGCATCTCTTTCAACTCCCCATAAATTTCATTCACACTCTCGCCGGTTATGCTGTCGAAGCCGGTCGATCCACCTTTGGCGTTATGGCATTGAAAGCACTGGGAGGCCAAAAGACGTCCATTTGGGGTCGGCGCTGCCGTGGCATGGGTGTTGGACAACAGGAGACTGGTAAGGAGCAGTGCGGTTGACCGAATTCCAGGAAAAAATTGCATCGTGTCTTCTCAGTGGTTGGATTTTATGGCGCTCTGATCTGTTGGGCAGTCCTTGGCATGAAACGCGATAACGTTGTCAGGCTTTCTGCCGGGTAATCAATGGCTTACATGGGCTGTTGTGGGTCTTGACTGCGCAACACCGCACACAATGAACGGCTAACCTTGCAGTTGGAAGGGGAGCAATAAGTATATAACTTAATTCATAATAAGCAATTACTGTTTCGGATTTTGCGGACCAATCCAGCTTGAAGGCTATCGGATGAGTGCATCTTGCGTTTCCAGCGGATTCCACGTTTGGATAGGCAAGAGCCAATGGCCGTAATGCGCCGATTATCGATCCCCTTGATAGTTCCGGAGACGAAAGACTAGCGGACGATCCTGGACGAGGCGAAGTCGCTAGCCCAGATTTTTAATCAATACCTTGGAATTGCGGTGGGGGTTGTAGGTGGCGCGGCGGTTGGGCGGAAGGTCGCCAATGTCGGCGGGTTCGAAGCCGTGCTCGCGGAACCAGTGGGCCGTCTGGGTGGTGAGGGCGAACAGGCGCTCCAGGGCTTGATCGCGGGCGCTGCGCTCGATATGGGCCAGCAGCCTTTCGCCGCGATGTTCGCCGCGGTAATCGGGATGCAGGACCAGACAGGCGATTTCGCCCATGTGATCCTCGGTATGGGGATGCAGCGCGGCGCAGCCGATCACGGTGCCATCCCGTTCGATGACGGTGTAGTCGCCTACCTCGCTTTCCAGTCGTTCGGGGCTACGGGCCACCAATACGCCCTGGCGTTCCAGAGGCACGATCAGGTCGAGGATGCCGGGCACATCGCCGACCTGGGCGGGTCTCAGGGTCTCGAACGGGGTCTGGCTGATCAGGGTGCCGATGCCGTCCCGAGTGAACAATTCCCAGAGCAGGGCGCCGTCCAGCTTCCAGTTCAGGTAATGGGCGCGCTCGACCCCCTGTCCGCAGGCGCGGATGGCGGCCTCGATGTGGGGCGCGACAGTAGGGATCAGGCCAGGCTTGGCATTCAGCCGCACGCGGGCTTCGGCGGCGGTGAGTTGGCGGAGCAACCGTCCGGCGCCGGCATCCGTGCAATCTTCCTCGCCCATGAGCAGTAACTTGTCGGCCTTGAGTGCGATGGCGGCGGCCGTGGCGACCTCCTCGGAGCGGAGGTTGAAGATCTCTCCGGTCGGGGAGTAGCCCACGGCGGAGAGCAGGACCAGGTCGCCGCGATCCAGCGCGGCGCGGATGCCGGCGGCGTCGATACGGCGCACCTCGCCGGTATGCTGAAAGTCGACGCCATCGCGGACCCCCACCGGCCGGGCGGTGACGAAATTGCCCGAGGCCACGCGCAGACGGGCGCCCGCCATGGGTGAATTGGGCAGGCCCATCGAGAGCAGCGCCTCGATCTCGACGCGGACGGTGCCGGCCGCTTCCTTGACGCAGGCCAGGGCGGGTCCGTCGGTGACGCGCAGCCCCGCATGATAGCGGGCCGTCTGCCGGCGGGCCGCCAGGCGTGCGTCGATCTGAGGGCGGATGCCATGGACCAGGACCAGCCGGATGCCCAAGCTGTTGAGCAGGGCGAAATCATGCAGCAGGGCGGGAAAGCGTGCTTCATCCTCCACCGCCTCGCCGCCGAAATAGATGACGAAGGTTTTTCCGCGATGGGCGTTGATGTAGGGCGCGGAGCCGCGGAACCAGCGAACGTAGGCCTTGGCGTCGTTGTCCATGCGGGTTCAAGTCAGCCCAGCCCGACGGCGAGCCGGGTCGGGCCATCCGGTCAGAACAGCGGTTCCCGGTAGAACATCATGATGTTGCCTATCAGGAAGATCGATAGGATCGAGATGAAGCCGGCAATGCTGCCTTCGTTGATGACGGTCCCATCGTCCTGGCCGTCGGCCGGCGCCAGCCGCAGTTCCAGCCAGCGGCCGGCCGCGACCATGACGGCCAGCAGGCCCATGGTGGTGTGGGTCGCCTGGATGATGTATTCGCTTTTGAGCTCAAACTCGGCATGGGCATGAGTCAGCAGCAGGATGCCGCCGAAGGCCGACAGGATCGGGAACATGTACCGCAGCTTGGCCGAATCCGGGCGGGTGCGGGCGCGGATTTCCAGCGCCCCGAGCACGAAGGCGAGCAGGGTCGCGATGCGATGCTGGAACACTTCGCCATTGCTGAAGGTGCTTTCCCAGAAGCCGATGGGTCCCAGCGGCCAGGTTTCTGCATCGCTGCGGAAGAACAGGAAGATACTGAGTCCGACGAAGCCGATGGGCCAGTAGCGCGCCCAGCGGAACGCGGGCGAGGGCAGGTAGGAAAGCATCCCCATCAGTCCCATGACGGTCAGGAAAATGCCGGAGATGTTGTGGTTGTAGTCGGACCATTCGGTCGCGGCCACCGAGGGAATCTTGTTGACCACGGCGACGCGGCCGGCTTCGCCGGCGATCAGTTCCTCATGGCTGGGTGAGTGGATCTTGGGCAGACGCGGGGTGAACATTTCGGTGACCTCGGAGATCGTCGCGGTCAATTCGGGATTGCTGGCGATATCTTCCGAGGGTGGTTGTGAGGAGAGCGTCGCGGCGATGAACAGGATGCCGACCAGGATGAAGGCTTCGGCTTCGATGTAATAGGGGACCTTGCGCTTGAGCGGGCCGATCTCCTGTTGGGTGCGCCAGCGCTTGCCCGCCAGATGGTTCAACAGGGCGAAACCCAGGGCGACGCTGAGCAGCAGGACCTTGGTGACAACCAGGCTACCGTAGCCGGTGCCGAACAGGCCTTCCCACGAGGCGACGTAATTGATGGCCAGCGGCAGCCCAGTCAGCACCAACAGGGCGACGGAGGCAATGCCCAGGAGGCCGAAGCGTACGATGGCGGGAGGCCAGAACTGTCGGGCTTCTTCATCCTGATAGCCCAATCGCCAGAGCGCCAGCAACTGCGCCACCCCACCAAACCAGATCGCGGCGGCGAGCTGATGCAGGATAGTGATCGCCATCAGCGGTTCCCGGTTGTCGAAGCGGCCCACCGCATGCACCAGCCAGGCGCCAGCGATTACCAGGGGCACGCAGAGGGCGGCCAGAGTGTTCCAGCGCGAGCGTTGGTTCGGATTCACCAGGAGTTGACCGGACACCCACACGATGGCCAGAGACAGCAGCAAGCGGACCAGGCCGGCCTGGAATTGGACCGTGCCCACATAGGCGGACATGGGCAGTTCACCGAGCACGCCCCACAGCACCATTCCCTTGATGAGCAGTTTGATCCCCTGCATGGCCGCGAGTGAGATGGCGCCGAAGCGCAGCACGGTCGTGGCGCGGCGGATGATTGCGTCATGGACCGCGGGTTGCGGGGACCATACTCTGAGGATGAAGGCGTTCCAGAAGAGGCTGCCGACCACCAGCGAGTAGCCGATGAGGATCAGCCCGCCCAGAAAATCATCAATGAAATTGGCAAGACCTTGCATGTACATGCCGTAACTCCTGTTAGTGGTCTAGGGGGCGACGCGGAAGCGGATATTGTTTTCGGTCAGATGGCCATCAGCCGCGAACACCTTGTACTTGATGGCGTAGTCGCCGGCTTCCAGGGGTGGCAACTTGATCAGCAGTTCGCCCGGTTTCTTGCCACGGTCGATTTCGGCGGGATGAAAGACATCGCCCTTACTGACCAGGAACACACGCGACAGGGACAGTTCGACATTGGCGTTGAACAGTAGCTTGACGGTGGTGGCATGACCGGCTTTGACCGGTTCCCGACTGAGGGAGGATTCCGTAACGACGGCATGCGCGTGGGTTTCGGTGGCAAAGCCGGCGCCCAGGCACAGAGTCAGGAGAGTGGCGCGGGCCAGGCGGGCGGAAGTCGCGGACAAATTCATCATGGCAGGGTGATAGCGTCGGTAAAGGAAAGGAAGGAGGAGCCTCAGCCCGCCTTGGATTTCAGCGCATGGCCGGTCAGTGTCTTGCCGAGATCCCAGATGGCTCCGGGCACCTTGTGACAATCGGCGATGACCTCGTCGAGCGCGCCCAGGATCCAGTCGCGGTCCCCGTCGTTGATGACCAGGGGCGGCAGGAATTTGACGACGTTCATGCCGTGACCCGCGACCTGGCTGAGGATGCGGTGGTTCTTGAACAGCGGGATGGTGATCATCTGACTGAACAGGCCCTTGTTGGCGGCCTCCAGCATGGTCCAGGCCGCCTTCAGTGACAGACTCTTGGGCGAACCGAATTCCATCGCGATCATCAGTCCCTTGCCTCGCACCGACTTGAACAGTTCATATTGGTCGACGAGTTTCCGCATGCCGGTCAGCAGATCGTCGCCCACGCGGGCGGCATTGTCGATGAGCTTCTCGTCTTCGATGACCTTCAACGAGGCGAGACCTGCGGCCATGGCCATGTTGTTCTTGGAGAAGGTGGACCCGTGGACGACGGCGCGATCCATGCGGTTGAACACGGCTTCCATCACCCGCGTGGTCATGGCGACGCCACCGACCGGGATGAAACCGCCGGACAAGGCCTTGGCCATGCAAATCATGTCCGGCTCCACGCCCCAGTGCTCGACGGCCCAGAATTTGCCCGTGCGACCGATGCCGGTCTGGATTTCGTCCGCGACGAACAGTGTGCCGTACTTGGCGCAAAGGCGCGCGGCTTCAGGCAGATAGTCGTCGCTGGGCAGGTTGACGCCCTTGCCCTGGATGGGTTCCACGATGAAGGCGGCGACGTCCTTACCGGCCAATGCCTGTTCCAGCGCGGCAATGTCGTTAAAGGGCACGGCCGAGCAACCCGGTAGCAGGGGGCCGAAGCCCTCACGGAAGACGTTTTCGCCATTCAGCGAGAGCGAACCCAGGGTCAGTCCATGATAGCCGTGTTCACAGTAGACGATCTTGTCGCGCTGGGTGGTGTAGCGCGCGAATTTGATGGCGGCTTCGACGGCCTCGGTGCCCGAGTTGCAAAAGAACATCTTGGTCAGGCGATCCGGGCAACGCTTGAGAAGTTCCTGGGCGAGGAGTCCGCTCAGCAGTGACACGTCCATCTGCACCATGTCGGGCAGTTCACTGGTCAGGACATCCTGTAGCGCCTGAATCACGGTGGGATGATTCCGGCCCAGGGCATAAACGCCGAAGCCGCTCAGCAGATCAAGGTATTCGTTACCCTGGTTATCGTAAAGATAGGGCCCCTTGGCTCGGGTATAGACGCGGTCGTAACCAATGGCTTTGAGTACGCGCACCATCTGGGTGTTGAGGTGCTCTTCGTGCAAGGAGAAGTTCTGGCCGGCATGATCCGTGATTAAATCGGCGATGTAACTGGACATGGGGATGTAGCGGTGAATGAGGAAGTATTTGATCGACCTAGGATTTTACACGATCAATGCGTGACCGGTGTCTTGAGCCGGCTGAAGGCCGGCAGGACGATCAGCGCGCATATCAGGGTCAGCATCAGGCCGATGGAGAGCAATAGACCCATGCTGGCGGTGCCCTGATGCGAGGTCAGGGCAAGGCTGGAAAAACTGAACACCGTGGTCAGGGCCCCATAGAACACACCCTTGGCTTCACTGGTATCCAGCAGGCTGCCGCCATCCTTTTCGATTTCATGCAGCCGGTGCGCCATGTGGATGCCACTATCCACGCCCAGGCCGAACAACAGCGGCAGGGCGATAATATTGGCGAAGTTGAAGGGTACCTTGAGCAACACGGTCGCCGCGGCGGTGAACAGAGAGGCCAGCATCAGTGGGAGCAGGACCAGAAGCGTGTCTTTCACGTTACGCAGGACCAGCAGGATGATGAGGGTCGTGGCGAAAAAGGCAATGGCGAAGGCCTGCTGGAAGGCCTTGATGACCTCGTTCATCGATTCCAGGTAGGTGACGGGCAAGTCGGTCACATTCGGGTCGACCTGCTGACCCTCGCGGATGAATGCGCGGAGATTTTCCAGTTGGCTGAGGTCCTGCTTCGGATAGATTTGCAGACGGTAGAGTCCGTCGGCGCTGACCCAGCGTTCGGCCAAGTCCGGGGGCAGGGTTTCACGGGAGATGGTCTGCGCGGACAGACTCTGACTGAGTTCCTGAATCACTTCCGGCAGGGGGTCGAGCAGGCTGTTCTGCAATTGCTCCAGGCGAGCCCGTTGTTCCTCGGTCGAGAGTGCGGTCAGACGGTTTTCGAACTCGCTCAGGCTGGTATCCAGCGTCGTCAGTGGGCTGCCAGGAGCGGACCCTGTCAGCGCCTGACGGACGGCCCGGTGCAGCCGCTCTACGGATTCCAGTGTCGCGCCGCCCCGGGCGGGACGCGGGAACTGGTTCAACTGAGCGCCCATCATCAGTGACAGGTCGGCGATCATGGCCAGCTTTTCATCCTGATCCGAGGGGATCAGGTCCAGCAGGCTGACAACCTTGTCCACGGTTGGCAGTTGCTTGAATTTTGCTTCCAGGGCGATGGCCTCTTCCTCACTGCGAGTCAGCGAGGCCAGCGTCATCGGTGAGGTGTCTTCCGATTTCAACAGGTCGTTGAAGGTCCGCACCGACTCGGTATTGGGGTCGCGCAGATTGACCGGGTTGAAATCGACCTGGACGCCGAGTGCAACCACGCCGGCGGCCATGGCGAGCAGGACGGTTATCCGACGCAGGGGTCGGGCGTATTGCAGGGGCCAGTTCGAGAGGTACAGCGGCTTGCCCCGGGACGGCTGTTTATTCTCCGGGCGGCGTGCCTTTGGCAACTGAAGGGGCATGATCTTCATCAGCGCCGGCAGTATGGTAAAGGTGGTGACCAGGGCGATGAACATGCTGGCGCCGGCGATGATGCCGAGTTCGGCGACTCCCGTATAACTGGTGGGAATGTAGGCGAACAAGCCTATGGCGGCGGTGACGGCGCTCAGAATGAGGGCCGGACTGGTCGAGGTGAGGGTTTCCTGGAGGGCCGAGCGCTGGTTGCGGCCTTCCAGCAGCAACTCCCGGTAGCGCAGGCAGAAATGCGAGGAGTAGGCATCGCCCATGCCGATGAACAGCACGGCAAAGCCGATGGAAATCAGGTTGAGCTGGCCGATGGCCACCGTCGCGAAGCCGAGGGAGAAAATCAGGCCCATGCTCAGCGAGACGAAGGTGGCGAACATCAGCTTCACCGAACGGTAGGCGAACCACAGCGTGGCGCATACCAGGATCATGGAGGCTATGCTGGCCAGCGAGACGCTGGTGCTGATCGTCTCCATCTCCTCGTGTTCAAGCACGACCTCACCGGTCTTGCGGACACGGACGTCGGCCAACTCGCCCTGACGGGTGGCCGCCACGATGTCATCCATGGCCTTGATGGCCACTTCGGCCGGCATGACCGCCTCATAGTGGAGGATGGGCTTGATCAGGATGAGGCGCTTGGTGAATCCCAGTCCGCTGCTGGCGTCGGGCGTCATGAGCCGTCGCCATGAAATCTGGTAGGGACGATTCTCGCTGGCGGCGTTGACGGCTTTGCTCAGTTGGGTGAGCAGTGGGTCCAGTTCCAGGCTGAGATCGCTCTTGCCGCTTTCCTCCAGGGCTTCGGCGACGATGCCGAACAGTCCCCGCAAGGTATTGTCACGGGAGAGGCGGCCAATGAAAGGCTGGGCATTGGCCAGTTGATTCGTCAGGTTTTCGAGATCGTCGAGTCCCAGGTAGAGCAACCCATTGCGGGCGAAGAAATCTCCCTCATCCGGCACATAGACACTGGAAAAGTGAGTCTGATCCGCGCGGGCCAGCGTGGCGATCTTCCTGACGGCCGCCGCCGTGGCTTCCGGTGTCGGGCCTTCCACCAGCAGCAGGGCGGTGCCGATGTCCTGCGGAAAGGCGCGCTCCAGGGCCAGACGGTTCTTTTGGAACGGCAGGTCCAGGGAGATGATGTCGCTGGTGTTGGTATTGACCTTGAGGTGATCCAGCGTATAGCGGAGCGTGAAGCCGCAGGCGATGACAAAGCCCAGGATGACCAGCCAGGGATGGCGAATGAATTGCGCTTCCCACACGATCATGAATCGGTGCAGGAGACGATCCGAGTGTTTACTCATGAGGCTGTAGTGGCGGAGCGGGCCGCGGTAGGTGAGGGAAGCCGAAATTCGGGCCAGCGGCTGCCCGGACTTCGCCGAGTGTTCGCATGGCAGCGCCGAAGGCGCGGCCCAGGGCCATCAATTCGGGGATTTCGCGGGGTCGCCGGGCGATATGGGCCAGCAACACGCCCATGCGTACATCGCCTCTGGGGTTCAGTGCCTTGAGTACGGCGGCGGGTAGGTTCATCGAGGCGTGATCGGCGATGGCGCGCACGGCCAGAAAAGGCAGTCCGCTGGCGCGGGCGGCGCGCGCAATCGCCGCGCTCTCCATGTCCACGGCAAGCGAGCCCGTGGCCCGGTGCAGAGAGCGTTTCTCGGCGTGAGTCGCGACGATGCACGGACTCTCGTGCAACGCCCCCGTATGCTGGCTCAGGTGCCGGGGCAGGCGTTCGGCGAGACGGCCCCGCCAGCCCGCATCCGTGACATGGCATTCGTCATCCGTTCCACGCACCCTGTCCGCCAGAACCAGGTGCCCGGGTCGGAGGTGTTCCGCCAGCGCGGCCGCGCAACCCCAACTGACAAGGCCATCGACCCGGCGCTCGATGAGTGCCAGCGCGGCCTCGGTTGCCCGTTCCGGTCCCGCGCCCGATATGCACAACCAGTGTCCTCCGGCAAGTTCCAACTGGCTGGCGAAATCCACACGGCGGCGATCGAGACTCCTGGCTTCGGCCGGCAGCGCAATGACTATGCCAATCGAAGGCACGTTCAGCTATGGCGCTCGTTGCGGAAGCGCGCCAGGGCCCATAGCGGAAAGAACTTGTCGTAGCCGTGGTACTTCAGATAGAACACCTTCGGGAAGCCGGGGGCGTTGAAGTAATGATCATGCCAGTGTCCCTCCGGGCCCTGGGTGCGCAGCAGGTAATCGATGCCCGCGGCTACCTCGGGGGAGTCGACTTCACCGGCCGCCATCAGCGCCAGCAAGGCCAGCCCGGTATGGAAGGCGGTGCTGGTGTGGAAACGTCCGCGTTTGCCCGCGGCTGGATCATGGTAGGTGAAGTTGTCTTCGCCCCAGCCGCCATCGCTGCACTGGACGCTCTTGAGCCACGCGACCGCACGCCGGACCGAGGAGTCGTTGCGGGGAATGCCGGCGGTCTCGAATCCCACCAGCACGGACCAGGTGCCGTAAATGTAGTTGGTGCCCCAGCGGCCGAACCAGGAACCATCGGCTTCCTGCTCCTTGCGGAGGTAATCGATGGCGCCTTCCATCACCGTCTGGAAATCCGGACGCTGATGCGCCTGCCGAGCGAGGAACATCAGGCAGCGGCCGCTGACGTCCGCGGTCGGTGGGTCCAGCAACGCGCCGTGGTCGGCGAAGGGAATGTGGTTTAGGTAGTAGTGGGTATTGTCGGCGTCGAAGGCCCCCCAGCCGCCGCCGTTCGACTGCATGCCGGCGATCCAGTTGCCGGCGCGGCGCAGCGGTTCCGCAAACTCGTCGCTGTTCGCCTGCAGCAGGGCATGGGCGACGACGGCGGAGTCGTCCACGTCGGGATAATAGGTATTCTCGAACTGGAAGGCCCAGCCGCCCCCTTCGACTTGGGGTCGGCGGGTGCGCCAGTCGCCCGGATGGTCGGTCAGTTGCTTGCTGGCCAGCCAGCGCAGGCCGGCGGTCAGTGCGGCCTGGGTGCGGGGATCCTGCTCCTGCTTGTTGGTTTCTTGCAGCGCCAGACTGGTCAGGCCGGTGTCCCAGATGGGCGAGACGCAGGGCTGGCAGTAAGCGTGATCTTCCTTGATGACCAGCAGCCGTTCAATCGATTCCCGGGCGATGCGGCGGTGCTCATGCTCCGGGGGATAGCCGAGGAAGTCCAGCGCCTCGTAGGCGTTGACCATGGCGGGGAAGATGGCGCCCAGGCCATCCACGCCATTGAGACGTTCGATGAACCAGGCGTGGGCCCGCTCCGTGGCCTTGGCGCGCAGCGCTTTGGGGATCATGGGTTCCAGCGTGAAGCCCACCCGCTCCAGGGCCAGCACCAGCTTGCCGAGAGGCGTCTTCACATGCGAAAAATAATTGCGCTCCTTGTCAGGGGCGACGGTAAACAGTTCCCGGACGTTGATGCCGAGGGGATTGCGGGCGGTGACCTTGTGGCTGCACAGGATAAACAGGGGCACCATGACCGTGCGTGACCAGTAAGCGACCTTATCCAGGTGGAAGGGGAACCACTTGGGCAGGAGCATGATTTCGACGGGAATGAAGGGCACCGCTCGCCATGGCACCTGCTTGAACATGGCCAGCATGATGCGGGTGAAGACATTGGACCGCGCCGCGCCGCCCTGGGCCAGTATCCATACCCGAGCTTGGGCCATGTGGGGGGCGGCGATGTCGTCTCCGGCCAGTTTCAGGGCGTAGTAAACCTTCACGGTGCAACTGACGTCGCCGGGACCGCCGGTGAACAGCGAATAGCTGCCGTCGGCGTTCTGGCGGGCGCGCAGGTAAACCGCGATCTTCGCCTGGAGTTCCGCGTCGATTTCGTCCATGAAATGCATCATGAGGATGTATTCCGAGGGGATCGTACAGTCGGCTTCCAGTTCGAAGACCCAGTAACCTTCCTGATGTTGCTGGTCGAGCAGGAAGTCCCGCGCGCGATGTATGGCCTGTTCGACCGGATCCTGGTGGGCCGAGCTCAAATAGGGCTTGAGATAGGCCGGAGTTTCCGTGGAGTCGTAATGATCTTTAAACATGATTGAGATGTCCCCTGTTTGGTTGGCTTCTCAGATGTGGATGTGAATTCGGTTCAGTGAGGCGTCGAGGCGCGGGGCAGTCCCCGGCTGGCCAGATCGAAGGCCAACTTCAGACCCCGGTCACTGGACCGCAGGAATCGGCTGGTGGCGATGGTCGCCTTGACGGCCCGTCGTGTGATCTTGACTTCGGCCGAGGCGCTGAAGTCGGGATGCCGGGCGATCTTGCGCAGTGTCAGCACCGCCATGCCCAGGGCCCAGAGGCAGAATTCGCGTATGCCGGTTTCGCGGGGCGGGATCAGCAGCGTGTAGCGAAGGGCGTTCGCCAAATGTTCATGGGCAATGCCGATCAGTTCCCGGTAGCCGGCGACGAAGCGGGCGTCATGATGCCCGGGTTGGAGTTCAGCCAGCGGAAAGCCGCCGGTTCGGTCGAAAATCTCCTGGGGTAGCCAGCAGACGCCCCGGTCGTGGTCATCCCACAGATCCTTGAGGATGTTGGTCATCTGCAGTCCTTGCCCGAAGGAGACGGCCAGCCGCATCATGTCCTCGCGATGGCGGGCGATTTCGGGCGAATAATGGCAAAACAGCCGCGTCAGCATTTCGCCCACCACGCCAGCGACGTAGTAACAGTAGCTGTCCATTTCCGCCATGGTGCGGACGCCGGCGCTGAGGTCGCGGTCCTGGAACTCCGCCATGCCGGCCGCCATGGTTTCCACGCAGCAAGCCAGGGCATCCTGCTGCTCGTCGTCGAATGCGTGGGTGATGGCAACGACTCGAGGCAGCACACCGATGAGCTCATGTTCAGCCGGTAGCGTGGCGCCCGACAGCAAGGGGGTCAGTTCGGCGCGCAACTGTACCGGATCGCTCTGGCCCCGGACGACATGAGCAAACTGATGACAATAGCGCCGCTTCTGCCGTGTATCGAGGGCGACCTCGTCTTCGATAGTGTCGACGATGCGGCAGAGCAGATAGGCATTGCTGACTGGCCTGGCAAGTTTTGGCGGAAGTTGCGGAATGGTGAGCGCAAATGTTCTGGACACGCCCTGGAGGAGATGATCCTGGAGGCTGTCATCACAGAGTGTTTCGAGTGATTCGCTGGAGGTTGACGCAGTTCTAAAGCTCATGCGGGGTTGGCAATGTCCTTGAAGTCGGGGATTGGCCTGGCATTCATGACGGTTCTCTTAGGTATGGGGCAACCCGCGCACACCTTGCGCACGATGGTAGATTCTAACTTTTTTGTGTTTTTGGTCAAGGCTTGTTGTATTTTTACTAAAAGCAGTTGAGAAAAAAACAACTACCCGATAGGATAGGCCCTATCTAAGATTGACACTATTTGTTACATTCCACGCCATGTGCGTGTTCAAACCGCGCGGTGTCCTGGCGGATCCGCGCTACACGACCACCGGGTCGTGTCATGATGAGCCAAGCAACCGTTTTATTTATCCCCGGAGGACACATGGGCGTTCCCTTTAGACAGCAATTGACCGTAGCGAAATATCTGCTCAAGCAGAAGTTGACTGGCAACAAGAAATATCCTCTTGTGCTGATGCTTGAGCCTCTCTTCAGATGCAATCTGGCCTGCGCGGGTTGTGGCAAGATTGATTACCCCGACGAAATTCTCAATCGGCGCCTGAGCGTTGAGGAATGTCTGACCGCCGTTGACGAATGCGGGGCCCCCATCGTGTCCATCGCGGGCGGCGAACCCTTGCTGCACAAGGAATTGCCTCAGGTTGTTGCAGGCATCATCGAGCGTAAGAAGTATGTTTACCTCTGCACCAACGCATTGTTACTCAAGAAGCGTATCGGTGATTACACGCCTTCACCCTATCTGACCTTCTCCATCCATCTCGATGGTAGTGAAGAGCGGCACGATGCCTCCGTTTGTCAGCAAGGAGTATTCGAGCGGGCGGTGGATGCCATCAAGCTGGCCATCAGCCGTGGTTTCCGGGTGACTGTCAACTGCACCCTGTTTCAGGGCGAAAACGCCCAGGAAATCGCCGAGTTCCTGGATTACTGCAAGGAACTGGGTGTGGAAGGCACCACCATTGCTCCAGGTTTCAGCTACGAACACGCTCCGCAGCAGGATATCTTCATCAAGATGCGCGATAGCAAGCAATTGTTCCGTGATGTCTTCAAACTTGGGCGCGGTCGCAAGTGGGCGCTCAATCACTCCAGCCTGTATCTGGATTTCCTCGCCGGCAACCAAAGTTACAACTGCACGCCCTGGGGCAACCCCACGCGTAATGTTTTTGGCTGGCAGAAGCCCTGCTATCTGCTGGTCGATGAGGGCTATGCCCCGTCCTTCAAGGCGCTCATGGATGAAACGCCGTGGGACAAGTACGGTAATTCGAAGAATCCCAAGTGTGCAAACTGCATGGCGCATTGCGGATACGAAGCCTCGGCGGTAGAGGATGCCATGCGGAATCCGCTCAAGGCCGCATGGGTATCCCTGATGGGGCCGCGGACCAGCGGGCCGATGGCGGAGGAACCGGTGCCGGAATATACCACCTCCGGATCGGCTGCCAAGCCGCGGCGCACGATTCCGATCGAAGTGGTCGAGTAATTACCCTTCAATAAAACCGGCCATCTCATTCGGGATGGCCGGTTTTTTCATGCCCGAAATTCAGAGCCAGCGGCCCACGCGCTGCTGGTAGCGGGTGTACTCGTCACCGAAGATTTCGGTGAGTCGCGCTTCTTCGTGGGCGATATGCAGGCGATTCATGATGGCGACAAATGCCGGTGGTACCAGCCAGAATGGCAAAGTACCCATGTAGAAGGCCAAACCGAGGAGCGCGGTGAAAAGACCCAGATACATGGGGTTGCGCGTCCAGAGGTAGGGGCCGAGGATGACCAGCCGGGTGGGCGTTCCCGTGGGTATGGTCGTTGTCTTGAGTCGTAAGAATTCCCGGGCGGCCGACGCGCTGAAGGCGAGTCCCGAGATGAGCCATACCCATCCTACACTCGTGGCCGGCAGAATCTCGAGGTGGGGAAAGGCCCGATTCAGGCCGAATGCCACGCCGAGTAATACAACGATGACGACGGGTGGCGGAAATAGGGCGAGTTTATTCATGTAGGCTCCTGCTCAAGTGCTTGGGTTTTTGGATTCCAGACGCCGGCCGATGTCCTGTCGCCAGGCAGCGGAGAGCGCATCGATTGCAATGACTTTTCTCATCCAATCGTGTTGTTCGGGGGCGCGGATCAGGGCGCGCATGGCGTCGGCGACGCTGATACGCGCAGGGTGTTCAGACATTCGCTGGATACTATCACCAGGGTGAATCCATCCTTCTCTGAGTATCCGCAGGTAGAAGCCAGTGCGGCTGGACATCAGGAATTCGCCCACGAACCCAGGGTCACCGAATTTGATGCCGAGCTTGAAGCAGGGGACCCGGGGTTGGGTCACCTGCATCAGGGTCTCCCCGATGGCGAGGATATCGCCTATATGAACATTGTCGTCCGGCAGGCCGGTTACGGTGAGATTTTCTCCGAAATGACCGGGCGGGTATTCGGGCACACCCTTTTGTTCGGCCCAGTGGAGAGCATTTTCCCGCGTATAGACGTAAACGGCCTTGTCGGGTCCGCCGTGGTTTTTGCGGTCCACCTGGACATCCCCGTCGAATCCCTGGAGGCCAACCCTGGCCCCGCCGTCGAGTGGGGTCTTGAATATGCCGGTTTCGACCCGTTTGCCCTGATGGTCAATGATCGTGACCAAGCCCAGGCTGATGGCAAGCACCTGGCTCATGGCGCCGTATCCCGGGGAAGGGCGCTGGCAATTCGTAGCAAGGGCGCGAACGACAAGCGATGCAAGGGGCTGGGGCCCAGTTTTTCCAGTGCGGCGCGATGCAGGCGCGTGGGGTAACCTTTGTGTGTGGCGAAGCCATAACCGGGAAAGAGTGCATCCGCGACGCGCATTTCCTGGTCCCGGTAAACCTTGGCGAGGATGGAGGCCGCCGAAATGGCCGGTTCCGTGAGGTCGCCGCCGATGATGGGGCGCGTTGGACAAGGGAGTTCGGGCGCCTGTTTGCCATCCACCAGTCCCAGGTCAGGGGCAATGGTCAAGCCATCATGCGCCCGGCGCATGGCCAGCAGTGACGCCCGCAGGATATTGATGCGGTCGATCTCACTGGGGTCCGAACGCCCCAGTGCCCAGCATACGGCATGTTGCCGAATGAGTCGGGCCAGCAATTCTCGCTTCTTGGGCGTCAATCTTTTGGAGTCCGTGAGGCCTTTGAGCGCCGCGATATCCGAGGGGAGCACCACGGCGGCGGCTATGACGGGACCCGCCAGACAACCCCGTCCCGCTTCGTCAAATCCGGCGCAATAATGGCCCAGGGAGCAATTCATGCCAGGTTATGACAGCCAGCGTCTCAGCGAATGATGCTGCGTCCACTTTGCTGGAGGAAGTCCAGCATTGGCCGGATTTCTTCTGTCTGATCGGCCATGACGATCAGTCCCTCTATGGCTTCCTCAAGCTTGAGACGTGACTTGTAGATGAGTTTGAAAGCCCGCTTGATCTGGAGGATGGTTTCGGCGTCGAAACCACGGCGTTCCATGCCCACGCTATTGATGCCTCGGGGCTTGGTGGGGCTGCCGCCCACCATGACATACGGCGGAATGTCGCGGCTGATGATGCTGCCCATACCAGAGAAGCTGTGCCGCCCGATGCGGCAGAATTGATGAACCAGCGAGAAGCCCCCCAGAATGGCACAGTCGTCCACCGCGACATGCCCAGCCAGGGAGGCGCCATTGGCCATGATGACGCCATCGCCGATGACGCAGTCATGGGCGACATGGGTATAGGCCATCAGCAGATTGTCATTGCCAATACGGGTTACCGCCTGGTCCTGGATCGTCCCGCGGTGCAGCGTGGCATATTCGCGAATCACATTGCCGTCGCCGATTTCAAGACGGGTGATTTCACCCTGGTATTTTTTGTCCTGGGGGTCCTCACCCACCGAGGCGAACTGGAAGATTCGATTGTTGCGCCCGATGCGAGTGGGACCCTTGACCACGACGTGGGGGCCGATGACGGTACCCGGTCCTATCTCCACCTCGGGGCCAATGATCGAAAAAGGACCGACACTGACGTCATCGGCAAGCGCGGCCCGCTCATCCACGATCGCGGAGGGATGAATCAATGAACCTACTCCGCCGCGGCGCACATGATTTCGGCGCTGGCCACCAATTCCCCGTCCACTTCAGCCCGGCATTCGAATGCCCAGATATTACGTTTATGACGGAGATAGCAGGCTTCCAGTTTCAATTGGTCGCCCGGCACCACAGGCCGCTTGAAGCGCACCTTGTCCAGGCCGACCAGGTAATAGGTTCGACCCTTGCCCATCAACCCCTCCACGGAGCGTCCGGCCAGTAGGCCGGTGGCTTGAGCCAAAGCTTCGATGATGAGAACGCCCGGCATGATCGGGACCTTGGGAAAATGTCCGGTGAAGAAGGGTTCGTTGTAGGTGACGTTCTTGAGCGCCAGCAGGCGCTTGCCCGGTTCGACCTCGAGCACCCTATCGATCAGAAGAAAAGGATAGCGGTGAGGAAGATATTCCTTGATGTCCTGAATATCCAAATGAATGGCCTTATGCTTATGTGTGAGGGGTATTGACGGAAAGGTGTCAGGGATCGCCGCTATTTCTTGGAACCGCCCAGTTTTTTCTCGACTTCAGTGGTGATGTTCAGGGAGTCCTTGGCGAAGGCCACGCCATCCACCAGGATCAGATCGAAGTTTTGCTCCTTGGCCACGGATTGAATGGCTTCCTGGACGACCTTCTGAATCTTGGCCATTTCCTGATTGGCACGAAGGCCGTAATCCTGCCTCATTTCATCCATGGAACGCTTGAATTCCCGGCCTCGATCGATGAGTTCCTTCTCCAGTTTCCGTTTGTCGGCCTCGCTCATGACGGCCATGTCTTTTTCGAGTTTTTCCTCCATTTTTTTCAGCTCTTTCTGCTCGCTGACCAGCTTGGTCTCCCGAGGCTGGAATTCCTTTTTGAGCTCCGCCTGGGATTTCTGGCTTTGTGCCGATTGGTCGACCAGTTTGCGCAGGTCTACTACGCCAACTTTCAGTTCAGCCGCGGTCAGACTTCCGCTCAATAAAAGACCGCACAGCGAGACGAGCAATTTTTGTGGCATGTTGATTCCTGCTTGAAGATAAAAGAAATACGATGTGAGCCGAGATAACGGTGTTGTTATCAACGGTTCCGTCAGAATTCGTCCGATTATACAAGAACTGTACGCTTCAGAAGCTAGCTTGTTGTAAAAGCTGACGACGCAAGACAGCTTGTTCCGTCGGCTTGCTTCATCTGGTCGGCGAGCGAAGGACCCGACGTGGCGTATACTTGACGCGGGTTTTCGGGCTCAGGACGGGAAGAATTGATGATGTGGGGGTGCATTATTGGGCAATAAACCGAGTGAGTCTACCGCAACGCGCCATCATCGCGGTTGGTGGTCTCTCTGCCTGTGCCTGATCCTCACCGGTTGTGGTGAACCGCCGAACAACCCCTATCCCCCAGCGGCAGCCCTGGATGAGACGCTCTATACCTCCTTCGAGGAGCGTCCCAAACACCTGGATCCCGCGCGTGCCTACAGCGCGAACGAATACGAAATCATCGCGCAGGTATACGAACCCCCCCTCCAGTATGCCTACCTGAAGCGACCTTACCAGTTGGAGCCGCTAGCCGCCGCCCGCATGCCCGAAGTCCTGTTGCTGGATGCCGCCGGCCATCCCCTGCCAGCAACGGCGCCCGAGGCTGTCGTTGCCTATAGTGTTTACGACATCCATTTGCGGTCCGATCTGGTCTATGCCCCGCATCCCGCTTTTGCCCGTGACAGCGTGGGTGGCTACCGCTATCACCATCTGAATCCGGAACAACTGCGCAGCATCCGCACCTTGGCAGACTTCGGTGAGACTGGCGTTCGCGGCGTGACCGCCGAGGATTACGCCTACCAGATCAAGCGCCTGGCACATCCTGAACTCCATTCGCCGGTAGCCGAGATGATGGGGGAGTACATCATGGGGCTCCGCTTGCTGGGTGAGCGCTTGATGCAGGATTTCGACAGAACCAATCGATCCAGCGGGTGGCTTGACCTCCGGCGCTATCCACTGGATGGTGTCGAGGTGGTGGACGCGCATCATTTTCGCATTCGCCTGCGGGGAAAATATCCCCAGTTTCGCTTCTGGCTGGCCATGCCATTTTTTGCGCCCATCCCCTGGGAGGCCGACGCCTTTTATGCCCAGCCGGGTTTGGCCGAACGGAACATCAGCCTGGATTGGTATCCGGTAGGGTCGGGGCCTTACCGGTTAATCGAAAACAACCCCAACCGCCGCATGATACTGGCGCGCAACCCTGGTTTTCATACGGAGTTCTACCCCGTCGAGGGTGAGCCGGGGGATGCCGCCGAGGGACTGCTGGCCGATGCCGGGCAGCGGTTGCCCTTGATGGACAAGGTGATGTTCGTTCTCGAAAAGGAAACCATCCCCTACTGGAGCAAGTTTCTGCAAGGGTATTACGATGCCTCGGGACTGGCATCGGATAATTTCGATCAGGCCATCCAGTTCAGCGGCGTGGGTAATGCCGAGGTGACTCCCGCAATGCGGTCGCGAGGTATCCGCTTGCAGACGGCGGTGTCCGCCTCGATCCTTTACCTGGGTTTCAATATGCTGGATCCCGTTGTCGGTGGTCTCGACGAGAAGCGCGCCACGTTGCGACGGGCGATCAGTCTGGCCATTGATGAGGAAGAATACATCGCCATTTTCATGAATGGCCGCGGCATCCCGGCTCAGGGCGTGTTGCCGCCAGGACTGTTTGGTTATGAGGAGGGACCGGAGGGTATCAATCACCAGCTTTACGACTGGGTGGATGGGCAAGCGCGGCGGAAGGGGCTGGAACTGGCGCGGCGCTGGCTGGACGAGGCCGGTTACCCTGGCGGAATGGACCCCGTCACCGGCAAGCCGCTGGTGCTGTTTCTCGATACGACAGCCAGCGGGGTGGATGATAAACCCACACTCAACTGGTACCGGAAGCAACTGGCCAAGTTGGGCATACAATTGGTAATTCGCGCCACCGATTACAATCAGTTCCAGCAGAAAATGGCCAATGGCAACGCCCAGTTGTTCCGTTGGGGCTGGAATGCCGATTATCCAGATCCCGAGAATTTTTTATTTCTCCTTTTTGGCGAGAATGCCAAGGTGGGCAAGGGCGGGGAAAATGCCGCAAATTATCAGAATCCCGAGTTTGACCGGCTGTTTCTGCTCATGCGTAACCAGGCTGACGGACCGGAGCGGCTGGCACTGATCCGTCGCCTGCAGGACATCGTGAGGCGGGATTCACCCTGGGTGTTCGGTGTACACCCCAAAAACTTCAGCCTGAGACATGACTGGTACCGGAACTACAAGCCCAACCTGATGGCCAACAATGCCCTCAAATATCTGCGTATCGATGCCGTCACCCGGGCCGCGCGGCGGCAGGCCTGGAACCGGCCCGTCTACTGGCCGCTGCCGGTGGCTGCCATAATACTGCTCGCTGTGATCGCTCCGGCCTGGCGTCTCTACCGCCGCCGGCTCAAATCCGCCGCCCTATGATCGATTACCTCATTCGCCGCTTGCTGTACGCGCTCCCGTTGTTGCTAGGGATCAATCTGTTGACCTTTCTGCTGTTTTTCGTCGTCAACACACCGGATGACATGGCCCGCATGCATTTGGGGCAAAAGCATGTGACGGCGGAGGCTGTCGCGAAATGGAAACATGAGCGCGGTTATGATCAGCCGCTTTTCTGGAATGAGGAGGTCGGGGGTGCGGAGCGCATCACCCGAACGATCTTCTATCAAAAATCCCTGGGATTGTTGGTGTTCCGATTCGGTCGCTCCGATGCCGGTAGTGACATTGGCGCCGATATTGCGCAGCGCATGTGGCCCTCGCTGGCGATCGCCGTACCTTCCCTGCTGGCGGGGTTGGCGGTGGATATCAGTCTGGCGCTCCTGCTGGTGTTTTTCCGTCTGACCTATCTGGAATTCTGGGGCAGCACACTCTGTGTGGCGCTGATGTCCATATCCACGCTGTTCTATATTATCGGCGGGCAGTTTTTAATCGGCAAATTGCTGCGGCTGACGCCCATTTCCGGCTACGACGACGGCTTGAATGCCATCCGCTTCGTCATCCTGCCGGTAGCGATTGGCGTCGTCGCGGGTATCGGTTCAGGGGTGCGCTGGTATCGTACCCTCTTCCTGGAGGAGGTGGAAAAGGATTACGTCCGCACGGCTCGTGCGAAAGGGTTGTCGGAAACCCGGGTCTTGTTCACGCATGTCCTCAAGAACGCCATGATTCCGATCCTGACCGGTGTGGTCGTGGTCCTGCCTCTGCTCTTCACCGGCAGCCTGATCACCGAATCCTTCTTCGCCATACCCGGCTTGGGCAGCTATACCATCGATGCGATCAATCAGCAGGACTTTGCCATTGTTCGCGCGATGGTATTTCTGGGGTCGGTGCTCTACATCATCGGGCTGCTGTTGACCGATATTTCCTATACCTTGGTCGACCCACGCGTCCGATTGAGTTGAGCGATGCCCGTTTTGCTGCCCACGGATAGTCTGTTCATCCTGATGCTGATCGTGTTGGGGGTCCTCCTGTGGCGTTCGCTGCGGCAGGAGCACCTGCGTCGCCCCTGGCGCCGGGTAGCGCGCAACCGCGCGGCGATGGCCTCGGCGGTGATCCTCCTGACCTATCTGTTCATCGCCTTGCTCGACTCGATCCGGATTCCGGCCTCGGCGAGCACCAATGGCGGTGCCAGCGAGGCGGCGGCATTTATCGGTGAACCGGTTACCCTGCTGGATCTGGCGCTGGAGCGGTTGCGCGGGGGGCAGGAAAAAACCTACTCGGCGCCGTTGGCGGTGTACGCGCAAGCACGGGAAATGACCCGCCTGCCCGATGGCAGGGAAATCTGGGCGTATCCTCGGCTCCGTTTTGGCGGTGGGCATCTGGCCCATCCCGAGACCGAGCACGGGCAGGACCTGTTCCGGCTGACGGGCCATGGGCTGCTTGCGGGGTTGGGTGTCTGGCTAGGGTGCCTGAGTCTTGCAGTATTGGCGGTGAGGCCTGGACGGGCCGGACGCCTTGAATCCTTGCTGGCGGCCTGGCGCGGTGACACCCTGCTGCCCTGGCGGGCGATGGCGCTGACCGTCCTGATGATCTGTCTTACGGTAGGGCTGATCGGCGGGTTGAGCCAGGGTTATCATGTTCTGGGTACCGGCAAGGTGGGCGAGGATGTGCTCTATCAGGGGCTCAAGAGTATCCGTACCGGTGTCCTGATCGGAACCCTGACGACGGTGGCGACGCTGCCGTTGGCCCTGGTATTGGGCATCCTCGCTGGCTATTTTCGAGGATGGGTCGACGACCTCATCCAGTATCTCTATACCACGCTCAATTCAATACCCGGGGTTTTACTGATTGCCGCCTCCATGCTGGTGATGCAGTCCTATATGGCAAGGCATGAGGCGGAATTCGCCAGTCTTGCGACCCGCGCCGATTTTCGGCTGCTCGCCCTATGTCTGATTCTGGGTCTTACGTCCTGGACCGGACTCTGTCGCCTGCTCCGCGCCGAAACGCTCAAACTGCGCGAGATGGAGTATGTTCAGGCCGCCCGGGCACTGGGTGTGGGGCATGGCATGATTCTGTGGCGGCATATCCTGCCCAATCTCTTCCACTTGGTGCTGATCTCGGTCGCGCTGGATTTCAGTTCGCTGGTGCTGGCGGAAGCCGTGCTGTCCTATGTCAACATTGGCGTCGATCCAGCGACGGAGTCCTGGGGCAACATGATCAATAGCGCCCGTCTGGAAATGGCTCGCGAGCCGATAGTGTGGTGGTCATTGGCGACGGCCTTCGTGTTCATGTTTGCCTTGGTGCTGCCCGCCAACCTGTTCGCCGATGCGGTCCGCGATGCCTTTGATCCCCGGCGGATCGAATGAGCATTGAATCAGGGCCGAACTTGGTTCCCTCATACCCTCCCGCCCCATCGCTACTATCCATCAGGGATCTCCGGGTGGGTTTTCGCCAGGGCCAGGACATGACCACGGCGGTTGATGGCGTGTCGCTGGATATTGCGCCGGGCGAAAGTTTTGCCCTGGTCGGCGAATCCGGATCCGGCAAGTCCGTCACCGCGCTGTCGGTCCTCCGCCTGCTGCCGCAAAATGGCCGCATCCTGGAAGGACATGTCAAGCTGGATACCCTCGATCTCCTGGGCTTGCCCGAATCGGCCATGGGTTCCATTCGCGGCGGACGGATTGGCATGATCTTCCAGGATCCCATGACCGCCCTGAATCCGGTACTCACCATCGGCGCGCAGTTACGGGAAGGCATCGTGCCGCACCGGGGGCTACGTGGGCCCCAACTCACGAGCAGGGCGCTGGAATTGCTCGACCAGGTGGGGCTGCCACATCCCACGCGGCATCTGGAGCAGTATCCGCACCAACTATCGGGCGGCATGCGTCAGCGAGCCATGATCGCCATGGCGTTGGCCGGGGAACCGGATTTGCTGATAGCCGACGAGCCGACCACCGCGCTGGATGTGAGTCTGCAAGCCCAGATTCTGGAATTATTGAGCCGCTTGCGCGGGGAAACCGGCATGGCCTTGTGGCTGATCACGCACGATTTTGGCATGGTGGCCGAGGTGGCAGATCGGGTTGCCGTGATGCGCTCGGGCAGGCTGGTGGAAACGAGCGGCCGGGAATTCTTCGCCGGCCCGCGGCATGCGTATAGCCGCGAATTGCTTTCGGCAATGCCGCGGCTGGAGGCCTGTCTGCGACGCGAGTCAGCCGCACCCCAAGCAACGGAAAGCATTCCGCCCTTGCTGGAAGTGAGGGACTTCCGGGTCTGGTATCCCGTCAAGCGCGGTATTTTTCAGCGGACCGTCGATCATGTCCGTGCTGTCGATGGCGTTTCCTTGCGGTTGGAAGCGGGAGAAACCCTGGCTCTGGTGGGTGAATCCGGGTGTGGCAAAACCACGCTGGGCAAGGCTTTGTTACGGTTGATTCCGGCCACGGGCGGTGAGGTGCTGCTGGACGGACAAAACCTGTTCGCACAGGCCCGAAACCCGGGCCGGGCCGGGTTGCAGATCGTCTTTCAGGATCCCTATTCGTCGATGAATCCCCGTTGGGTGGTGGGGACGATTCTGGAGGAGGGGTTGCGCACACAGCGGCCCGATCTTTCGGCGGGCGAGCGGCGCGAGCGAGTCGAGGCGCTTCTGATTGCCGTGGGGCTACCCATTTCCGCCCGGCAACGCTACCCCCATGAATTCTCGGGTGGCCAGCGTCAAAGGATCTGTATTGCCCGGGCATTGGCGGTGGAACCCCGGGTACTCGTCTGTGATGAGCCGACCAGCGCCCTGGATGTTTCCGTGCAGGCGCAAGTCATACGGTTACTCCGGGAGTTGCAGGAACGCCAGGGCCTCAGCTATCTCTTCATTACCCATGATCTGGCTGTGGTCTCGGAATTGGCCAGCCGGGTGGCCGTCATGCAATCCGGCAAGGTGGTGGAAATGGGGCCGGTCCGGCAGGTGCTTTTTGATCCCGCCAGTGAGCATACTCGGCACCTGCTGGCCTCCCTGCCAGCGTTGCACAGAAATCCAGTGAGATGGTCGTCCGGATAGCTCAGTTATCCGGTTCGGCTTCGGGTGCGGTGATGGTTTCCTGATCCTTGAGCACCTCGTTGATCGACTCCTTGAGATCCTCGGGGAGGCCGGTTGAGCTGGCTTTCATGGCCAGACCATCCTTGATTTGCCGGTAGCGGGGAGAATTTTCTTCCTGGCCCAGCATGAAGTCCTCCAGTGTCGAGAGGGCGCTGAAGCGCACATCCTCGTTCTGGTCTTCCAGCGCCGTCATCAATGCGGCAATGGTCGCATCGGTGGGTTGGTCCATGGCGCCGAGGCTTAGCGCAGCGGCATTGCGAACTTCAGGATTGGCGTCCGTGTTCAGGATTTGCGCGAGTGCGGCTTCTGTCTCCGCGCTGGGATAGGCGCCGAGCTGCTCCACCGCTTCTATGCGCTCCTCATCATTGGTACTGTTCAACAGCGCCATCGCCTGAGCAACCTGATCCTTTTCGAGTTGCTCATCATCCATTTCCTCGGGAGACGACAGGTCTTCCTCCATGGTGGTGGGAGGCGCCATGGGCGAGGTTGTTGCGGTAGGTGGAGTCGTCTTGGGGGCGGTGGCTTCGGCCGCTGTTTCAGGGGTCTCGGTATCCCCCGAGTCCGACTCAAGGTTGAAGAGGGCTACAGCCACGATGATGCTGGATAGCAGGAGTGTAAAGAGCAAAATCCGGGCGATGGACATGGCAATCTAGGGTAGGTAAGGATGAGAGGGAGAGTGATGTGATCCTGATCAGACCTAACTGAAGATCAGCGTTGAAATTCTAGCAGACTACCCCAAGGGCGATAAGCCGAGCCGTCCGATCCTTGCCGGCTGGATTCTCACGGGCTGCCAACTGGCCAGAATACACCCGCGGGCAAACCCGCCAGGGCTCCCGCGGCACTCGGTGCATTCGATCGGTCGATCCAACCGAATACCTGCTCGGCTGCCTTTCTTTCGGCCTCTCCGAAACGGGTTACCCTGCCTTCGCAGTAGTGGCGACGCAGGGCTGCTTGCACACGGGAATCCGTTTCTTGTGTCAGCGGGATGACGGCTTGCCATGCGGGTTCCGTTTCGCAGATGAGTCTACGCGCAGCAGTCGTGGCTTTGATGAAGGCCTCGACCGGAACGGGATTGGCCTTTGCCCAACTCTCCCGGAAGACATACCCCAATACTGGAACATCCGCGTCGATGCCCAGATTCTTTTGCAGGTCGCGACCGCCAAGCACCTGCCGATATCCTTCCGCTTCCAGTTTGGCCGCGTAGTTCCAGTAGGTCAGGATGGCATCGAGTTGACCCTGCTTCAGTTGTTCGTTGAGTAAGGGGGGGGCGCCAAAGGTAATCGTGGCGCTAGTTTCAAGGTCGAGTTTCAGGGATTTGGTCGCCAGCGCCTTGAGCAATAGCCAATTTTTATCCAGGCCGCCACCCGCGACGCCCAGTCGCTTGCCGGTGAGGTCACCCAGATTCCGGATGGGGGAGGCATTGGCGGTCATGAGTGCGCCGTGAGTGGACGAGTAGGGCGTGAACACAAAATCCTGTCCCTGCTGCCGTTGCCGCGCCACCCAGATCCAGTCGGAAACGACGATATCGAGACTTTTTCCCTGCAAGCCGATTCTTCCAGATTCCGGACTGGCCAGATCGATTTTCTCGACGCTGATGCCATTGGCCTTGTCCAGACCCTGGGCACGCATGACCGCCAGTTCCCAATTCAATGTGCCAAACGCCAGGGCGCCGACCTTGATGGATGGTGTCGAGGTCTCCGCGGCGGCGACGGAGGATATCAACAGACAGAACGGTAACAGGGACTTGCGCATGGGGTGGTCCTCAAGGGTAAGGGGTTGGGCGTTGCCGAACCCACCGGCTCGATTGCTCAGTTGCCGGCAATGGTGAGTTGTTCCAGCAGGATGGAACCGGTACGTGTGTTCCCGCGCAGATCCACATCGTTACCCACGGCAACCAGATTGAGGAACATGTCGCGCAGGTTGCCGGCTATGGTGAATTCCTCGACCGGGTACTGGATGACACCGCCATCCACCCAAAATCCTGCCGCACCCCGCGAGTAATCCCCGGTGACCAGGTTTACACCCTGTCCCATCAGTTCCGTGACGAGGAGGCCCGTGTCCATGCTTTGCATGAGTCCAGCCAGATCAAGGGGGCCGGAGTCCAGGGTGAGATTATGCACCCCCCCAGCGTTTCCGGTGGATGTCATGCCCAGTTTCCGGGCTGAATAGGTGCTCAGTACATAGGATTCGAGTATGCCATCGCGAACCAGGGCATGCGGGACCGTCCGGACTCCCTCGGCATCATAGGGCGCGCTGCCCAGGGCTTTTCTCAAATGCGGTTGTTCGTGAATATGCACGAAATCGGGAAAAATCGGCTTGCCGAGCTGATCGAGCAGAAAAGATGATTTTCGATACAGGTTGCCGCCACGAATGGCGCCGATGAAATGCCCGAGCAGGCTTGATGCAATCTCGGCAGCCAGAATGACCGGGCATTGCCGGGTGCCCAGACTGCTCGCGCCCAGGCGTTTTACCGCACGCTCCGCGGCTACGCGACCAACGACCTCGGGATCCTGCAGATCGCCGGGCGCCCGGGCCACGGTCCACCAGTCATCGCGTTGCATTTGCCCGTCGCGTTCGCCGATGACCGAAACGCTCAGGCTGTGCCGACTGGACGCATACCCGTGCAGGAAACCCAGGCTGTTGCCCATGACCCTGAGTCCCTGAAAGGTATTGAGACTTGCACCTTCAGAGTTGCTGATGTCCGGATGATGACTGCGCGCGGCATTTTCACAGGCCACGGCCATGTCAATTGCCGCCTCCGGCTCGATCGCCCAGGGATGATAGAGGTCGAGGTCGGGAAACTCGGTGGCCAGCAGTTCGGGGTCTGGCAAACCGGCACAGGGATCCTCGGCGGCATAGCGGGCGATGCGGCAGGCGGCGGTCACGGTTTCGCGCATGGCTGACGGACTCAGATCACTGGTGCTGGCGGAGCCCTTGCGTTGGCCTATGTAGACGGTCAGTCCCAGTCCGCGGCTGCGGTGATGCTCGACGGTTTCCACCTCGCCCAGGCGTGCCGTGACGGAAAGGCCGGTCTCGATACTGGCGCCCACCTCTGCTCCCGTGGCGCCTTGCGCACGGGTTTCGGCGAGACAGTCGGCCACCAGAGTCCTGAGCTGATCGAGTTGGGCTTGTTCGGAAGGTGCTAATGGCATGTTCGGCACGTGGAGTCCTGCAATCGTTGATTGGGGGGCGTCAGAATCAGTCTTGAACCCGGGTGCCGCCCACGGTCAGACCATCGACCCTGAGTGTCGGCTGACCGACGCCCACCGGAACGCTTTGACCGTCCTTGCCACAGGTTCCCACACCGGTATCGAGTTGCAGGTCATTGCCGACCATGCTCACACGGGTCAGGACATCCGGGCCATTTCCAATCAGGGTGGCGCCCTTCACGGGGCGCGTGATTCGGCCATCCTCTATCAGGTACGCCTCGCTGGCCGAAAAGACAAATTTACCGGAGGTTATATCGACCTGACCCCCACCGAAGTTCTTGGCATACAGTCCCTTTTTCACTGAACGAATGATTTCTTCTCCATCATGGGGGCCGGGCAGCATATAGGTATTGGTCATGCGCGGCATGGGAAGATGCTGGTAGGACTCGCGGCGACCGTTGCCAGTGGGGGCGACACCCATCAGGCCCGCATTCAGCTTGTCCTGCATATATCCCTTGAGCAAGCCGTTTTCGATGAGTGTCGTGCAGGTGGTGGGGGTGCCTTCATCATCAATGCTCAGTGAGCCACGCCGGCCGGGGAGGGTACCATCGTCGACCACGGTGCAGAGGGGTGAGGCGACTCTCTCGCCCACACGGCCGGCAAAGGCCGAGGTGCCCTTCCGGTTGAAGTCTCCCTCCAGGCCATGGCCGATAGCCTCGTGCAGCAGGATGCCGGGCCAACCTGACCCCAGCACGACCATCATGGCGCCGGCGGGCGCCTCCTCGGCCTCCAGATTGACCAGCGCCTGCCTGACGGCTTCCCGGGCGTACTCCGAGGCGCGGTCCCCCTCGAGAAAATAGTGATAATCCGTGCGTCCGCCACCGCCGTAACTGCCTTGTTCGCGGCGGCCCTTATCTTCAACGATGACACTGACATTGAGCCTGACCAGGGGTCGCACATCACCGTGAAGCGCACCCTCCCGGTCCATGATCATGATCACCTCATGGCTCCCGGACAGGCTGACAAAGACCTGCTCCACGCGTGGATCGATCGCGCGACATTCTCCGTCCAGTCGCTTCAGCAGGGCAATCTTGGCATCCTCCGGCAGCGATTGCAGCGGATCAATCGGCAGATAGAGTCCGGTGGGGCGCTGGGGAGTATTGACCTTCAGCTTTCCTTCGTGACCCAATCGTACAATCGAACGAGCGCTTTTGGCTGCCTCCAGCAGGGCAGGGAGGGCGACGTCGTCACTGTAGGCAAAACCGGTTTTCTCGCCGGATACGGCACGGATACCGGCGCCCTGATCGATGCTGTGTGATCCTTCCTTGACGATACCGTCTTCCAGGCCCCAGGATTCAAATCGGGTAGTCTGTAAATAGATGTCCGCATGATCGATGCCAGCGCCCGACAGACGCTCCATGACATGCTCCAGGTCTCGCGCCACCAGGCCGGCGGGTTCGAGCAAGGTTTGTTGGGCGATGACTAGCGGTTTAGAGTGCATGATAAGCAGGGAGGAGAGGTGCTCGCGGCAGGTTTCGAGGTATGGGGTTTAGCGGCAAGTCAGGCGGGTGTGTGCCAGCGCGGGAAAAGCCGCGCGGACTTTCTCCAGACGGTCTCGATCGAATTGGGCGGTGACCACGCCTGAACCTTGGGCCAGGCTGGCCATGATCGCGCCCCAGGGATCCACAATCATGCTGTGACCGTAGGTTTCCCGTCCGTTCATGTGGAAGCCGCCCTGATTGGCCGCTATGGTGTAGCAAAGATTCTCCACCGACCGCGCACGCACCAGTATTTCCCAATGCGCGGCTCCGGTGCGGGCGGTAAAGGCGGAGGGTACAGCCATGAGGTCCATACCCACGGCCGTCATTTGCCGGTACAACTCCGGGAAGCGAATGTCGTAACAGACCGAGAGGCCCAGCCGACCAAAAGGGGTATCGATGACCAGCGCGTCCTCGCCGGCCTCGATGGTGGCGGACTCCTGGTAGCTCTCCTCCGTGCCGGGTACGCTGACATCGAACAGATGAATCTTGTCGTAGCGCCCGATCCGACGACCTTTGTCGTCAAAGACCATGCAGGCGGCACGGACCTTCCCGGATTCGCAGCGAATGGGGATGGTGCCGCCCACCAGCCATACCCGGTGGCGTTCCGCACTTCGCGAGAGGAATTCCTGGATGGGTCCCGAACCTTCGATCTCGGCAACTTGCAATTTGTCCGTTTCCTTGATGCCCATCAGGGCAAAGTTTTCGGGCAGTACGACAAGCTGGGCGCCTTGGCTGGCTGCGGTCTCGATCAGACGTCCGGCTTCGAGCAGATTGCCGCTGACGTTAGGGCTGGACGCCATTTGCACGGCGGCAAGAATTGCTTTTCTCATGCCTGTATTCCAGAAAAGGGGCTGCCCGGAAGATTCATATTTGCCGGGGCCGATCAGTGAGCGGCGCAGTTTAACATAGCCGGAAAGAGCCGATACTTGTGCATTCAAACCAGGACCACGTCATATTGCTCCTGATTGTATTGGGATTCGACCCTGAACTTGATGTGCACACCCGTAAAGCTCTCCAGTTCGGACAGGGTATCCGCTTCCTCGTCCAGCAACCGTTCCACGACTTCGTTCGAGGCCAGCACCAGCAATTCCTGTACATTGTATTGGCGAATTTCGCGGATGATCTCCCGAAAGATGTCCAGGCAGACGGTTTCCGCCGTTTTCATGACACCTCGTCCTCCACACGCCGGGCAAGGCTCGCACAGGATGTGTTCCAGACTTTCGCGGGTCCGTTTGCGCGTCATTTCGACCAGACCCAGGGAGGAGACCTGACTGATGGCGCTTTTGGCATGGTCCTTTTCGAGATTTTTCTGGAGCGCCTGCAGCACTTGATGGCGGTGCTCCTGATCGCGCATGTCGATGAAGTCGATGATGATGATGCCTCCCAGATTGCGCAGGCGAAGCTGTCTGGCAATGGCCTGGGCCGCTTCGAGGTTGGTCTTGAAGATGGTTTCCTCAAGATTGCGGCCGCCGACGAAGGCGCCGGTGTTGACATCGATAGTGGTCATGGCCTCGGTCTGGTCAAAAATGAGGTATCCCCCCGATTTCAGCGTCACCCTCCGCGCCAACGCCCGCTGGATTTCATCCTCCACGGCATACAGGTCGAACAAGGGACGCTCACCGGCATAATGCTCCAGACGCGGAGCGAGTTCGGGGACGAATTCCCGGGCGAATTTGACCAGGCGCGCATAGGTTTCCCGGGAGTCGATGCGAATCTTTTCGACTTTTTCGCAGTGCATGTCGCGCAGGACGCGCATGCTGAGTGCCAGATCCTCATGCAACAGGGTGCGCGATTTGGCGGATTTCTGACGCTGTGCAATCGAGTTCCAGAGCTTGACCAGGAACAGCATGTCGGTGCGCAGGGCGGCCTCGTCGATGCCCTCTGCCGCCGTCCTGGCGATGAATCCACCCGTGCCATGTTCTCTCTGAAAGGCATCCATGCAGCCACGCAGGCGGATGCGTTCCTGTTCGGACTCAATGCGCTGAGATACCCCAGCCGTGCGGGAATGCGGCATGTGAACCAGATAAACCGACGGGATGGCGAGATCCGTGGTCAGTCGTGCACCTTTGGCGCCGATCGGGTCTTTGACGACCTGAACGACGAGTTCCTGGCCGTCCTTGAAGATGCGCTCGATCTGATCGGTCTGAGCTTTTTCACGCTCGTGCGGGGTGAGATCCGAGATGTGCAGGAAAGCGGCCTTTTCCAGGCCGATGTCTACAAACGCGGCTTGCATGCCGGGCAAAATGCGGCAAATCTTGCCCTTGTAGATATTACCCACCAGGCCTCGACGGCGGCTCCTCTCAATCAGGACCTCCTGCAGAACACCGTTTTCCACGATGGCGACCCGCGTTTCCGGTGGGGTCATGTTGATCAGAATTTCATCGCTCACGGTCGGCTATTCTCCAGGGACGGCTGTAATGGGTACAGACCTATCCCGCGCAGCAAGTCGCCGGTTTCCCGCAGGGGAAGTCCCATCACCCCGGTGTAACTGCCGGACAGATGTTCGATAAACAAGGCGCCCAAGCCCTGAATGGCATAGGCGCCCGCCTTGCCTTGCGGCTCCCCCGTCATCCAGTAGGCGGCGATTTCATCCAGGGTGAGAGGCCGAAAACTGACCTCACTGATGCTGAGCGCTTCCCAGTGCCGGTTGCCGGCACGCAACGACACCGCGCTGAGCACCCGATGGGTTCGCCCTGACAAACGCGCGAGCATGGCCATGGCATGAGCCTGATCGAGCGGCTTGCCGAGGATGTCATCATCCAGGACAACCTCGGTATCGGCGGCCAACACCGGGGCTTCGTGACCGATCAAACGTTGCGCGGCCAATGACTTTTCCGCCGCGATTCGATGCACATAACGTTCCGGGGATTCGCCGGTTTGGGGGACTTCCAGGATGCCGGTGGGGCGCGCTTCATGACGTATGCCGAGTTGGCCGAGAAGCTGGCGCCGTCGGGGCGATGCCGAGGCCAGGATCAATGGCAGGGAACTCGGGGTTGGATGGGTGTTTGGCATTAGGTGTGCATTCTACCCCAGCCAGCCGGGCGGCCTGGCTGCCCAGGGTAGCTCGTGCTACCGGTGGTAAGGGTGGTGGTTCAGCCAGCTCCAGGCGCGGTAAATCTGCTCGGCCACGATGATGCGAACAATGGGATGCGGTAGGGTGAGGGGCGAGAGGCTCCATTGCTGATCCGCCCGGTCCCGGCAGGTATTCGACAGGCCCTCGGGGCCGCCGACCAGCAGGGCGATGCGCCGGCCATCCCGCAGCCACTGGCCGAGTTGCTCGGCCAGCGATTCCGTGCTCCAGGCCTTACCGTTCACTTCCAAGGCTATGACATGATCCTCTGGCGCTATGGCCGCGAGAATCCGCTCGCCTTCCTCCGCACGAATCCGGGCGATATCCGCATTCTTGAGTCGCTTGCCGGGACTGATTTCGCGCAGCATCAGTTTGCATTCCGGAGGCAGCCGTTTGGCGTAATCCTGGTAGCCCTCCGTGACCCAACGGGGCATTCGATTGCCCACCGCGACCAGATGGATCTGCATGGGCTAGGCGCGGGATGGTAGGAGAGGCTTGCCGTTCACACCACCGCCAGCATGCGGTCCAGCGCCAGCCGGGCAGGCTGTGCATCTTCTTCTACCACTTGAATCCGGTTGATGACGTGGCCCTCGACCAGGTTCTCCAGAACCCAGGCGAGATGCTGGGGATCGGTGCGAAACATCGTCGAGCACATGCAGACGGTGGGGGACATGAAATGGACGTCCACGCCGCGCGGGCGCATTTCGTTCGCCAGACGATTCACCATGTTCAATTCGGTACCCACCAGCCAGCGGGTGCCAGGCTCGGCCGCGCGGATGGTTTTGAGTATGGCTTCGGTGGAGCCTATGTAGGGCGATTTCTGACAGACCTCGAATGAACACTCTGGGTGGGCGATGACGCGCGTTTCGGGGAATTTTTCCAGGAATCGGTCAATGTGCCGCGGCTGGAACATCTGATGCACCGAGCAGAAGCCCTTCCAGAGGATGATTCGGGCCTGCTGGATCTGTGCTTCGGTCAAACCGCCCATGGGTTGGGTGAAATCCCAGGTGACCATGGCTTCCAAAGGGATGCCCATGCGGTAACCGGTGTTGCGGCCCAGGTGCTGGTCCGGGAAGAACAGGACCTTTTCCCGCCGAGCGAAGCTCCATTCCAGGATTTTTTGGGCATTGCTGGAGGTGCATACGATACCGCCATGCCGCCCACAGAATGCCTTCAGATCGGCGGCGGAGTTGATGTAGGTTACTGGCGTAACGCTGGCATCCGGGTCGATGACCTCTGACAACTCGCGCCAGCCGCGTTCCACGGCGGGCAGGTTGGCCATGTCGGCCATCGAGCAGCCGGCTGCAAGGTCGGGCAGAATGGCGATCTGTTCGGGCCGTGACAGGATATCGGCCACTTCGGCCATAAAGTGAACTCCGCAGAATACGATGTATTCCGCGCCGGATTGGGCGGCCTCCCGCGAAAGTTTGAGAGAGTCGCCAGTCAGATCGGCGTGACGGAAGACCTCGTCACGCTGGTAATGATGGCCAAGAATGACACAACGGTCGCCCAGTTTTTCCTTGGCGGTTGTGATTCGAGTTTCGCATTCGGCATCATCCAGCAGGGCGTAATCTTCCAGGGCGAGGGTGTTGGCGAGCATGGAGTCTTTATATTGCGTTGAATCAGGGAGTCGGAATTTTAGATGAAAACGCCCGGGTATAGGCGCCAGACCACCGGATTGGATGCCAGGAATGTCTGACCGGGTCAACAAACAATCTTGGTGCGGGTGCAGGCGCGAGTCGGTCAGTTACACGGGCGATCGATTGCTTTTCGTCGCTGTGGAGGGCACAGATCGGGGACTATGGCCACTGTTAAGTCAGGATTGGAATCAGGTCTCACCGGGTCCAGGGGATATTCCGTCCCACTGCGCATGGATAGGGTTCAAGTCTTGAGGCTGGATGTGCCCACAACTGGGTCAGGGCCTTATGTTAGCCCTGAAGCTTTCGATCTTCCTCCGCCTGCTCGTACAACGCAAGGTATTGATGGGCGCTGGTTTCCCATGAAAAGTCCTTCTGCATCCCCGTGATCTGCATTTGTTGCCAGTGGGCGGTATCGCGATACAGCTCCAACCCCCGTTCGATCGCCCCGAACAGCGCGTCCGGCGTAGCCTCATCGAAGACAATCCCCGTTGCCGTTCCGGCGTCGAGGTTTTCGGGGGTGGCATCCATGACGGTATCAGCCAGACCACCCACCCGGCGGACCAAGGGAATGGCCCCATAGCGCTGGCTATATAACTGATTGAGGCCACAGGGCTCAAAGCGTGAGGGCATCAGGAAGATGTCCGTTCCGGCTTCAACCAGTCGGGCTAATGCCTCGTCATAACCCAGGCGAATCGCGAAACGATCCGGAAACAATTGACTCCAGTGTTGGAGTGCCTGTTCGCAACGGATATCGCCACTGCCGATGAGGGCAATTTGCAGGGGTAGGGCCATCAGTCTGGGCATGATTTCGAGCAGAAGATCCGTGCCCTTTTGCTCGACCAGCCGGCCAACCCAGGCCAGGACAGGAAGCTCCGGTGCGGATGGTAAACCGAACTGTCGTTGGAGCTCGGCTTTCAGCAATCGTCGTTGCGGCAGCGACTGATCATCGAAGTGGACGGGGAGATAGGGGTCACTGGCCGGGTTCCAGACCTCCATGTCGATGCCGTTGAGGATGCCGCTCAGGCGGTGACTGCGCTGGGTCAACAGACCCTCAAGGCCGCACCCGAATTCCTTGCCCTGAATTTCCCTGGAGTAGGTGGGGCTGACGGTCGTAATTCGGTCGGAAAAGACCAAGCCACCCTTGATGAAGCTGAGTTGATCATAGAATTCGAGCGCCTGGTGAGACCAGAGGCGGGTTGGCAACCGTAACCTGACGAAAGTCTCATGAGGAAAGATACCCTGGTAGGCCAGGTTATGGATGGTGAATACCGTGGCTGGCCTTCGGGGTTCGTCATTCAGCAAGGCGGGGATCAGTCCTGTCTGCCAGTCATTACAGTGGACGATATCGGGTTTCCAGTCCAGACCTAGACGGTTCATCGCAATTTCCACCCCGACATGGCAAAGAAGCGAAAACCGTTCCGCATTATCCGGCCATGGCTGGCCGTCGGACCCGAGGTAGGGGTTGCCAGCCCGACCAAAGTAGAATTCATGGATGAGTCCATAGACCTGGACTTGGGATTCCGGAAGAAACCCATGTTGCAAGGCGGGGCTCATATGGCCACCCGGCAGTTGCATGGGTTTCAGGATGCCACCCATGGCATCACCATAGCCGGGTATCAGTATTCTGACATCATGACCCAGGGCATTGAGCGCGATAGGCAAACCGCCCGATACGTCGGCAAGCCCACCGGTTTTAACCAGCGGGTAGGCCTCGCTGGTGACAAAGAGGATTTTTTTCATATGGCTTCGGATAGCGGGCTTGTCTCGACTGTAGGAACTTCCTCATGCCTTAGTCCCAGGACTATGCCAGCTAATGGCGGCAAGGTCAGGCTGATGGAATACGGGCGCCCCATCCAGGCTTTGTCGTCCGTGGTTCGCGGTGGATTGCCCATGTTGCTGCCGCCGTAATAGGTCGAGTCGGAATTGAATAATTCCTGGTAGGTTCCTGCTGCTGGCACGCCGATACGGTAATCATTACGTGGCACCGGGGTAAAATTCAGCACGATGAGGACAAATTCATCTTCCGATTTACGTACGTAACTGAGTACGGACTGTGGCGCATCATGGCAATCGATCCATTCGAAGCCTTCATGGTCAAAATCGCGCCTATGCAGCGCAGGCGTGTTGATGTAGAGCCGATTGAGATCACCTAGCGCCAAAAAAACACCTTGATGCAGTGGGTAGTCCAAGAGATCCCAGTCCAGTACGCCGGCCGCATTCCATTCGCTAGCCTGAGCGAATTCACAACCCATGAACAGGAGCTTCTTGCCGGGGTAAGTCAGCATCAGGGTGTAAAGCAGCCTCAGGTTGGCGAACCGCCGCCATTCATCCCCCGGCATCCGCGTCAGCAGCGATCCTTTGCCATGGACGACTTCGTCGTGGGAAAAGGGCAGCACGAAGTTTTCCGTGAAGGCGTAGAGCAGGCCGAAGGTCAATTGATCATGATGGTAATGACGATGAATGGGGTCCTTGCTGAAATATTGCAGAATGTCATGCATCCAGCCCATGTTCCATTTCAGCGAGAAGCCAAGTCCGCCGGTCCAGGTCGGTCGCGTGACTTGCGGCCAGGCCGTGGATTCCTCGGCCATCACCAAGGTGCCTGGACATTGCTGATGGGTAACGGTATTCAATTCACGCAGGAAGGCGATAGCTTCCAGATTTTCGTTGCCACCGTACTTGTTCGGTATCCAATCGCCGGGCTCTCGTGAATAGTCAAGGTACAGCATGGAGGCCACGGCATCCACGCGCAGCCCGTCCAGGTGGAATTCGTCCAGCCAGAAGAGCGCGCTGCCAATCAGGAAGTTTCGCACCTCATTGCGGCCATAGTTGTAAATCAGCGTGCCCCAGTCTCGGTGTTCGCCCAGACGCGGATCCTCGTGTTCGTAAAGGGGAGTGCCATCGAACCAGGCGAGGCCATGAGCATCTTTTGGGAAGTGAGCGGGAACCCAGTCCAGAATTACGCCGATGCCCTGCTGGTGGCAGTAATCCACGAACCAGCGAAAGTCGTCCGGTGAGCCATAACGGCTGGTGGGTGCAAAGTAGCCGGTGGTCTGGTATCCCCAGGAGCCATCAAAAGGGTGTTCCGTGATGGGTAATAGTTCGAGATGAGTAAAACCGAGAGGTTTGATGTACTCCACCAGGGCCTGAGCCAGGGCCCGGTAATTCAGGAAGCCTCCATCGGTTCCGCGCCGCCAGGAACCCAGGTGTACTTCATAAACGCACATCGGCTGGCGCAGCCAGTCGCTATTTCCGCGTTGCTCCAGCCATGCCTGATCGTTCCATTGAAATGCATCGGGACCGACCACGATGGAGGCGGTGCCAGGCCGAAGTTCAAACTGCTGGCCATAGGGATCCGTCTTCAGCAAGATGGATCCCTGCTGGCGGTTGCGAATCTCGAATTTATACAGCAAGCCGTGCTCTAGTCCTGGAATGAACAGTTCCCACACGCCACTGCCGCCGCGGGTCCGCATGGGATGCATGCGACCATCCCAGCCATTGAAATCACCGACGACGCTGACGCGTTCAGCGTTGGGCGCCCAGGTCGCAAACAGTATGCCCTGGGTGCCCTCGATGGTGTGGAGGTGTGCGCCGAGGACGCGGTGGACATGGCGATGCTTGCCCTCTCCAAAGAGGTAGAGATCGAAGTCGGTGATCTGTGGCTCGAAAGTGTAGGGATCGATACACTTGCCATGCCCCCCCTGTTTGTCAGTCCAGTGTATCGAGTAGTGTTGCGGTATGGCGTTGCCGTGCGGCAGCCGGCATTCAAAGAGATCCGTTGCGGGGATGCGGCGCATTTCAGGGCCCTCATCTTCCAGACGCACGGTTTCTGCAAGAGGCTGAAAAACCCGGAAAATCTCTTCTCCGTCCAGCGCATGCCGGCCAAGCACCTTGAACGGGTCATGGTGGCGGGCCTCCAGCAGCAGCCGAACATCCTCGTCCAGTCCTAAGGAAGGTTTTCCGGAATGTTCCCGAAACGTGTCAGATGAGTTCACTTTGAAGAGCCTCTAGTAGTAGAATGGGCGCAAGGTATTTGCCCACTCAAGAGTTGGCGAATGTTAACAAATCTGTAGCGCCATTGTCCGTGATGCGTTTCCACCAGGAGTGATTTCCATGTCCGAGTCCCTGCATAAGACACGTTTTGTCAGTCGTCTGACCCGGCAGACCATGGCGCTGGTATTGGCTGGTGGTCGAGGCACCCGCTTGCATACCCTGACCGAATGGCGCGCCAAGCCGGCGGTGTCATTCGGAGGAAAATTTCGCATCATCGACTTTCCGCTGTCCAATTGCCTTAATTCCGGCATACGCCAAATAGGCGTCCTGACCCAGTACAAGGCTGACTCCCTGATCAGGCACATCCAGCAAGGCTGGGGGTTTCTCCGCGCCGAGTTGGGCGAGTTCGTCGATGTGATGCCCGCCCAGCAACGCATGCAGGAGGCGTGGTATGCGGGCACCGCCGATGCGGTCTATCAGAATCTCGACATCCTGCGTCAGCGCGATCCCGAATACATCGTGATTTTGGCGGGGGATCATGTCTATAAAATGGACTACGGCTTGATGCTGGCCAATCATGTGGAGAGAGAGGCGGATCTTACAATTGGCTGTATCGAGGTCCCCATCGATGAGGCCCGCGGGTTCGGGGTCATGCATGTGGATGACGCCAAGCGGGTGATCAATTTCGTCGAGAAGCCGGCCGATCCCCCGCCCATGCCCAATCGCCCCGACCATGCGCTGGCATCGATGGGCATATACATCTTCAGTACGGCATTCCTGTTTGAACAACTCATCAAGGATGCCGACAATCCGTCGTCCAGTCACGATTTCGGCCATGACATCATCCCCAATGTCATTCACAACAGCCGGGTGTTTGCCTATCCCTTCAGGGATGCGCAAAGTGGCGTACAAGCCTACTGGCGAGATGTGGGCACCATTGATTCCTACTGGTCAGCCAATATGGAGTTGATTGGAGTCGATCCGGAATTGAATCTTTATGACCGCCAGTGGCCGATTTGGACCTATCAAGCCCAGACGCCTCCGGCAAAATTCATATTTGATGATGATGATCGGCGTGGCATGGCGGTGGATTCGATGGTATCGGGGGGTTGCATCATATCGGGTTCCGAGGTGAGAAATTCTCTCCTGTTCAGTAATGTACGGGTCAATTCCTACTCCAGTGTCAGGGACTCCGTGGTGCTGCCCGAGGTTAACATTGGGCGTCACTGCCGCATCACGAAGGCAGTTATCGACCGTGGCTGCCATATCCCTCCCAACACCGTCATCGGTGAAAACCTGGATGAAGACCGCAAGCGCTTCCATGTCAGTTCCGCCGGGGTGGTTCTGGTCTCTCCCGACGATTTCGGTCAACGTCTGCATTTTGCCCGTTGACGCCTTGAGGGGCTTCCTTAATGGAAGCTCGGGCGCTCATGGATTCCTGGCTTGGGCCTAGCCTTGGCCAATCGATTGCGAAGGCCGTAATTCCAGTTGGCCTTTGCGGAATAAATCAAGACCTTTGTAAGGCGACCCGAGGACTGGAATCGGGATCGCATTGCGCAGTATGAAGAATCTTTGGAGACTCCGACGTGGCCGCAGCGCACAGTATTCTGGATAGGCGTCGGGCGGGTATCCTCCTTCACATCACCTCCTTGCCGGGTAATCTGAATAACGGAGACCTCGGACAGGAAGCCTATCGATTTGTCGATTTCATGGCAGGTTGCGGCTTGTCTGTCTGGCAAACCCTGCCGGTCAATCCCACACACCCGGATGGCTCACCTTATCAGTGCCTCTCGGCGCATGCTGGTAATCCGCGCATGATCGATCTGGGCTGGTTGGTGGATAGAGGATGGCTGACCCCCGACGATATCCAAGAGGCACCCCTTCACGAAATCGATCAGCGAGAGCGCTGCCTGACCCGCGCCTTCGAGTCTTTCGAGCGATCCGATGCTGGAAGTTTGACTGAGTCATATCAATCGTTCCTGAAGTTCCATCAGCACTGGCTTCCCGACTATGCCTTGTTCATGGCAATTCGTGCCGAACTGGGTGGGCTAAGCTGGCATGACTGGCCCGCTCAACTGCGTGATCGTCGACCTGCGTCACTGCGCGCCGCGCGCAAGCGATTGGCGCGTCGTGTTAATCAGGTCAATTTTGAGCAATATGTCTTCTTCGAGCAGTGGCAAGCCTTGCGAGCCTATGCCAATCACCGGGGCATCCTGCTATTTGGCGACATCCCGATTTTTGTAGCGGGCGACAGCGCCGATGTCTGGGCCAGAAGGGATGAATTCGATCTCGATGAGAATGGACGTCCCCGTGTCGTGGCTGGTGTTCCGCCTGACTATTTCTCGGCGACCGGACAGCGCTGGGGCAATCCGCATTATCGGTGGGACCGCATGCAGGCCAATGGTTTTAGTTGGTGGCTCGCGCGGTTCAAGGGGCAACTCGCGCTGTATGACTGGATACGGATTGACCACTTTCGCGGGCTCGAGGCTTATTGGGAGATACCCGCGCATTCGGAGACAGCGATGGAAGGTCGCTGGGTGGAGGCGCCCGGTGAAGCCTTGCTGCAAACGCTGTTCGACTCCGTTGAAGGTGGGAGACTGCCGCTCATCGCCGAGAACCTTGGAATTATCACGCCGGAGGTCGAGGCGCTCAGGGAGCGTTTCGATATTCCCGGCATGCTGATCCTGCAATTTGCTTTTGACGGTGGACCGGGTAATCCCTACCTTCCCCATAATCACAGCCATAACAATGTCGTTTACACGGGAACGCACGATAATGACACGACACTGTCATGGTTCTCGGATCTTGATCCGGGGCAGCAGGAGCATGTATGGCGTTATCTGGGAAATCCAGGCTGCGGAATGCCGAAAGCCTTGGTGCAAACCGCCCTCGCCTCCGTGGCGAAACTGGCCATTCTGCCCATGCAGGACCTATTGAACATGGGCAAAGGCCACAGAATGAACACGCCTGGAACCACTTCAGGCAACTGGGATTGGCGGTTTACCTGGGATCAGGTCAATGAACAGGACCGCGCCTGGCTGAATGAAAACATACATCTGTACGGGCGTAATCCTAACTGATGAAGGCTTGCTTCGAGATCATCGACTCCATTCCGTAGGCCTATAGCCCGGTTGCTTCATAAACCGGCGGAGCCGGAACTTGGGCGGCGCGTTATTCGGGGCATGGGTTCACGGGGAGTGACTTCCGACCGGGATCGGGAGCCTGTCACGGGCGACCTCGCTGCATGGCCTCAATAGCCGACCCGCAGAACTTTCGCACCCCGGATTCGGTGGTGTTTCAATTCGTGGAGGGCGCGATTGGCTTCCTCCAGCGGATATTCCTCGACTTCCGGCCTAAGCGGAATCGCTGCCGCCAGTTCCAGGAATTCGCGCACATCCGCGCGAGTCACGTTGGCGACGCTCTGGATTTCCTTCTCCATCCACAGATCGCGGGGGTAGTCCAGGCTCAGCAGGGCGGACTTGTCCGATTCCTCCTTGCGGATGGCATTGATCACCAGACGCCCCCCCGGGGCCAGCGCACCTAGCGCGCAGACCACCGTGGACCAGACCGGCGTGGTATCGATGATCGCGGTCAATGGTGCTGGGCAGACGTCCTCGATACCGCCCGCCCACCGGGCGCCGAGGGCCAACGCGAAGGCTCGCTCCTCCGGCTTGCGTGCGAACACATACACGGGCGTGTCGGGATGGGAGTGTCGGGCCAGTTTCAGCACCAGATGCGCCGAGGCGCCGAAACCCATCAGCCCCAGGCTTTCTCCATCGCGCACATGGGCCAGGCGCAAGGACCGATAGCCGATGGCTCCGGCGCAGAGCAGGGGGGCCGCCTCGGCCTCGGTAAAGGCGGCGGGTAGCGGATAGGCAAACTCGGCCGGCACGGTCATGTACTCCGCATAGCCGCCGGGTACGTCGCGGCCGGTTGCGCGGAACTCCGGACAGAGGTTTTCCAGCCCCTCCCGGCAATAGCGACAATGACCGCAACTGGCGTGAATCCAGGCCACTCCGACGCGCGCGCCCAGTTCCACGCCGGTGACAGCCCCACCCCGCGCGACGACGCGCCCCACGATCTGATGTCCCAGGATCGCCGGGAACCGGGCGGGCGGAGTGCGTCCCTCGATTTCGTCCAACTCGGTATGACAGACACCGCAGGTCAGCACCTGGATGAGGATCTCCCCTGGTCCGGGTGTGGGCGTCGGGCAAGTCGCGAGTCGCAGCGGTTGCGGTTCGCTGGCCAGTTCAGCGGTTCGGTCCAGCACCATCGCCTTCATCGACCCGGGGATTGGGGCAGGTTGATGGTCCCCAGGGATGCCTTTGATTCCCGTCGTCATCGGCCCGCTGACCCCATTTTTTGATAAGTGCCCATCAGGACCGCCTCGGCCAGAATATGTCCGCGCATGGCCTGATCCAACGCCTGCCGCGTGGCCATTCCCAGATCGGGCAGCACGGTGTCCAAGGCATAGAGCCGGTGAAAATAACGATGGCGTCCAATGGGAGGACAAGGCCCCCCGTAGCCCTGCCGTTTCCAGTCGTTCAAGCCCTCGCGCGCGCCTTGGGGCAGATCCCTGGACCCCGCGGGCATTTCGGCGGGGGACGGCGGCAAGTTATAGACGACCCAATGCACCCAGGTCATGCGCGGAGCCGCGGGATCGGGAGCGTCGGGATCATCCACGATCAATGCCAGGCTGCGCGTGCCGTCCGGTACACCGCTCCAGTGCAGGGGCGGTGAAATATCCCGGCCCTCGCAGGTGTACGGCATGGGGATCGGCGACTGATCGGCGAAAGCGGGCGAGGTGATTTTCACGGTAGTTTCTCCCCAACTGGGCGTGACCGAAATGAGGGCGATGATCAATCCCAGCGGGAGTCCCCGGACTCCCCGCCAGGAGAATGCGGGCAATCTTGTCCGCTGGATCGCGTGCTTGTCCGCAAGCGGCAGGTTTTCAGCGGGCATCGGTTGCCGCCGCCGGTTTTTGAACCTGCTGCAGATGGCGACTGGCATCGCCGGCTTCATCGGCGGCCGATTGGGAGTTGAAATGACGGGCATGAGATACCGCATCGTTGAGATCCGTCTCGCCATGTTGCAAATGCTTGAGCGCTCGCGGATTGGCCTGATTCGCCGCCTTGGCCGCTTCCATATGCTTCAGCGCCTCGTTGGCGTGTTCACGTATGGCGGCTGAATCGCCGGTGGATTGTGCCGCCTGCTCGGCATGGCGCAGAGCTTCATCCGCATGTTCCTCGGCCAAGACTGTTCCCAGACCGGCGAACCCCAGCAGCAAGGCTAAAGCGGCATCTCGCAAGATTTGAGAGTTCATGTTGTCCTCCAGTGTCCGTTGTTATTGTTTTGCGGATTCTAAATCCAATTAGCGCGGACCAGAAACCCGTTGCCGCATTCGCAGCCCCGCCATGCCGGCGGAGAATGCCGGAAGCGTTTCACAGGGTTGTGAACCAGCCTGCGTGAGCAAGCATGGCGCGGGAGATGATGGCGGCCTTCCAGGGCGCCTGATTCCGCTATCCAGGAACGTTCCCGTACTGGGTTGCTGGCAAATTCGGGTAGTATCCTGATTCCTTTTGGACATGAACAACGGCCGGATCATGAACAGGATAAGCCTCGGGCTCTTGCGCGACGATGAAGTCGAATCCTTGCAGCGCCTCGCCGCGTCGATATGGCATGTCAGTTACTCCGGCATGATCAGCGCGCAGCAAATCGATTTCATGCTCGAACAGCGTTACCATCCGGCGCTCCTGCGCCAATTGCTGGCCCGAGGTGATCGTATGGTTGCCGCGCGCGGGGGAGGGCAACTGGTGGGCTTCGCCCATGCCTTTCCCGTTGGCGAGAGTACGTGCAAGCTGGATAAGCTCTACGTCAGCGTCGAGTACCAGCGTCATGGCATAGGCGCTCTGCTGGTCGTGGAGGTTGAGCGGTTTGTCCGTGAACGTGATTGCCGAGTGCTGACGCTGCGCGTCAACAAGCGCAATTTCAGGGCTCTGGCGGCCTACCGGAAATACGGCTTCGAGCAGGTATCCGAGCTCACCGAGGATATCGGCGGCGGCTTCGTCATGGATGATTATGTGCTCGCCAAGAGGATCTGAGTCATTCGCCTCATTGCGGTCGGGCATTCTGGCATTCTGGCATTCTGGCATTCTGGGATATCGGCTTACTGATTCATACGCGTCTTGTCGTTTGTGCAACCCTCTGCCAATGGGTTACGGCTTTTTGGTCGGGTGAACCCCCTCATGCAGGTGCGGAGGCCGGCACAGCCTCGAAAAACTCCGCCAGCCGCCGCGCGATGGCCGCGTGACCTTCAGGCTCAAGATGGATACCGTCTCCATCCGCCGCCATGGCGGCGACCTGACCGGCATCCAGAAACTCGCAGTCCAGTTCCTGGGCCACCTGCTGCAATTGATTCGCCAGGGCGCGTGATTCCTCGACGCTCGCCGGGCTGAAATTTCGCCCCATACGCTCCGACAGTACCCCCATGGGCGGCGGAGAGATCACCAGGATTCGCGGCTCACCGCCTGCGGGGCCGGTTTGACCGCGCCGAGCCAGTTCGATCAACCGTGCCATGCCCAGCGCGGCATCGGCCGCCGTGGCGTGGTAGATGCGTTTCAGATCGTTGGTGCCCAACATCAGCAGCAACCAGTCGACCGGTTTATGTGACGCCAACAGAATTTCCAGTACCTGACTGCCATTACGGCCGGGGCGAAATGGCTCATCCCACACCGTGGTACGCCCATTCAGTCCCTCTTCGATGACTCGGTAGCCGGCTCCCAGCGCCATCTGCAACCGGCCGGTCCAACGCGCCCGCCAAGCGTAGCGGTCGCCGGTCAGCGGGGCATAGCCCCAGGTATTCGAATCGCCGAAGCAGAGCAGGGTCGTCTCGGGGGAAGCCAGGTCGGTCATGGGGTGGTCTCCGTAATGATGAGCGGAGAATAGTGCTTCAAGATGAGCCCGGATGCCAAGCATCCTTGACCGATGTTACATTTCACCAGACTAACCCACCTCGCCATCACGGTGCCTATTCCGGAGGAGCGCCCATGAGCCGTACCGAACAACCTCGCTACACCATCGTGGAAAGCCAGAAAGCCATCGAGTTGCGCGATTACGCGCCGATGATCGTGGCTGAAACCGAGGTCGCGGGCAGCCGCGAAGCCGCCATCAACGCCGGTTTCAGAATCCTGGCCGATTACATTTTCGGCAACAACCAAGCCGCTCAACGCGTCCCGATGACCGCGCCGGTCTTCCAGCAAACCAGCGAGAAAATACCCATGACCGCTCCCGTCATGCAGCAGGTGCGGCAGGGCGCCTGGCGGGTGCGCTTCGTGATGCCTTCCAGATTTACGCTGGAGACTCTGCCCAAGCCCAACAACCCGGCGGTTACCGTGCGCGAAGAGCCCGGTCGCCGTTTGGCCGTCATTCGGTTTTCGGGCCGGCCGTTACCGGACCGGCTAAAGGAGCGGACCGGTGAACTGATGGCATTCATCGAGTCCCGCTCGCTGCCTGTCGCCGGTGAGCCCGTCTATGCCTTTTACGATCCGCCCTGGACCTTACCTTTCCTGCGGCGTAATGAGGTCATGGTCGAAATCACCCGCTAAGTCAAAACCCCGGGAAAAAAAGAGAGCGGCCATTCGCTATAGACCTGGGTCTTTAGCGGGACCGCTCAAGGGAGGAGAACGCTGTAGCAAACCGGAGGATGAGATCAAGAGTGCGTTGTCCGCATCCTGGATGAGGCCTCATCCGCGCGTGGACGATGATTCCAGTCCACCGTGGACAGGGCCAGATTCATAACCATAGCCAGAATGATGAGTTCCATGCCGCACCTCACTTTGGATGACACCTTGACTCAATCGTTGACTGTATGACGCTTATGGGAAATAAAAGGTTCCTTCCACTGTTATTTGTTTCTCTTATGTTTACGATAAGTCTTTATGGGGCTTTAATCGTGCCCGACTCCCGAGGGGCCGTCGCCAAGATGGCCATGATCCGTCGTTGATCCTTCACGTTTCGGATTCAGTTCGTCGATGGATAATGGTGATCGGACGGAGTCGCGCAAGATCATTCATGTCGATATGGATGCTTTCTACGCGGCGGTGGAGCAGCGGGATTTTCCGGAATGGCGCGGTCTGCCATTGGTGGTGGGGGGAGCGCCGGATTCACGCGGCGTGGTGGCGACGTGCAGCTATGAGGCGCGGGCGTTCGGCGTTCGTTCGGCCATGCCCTCCAGTCAGGCGCGGCGGCTCTGCCCGCAAGCGGTATTCGTGCGGCCCCGCTTCGAGGTCTATCGGGGCGTATCCTCCCAGATTCGTGCGATCTTCCGGGAGTTCACCGACCGGGTCGAGCCCTTGTCACTGGATGAGGCCTATCTGGATGTCACGCACAGCACCGCCCTGCAGGGGTCCGCAACCCTTATCGCGCAAGCCATACAGGCGAAGATTCTCGCCACAACCCAACTGACGGCCTCCGCCGGCGTGTCCTACAACAAGTTTTTGGCGAAGATCGCCTCCGAGCGGCACAAGCCCCAGGGCTTTTTCCGCATCCTGCCAGGCGAAGCCACATACCTGCTACGGGAATTGCCGATCGGCGCGTTTCATGGCGTGGGCCGGGCGACCGAGGCCAGAATGCGGGCGCTGGGAGTCGAGACGGGGCATGATCTGGAGCAACTGCCGCTGGAGGTACTGCGGGCGCGGTTTGGCAAGGCGGGTGAACACTACTACCGGATCGTGCGCGGCATCGATGAGCGTCCGGTCAACCCGACGCGGGTCCGTAAGTCCTGCGGCGCGGAGACCACGTTTCAGACAGACCTGGATGATTTAAGGGAGATGCTGATCCACTTGGGCGAGCTGACCCAGCGCGTGATGCGGCAGATGTCCGCGCAAGGGCTGCGGGCCAGCAGTTTGACGCTCAAGATCAAATATGCGGACTTCGAGCAGGTCACGCGCGCACGGACCGTGGATCATCCTTTCCGCAGTCCCGGCGAAGTCGAACCGCATCTCCGCGATTTGCTGCAACGCACCGAGGCGGGCAGGCGCAAGGTGCGGCTGCTGGGCGTCACCTTTTCCATGCTGGAAGAGGCGGATGAAGCCGATGGCCAGCTCGATCTGTTCTTGTGAGCGGCTTGCCGGGGGACGTCTCCTGGCTCGACCTCATCGTGTAACAAGGATCAAGTGTATCGCGGCCGCGCGATCCATCGGCCGAATGATATCGCAGCGCCCTTCGGCATCGCTCAGGGATTCTGTTGCGCGCGCGTCCGGTATTCGTCTACCCGCGCCAGCAGCCCCGCCATCTCGGCATAAGCAATGGCGCTGGTCAATTCCGGCTCGATCCGGTACTGCCAGGCGCCAGCCGTTCCGCCGCCAGCACGTTTGGCATAGGCGCGCAGCAGATCCTCCTGTAGCGGCACGGCAATGGATTCCAGATTCCAGCAATCGTCGTCATGGCATTTCCTGACGCCGCTCTGGACCTTGACGGTCTGCTCCATCCAGCCCTCGGGGGATTCGTAGGTCACCTTGGCCTTGACGCGCGGATGTGTCGTGCTGTCCATTACGATCAAGGCGAAACCAGCGATACCGGTGCGGCGGTCCAGGGTGGCGATGAGATAGCTGGCCTTGAAATCGCGCGGCGTGTCGTAGGGCTCCTCATACCCCTTTTCCGTACTCAGCTTGATCTGGTTTCCCGTCCCCAGGTTCACTTGCGCGGTTGTGGTTCTGAAGTGCTCCATGCCGAGCTTGGGCGCGGTCGAAACGGCCTTATCGGTGGCGCAACCCGCCAGCAATAAGGCGACGAGACAGGAAAAATGCCGGACAAACATGGTAATGGTATCCCCTGAGTTGAAGGTCGATGACCAATGAGGCTAGCCTTTCGGCTCGTAAACGTCAAAATACCTTATCTGAACGACCTTGCCTGGACTATTCCGTCATGAATCCCAACACTGAAAAACTCCGCCAACTGCTGGCCGGTCCCGAGCTGTTGCTCATGCCGTGCTGTTTCGATGGGTTATCCGCGCGGCTGGTGGAACAGGCCGGATTCCCGCTCACCTTCATGAGCGGCTTCGCCGTCTCCGCCGCCCGCCTGGCCCGCCCCGACACCGGCCTGATCTCCTATGGCGAAATGCTCGACCAGGGACGAGCCATCCTCGAAGCGGTGAACATTCCCGTGATCGGCGATGGCGATACCGGCTACGGCAATGCCGCGAATGTTCAGCGTACCGTCGAGGGTTATGCCCGTGCCGGGTTTGCCGGCATCATGATCGAGGATCAACTGGCCCCCAAGCGCTGTGGCCATACCCGAGGTAAAGCCGTGGTGGACCGCGCCGAGGCGCTCGCCCGTATCCGGGCCGCCGTGCGGGCGCGCGAGGGCGGGGCGGACATTCTCATCATGGCTCGCACCGATGCGCGCGCGGTGGCAGGCTTCGACGAGGCGCTCTGGCGCATGCGCGCCTTCGCCGATCTTGGGGCCGATATCCTGTTTCTTGAAGCGCCGCGTGATGAAGCCGAAATGCGCCGCTTCTGCGAGGAGACGCCTGGTCCCAGGATGGCCAATATGTTGGAGGAGGGCCTCACGCCCGTTTTACCGCCGGAACGGCTGGCGGAGATAGGCTACAAGATCGCCGCCTACCCTCTGACGCTGCTCAACGCCGCCGTCTACGCGATGCGGGAGGCGCTGGACGAATTGGCCGCTGGTCGTGTCCCATCGCGCCGGGTTGATTTCGCCACCATCCGGGCGATCGTCGGCTTCGACGACTATGATCGGCTGCTGGAGTCGTTGCACGCGGACCCCCGGTCCTGATCGCGTCACCGATTTTGCTTGCACACGACCGCCGCGCGCCGGCCGCCTCAAACGGAGTGAATGACCCGGGTCACCACGCCCCAGACGACGCAATCCAGCCCCTCGCTGATGCGCAGCGGCTTATAGGCCGGATTCTCCGGCAGCAGCCAGGCCGCATCGTGCTTCAGTGACAGGCGCTTCACGGTGAGTTCGCCGTTCACGGCCGCGATGACGATCCGGCCATCCGTCGGGTCCAGTGCGCGATCCACCACCAGCAGATCGCCATCATGGATGCTGGCCCCGGTCATGGAATCGCCCCGGACCCGCACAAAGAAGGTCGCGGCGGGATGGTCGATCAGGTGCTCGTTCAGGTCCAGACGCTGGTCGACATAATCGTCGGCGGGCGAGGGAAAGCCGGCGGGAACCCGGCTGGCGAACAGCGGCAGCCGGCAGGTCGCCGCCGCGGCGTCCGGCCGCCAGGCGTTCTCGGGCGCGGGGCCCAATTGGCGAGCGGCCTTGACCCGTGACAGCAGGGTCTGAATCTCGGGGAACAGGCTGATCGGCACCCGGATCGCCCGGGTCGACTCGCCATAGGCATTACTGCCGGGTTTGCGGCCCGCGCCGGGTCTGGTACCGCCTCGTGAGGCCATCGCGATCTCCCTGGTTGTCGATTAATGGAATAGTGTACGTCATTCAATAGAGTGCTTGCCACCCCCCTGCATGCACTCGATTTCGATCGTCTAATGCCATCGCCTCGGAGGCGCCCTCAAGTTCCCCATGTTGCTTGAGGCCGGCCCTGTTCAGGGAGGTCCCGCGCCGAGCGGTCATGGCTCGCGGTAAATCGGTACACTTGCCCATCCCGCCGATAGTGGCAAGCCCTGGAGGAAAGGAATGCGGATGAATGCGGATCAAGAACCCGCCTGGCGCCAATTGGCGGCCACGGTGGAAGAAACCCTGGCCGAACCCTTGTCGGACTGGTTCATGGATGCGGGCGCGCTCTCGGTAAGCCTGGACGACGCCGGCGATCAGCCCCTGTTCGAGCCGCCGCCCGGGACCACGCCGCTGTGGCGGCTGACGCGGGTGACGGCCCTGTTCGCGGCAGATATCGACGAGGCGCCGATTGCGGCGGCGGCCCGGGCGCGGTTCGGCGGCCAGATTCTGGCCTGGGATAGCACGGTGCTCGAGGATCAGCCTTGGGAGCGCGCCTGGATGGAACATTTCCAGCCCATGCGGTTTGGCCGGCGGTTGTGGATATGCCCGACCGGCTTCGAGCCGCCCGAGCCCGAGGCGGTGAACGTCATCCTCGATCCCGGACTCGCCTTCGGTACCGGCACGCATCCCACCACCGCGCTCTGCCTGGACTGGCTGGAAAGCCTGGATCTCCCCGGCCGGATCGTGCTCGATTATGGTTGCGGGTCCGGCATTCTGGCCGTCGCCGCGCTGAAGTTGGGCGCGGCAGCGGCCCATGGCATCGATATCGACCCCCAGGCGCTGACGGCCAGCGCGGAAAATGCGCGCAAGAATGGCGTCGCGCCGGGACTGACCCTGGGCTACCCGAGCGATCCGTCGCTCCCGCCCGCCGATGTGGTGGTGGCCAACATCCTCTCGGGACCCCTGGTCGCGCTTGCGGCCGATATCCTGGCCCGGCTCAAGCCCGGCGGGCGCCTGGCCCTGTCCGGCCTGTTGACGGAACAGGCGGACACCGTCCGCGCGGCCTACGCGGATGCGATCGACTTCGATCCCGTGGGGCAGCGGGAGGACTGGGCCATCCTGACCGGTGTGAAGCGGCTGTCCGCCCCGATGGGGTGAACGGCCAGTAGCGCCGGCCACCGGTACGCCCGGGTTTCCGGAGAATGCCGCGATATGTCATCATCATGCTTTGGTATTGGGCAATCCGGCGGCCCCGCCATGCCCCCACTCGATTGCGGAGGAGAATATGAAATACAGCATCCTGTCCATCCTGGTCCTGGCACTCGCTGGCTGTGCCGCCAACCCGTTGAACTCCGGCGCCGATCGCGTCGAAATCATGACCACCACCAAGGAAGTGAAAAAATGCACCTACGTGGGTGATGTCCTTGGCACGCAGGGTAACCGCTTCTCCGGCACCTTCACCACCAACGCCAACCTCATGCTGGGCGCGCGCAACGCCCTCAAGAACGACGCCGCCCGGCTTGGCGCCAACGCCGTGCTGATCCAGCAACAGCAGAACGCCCAGCATGAACTCGGCGGTGGCACCGTCAACTCCACCCTGATCGGCAAGGCCTATCGCTGCGGGGCGCAGTAGGCAGCAGCCGGTGGGCAAGGATGCGGAGGCCCGCGCTCCCAGCAGGAGGCTCGCCAATCAATTGGACCCGCCTCCTTGCGTCAGGGAACATTCCCGCGCCAAAACCCAGCTTTTGCAGCGCTGCCATCCAAAATGAGAATGCCGGGTTGAACCGGATAGGCGACCACGCCCATAGACGGCCCATGCGCCGGGAATTGTCCGGCGCTTGGCAAGCCCGGATCACTCAGCCGCCGGGGCATCCAGCGCCTTGTGGTAAACCTCGGCCAGGTCCAGCGCGCAATCGATGGCGTCCAGCCGCACCTGTGCTTCCAAGCCTTCCGCCACCGTCAACAGCCAACCTTCCGCTTGCCTGGCATAGCGCTCGATGCGCGGCTGGTCCTGACTGACCAGCAGGTATTCCCGCAGCGAAGGAATGCCTCGGTATTCGGCGAACTTGCGGCCCCGGTCGCTGGCCTCGGTCGAGGGCGAGAGAACTTCGATGAGGACGGTGGGATTGGTGAGGGTGTCGAAGCGCGGGTCTGCAAATTCCGGCTGGCCGCAGACCACGGTGATATCTGGATAACGGTAGCTCCGGGCCGTCGCGGCCTTGACACGCATATCAGCCAGGTACGCCTCGCAAGGCCGGCCCTTCAGTTGGCGATGCAGTTCGGCGCCGATATTCAGGGCAATCAGGTTATGGGCGCGGCTTGCGCCGGTCATGGCGAAAATATAGCCATCGACGTACTCGCTTTTGGTTTCGGCGGCACGTTCCAGGGCCAGATATTCTTCGGGGGAATAAAGCCTTTCGGCGAGCACGGCGGACATGGCGGTTCTCCTGATTCCTGGGGTGGGAATCATTGTAACCCCCCTGGAATGGCGCGGCGCATGGCTGGGTTCCGCCGGTTCCCGCGGGACGCCGCCACAGGCAAGCATTACAGGCTCAGGCTAGCGACTAAGGCGCGGACTTGGTGGAATGCCCGGCCGTGCGGTGGATGCGGAAGGGGGCGACCCAGGCCGGGGCGTCATGGCCCGGCCTGGGCGGGAGGAGGGCCGGGATCGGGCCCTAGTCAAGGGTGATCCCGGCGGAGCGTCACGCGCTCAGGGCGTGAATTTGATTTCGCAGCCGGTGGCCGGGGTCAGGTCGTTGGCGTCCTTGTCGCAGAGGTCGTTGGCGCCCGCGCCGCCCAGCAATTTGTCGTTGCCGAGACCGCCGATGGCCAGGTCATCGCCGCCCTGCGCGTCCAGCGTGTCGTCGTCGGGACCGCCCAGCAGGCTGTCACGGGCATTGCCGCCCTTGAGGTTGTCGTTGCCGGCCTCGCCCAGCAGCATGCCGCTGCCGATGAGCGTGTCATTGCCTTCGCCGCCGAGCAGGGTGTCGCTGCCCGCCGTGGCCTGATCGGAATTGCCGCAGATCACGTCGTTGCCGCCTAACCCCGAGATGCGGTCATTGCCGCCCAGACCGACGATGACGTCATCGCCGGGCGTGCCGGTGAGCTTCTCGGACTTGGTCGTGCCCTGGATCGTGGGTACCAGCCCGTTGCAGGTGATGGGAGGCTCCTCGATCGGAGTCCCCTTGCAATCCTGGGAGTTCGGCGCCGGAACGAAGCAGGTCATTTCCACCAGGTAATCGAGCGTACCGTCGTTGCCTGCGTCATAGGCATGGAAGGTATAGGCGCCGGTCTGCGGCAACGTCACCAGCTTGGACCCGGCGGCGGTCCAGGTCTCCAGCAACGTCTGGTCCGGCGCATACAGCTTGCCCGCCGTGCCCAGGTTCATGCTGACCTGGGCGTCCTTGGCGCCCTGCAGGGTGTAGAAGTCCTGATCCAGGATCGGGTCGATCGAGTAGGTGCTGGATGGGCCATAGTCGGTGGTGACGGCCGTGGGTGACGCAGGGAGTACTCGTTCCAGTCCCAGCCGATAGTTGATGGCTTGTCTATTGTCAAGTTCTTGCACCGTAATATTGTAGATCCCTGAGCTCGGCAACTTGACGACTGCAACATCGGTTTTTTTGGACCGTCCAGGCCTGAGGGTGACTAGCACTTTGCCGTCGGGATTTTTGACCACTGCGCGTGGGCAGACGTCGGCCAGCCACCACCCAGTATCGCAACCTTCCTCCGTAGCATTTATCCCAAATAGTGACAATACAACCCATGTATCCGCCGTTCCTAAAAAACTGAAGGTATCGTTGTCGCCAGGCACGTCGATGGCACAATCGACCAGATCACCCGGGGTGATCGTCATGCTGGTGGGTTCGGCGGTGCAGGGCTTGATGGGTTCGGCGGCGGCCCAAGCCGGGGCGGGGCCCAGCGCGCTTAGCGCCAGCAGGCCGCCAATCAGGGCGAGGGCTCTAGCGCGGGGGGGGGGGGCGGGGGGAACTATCGGACGAGAAATGAGTGGGTTTCATGAGCGTTTTCATGGTTTTTCTCCCAAATTGAAAAATGGCAAGTTGCCACCGTGCTTTTACGCCCATCGGGCGGACGTGTCAACCCAGCAAAAAACTCGGAATTACCCGCGACGCGGCGCCGTGCGGTGGTAAATGGCGCGGAGAAAAAGACCGTTAAGACTGGAGAAACAACCGCTTCGAACCGGAGGTTCGCCGCCTGCCGAACCTGATTCGATGAGCCAGCCCCACAACGCGGTCCGCCGGGCATAGCCCATCGGGATCGGGTCGTGCCAACGGATGTCAGGCGGCGGCATCATCCGGATTGCCGGAACCCGGTGCTTTCACCCTGGGAGTCCACGCACTAGAATGAGCGGACCCATCCGCTCACGCGAGCTAACACTAGGGGGCCAGGATGAAAGCCAAGACCTCACGCCAACCACACAGACTTGTCATGGGAAACCCAGCCGCCAACCCGGGCGCGCTGGCCGTTGCGGAACCCAGCGCCATTGATTTTGCCCGCATCTACCGATCCGCCCCCATCGAACGCATCATGATGATCAGGCAAGGGGTTCCCGCCGGAGCCGTACTGCAACTCGCCAAAATCATGGGCCGACCCAAGGAGCGGCTGTTCACTGTGCTGGGACTGCCCCGCGCCACCATAGACCGCCAGTTGCGCGCCTCGAAGAATCTGTCCATCGAGCAGGGTGAGCGGGTGATCGGCTGCTCCAAACTGGTGGGCCAGGTTCAGGTGATGGTCGAGCAGTCGGGCGATCCGGCCGGGTTCGATGCCGCGCGGTGGCTGGCGGATTGGCTCGATACCCCGCTCCCCGCGCTCGATGGCCAATGTCCGGCGGACTACCTGGATACCTTGGAAGGGCAGGAATTCGTGTCCAGCCTGCTGGCGAAAATGCAAAGCGGAACCTATCTCTGAGCGTCGCCCTCTGGCGAATCGCCACCGACACCCCGAACTATACCGCCGACGATTTGAGCGGTGAGGGCGCGCGCCGCACGGGCGGGCGGTGGAACCGGCCCGGCAAGCCCATGGTGTATGCCTCGCGGTCCATCGCCTTGGCCTGTCTGGAAACGCTATCCCACCTGGCGGCGGGCGATCTGCCGCTCAACCGGTATCTGGTCAAAATCGAAGTGCCCGATGCGGTCTGGAATGCCGCCCAATTCCTGGATGTCGGCCGCCATGTGGGCTGGGATGCGGTGCCGACCGGCAAGGTCAGCCTGGATGTCGGCGACGCTTGGGCGGAAGCGCTCAAGTCAGCCTTGCTGATCGTGCCCTCCGTGCTGATCCCCGAGGAGAATAACGTGCTCATCAACCCCACCCACAACGATGTGGATTGGCTGGAAGCCAGAAAAATCAGGCGGTGGCTGTACGATCCCCGCCTGCGGGGTTTTGGTCCGATTCCCGCGGGAACAGTGGCCCCCTGAAGAGCGCCCCTGCCTTGGGTCGGCGGCTACGGGAGCGTCTCCGCCTCTTCGTCGGGCCCGGCTGCAAGAGCCGAATCCTCCAGCAGTAGCCGGGCATCGCTGGCGGGCAGCGACTCCACCCCGCGCAGCTTGCGGTCGATGGCGCGGGTGCGCACCTCGGCCTGGTCGATGCTGCGGGTGGCTTCCTCCAGCTTCTTCTTGGTTTTGGCCAGCACGTCGCCGAACTTGCCGAACTCGGTCTTGACCGCGCCCAGCACCTGCCAGACCTCGCTGGAGCGCTGTTCGATGGCCAGGGTGCGGAACCCCATCTGCAGGCTGTTGAGGATGGCGGTGAGCGTGGTCGGGCCGGTGAGGGTGATGCGGTAGTCGCGCTGGAGGGCGTCGAACAGCCCCGGTCGGCGGATGACCTCGGCGTACAGGCCTTCGATGGGCAGGAACAACAGCGCAAAGTCGGTGGTGTGCGGAGGCTCCAGGTACTTGTCGCGGATGGTTTTGGCCTCGGCCCGCACGCGGTTCTCCAGCGCGCGGCTGGCGTCCTCCAGGGCGGTCAGGTCGGCGCGCTCCTGGGCGTCCAGCAGCCGCTGGTAATCCTCCAGCGGGAACTTGGCGTCGATGGGCAGCCAGACCACGCTGTCGGCGTGGTCGCGGCCCGGCAGGCGGATGGCGAATTCCACGCGCTCGGCGCTGCCCGGGCGGGTCGCGACGTTCTTCTCGTACTGACCCGGACTGAGAATCTGTTCCAGCAGGTTGTCGAGTTGCACCTCGCCCCAGGTGCCGCGCACCTTGACGTTGCTCAGCACCTTCTTGAGATCGCCCACGCCGGAGGCCAGCGTCTGCATCTCACCCAGCCCGGCATGCACGCGCTCCAGTTGCTCGCTGACCCGCTGGAACGACTCGCCCAGCCGCTGCTCCAGGGTGTTGTGCAGCTTTTCGTCGACGGTCTGGCGCATCTGCTCCAGCTTCTGGCTGTTGTCGGTCTGGATCGCCGCCAGCCGGTTTTCCAGGGTCTGGCGCAGGGTGTCCAGGCCCTCGGTGTTGCGCTGCATGAGCTGGCGCCATTGGCCGGTCAATTGCTCGCCGAAGGCGCGCAGGCTCTCGCCCTGTTCCGCCCGCCCGGCGCGGGCGTCCTGCAGAGCCTGATTGAGTTTCTCGTCCACGAGCTGGCGCAGACGTTCGGCTTTGGTCTGTTGCTCCTGGATCGCGGCGGTCAATTTCTCTTCCAAGGCGCGGCGCGTATGCTCCGCTTGCCGCAGCAGGGCTTCTTGGAGGCGGTCGATGGCCAAGGCGGATTCCTCCCGGTTTTGCCGCAAGAGGTCGGCGATTTCACGGCGATTGGCGGCCATTTCCTCGCGCAAACCCCGTTCCAGGTGGGTATCCCGTGCATTGACGGCATCCAGTTGCGCCTGGATGGCGGCGATGCCGGCCGACAAACGGATTTGCAGGATGAGCAACAGGATGAGTAGCGCGGCCAGGACGCCGGAAAGAATGATCGGTGAGGTCAGGTCAATGGTCATGGTTGGGGTCATGGAATGTGGGAATCAGGGGATATTCCGCCCATGCGATTATCCCCTGGCGATCGATGTGAACAATGCTTGCGGTCGGGCGCGCCGGCGAGGTCAAGCACGGATTCATGACGACGCGCCAGACCGGTCCAGCGACCCGGGTCGCGATACCTGGCCGGCCGTAGTCAGAACGTAACAGGAGTCGCTTAAAATGCTTCTGGGCTTGCCAACAATATCTTCCCGGATTGGAAGGCCGCGGGCAGGACAAGTGCGGAGGTTTTTCGCCTTCCGCCATCGTGTCCTGTCCCTTCGGGCGGTTGTTGGTAGCCAACTCCTTTCCAAACCTTGTGCCTGCACACCGAGATGAATCGTCGCCATTTCCTTCAAGCGTTCGGTGGTCTGACACTGGCCAGCGCCTTGCCGGGCCGTGTAGAGGCCCGGATGAAATTTCCCGCCTACCCGTTTTCGCTTGGGGTGGCCTCGGGTTATCCCTTGCCCGATGGTTTCGTCCTCTGGACCCGCCTGGCCCCCGAGCCGCTCGCGCCCGCCGGCGGTATGCCGCCAGTGAGCGTTCCGGTCGGCGTCGAGGTCGCGGCGGACCAGGCTTTCCGCAAGATCGTCGCCCGGGCCGCCTGTCATGCGACGCCAGATTGGGGCCATTCGGTGCACGCCGAACTGGCGGGCCTGGATCCGGACCGCTGGTATTGGTACCGCTTCCATGCCGGCGACGCGACCAGCCCGGTCGGCCGCGCCCGCACCGCGCCGGCGCTGGATGCCACTCCGCCGCGGCTGCGCTTCGCCGCGGGGTCCTGCCAGCAATACGAGCAGGGCTATTACGCCGCCTACCGGCATATGCTGGCCGACGATCTGGATATGATCGTGCACTTGGGCGATTACATCTATGAGTCTTCCTGGGGCAAGGACCACGTGCGCCATCATGAAGGGCCGGAGCCGGTCACGCTCGATGATTACCGGGCCCGCTTCGCGCGCTACAAGACGGATCCCGACCTTCAGGCCGCGCATGCCCTGTGCCCGTGGGTGGTCACCTGGGACGACCACGAGGTCGAAAACGATTACGCCGGCGCACGGTCCGAGAACGATGACGAGCCATCCTGGTTCCTGCGGCGGCGCGCGGCGGCCTATCAGGCCTATTACGAGCACCTGCCGCTGCGCCGGTCGATGGTCCCGCTCGGCCCCGATATGCGTATCCATACCCGCGTGGCTTTCGGCCAGTTGGCCAGTTTTCACCTGCTCGACGATCGGCAATACCGCAGCTCGCAGCCCTGTCCCAAACCCGGGCGTGGCGGGTCCAACCGCGTCGAGGGCTGCGACGAGCGCTGGAACGCCGAGGCGACGCTGCTGGGCGCGCGGCAGGAACGCTGGCTGGAGGCGGGGCTGAGCGAAAGCCGGACGCGCTGGAATGTGATCGGTCAGCAGACCCTCATGGCCCAGGCGGACGCGAAGGTCGGCGCGGGCGTCAAGGTCTACACGGACGGCTGGGATGGTTACCCGGCGGCCCGGCGGCGGTTGCTCGATTACCTCGGACGGGCGCGGCCGGCCAATCCGGTCGTGATCAGCGGTGACATCCACTCATTCTGGGTCAACGATCTGAAGCCGGATTTCGACGATCCCCAATCCCCCGTGGTTGCGAGCGAGTTCGTCTGCGGCTCGATCACTTCCCAGCCGCCCCCGGAAGACATGATTCAGGCGGAAAAGAGCGAGGGCGCCGGCTTCATTCGCTACGCGACCGGCGCGCATCGCGGCTATGCCCGCATCGAGGTCACGCCGGAGCGCTGGGTCGCGGATCTGCGCGCGCTGGCCGATGTGCGACGACGCGACTCGGCCTGTTCGACGCTGTGCTCCTGGGTGATCGAGGACGGCAAGCCCGGTCCCCGTCCGGCCTGAGAAGATTGGGGGAAAATCGCGTGGTCTTGGGCCCGACGACTTGGCCGCCGGGCCCAAGACCCTGCCGGTTGTCGGCTCGCATGGGCGCTGGGTTCATCCTTTCGGATGATGCCCGAAGCGCCCGCTGCGGGGGGGTCAGATCTCTGCCATGTTCAGCCAGGTGTCATGAAGGTTGCAGACGCTGAGCGCATAGATCGGCCCTGGCTGGGCCTTGATTTCGAAGGTCGAGATCGGCGCCTTGTCCTTCTGTGGGTCGAACAGGCGTTCCTGCAGGAACTGGAAGCGGCTGTCCAGCAGCACATGCTTGATGATGTAGTGCTCGTAGCCCTTCATCTCGTGGGAAGTGATCACGCGCACCGCGAGACCCGAGTCCTTCTTGTCAATCTCGATGATGGGCAGGTGTCCCTGAACCTTGCCGCTCCAGCGTCCCGGGGCGTCCTGGGTATAGTAGAGGCCGCCAGCCATCGGTGACTGCGGCAGCCCGGCCAGAACGATTTTGGGGGCCACCCAGCCTGTGGCGCCCCCGATGGCGGATATACGAATGAAACTGCGGCGATCCATGGAATCTCCTCGGCAATGATGAAAGGGATGGATGAAGATGCGCCGAATGGCACGGGTAGCGGTTCGGCGGTCCGCCCGGGTACTCTACACCGCCCTTCGAAAGGCCCGCAAGCGATTGAATATCCACGAGCCCACGCCGAATCGCCCTCCTGGCGGCAGAAGGGTACGCCTGCTTCAGTTTTCGTCCTTCTTCAGCAGCGCGCCGAGTCCCGCCAAGGCCTTGTGGGTGGCCGCGGGCGCGGAGTTTGGGCTGTCCCTGCCATAGAGGTTGGCATTGTTGTAGCGGGAGTGCTCGTCATCGTGGCAGAAGAGGCATAGCAACTCCCAGTTACTGCCATCCAGCGGGTTATCGTCGTGGTTGTGATTGCGATGATGAACGGTGAGTTCGTGCAGGTTCTGCAGGGTGAATTCGCGGGTGCAGCGACCGCAGACCCAGGGGTACATTTTGAGGGCGCGCTCGCGGTAGCCCTTTTCGCGGTCTTCCTTGTCGCGGCGGGCGTTGGCGACAACCTGGTCCAGTTTGCCGTGATTGAGACCGCCTCTGCGTCTGATGGCCATCGGGTTGCTCCTTGGGGTTCAATAGTTCCTGATTGGATGCCGCTGAGGGGCCCGCGGCTCCGTTTGAGGGTGAAAAATAGCCGCAAGCCGCTCATTCGGCAATATCCGAACGCATGCGCTTGGTTTGGGCGCGCTTTTTTTTGCCATCCAGGCGTCTTTCGCGTGAGGCCAGGGTGGGCCGCGTGGGCTTGCGGGCCTTGCGGGGTGTCAGTGCGCGGCGGATGAGTGCGTTGAGCCGGTCGAGCGCATCCTGTCGATTGAGTTCCTGGCTGCGGTGGATTTGCGCCTTGATCAGAATGTCGCCGTCCCGGGTGATATGACGATCCTGCAGAATCAATAGGGCCGCCTTGGCGGATTCGGGCAGGGACGATGCGCGGATGTTGAAGCGCAGACAAATGGCCGTGGAAACCTTGTTGACATTCTGTCCACCGGGTCCCTGGGCGCGTATGGCGGTGATCTCGACCTCCGCCAGGGAGATTTCGGGAGCAATGTTGCCGCGTGGCATGGTCAATACAGGAACAGCCGGTATCCCGCGTCGCATCGCACGGGTTGCGGGGTCCGGAAATCCCGGCCCAGCAGCCGCCATTCGGCGGGGCGCAGGCGGCGGAGCTTGAGCGACTCCAGCAAGCCCGGTGGTGATCTCATGCCTCCCGATCCGGGTTGCCAGCCGGGCCATTGGCTGAATACGGCGTCCCAGGCCGCCGGCCAACACGCACGTCGGATGTGGATCGGGTCGATGCCGTACCAGTCGGGTTCGGTTTCCACCCAGTGGAGTCCATGGCGCTGACTGATGTCGCGCATGCCCTGGTCCAGCTTATCGACCTGGAGGCGGAGGGTGTTCCAGGTGACCGGGTGGTTCGGGAATAGCAGGCGGCGGGTCCAGGCGAATTGCGTGGGGGTCATTCGGGCGAGGCTGGCCATGGGCAGGGATATCAGCACGATCGTGGCCCGGCAGGCCGCCAGGCGTTGCAGGATGGTTTCCAGCCACCCCAGCAGGGTTGCGGCCTCCGCGCCGTACACCAGGTCGTTGCCGAGATCGGTAACGAGTGCCAAAGGCGCTGGGACGACACTGCAATGGCTGCGCAGATGCGGCCAGATCCGGCAGTCGATGAGGCCCGGCAGCGCGCGCCCCAGGACCTGGCTCCACTGGCCATAGGCGCGGCCATGGCCCATGGCCGCCAGGATGTCCAGGGGTCCGGAAAGGCCTTGGCGGAGGGTATGCACCAGGGTTGGAAAGGCGCGGGCGATATTGCTGGCGCCCAGCAGGATCACCTGTTGGGGATGGGTGGAAGGTTCCGGCTCGGGCGGTGCAGGGGTGTCGAGAGCGTCGTTCATGCCAGGTGGGTTGTCCGCGGCGGATCAGCCCAGGAATAGGGACCCGCCCAGCATCAGGATACTGACCCAGATCAGGAGGATCATGAAGCCGGCCAGGCGGCTGACGGGTTTTCCCTCCGCAAAGGTCATTCTGGCTCGTTCCCGGCATTCATCCAGCAGGTGTGGCGGGAGCATCTTGATGGCCAGACTGATGCCCAGTGGCAGCAGGATCAGATCGTCCAGGTAGCCCAGCACCGGGATGAAGTCGGGATGAGGTCGATAGGGCTGAGTGCATAGGCGACTACGCCGGCAATGATCAGTTTGGCCAGCCAGGGTGTTCGCGGGTGGCGGGCGGCCAGATAGAGCGCCAGTGTGTCCTGCTTCAGGGTTCTGGCCCAGGCGCGCAGGGTCGATGCGATGTTCAAGTTTTCGTCGTTCCCGGACGCCAGAGGCGACCGCGGTCGCCTCTGGCATTCCCGTCGGGTCTGGTCCCGCGTGTCGCGCGAGCCAGGGTGGCCGCCTATTTCTTCATGACGGTAGCGGGGCTGACGTCACGCGGCAGGATCGGGGTTTCCGTGCTGATCTTCAGATCGGACAGCAGGTTGAGTTCGTTCTCGATCTGCAGGAACTGGCCGGCGATGAGGGAGGAAGTCGCCTTCTTGATCCGGTTGTAATACTTGCGGAAGAGATCGTTGCGATCGTCGCGGATCTTGAGGGAGCGCAGTGCCAGGTTGTCGGCGATGTCCTCGTTCATGTTGTCATAATTGGCCGCATAGTCGCGAATGATGCTGTAGCGTTGGTCGTAAATTTTCTTCAGCTCGGCTTCATAGGCGTAGTACTCGCGCCAGAAGGCATCATGCTCGGAAGGGCTCAGGTTCAGGGCTTTTTCGATCAGGGCGACTTTCTTTTCGCGATACTTGGCGCGGTCGGCGTCCAGTGCCTTCATCTCGGGATCGTTGGCCGAGATGGGCGTCAGGGGTTGGGGCGTGCAGCCGGCCATGGTGATGGCGGCCAGGAGCGTTGCCGTCAGCAGGCGACGTGTAGTCAGCGGGCGATTGTTCATTTGCGATACCTTTGGTTTGAGTGGTTATTAGTGGAACGGCCAGCGCTGTCGCAGGGAGTGCTCGTTTGCCGCCCGACTGGGGGTAATCCGTCATCGCTCATTCTGGCGCGTAAGGCCATTTTAGCCGATTGAGTCGAATGTCATGCACTGGCGTCCGGGGTGCGGCTATACTTCACGCGGCCAAGTTTTCGGTTTTTGAAAACAGTTGGAACTTCAGCGTCATCAGCGTTTGCATTTGGCTTTTGAAGCGGGTGCCGAGGTCGCGCAGGCAGGTGTCGATGCTGGCCTT
>Ga0172367_10000449_pt1 | contig 63606 bp, 74 predicted proteins | sample Lak10m_FD_114542 | JGI IMG/M metagenome (GOLD analysis project Ga0172367, IMG submission 114542) | Freshwater microbial communities from Kabuno Bay, South-Kivu, Congo - kab_022012_10m | ecosystem: Environmental > Aquatic > Freshwater > Lake | place: Democratic Republic of the Congo: South-Kivu... | reverse complement strand
TGCTCCGAGTTTGGATTGTATACTAGATGAGGATTCTACTACTGTACAGTTTAATTCTCCTGGTGAACAAGCAGGGTCTAGTGTAGAACCTGGTGTGTATGGAGAACCTATAGCGAAGATATTTGCGTATGCACCGGAAAGGAGGATAAAGAGAAAAACACCAATAAACTTTATGAAATGTTTTTTGATAAAATTTAATTTTTTAGTTTTAAATATTTTTTGCATATAAATATTATAACATATATTGTGTAGATATCACAAGAGATTGTATGTGGATAACTTTATTCTTTTACAAATCCATAGACTTTTACTCTTGCAGGACGGATAACCTTCTCACCCATCTTGTATCCATATTGAGTTACAAAAGATATAGTATGATCAATTTTTTCATCATCAGTATTTATCGTCTCAATAGCTTCGTGTAGATTGTGATCAAAAACATTTCCAACTTTACCTATTTTTGAAACTCCATAAGATTCCAGTGCTCCGAGGAATTGATTGTAAATATGTTCTACCCCCGCCCTCCAATTCTTATCTACCTTCTCCCAAGCTTCTTTATTTCCAAATGCAATATCAAAACTATCAAGAGCCGGAAGTAAATCCTCCACGAGTCCTATAGTCACAAAATTACGAAGTTCTTTTCTCTTCCCCTCTTCATCTTTTTGTAAGTTCACATAGTCTGCTTTTGCTCTCTGCCAACCAGTAAGATATTCTTCTTTTTCTTTTTGAAGTTTTTTTATTTCTTCTCGTAGTTTCTTCACAATATCTTTTGTAGGTAGAGCTTCTCCATCTTCTGTGGATTCTACGAAAGATACATCATCAAATGCTTCATTATTTTTTAAATTTTCATTTTTTATTTCTTCGTCTTTATCCATATATATTTATCATATTAAAAATTCCAAACTTTTTCAAGTCTGAATTTCCCCGACCCTTTTCTCACTCACAATGAAGTAAACTAAAAAAGACCTCTTTCGAGGTCTTTTTATTAACGCTTACTCCATTGTGGAGACTTTCTTGCTTTCTTAAGTCCGAATTTCTTTCTTTCAACTTGTCTTGGGTCACGTTTAAGCATTTTTGCTTTCTTGAGTGATGAACGAAGCTCTGCATCAAATACCACAAGAGCACGAGAGATACCATGACGAGCAGCTTCAGCTTGAGCGTGTATACCACCACCTTTTGTAGTGATTACGACTTTGAATTTCTCAGCAGGAGATGAAGTTTCAAAAGCAGAAGTTACGATTTTCTTTAATTCTGGTGTAGGAAAATATTCTACTAATTCTTTTCCATTTACTGAATATGTATTTTTAGATGCTTTGTGTAAAGTTACTACAGCAGTAGCAGTCTTCCTGCGACCTATAGCTCTAAAATATTCTTTTTCTTTTGTTACTGATTTTTTTTCCATATATTTATTAATCTTTTATTATTAAATGCTTCATCATAAGTGGTCTTAATTTATTTGATGGCAACATTCCATAAACTGCTAATTCATATAAACCCTTCCATCCTTTTTTATCTATTATTTTTGCATTTGTTTCTACACGAAAACCACCTGGTTGACCAGAGTATCTCTCGTGCAATGTCTCTTTCATTCTTCTTTCTGATATTTTTGTCTTGCTTGCATTTATAATAGTCACAGTTACATTTGCAACTTTGTTTGCTGTGTAGTCTGCTAGATTCTTGCCTTGAAGAGCTTTTGCCGCCTCACTTGCTATACGACCAAGAACTTTACCTTCTGCATCAATTGTATATGTAGTAGTCATAATATTTATATAAATTCTATAATTGCCATCTTACTTGCATCACCCAGACGACGAGGGAGCTTTGTTATACGAGTATAACCACCTGTACGATCTTTGTATTTGGGAGCTATCTCATCAATCAATTTTGTTGCTTCAGCTTTAAGGTTATACAAACGTGAAATAACGAGTCTTCTTGAAGCAAGTGTACCTATGTTTGCTTTTGTGATCATCTTCTCGATAGCTGGGCGAAGTTCTTTTGCTTTTGCTTCTGTTGTTTGTATTTTACCGTGTGCAATAATAGCCAACATAAGACCCTTCATCAGTGCGTGTCTTTGATTCTTATCTCTTCCAAATTTTCTTACATTATTGTGGTGTCTCATATATATTACTATTTACTTATTACTAATTATTTAAGTGTTATACCGTACCCTCCAAGGATCTTCTTGATCTCTTGAATTCCTTTATCGCCTATTCCTTCTATTTCAAGTAAGTCTTCTTTTTTCTTTCTTGCTATTCCTCCTATTGTTCTAATATTTGCACCAATTAGAGCGTTCAATGTGCGAGTAGAGAGGTCGAGTGTATCTATTCTTGTCTTTAATGTATCTGTAAATTCACTACTTTCACCCTCTTTTTTCTCTTCCTTCTCTTCTTTATCTTCTTTTGTATCTTTTCCGTCTTTTTTATCTACTTCTTTAGCTATTATTCTGTGAGATATAGCGTAGCCAACGATGGATTGAAGTTGTTCTACCATTATAACTATTGATTTCTCAAGCGCTTCACGAGGTGATAGTGTACCATCTGTCTCTATTGTCATACGAAGACGATTGTGGTCTGTCTTGTCACCAACACGCATATTTTCAACTTCATAAGCTACACGACGAATAGGAGTAAATATAGCATCAAGAGATATTACACCTACTTCATTTTTAGTTTTTTGATGCATTTCTTTTGAAATAAAACCGAGTCCTTTTTCTATTGTCATTTCAAGGGAAAAAGTATTCTTACCTGTAACTTCTGCTATGTATAAATCCTTATTTAAAACTTCAACTTGACCAGATACATCGATATCGGCTGCTGTAACTATTTTTGGTCCTTTTACAGATATCTTTACTGTCTGAGCTTCATCTGTAAGTAAACGAAAACGAACCTGCTTCAAATGAAGAAGGATTGTAATAACATCTTCTTTTACTCCATCTATAACTGAGAACTCATGATCTACTCCATCTATTTTAAGAGATGTAATAGCAGAACCAGTAAGAGATGATAGTATAATACGACGAAGTGAATTCCCGAGTGTATGACCATACCCAGGGTGAAGACCATCTATTTCATAGATACCTTTTGTTCCAACTTCAGAAACAATTGATAATTTTGATGGTAATATAATATTTAAATCAGACATAGTTATATGATATTGGAGAACCAAAGGCTCTCATAATTATTAATTAAAAATCTACTATAAGCTACTCTTAACGACTATAAAATTCCAAAACTGTATTTAGGTCAATATAACCCTCAACATTTTTAGCTTTACCTTGTATTTTACCTGTTAAGCTTTCTGTGTTAAATGTCAACCAGTTTGGACAAGTATAATCTTTCATCTTAGTTGCCATATCAGCAAATAAAACACTCTTTTTACTTCCTTCTCGAACAGCAACTACATCACCGATCTTAACCCTGAGAGATGGAACTGTTGTCTTTTTACCATTTATAGTTATGTGTCCGTGGGAAACCATTTGACGAGAAAGACGACGTGAATTTGTCAAACCAAGTCTATAAACAACATTGTCTAGTCTATTTTCTAATAATCCAAAAAGATAATCAGTAATAGAATCCCCTTTATGTGAGACGGCTTCTTTTATATAATTTGAAAATTGTTTTTCACTTATACCATACATAAAACGAACCTTTTGCTTCTCAATGAATTGAGTAGCAAATCCTGAAAGAGGTTTTGGACGCTTTCCTTTTGTATTTTTTGCATGACGTGCTTCTGAGGCAGCAAATTTGGCTGTTTGACATTTTTCAAACACACCAGGACCCAATCTTCTACAAATTTTATATTGTTGAACGTTTTTCATAATTTTTTATTTATACTCTTCGTGGCTTCTTTGGTTTTGGACCATTGTGGGGAACAGGGGTGATATCACGGATTCCTGTGATTTCTATATCATAGGCCATGAAAGCACGAATGGTAGGTTCACGACCACTACCTACTCCTTTTACTTTTACATCAACTTCTTTTATACCGAGTGCTTTTGCTTTTTCTCCGATGACAGATCCAGCTTTTCCTGCAGCAAAAGGAGTACCCTTTTTTGCACCCTTAAAACCAAGAGATCCAGCTGAAGTCCAAAATAGACTATTACCTTCTTTGTCAGAAAGAACAACCTTTGTGTTATTAAAAGTGGCTTCTACGTGTAGAGTACCTGCGACAATCTTCTTCTTTGGAGTTTTTCCTCCTACTTTTGGAGTAGATTCTACAGATCCTTCAACTTTTTCTTCTTTTTTTGTTATAATTTTTATCTTTCCCATATCTATAATTTAAATAATAAATGAACTAAAGTTTATACTATGTTTTTGATTCTTTTCTCTTACCACTTCCCATAGTCTTTCTTACATTACCTCTGACTGTACGAGAGTTAGTCTTTGTTCTTTGTCCATTTACAGGAAGACGACGCATATGTCTGACTCCTCTGTATGTTTTTATATCTTTTAGTCTTTTTACGTTTGAAGCTATCTCACGCTTTAGTCCACCTTCAATAGAAATACTTTCTATTATTTTACGGATTGCATTCTCTTGATCAACAGTCAAAGAATCACCTTTTATGTTACGATCAACTCCTGCTTCGTCTAATATCTTTCTTGAAAGAGAAAGACCAATACCGTAAAGGCAAGTTAAACCGATATCTAAATGTTTATTATTTGGAATAGTTATACCTAGAATTCTCATATTAAAATTTTATTGTTTTTGTTTATGTTTTGGGTTATCACAGATAACACGAAGATGACCACTTCGCTTGATTAATTTACATTTTGTACAAATTTTTTTTACAGCTGATTTAATTTTCATATTTCATTTAAATGCTAAAGAAAAATATAGGGCTTTTACCCTGTATTTTTATTACATAAGCACATACCTCTTTATAATACACTAGTTTAATAAAATAAGCAAGACTTACCCTCTTTTTATAATCCTACCCTTTCCACCGTATGGATCAAGGAGAACTTCAACCTGATCACCAACCAATACCTTTATCCTATGTATTCGCATTTTACCAGCGAGATAAGAAAGTATTATTTTACCTTCACCTATATCAACTCTAAAAAGAGTATTGGGCAATGCCTCAGTAACAATTCCTATCGCTGTATTTTTATCATCTTTTTGGTTCATTTAATGCTTATACAAGTATAACAAATATAATAATTTTAGTCAATGATTATATTGATTTTTGATAAATCATTTGAAATATATTTTTGCCAAAATGGGAAGACAACGACAGATGCCGAATCAATACCATTGTCTTCTTTAAAAATATGCATGGTATTGTCTTTTTTGATACCCAATAATTTCATCTTTAGCTTTTCAATATCCGGACTCCATACCGCATCTACCTCTCCGTTTAAATAAAAAGATATAGTCTCTGTATCTTTTGTTATTAGTTCATCTTTATTTAAGAAACTAAAAGATAGATTATTTAGATTTGAGATATTTATCTCTTTCAACTCTTCTCCTTTTATATCTTTGAGTGAGGTCTTTAATATATTGTCTAATAAACTTTTTTCTTTAAATATTATTATAGACAATACACCCTCTATCTCTATCTCTGCGTTGGGTGTTTTGGATAAAAAATTATCATCTATCTTATATGAGAAATTATAAGCATCTTGATAGAAAATATATCCACTAGGAACCAAAGCTTTTCCTTTTTTAATTAAATCTTCTTTGAGTGAAGATATTGCAATATTTGTAATATTATTTTTATTTGAATCATCTATCGTATATACCACACCGACAATACCACCTGAGAGAGGGTCTTTTAATTTACCGTATATTTTATTATATTTAGTGGTGTCTTTGAATGAATTTATATGAAAACTACTTGGTGATCCATTGTATTGATCACCAGCAAGAAAAGCATTTATAGGGACCACAACTTCTCCAGGATTTATCTTTTTACCAACCAACTTATACCCTGGTATAGTGACAGCGGTATCTATCTGATAAGAGATACCTTTTTCGTCTGATAAAAATGTACCTTTTAGTAACTTTTGAGGAGTAGTGCTAAATTCATTATATAAAACTATACTACCCTTGGCTTTCATAGAGACTTCCTTAGGTTCTGTTAAGATAATATTTTTCTTCTTTTTATCTGAAACTATCATTATCTCAAAATTAACCATACCACTACTAGGATCTTTACTTGCAATAAATTCCTTATCCCTGTAAGAGATAATCTCATGTTTATTTATTATATTTATTGTTGATTTTTCAAAAATATTTCCAACCCAATAAATAGAACCAAAAATAAAACATATAAAAAATACTACTAAGGTAATAACACTAACTGACCTGCGTTTGTTTTTTATTTCTGGAGTACTACTTATCCTTTTATTGTTATTTCTAGTACTTAGATATTGGTCTATGTTTGATTCTTTTATATACTCTACTTCTTTTTTAGAATTATTTAAAATAGTATCCCTTTCTTTGGCTTTAACAATAGGTAAATCCTTAATCTCTTTTTTGGGATTATTTATCCTTTTATCTTTATTTAATTTTATATCTTCTAGTATGAGTCTTACCATATTAATTATTTAACGAATCTTTTTTCTCATAGTTGCGATAGATTCTATCATTAGGAACGGATCACAGATTTCACTACCAACACCACACATGTCTAAGAAGTTAGATCCTTCAAGAGTAATAACAATACCCTTTTTACCAGATATTCCTTTTTCTAAATATTCTTCATTGCGGAGAACATCTCTGAACCAATTCTTTATATCATTGTCTGCTGTCAGGAATATCACACTTGGAAGAAGTAATGCTCTAGGTAGTGTACCTACACACTGATGAAATGCTTCTCCCCAAGAATTTTCTATTGATTTGAAAAGTGGTATAACTTTCTTTTTGTATTCTGCTGTTAATTTATCGTCGCTATATAGTTTAAAAAGTTCTTTTGCATCACGCAATTCTATTTCTAATTTTGTACACATATATTTAAAGAAAGTATTTTTTCCAAAAGGAAAAGATAATACTGACCTTAGAACACCTTTTGTAACTATACCTACGTCTGTTATCTCACCAGAAATATCTATCAACAGGTATGAATCTTCACCTATGTATTTATCTCTGACAGCAAGATATGTAGATACTGTAAAAGAAGAAAATGATACTTTTGTATGGTGGAAGGTTTTAGATAATGTCTGTCTTATTTTATCTAAATACAATTTAGGAGCGAGAGAGATGATCATATTCATCTCAATCATTTTTGCTTTTTTACCCAGTGGATCTTCTGTGTGATAACCATTGAGTGATACTGACATAGTATGCTCCTCTATAACCTCGAGACTATTATCTTGTTCACTATATCTATCTTTATATAGATCTTTTATACTAGCTATCTCTTTATCGATTAATTCACTAGCTACTTTTGAAGTAAATATAAATGGTGTATCTTTTATTTTCTTTATTACCCTTGTCTCTGATATATAAAAAGGCGATGCAAGTACGCATATTATCTCCTCGGGTGCACCGGATCGTGTGTGATACAGAGAATTTATAGTTAGATCAAGGGCTAGTATCATATCCTTGCTAAATGATTCTGTATTTAAATTTTCCCTAGGTTTTATCTCTGTGCGAGTAGATTTTATTATGGTAGGAAGGATATTTTTATCATTTGGAATGGAGACAATAGCACCACCAACACTACCAGACCCAATATCAAAAATAGCAACTATTTTTTCTTTCTTTTTTGATGTAAATAAAAATCCCATAATATAGTTATTATACTAGATATATCATAATAAAAAAAGCACTGATTAATACTGCTTTTTTATTTTAATTTAATACTGCCTTTATTCTGCGAACTCCAGCAGATGAAGCTTCCTCTTTTTGTATTTTAAAGTGTCCAAGTTCTTTTGTATTTTCTACGTGAGGTCCACCACAGAATTCTTTAGAGATTGCGTTTCCATCTTTATCTTCTACAAAATATACAGATACTATCTCAGGATATTTTGCCCCAAATTCCATCTCTGCTCCTATCATTTGAGCTTCCACTAGGGGCATTTCTTTTTTTACTACATTCAATCCCTTTTGTATTTTATCATTCACCCAATCTTCCACCTTCTTCTTTTCCTCGTCTGTAAGTTTTCTATCAAACATAAAATCTATACGGAGTCTCTCTTCTGTAATATTACTACCACGCTGTTTGATATTCTTATCTATAATATTTTGCAACCCTGCAAGAAGTAAATGATGAGCAGTATGAAGCCTTATAGTCTTCTCGCTATGATTTGCAAGCCCACCCCTAAACATACCTGAGGATGCAGTTTGAGAAAGACTTTGATGCTCCTGCATTTTTTTATTAAAATCTTCTTTATCTATTTCTTTTCCTTTTTCTTTTGCTAATTCTTCTGTCAATTCTATAGGGAAACCATATGTTGTAAAAAGTACAAACGGGTCAGTCCCTTTTTCAAATTCTTTTAAACCTCTCTCTAAGGTTAAATTAAATTTAAGTTCTTCTTGTTTAATTTCCTTTTTAATATTTTCTATTTTTTCTAAAACTTCTGGATAAACATCTTTATATTTATCTACAACAGTGTCTACAATCTCAGAAATAGAATTATTTTTAAATTCAATCTTACCAGCAAATCTTATAGCTCTACGTAAAAGACGACGTAAAATATAACCTCTTCCAGTATTACCAGGTAATGCCCCATCTGCTATCATCATAGTCGCTGTACGAATATGATCAGCTATTATACGATTGGCGTATTGATCATCTTTTGAGGAAAGATTTTTTATTTTAATTATTATATCTTTAAATAAATCTGTATCAAAAATATTATTTTTACCTTGTACAGCCATTGTGATCCTTTCAAGACCAGAGCCGGTATCTACATTTTGACTAGAAAGTTTTCCCACAACCACACCATCCTTTTTTTCATATTGCATAAATACATCATTCCAAATCTCAACAACCTTTTGCTCAGAATCTGCTTTTTTGTATTCTTCTATTGTAAGATCCCCCAATCCTTCTGGTGTTATATCATAAAACATTTCAGTATCAGGACCACAAGGACCATTTTCACCAACACTCCACCAATTTGACTTGGCCCCCATAAAATAAATATGATTTTCTGGTATAAATTTTTTCCATATCTCAAATGCTTCTGTATCACGAGGGGCATTATTATCTCCTTCAAAAACAGTCACGTACAATCTTTTTGGGTCTAATCCTAAACCTTCTTCTTTATTTGTTAAAAAAGTAAAACTCCATTCTATGGCTTCATTTTTAAAATAATCCCCAAGAGACCAATTACCCATCATTTCAAAAAAAGTATCATGAGTATTATCCCCCACTTCATCTATATCTTGTGTTCTTACACATTTTTGAACATTTACAAGTCTATTTCCAAGTGGGTGCTTTTGACCCAAAAGATAAGGTACAAGTGGTTGCATCCCAGCAGTATTGAAAAGCACAGAAGGATCATTCTCTGGAATAAGTGAAGCACTAGGTATTATCTTGTGTCCTCTATTCTCAAAGAACTTGAGAAACTTGGAACGAATTTCATTCGAGGTCATCATAATATTTATATTATACTAAAAAAGATAAACAGAAAAGCCCCCAAGCTTTGCTTGGGGGCTTTTCTTAATTCAAATCGCAATGATTATTTTCTTGAAAATATTTTGTTTTCTTGAGTTGTTCTTCTATAAACCATAATACGATAAATATAAATAATGTGAGAATTGTAGAAATTATAGCAATATCATAAAGTTTAAAACCTGCAGCCATCCCTATACCTGCCGATACCCAAAGACCTGTAGCCGTAGTAAGACCTAACATTTTTGATTCCTTAGAAAAGATAAGACCAGAGCCGATAAATCCGACACCGACTACTATCTGAGCAACTATCATTAATGGATTTAGACCAGAAAAACCAGTATAGTATCTGACCATCTCGTTTGAAATAATTACAAACAAAGCAGAACCCATCGCGACAAGTGCATAGGTACGCATACCGGCAGTCTTATGAGCCCAGACACGCTCAACACCAATAATCATACCAAGTGATAATGCAACAAAAAGCCTAAAAAAAACATCTAACATTGATTGATCTAAAATATTTTCCATATTTATAATTATATCAAAATCTTAACAATAAATAAACTTCTCAGATAGGGGCTCAACCCCTATCTGGATTAATAAACTTCCTGTTGATAACACTTCTCACAATACACTATCTCAGGTCTATCTGGGGAATATGAGGTTTCGAATTCATTGGTACATCCAGACTTCATACAGTGTCTATGCCAAAGTTTGAGAGGATTTCTTTGTGATAGTCTCTCGTAGTGTCTACAGTTAGGGCAGAGGTGAGGAAGTGGAAGATTCATACGTTTGTAGAATTGTAGTTCTTCTGGGATTATTTTGAAAGCTTCTGTACATTGTTGATTGCAAGTTCCTTTATGTGCACATTCTATGACTTTAGTGGTTATATCGTCTTGTACAGTATTCATATCACTGGCAAAATTCAAATAACAGTTTTTTGATTGGTATGTAAAATTACAGTAGTCACTTGTGAAGTCATTCTTGCAGTTCTGACAAATTTTCTTTTCTTCTTGCATTTTAATTCTTAATTCGTAATTATTAATTCTTAATTATATACATTATTCCACAATACCCCCACCAAGACAAATATCACCATCGTAAATTACTATCGATTGACCCTTATCTACCAAGGTATTTTTAGTAAAAATAATTTTAGCTTTCTTTTCTTCTAATATTTCAATATTGCAATCAAAAAGCTCTCCATGATAACGAATTTGAGAATTATAATTTTTATCTTTTTCTGGAATATAACTAATCCAGTTTGTATTCATTAATACATAGGTCTTGCCTATGTTATTACATAGATCTTGCCTATGTAAACTTGAGACTGTAATAGTATTATTCTCTATATCTTTTTTCACAACATAAAGAGGTTTACTATTATCTTCGTTTTTAAAAATATTGAATCCATGTCTTTCACCTAGCGTGAAAAATACAGCTCCATCATGAGATCCTATAACTTCCCCTTTTTCATTTAGTACTTCCCCTTTTTTAGATTCTATATAATGCTTAAGGAAATCTTTCATATCAAGAGGTCCAAGGAAGCAGACCCCTTGGCTATCTTTCTTTACCGCAGTGGGTAACTTATATTTTTCTGCAAGTTTCCTTACGTCACTTTTATATAAATGACCTATCGGAAAAAGTGTATGGGAGAGATCATCCTGTGTAAGAGTCCAAAGAAAATATGATTGATCTTTTGATTTATCTTTATTTTGCTTTAATTGATAATTCTTAATTCGTAATTCGTAATTATTTATAGCATAATGCCCTGTCGCAATAAAATCAGCTCCGTGTTCTTTTGCAAATTTCCAAAAAATTCCAAATTTTACTTCACGATTACACATCACATCTGGGTTTGGGGTATTACCCTTTTTATATTCTTCTATCATATAATCCGCCACTCCTTTTTTATATGCCTCTTCTGCGTCACATTCTAAAAATGGAATTCCAAGATCAGCACATACTCGCATAGCGTCACGCCTCTCATCGCGCCAAGTACACTCTATAAAATCAGGAGTCCAAGTACGAATAAAAACACCAATAACATTGTATCCTTGGTCTTTGAGAATATGAGATGAGACAGATGAGTCTACCCCACCTGACACTCCTACAAATACTGTTTTTATTTCTTTTCCCATCTTGCAAATATACCACAAGGTAGTAATCTGTCACTTCCTGACTCCTCTATAGTAAGTTCTCCTATTTCAATATCACCTTTATATTCTTTCATCATTTCAATCAAATTATTCTGGTATGCAATAGCTGAATACCCAGCAGTATATCCATTTATAACAACAAAAAGTGGATTTGGGGATAGTATCTCTCTACAACATTTCATAAGCTCCAAAAAGTGTTCTTCTATTTTCCAAAGCTCATCTTTAGGCCCATGACCAAAAGATGGTGGGTCCATAATTATCGCATCATATCTTCGTCCTCTTTTTATTTCTCTTTTCAAGAAAATCAAAACATCCTCAACTATCCAGCGGACAGGCGCGTCTATAAATCCTGAGAGTTCTGCATTTTCTCTTGCCCAAGATACCGCAGTCTTAGAACCATCTACATGACAAACCTCAGCACCAGCTTTTGCACAAGCTAGAGTTGCTCCACCCGTATATGCAAATAAATTTAAAACACTAACTTTTTCTTTTCTTGTTTTTATTTTTTCTTCCATCCATTTCCAATTTGGAAGTTGTTCAGGAAAAAGTCCTGTATGCTTGAAAGATGTAGGTTTAATATTAAAAATAAAATCACCAAATGATATATTCCAGTTCTTAGGAACCCCATCTTTTATAATCCACTTTGTCCTCATCTCATTCCTTACAAATTTAAGTTCTGCTTTATCCCAAATATCAATCTCTAGATTCTTCCTCCATAAAGCTTCCGGGTCAGGACGAACCAAAAGATACGAACCATATCTCTCAAGCTTCTTACCCTCACCAGAATCGATAAGCTCATAATCTTTTTGTTTTTTAACTTTTAGTATCATACTTTTTATCGCAATAGCTTTATGCTTAGCTAATTATTTTAAATATTTATTAATATTACTTTTATGCTCATTAAAATCCCTTCCGTAATGCACTTTACCATTTTTATCATGAATATAATACAGATAAGGTGAATTTATCGGATTTACTGCTCCATTTATAGATAATAACCCTGGATTATTTAGTGGCTCTACTGGTAATCCTTTTCTAGTATAAGTAGACTGATCTACATCAACCTGAAGTGGCATACCTATCGAAAGTCTTTTCCATAAAATACCCGATATCATACCTATATCTTCCTTACCATTTGCTTCACCCTCTAGTATAGATGCCATTATTATAATATCCCTAGATACTTCTATCCCTTTTGTTCTTTTTTCAAAATTATCAGACATCTTTTTTATAATCTCATCTATAGTATCGAGTGGATACAAGAAATAAGTATCTGGGAATAAATATCCTTGTCTGTCTTTAATTTTTGATAAAAATAAATCTTTATCAAAAGATGGTATTTTATTAAATAAAAGATCGTCAATTTCTTTATTGTCTAATCCTTCTCTTATTGTTATCTTTATCGGGTCTATATTGTGTCTACCTCTGGAGAGTTGCCAACTGACAACCCATACAGGTGAATTCATCTTGATTAGATAATCACCAGAGATAATTCCATCACCATTACTAAATAATTTAATAAAAGTTTTAAAAATAAAATCACTTTTAATAATATTTTTATCTTTCAATTCTTCCGAAATATTATTTACTGATTGACCAGATGATATATGGATTATCGTATCTTTATCATTGGTAGGTACAGCTAAATAATAAAAAAATGTTATAAGAAAAACAATAACTATCCCAAATATTCTAAACTCATAAGATTTGAGCATTTTATTTTTTTGCTCGATTTTAACAACATCATTATCCATCCCGTTTAGAAGCAGGTCGCGATCATTATCTTGATAATAATAGCAACATTAAAAATTAAATAATTTAATAAAATAATATTTTCCCTATTAAGCCGTGACCGCGGCTTCTAACGGGATCCATATATTATATAGGCAAATTTGAAGGTGGTTTTGCGATTTTTGATTCAATACGCTTGAAGCTTGGAGTCTCAGATACCATACCAGGAAAATGAAAGAGGGTTGCTAATTCTTCTGTTGAAAGAACAAATATTTTAGGACTATTTGAAGGGAAAAACATCGAGAAAACCGCTGGATAATCAAAAGAGTATTGTAATGGTGGATGGAAAAATGTTCTCAATCTATAAAAATCAAGCATACGCTTTTTTATCTTTGTAAGAGCAAGACCAGTAGGATCAGACCATGGAGCATCAAACTGTGTTGAATTTACACGCTCAAGCTCATTTACTGAAGGCATAGCATATTGACGGAAAAGCAACCGGACCTCACGACGAAGATTCTGGAATTGATCCTCTGTACAATATTTTTTATTTGAAAGAGAAACAAGACGTATTCCACAATCAAAATGAATTTGACCCATACTTTTTGTAATAGCAGCGACAACTGGCTTCATTTGATCTGTTAGAAAAGTCTGCTTAGCATACGTACCATCTGGATTATCCTGCAAACGAATATAATCTTTTAACATAAAATTTATAAAATCTTCCGCAGCTTGAACAAAACCTACATGCATAGCCTTACCGTTTTTGTGAATATGATATTTTTTAATACTTTGCCTTACTATTATTTGAATCCAAACTTCTTGTCCTTTTGGTAATGATCCAAGATATTCAATAGTAGGAGTAATAGGATCAACTTTAAATTCTTCTTTAACAGCAGTCTTCATCTCATCTCCAAAATCTTTATATGTTTTAATTGGCAAAAAATCTTCTCTGGCTTTTTTGAATTCACAAGCCCACATATTCCAATTGCCATCTTTTTTATATTGAGGAATATTAAATGCATAGTCTTCTACCTCTACAACTTTTGCCTGGGGAAATTGACCATATATCTGAGTTTCTACTAGATTCCTTATTCTCGTAGGTGTTCTTATATAAAAATGTACTCTTCCATCTATGGAAACTATCTCGAGTGAAAACCATAGCCAAGGTGCACCTATCATAAATTGCTCCCAAAAACCCTTCATACTTTTATGATAAAAGGCGTTTGAAAATATAAGCTCCATAGCTGCAGGAGTTTTTACAACATCACGAGGAACTTGCACCTCAAGTAAGACCCATTTGATACCCATTATAAACCTCTCTTGTCTATAATGATGCCACAATGTTACTGCAAGATAAGCCAAAGGTAATGGCATAAGGTAACCTATTGCAACTATCAATATTTGTATTAGATTAAAATTGTGTGTATTTAAAAAATCTTCTATCATAAAATATTATGGTCTAGTAAAATATCCAACTAAAATTGCAATAAAAATAACACCAACTATTATCATTAAAATATTTATAAATCCTTTTTGCATACTATATAGTATATCATAATATCTTATACAAAAGAAAACCCCGGGGTTTAATCCGGGGATTTCTTTTAGATTGCTACGTATTGGCCCATTTTATTTTTCTTGAAATATTTTGAATTTTGTAGATTTACCAAGATAGTATTCTTCTTTAGATATCTCTCTTTCATAACTTGCTCTATAATATCTTCTTTTGTCATTGGACCATTTTTCTTTATGAGTTCTTTTATAACATCACGAACTACCCCAGTCTTGTAACCCCATTCAGATAATGCGTATATACCACGACCAACCAATACAAATCTTTTATCTTTTATAAGTTCATTGTGGCAAGTCGCTGTGTGGCATCTTTTATCAAAAGTAGAAGCGACTGCCTTTGCAACCTCTCGGAAATGCATAGGAGAACCATGTTTTCTCATCATAAGAAAAGCGTAATCTTTTACTCCACGAGTCTTTATAGAAGAAGAAGTAGACTTACCCCATTCACCAAGTGGATTCTTGTTAATCTTTTTAGATATTGAAAGCCATCTTTTTACTATCTCTTCATTTTTATATTGTTCAGAAAGTTCTTTTACTTCTTCTAAGAATTTAGCAATTATCTCACCTTCCCCTATAAGCTCATCATCTGAAAGTTTTTCAAATATACTTTTAAGTGACCTGTGTATATGTTCAGATATTTCCCTATCTACACTCCATCTTGTCTTAAAATGATCATCTTCTTTGTGTTTTGTAAATTCAGAACCCAATTTCAAAAATAAACTAATGTGGTTCTGGGTTAATTTATCCTTTGATATATGATTGAGTAATTCTTGCTCTTCTACTATGGAACCTAGTGTATGGATTAACTTCTTTAATTCCTCAAAAACATTTTTTTGATTTTTAAAAGATTCTGATTTACGGATAAAAGTAAGAGCTGTATTTTCTATCTGACGAACACGTTCACGAGTAATACCGTATTTCTTACCTATTGCTTCTAGAGTTTTTTGTTGACCATCCTCCCTAAGTCCAAATCTGTCTGTTATGACCTCGTGTGCTCGTGGTTGTAATCCTCCTAGCATACTCTTTGTAACTTGTTTTGGTTTAAATGTAATTGTTGTAGCCATTTGAATAAAAATTATTTAAAGTTAATTATTTACTATATTAGTATAATATCACTACTATAGCATAAAGTCAAATTATTTCTTATTTTCTGCTGTCTTATTTTTTGCTCTATCTTGTTCTCTTAGGAGCTTCTTTCTCAAACGTGTACTTTTTGGTGTAATTTCTAGATATTCATCATCTGCCATTATCTCAAGACCTCTTTCTATACTTAATTTATAAGGAGGTTTTACATTTATAGCTTCATCAGTCCCTGATGAGCGCATATTTGAGAGTTGTTTACTCTTTGTTGGATTTACAGTCATTTCGTCCCCTTTTGTGACATTTCCGATAACCATACCCTCGTATACTTCATCACCATGTTCTACATATAGTATACCTCGCTCTTGGAGAGTCCAAAGTGAAAAAGCAATAATCTTACCAGAAACCATAGATGTCATTGATCCTACATCACGCTTCTTTATCTCACCAGCATAAGTTTTAAATCCGATAAATCGAGAAGAGAGGATTCCTTCTCCTCTTGTATCTACTACAAATTGACCTCTATAACCAAGGAGTCCTCTTGTAGGTATCTCAATTAGCATACGGACTATTCCTTCTTTTTCGTGCATACTTGTGATGAGTCCTTTTCTTCCTGTGAGTTTCTCTATCACAGCACCAGAATATTCATTGCGAACATCAATAGTTACTTCTTCATAAGGTTCAAGTTTTTCGCCTTTCTCTTCTTTTATAATTACGTGTGGTTGAGAGACTTGAAGTTCATATCCTTCGCGACGCATATTTTCAAGTAATACTGCAATATGTAATTCTCCGCGTCCATAAACAAGGAAACCTTCTTGTGTTTCTTCTTCATCGGATCCATCAAAATTCACACGGAGACCCACATTCATCTCTAGCTCTTTTTCAAGTCTTTCTCTTATCTGACGGCTTGTGACATATTTTCCTTCGCGTCCTGCAAAAGGAGAATCATTCACCAAAAAATTTAGAGAAATTGTAGGCTCATCAATATCGATAGCAGACAGAGCTTCAGTATTTATATCATCACAAATAGTCTCACCAATATATACATCTGGAATTCCAGCAACGATAGCAATATCTCCGGTGTTTAATACACTTACTTCTTTTCTATTTGTTCCTTCGAAAGTAAACATCTTTGATATCTTTGCATTACGTATGTTTCCTTTTGAATCTTTTACTATTATCGCTGTTGCAGTTTTTATTGACCCAGCATATGCACGTACGATAGCAAGTCTGCCTAGGAAATTATCATAACCAAGATTGAAAACTTGTGCACGGAAAGGTTTATTTTGGTCGACAGATGCTTCTTTTACTTCGGCAAGTATAAGATCAAAAAGTGGAGTAAGGTCTTTTGATTCATCTTCTAGATTTATCTTAGCAATTCCTTCTCTACTTATAGCATAGACTACTTTGAAATCTATCTGCTCCTGTGTCGCCCCAAGTTCCAAGAAAAGCTCAAGTATCTCATCGTGAACACGAGCAGGGTTTGCTGCAGGTTTGTCTATTTTATTTATTACAACTATTGGTTTAAGTCCAAGCTCAAGTGACTTCTTGAGCACAAAACGAGTCTGAGGCATAGGACCTTCTTGAGCATCCACAAGTAGAAGTACAGAATCGATAGCACGAAGAACGCGCTCAACTTCAGATCCAAAGTCCGCGTGGCCTGGAGTATCCACAATATTTATCTTTGTTCCTTTATAGTTTACAGAAGTATTCTTTGAGTAAATAGTGATACCTCTTTCAAGCTCAATAGCATTGGAATCCATACTGACTCCTTCTTCCACCATTCCGCACTGCTTCATCATCTGATCTGTAAGTGTAGTTTTCCCATGGTCCACGTGTGCTATTATTGCGATGTTTCTGATTTCCATATATATTAATGTATTTTTATTTAAATAAAAATACTCGCCGTAAGCGAATACTCTTATTATAATATCATAGATTTCTTAAAATGTAAAATGTTTATATTATAGTAACTTCAATATATCGTGATAGGTTATTATAACCATAAGAAGCATTAGGAGTCCAAAACCTATAGTATTTACCCAATTTGCGATCTCTGGCTTTATGCGTGAACCTTTTATCTTTTCTATAAGCAAGAATAGTAGTCGTCCCCCATCTAGCGCTGGGAATGGGACGAGGTTTATGACTGCGAGATTGATAGATATAAGTGCAGTAAATGAAAGCAAATATACAAAACCAAATTTGGCTGCATCACCCACTACTCCGACAATACCTACAGGACCTGTAAGGGTCGACATATCTGCTTGTCCGACGACAGCACTACTTATCAAATGATAGAACCCTACTACTGTGCCTATAAATATATCACCAGAGAGTTTCAATCCTTCCCAAAGTGCTTGGTGTATTGGGAGCTTGAGTGTGCCGATCATATCCATAGAGATACCTACCATAGGAGTACCTTCTTTGTTTACTTCTGGTACGACAGTAACCTCTACTGGTTCTTTTGCACGCACCAATGATATTTTTATATTTTCTCCGTTATGACTTTTTACAAAATTCTGAATACTTAGAGTTCCTAGATCTGAAGATAGAAGTTTTGTGGAATCTTTTTCTGTGTCGAGGGAGATTATCTTGTCACCTACTTTGATACCAGCTTTTTCTGCAGGAGAATCTTTCGCCACACTTGTAATAGTCAGAGCTTGATTTTCTATATTTGATCCACTTGGAACAGCAGAGGTAGAAGATGGAAGTCCAGACATAAAGCCGACAGATAGTAAAACCCATGCTACAAGGAAATTCATAACTACTCCAGCTACAAGGACTAAGGCTTGTATATAGCGAGGCTTATTTACAAAACTTCTACCACTATCAGGACCTGACATAGAATCCTCATCTGGGTTCTCGCCAAAAATCTTTACATAACCACCAAGTGGCAATAAATTAAAATTGTAAGTCGTCTCTCCAAATTTCTTACCGAAAAGTTTCGGTGGGAAACCAAAAGAGAATTCATCAACTCTTATCCCTGACTTTTTTGCAACAATAAAATGCCCAAACTCGTGAGATACTACTAAAACAAACAAAACTATTATAAAAATTATTATACTCATTTTAGTTATTCATCAAATCTATTTCCTTTTTTGAGAAAATAGCTTCAAGGTTATTGTTTGACTCATCGACAGCTTTTTGGATATCATCTTTGGCTCTCTTTTTCTCATCTTCTGTCATATCATTTGTCTCATCTATAGCACCTTGTCTTTCTTTGCGGACACTTATGCGAGCATCTTCGAGTTTATCTTTCAAAATTTTCACGAGCTTACTCTTATTCTCTGTAGTAAGCATTGGGAATATAGCACGAACACCCTCTCCATCAGAAACAACAGAAAGACCAAGATTTGCAGCTTGTATAGCATTCTCTATAGCTCTTATCTGACCCTTATCCCAAGGAGCGATGCGTAGAGTTTTAGGATCTTCGATAGATACACTAGCTACATTCTTGATAGGCATATAACTACCATAACTCTCAACCATAACACTATCTAATATAAGAGGGGTAGCTCTCCCAGTCTGCACTTGCATATATTCTTTTGAAAGCCATTCCTCAACCTTCTTCAACTCACTTTTAAAATTTTGTATATTGTATGACATATATTTTATATTATTAATTATTCTAATTATATCACAAGTGCTAAATGTTCCAATATCATTTTGACTCCAGCGCCTTTTGTACTTAAATACCCTCTTGCTTTACTCAATTCTTCTAAGATGAATTGAATGTGTTTATTATTAATATCTTTTTTAAATTCTTTATAAAAAATATGCTCAAGTTCATTTACAAAGTTAGTTGCAAAATATCGGAGTGCCCCACTACTATCTTCATCTTTATTTTCTTTTATAAAAACTGCCACCTTGTCTACCCTATCTTTCTTTGTTAATTTTATAAAGTTAATTGCTTCCTTTTTTATATCTAAATTACTTTCATTTTTTATTTTTATAACATGAACTCTCGAGAGAATAGTCGGAAGTAAAATAGATGAATCAGGAACTATAATAAAAAAGTGTGTATTATCACCCGGCTCTTCTATTATCTTGAGAAGGGCTTGTTCTGCTTCCCTATTTATAAACTTTGTTCCTATTATGCAAATCTTTTTACTCTTACCTACACCACTTTGACTATGCCAACTTTTTATATCTCTACCATCTTCCATACTAAAGGCTTCATATTTTTTAAAATATAAATCATTACTATTTTTTTCTGTATCTTTGCGAGATACGAGTAAATCAAGGATGTTCTCTCCATCATTTAGAGGATCACCTTCTATCACATAACTATGATATAAAACTTCTGGAAATAATTTTGTAAAATCAGACATACTTCTATTGTACCTCAATTGGGTAAATATTTGAAAGCTCACCAGAGTAGTAGAATTCGTGACCTATATCTCCAAAGGTATAATCTGTATTATTTATATTTATTATTGAACCTCCAAGTTCTGGATTTTCTTTTGGTACTGAATAATAAAATCCAAGATTATAAAGAGTTGCGAGGACTCCTGCATTATCGTGAATATCGTATCCTGCCTTTTCCCATTGTGCTATTATTTGCTTCATATATAGCCCTACATATAGATAAGAATAATACGGATCTTTTGCATTTGTTATTCTCTCCATCCTATCAGCCTCTATATCTAATCCTTCTTTGTGATCTACAATATTTTCCATATCGGGACCTAGATAAAATACTGAATTTTTATTTTTTAAATTATCTTCAATAATTCCGACAGTCTTGGGCTTCAATCCTGCTATACCAAAAGAAGTATTTGATAATGATGCAAGAATTTTGAGTGGCTCAAAATAATTTTTAAATGATTCTCTTCTGTTATTGAAGAATCGAAATTGCTCCCCTATCACTCCACCAAGTAATAATCTTGGTGAGATACCTGCATCACTCGCTGCGCGCTTTATCACAGCTTCGTCACGAGTAAAAACTTCTTTCATTAGATTCCATTGGTCGGTATCTGCCCAAGCGTATGCAGAAGTCGGAATATTCCATTCTTCTTTATTTGTAGAACTAAGACAATCATTCATCTCTTTAATATATGTATAATTATTTTGGAACCTGATAGATGCTGTGTCGATCATTTTATTTAATACATCATCATTTGCTCCACTGACAAGAGTCCTATATATATTTGGAGATGTGAGTGGTGCATATCTGCCAAGCACATTTATCTTGCAGATTATTGTTAGGTTATTTGTATTTATCTCCTTTCTAATATCTTTATCTATATTAAAATATGAATTCCTCTCTGACACTGACCCTCTTACATTGAGCCAACCAAATTGCATTGCAATATATACAAAAGAAAAAACTACTCCGAGCATAGCGAAGCCAAATAAAAATGTTCGAAAAATATTTCGTTTGATTTTTATATAATCCATAAAAATTATCTTTTACTTAAAATACTTTTTTTGTAAGTGTCTAAGTGTATTAGTGCTTCACCTGTACCTTTTGCAACACAAAGAAGTGGATCCTCTGCGACTCTTGCTTTTACTCCAGTACGACGATAGATAAGGTCTGCGAGATTACGAAGTTGACTTGACCCCCCTGTCATTATGATACCGTCATCGATGATGTCTGCTGCTAGCTCTGGTGGAGTCTCTGCCAATACATTTTTTATCGCACCGATCATAGCTTTCAATTCTTTGTCTATAGCTTTGACTATTTCATTTGTAGATATCTGTGCTGTACGAGGAAGACCTTGGATATAGTCGCGTCCTTTTACTGTGATCACAAGCTCTTCTTCAAGTGGTATCGCTGCACCTATCTTTACTTTTATAGCTTCAGAAGTCTTGTCGCCAACAGCAAGGTTGTATGTCTTTTTTATATAGTCAGTTATCGCTTGGTCTATCTTGTCTCCGGCACATTTTACAGAAGTAGAAGCGACGATTCCTCCGAGAGCTATCACAGCTACATCGGTAGTGCCTCCTCCTATATCCATTATCATATAACCTTTTGATTCTTGAATGGGAATACCTGCCCCGATAGCAGCGAGGATCGGCTCCTTCACTACATATGCATTCTTTGCACCTGCACGGATAGCAGCCTCGACGACTGCACGACGCTCTGTAGAAGTGATACCAGCAGGGACAGAGACCATCACATCTGGCTTGGCTATATTGTATTTGCCGAGAGCTTTACCTATAAAATACCGAAGCATTGCTTCGGTGACTCTATAGTCGGCAATGACGCCATCTTTCATTGGACGATAGACTATAATACTCTCTGGAGTTTTTCCTATCATTTCTTTTGCTTCGATACCTATAGCGAGTATTGTATTGTCTTGCTCAGATACAGCCACGACAGAAGGTTCGTTTAAAACAATCCCTTTTCCAGGAAGAAAAACGAGAGTATTTGCAGTCCCCAAATCAATCCCCAGTTTTTTAGAAAATATACTCATATATTTGGTGATTATAGCACAAAAATAGAGAATAGAAAATTAAAAAATACAACATATCCCAGCAGGGCTATGTTGTAAAACTTTAATCCTTAATTCTAATTAATTGAGATTTTTATTATTTGCTATTATTATCATTTTTATACAATCCATACTTAAGGATACAAGAGATGAGCCTATGGTATATTTATATTGTTTATTTAATTTTGGTATTCGAATATGTAACTCCTTCAGAAGATTAAATGCTGTATTGTAAATAGGTAAATGATTGTATCTAGACATATATTTTATATATTATTCTCCTAAACAAGATATGCGAGGCTTCGCCTCGCATATCAATTCTAAAATTCGAAATCCCCAAAGGGTCAAAGAAACTATCGGACACAACGGACAAAGTAGCTATTGCCCATATAGCCATAGTCCACATAGCCATCATAGAAAGGCACAATCCAAGCATTGCCGGCGCCGTCCTCATAGGCAGTAGAAGACCAGTAATAGTCCGACTGAGTATTTGGGAAGTAATTAGTATTAATAGAAGGATTTACTTTTGATAGATCTATTATGGACTCTAATTCAAATCTATTTGGAAGATGCCAATCTGTATGCCCACCTAGAGATAGATTCTCACAATAGTTTATAGCTGGAGATACTCCGTTTCCGTCGTCCATAGTAAGTGATGTAGCACTATCACCTGAACAATCAGCTCCTGACTGACCAGCAGTACATTTTTGCCACATTAGACCTGTGGCATTATCTGTAATTGTTCCATTTGCATTGTCTGTATATGAGCGAGTTACACCTCTTTGTAAGTCTCCATCTTGATTTGTACCAGTACAAGGGACTTGAGAAGAATTATTATAATCATCACTGAAAGCATTACAGTGAGTCTGCCCTGTCTGTGGTATACCGTAGTTTGTACCAGATTCTGCACTTCCCTCAACTCCAAACACAGTATTGCCTGTCATAAGGATTTCGGGAGAGAGTTTAGCTATCTCAGTTGATATTGCTGTATATACTTCAGTAAGAGTCTTACCTGTACCTGTTACAATGTTAGGGGTTGTAGCTATTGCTCCTGTACCTTCTGTAGCTGTAGTACCTGTGGAGAGATTAAATATATCAGTAAGTGAGTACATAGTGTTTGCAGGTGCACTTGGTGCTGTCAATTTGTCTACTGCATAGACTGCTGTTACTCCTACGAGTATTGAAACGAGAACATATAGTGATGATTTTATGATTTTCTTTTTCATATAATAATTATTTAATTAATAATGCTCTTGTAATAGGACCCACAATACCATCTTGTGTTAGATTGTTTGCTTTTTGGAATCTAATAACTGCTTGTTTTGTAAGAGGACCAAATGAACCGTCGAGAATAAGTGTGAGTTTTAGTTTCTGGTTTAGGTAAGTCTGGAGAGTTTTAACATCAGAGTCGTTATGTGTGGTGGTTTGTGGAGGTGGTGTGGATAACTATTTGAGCGGGGGCGAAGCCCCCGCTCTATTATTTTTTTTGGTTTACCATTAATTTCCAAAAATTGGCTTTGAGTGCTAACATATAGGTATATATCCTGTTAGAAGCCGCGGTCACAAATAATGGGAATATGTTTGTTAATATTATTAAAAAAAATAAATGTACAGGCTGGTTTGTATTTGAAAAAATAAAGACCGTGACCTGCTTCTAACGGGATGTATATCGCTACTGTCATACCGCTTGCAAAAGGGTCATATCAAAAAGAATATCTTTCTTATTTTTCTGCGACCGATATCCCCCTCGGCTCTATTGTCGCGATACCTATACGATCAAGAATAATAGACGCTATCGTTATCAATATCGAAGAAGCTCGCAATATAAAATCTGATATTAAGAATGCACAGTATCAACTCAAGAAAATAATTAAAGTAAAAGGTGACTCTCCTTTTGATAGGAATTTCTTTGATGCTTGTCAGATGATGAAAAACTATACCATCAGCAATACTGGCTCTATAATAAAATCCCTCCTCCCTTCTGTATACCTATTAAATATTCAAAAATTAAAAGATGCAATAATCACTGATGGCGTATCTATAACAAATGAAAAAATAAAACAAGAGAAATTAATTTTTCAAACAAACTTTTCTGATCGTTTGGCTTTTTATCGCACACTTATACGAGAAGCATTTGCAAAAAAAGAATCCATCTTTATCTGTTTACCTACGCATTTTGATATAGAGCTTTTCAATCGTGAGCTCTCACGAGGTATAGAGCAATACTCTTTCACTTTTCATTCCAATATGACAAGTAAAACATTGATAAATAAATATAACACTCTCATAAAAGAACCTCATCCGATACTTATGATAGCAACTGGTATATTTATGTTTATCCCTCGACACGATATAAAGACTATCATATTGGAAAATGAAAGCTCAGATGTCTACAAACAGATAAATCGTCCATATATAGATATCAGAAATTTTGTAGAAATATTGTCTTCTATTTCAAAAACAAAATTAATTTTTGGAGATACTCTCCTACGACCCGAGACTCTATATAGGCATGAGATTGGAGAATTTGGAGAGATAGCTCCACCACTATACAGATTCCAACAAGAAGATAAAGAAAATAAAATAATAGATATGAAAGAAGAAGTTGATGAAAAAGGTAAAAAGATTTTCAAGACGATATCATCCGAAACAAAAAAGATGATAGATGAGGCTATCTCTCTCGATAAATCCGTCTTCTTATTCTCTGCAAGGAAAGGTCTCGCTCCTATTACAGTCTGCAATGATTGTGGAAGTACACTACTGTGCCCATCTTGTTCTTGCCCTATAGTCTTATATGGGGGCAAGCAATTATCTGCAAATAAAACTCTAACAAAAAGGATATTTATGTGTAATAAATGTGGCCAAAAGGAAGATACGGAGACTAGATGTCCACACTGTCAAAGCTGGAATCTGACACCACTTGGTATAGGCACAGATAAGGTATATGAGGAGATAAAAAATCTTTATCCTAAAATAAAAATAATACAGATAGACAAAGAAGCGACCCCAAGAGATGTGGATGCCAAAAATGCTATTGCCGAATTCACAAAAAATACACCGAGTATACTGATCGGAACAGAAATGGTTTTTTCTCATTTAGAAGAAAAGATATATGCGAGTGCAGTCATATCTCTCGATGGACTTTTCTCAATACCAAGTTTCAATATCACACAAAAAATATTACATACAATAGAAAAACTAAATGCAATAACAGTCAAAAATATTATCATACAGACTCGTATACCAGAAAATAAAATACTAGAATATATAAAGAGTGGCAATGTCTTGCCTCTCTGTCGAGAAGAGATAAAAGAAAGAAAAGATTTCAATTATCCTCCATTCAAAAGACTTATAAAGATCAGTTTTGAAGGGACAGCAAAAGAGACAGAACTCGCACGCAAATGGATAGATGAGATACTAGGTGAATACGATCCTCAGATATTTAGTGCTTTTATAAGCAAAATAAAAAGTAAATATATAACGAATACAGTAATAAAAATCAATCCAAATACATGGCCTCTTATAGTAGATGAAAAAAAATCTCTAGACACTAAATTATATGAAAATCTATCTAGATTATCCCCCGCTTTTTCCATAAATGTCGATCCTGAAGATTTGTTATAAAAAAAGACTATAATTCTTGCTTAAAATAAAAAGGTGTGATAATATAAAAAACATGATAACAGTTATAGAAGTAAAGAAAAATGGTAACGAAAACAATATGAATCTTATCCGCAGATTCACCCGCAAGGTGCAAGAGTCCGGAATTATTCAAAAGGTCAAAAGCAAAAGATACAATAAAAGAGCTGAATCTAAGGTTAAAACAAAAATAGCAGCCCTAAAAAAAATCACTCGCAAAAAAGACCAAGAAAAACTTTTTAAATTAGGTAAAGAAAATAAATTTACTAAAAAAAAGAGGCCATAAGTAATATTTTTATGAGAGATTCAGGTTTCTGTACTATTACAAATAATACAAAAGGCAAGCTTCCACGCTTGCCTTTTGTATCTATAAAAAATAAAATTCTAGGAGATAATTATGAGTTTGGTCTCTCTCTACTTACTCCTGCCAAACAAAAATCCATAAACTTAAAATACCGCGGGAAAAATGAAACGACAAATATACTCTCCTTCCCACTCTCAGATGAATCCGGAGAGATAACGATCGATCCTATAAAAGTAAAAAAAGATGCCCCTCTTTTTAATATGAGTTATACTCTATTTTTCAAATATTTACTTATCCACGGGTGTTTGCATTTGAAAGGATACGATCATGGTGCTATAATGGAGAAAGAAGAAAAGAAATATCTTAAGATGTTTAAATAATTTTCTTTTTTACACCAAACTAATGAATAAAAATAATTATACTTGTGGAATAGATATAGGTACAAGCTCTACAAAAGTAGTTGTTGTTGGTTTTGATAAAAACAAAAATGAACCATCCATAATCGCTACAGGAACATCTGAGACAAAAGGTATGCGTTTTGGCTATGTTACAAATGTAAATGATATAACAAGTACTATTAAAAAAGCAGTTGGACAAGCAGAGAATATACTCGGCATAAAGATCAAAAGAGCTTATATCTCTATCGATAGTATCAGTCTATCTTCTTGTGTTTCAAATGGCTCCGTCACTCCTACAAAATCTGACCAAGAGATAACCGAACTCGATGTATCAAAAGCAATAGCAAATAGCGAAGCCAATATAGAATTAACCAACAAAAAAATAATACACACCATACCTCTAGGATACAAGCTCGATAGTAAAGATATCTACGCAAGACCCGAAGGCCTATGTGGTAGCAAGCTCGAAGTCAAAACTCTATTTATAACCTGTCTAAAACAAAATATAGATGACCTAATAACAGCTTTTGCTTTAGCCAAGATAGATATAGAAGAAATAGTGGCCTCCCCTATGGTAACAAGTAATATACTATTGAATACGAAGCAAAAAATAGCTGGCTGTGTCCTTGTAGACATAGGAGCAGACACAGTATCAACAACAGTATTTGAAAACAATCTCCCTATATCTTTACAAGTATTTCCTATTGGTAGTATCGATATCACAAAAGACATAGCCTTAGGACTAAAGATCTCCCTCGAAGAAGCAGACAGTATCAAGCTCGGCAGTGTGATAGGTGGAGATTACTCAAAGAAAAAAGTAGATGAGATCATAGAAGCAAGACTAAATGATATCCTTGAACTCGTCGGCAACAATCTAAAAAGATTAAAGAGAAATGAATTACTTCCTGCAGGTATCATACTCACAGGTGGAGGTTCTCTTATAAAAAATATTGAAGAGATAGCAAAATACCAATTGAAACTTCCCGCAAAGGTTGGTCCGATAGATTATGTATTTATAAATAAATTTAAAGTTCGCGACAATTCTTGGTATACAGCACTCGGACTTGCTCTATCTGAAAATAATGAGCTCTCAAACAATACATCTTCTATTTCAACAAAAGAAAATTTTAAAGAGATAACAAAATTCTTCAAATCTATTCTTTCTCAACTTCGCCCATAATATATAGACACATTTACTATTTGTGTCAAATGTTTCTTTTTTTCTAAATTCTGATATTATGTATTTACGTAAACTTATTATTAATGAGAGACTAAAAGTCTTATAAAATATATGCCTAAATTAAATCCAGACATTGAATCATTTGCAAGAATTAAAGTTATTGGTGTTGGTGGGTCAGGTAAAAATGCACTTAACCATATGATCAATTCCAAAGTTCGTGGAGTTGAGTTTATTGTTATGAATACAGATACTCAAGACCTTCACAACTCACTAGCTGAAAAGAAAGTACACCTAGGTAAGAACCTCACAAAAGGACTTGGCGCTGGTATGAATCCAGAAGTCGGAAGACGAGCAGCAGAAGAGACAAAAGCAGAAATACAAGATGTTATAAAAGGTGCTGATATGGTATTTATAGCTTGTGGTATGGGTGGTGGTACAGGTACAGGAGCTGCTCCGATAGTTGCTCAAGCTGCAAAAGAACAAGGTATCCTTACTGTGGCTGTAGTTACAAAACCATTTTCTTTTGAAGGAAACCAGAGAATGAGAATAGCAGAGATGGGACTTTCCGAACTCGAAAAAGAAGTTGATGCTATTTTGATAATTCCAAACGACAGACTTATAGTCATATCTGGAAAAGATGTAGGCTTCCGCCAAGCTTTTGCAATGTGCGATGAAGTACTGAAACAAGCGGTTGAAGGTATATCCGAATTGATCACAACACCAGGAATGATAAACGTAGACTTTGCTGATATAAAAGCTATTATGTCTGATGCTGGATCTGCTCTTATGGGTGTAGGTATCGCAGGAGGAGAAGGACGTGCTGAGAAAGCTGCACTTACTGCTATAAATTCTCCCCTTCTTGACCTTTCTATCTCTGGAGCAAAAGGAGTTCTCTTTGCTATCTCAGGAGGCGATGATCTCACAATCCACGAAATACAAGAAGCTGCAAAAATAATAACAGAATCAATAGACAAAGATGCAAAAGTTATATTTGGTACAATCCGTGATGAAAAACTCAAAAAAGGAGAGATCAAAGTTACAGTGATCGCAACTGGATTCCCTACTGATATGCCAAAAAGGTCATTGTTCCAGATGAGTCAACCTAAAAAAGAAGAACAGCCAGTTATCAATTCTACAAAAGAAGAGATAATCCAAGTTGTAAATAAAGATATTTCAAAGAATTCTAATTCTTTATCTGATTTCTTAAAGAAGGTTGAAAAAGTAGATGATGAACTCTTTATAGATGATACAGATGATTGGAGTACTGTCCCAGCATTTTTGAGAAGAAAAAAATAGAAACTCTTATTAAAAACGTAAAGTAAGATTGTTAAAATTTTTGTCCGTGTAGGCCCCAGTACTCTGGGTAAAGCGGCGAAAATTTTAATAATCTTATGTAGCGTTTTTTTATTATGTTTTTTTTATAATTTAGTATAAAATAAAGATTATGTATGATTTAATAATTTTAGGAGGAGGTCCAGCGGGTACAGCAGCTGTAGTATACGCGGCCAGAAAACAATTAAAAACAGCCCTTATAACATCAGAATTTGGAGGTCAGTCTATAGTATCTGAGACTATATACAATTGGATAGGAAATCCAGAGATAGGAGGTATGGAACTAGGAGAGAACTTCAAAAAACATATCCTTTATTACAAAGGACCTTATTTAGATATAGTAGAAGAAAAAGTAGTGAGTGTAGAAAAAATAATAGATGTTATTTTGGTAAAGACAGAATCTGGTAAAACTTATGAATCAAAAGCACTAATGATAGCAACCGGTAGTGACAGAAAAAAACTTGTAGCAGAAAATGCTGACAAATTTGAACACAAGGGTATCACTTACTGTGCATCTTGTGATGGACCTATGTATGGAGATCAAGATGTAATAGTTGTCGGTGGTGGAAATGCTGGATTTGAATCTGCAGCTCAACTCCTTGCGTATTGTAAAAGTGTAACACTAGTTCATAGAAGTGAAGATTTTAGAGCAGATGAGATAACCATCAAAAAAGTTTTTGAAAATCCAAAATTCAAAGCTATTAAAAATGCTGAAATACTGCGAGTTGATGGAGATAATTTTGTATCATCACTCACATATAAAGACAAGATCACAAACGAAGAACATACCATACCTACAACTGGAATTTTTGTTGAAATAGGTCAAACACCAAATACAGGATTTATGAAAGATGTTGTAGAGATAGATCAAATAGGTAAAATAGTAGTTGACCCTATGACACAGATGTCATCAGTAGAAGGTATATGGGCTGCTGGAGATTGTGCAAATGGTAAATATCACCAGAACTCAATAGCCGCTGGAGATGCAGTAAAAGCTCTCGAAGACGCATACATCTGGTTACATAATAATAAATAATTATATATTGTGTATTTGCTCAAGTTGCTCTTTGGTGTTTACACCAAGAGCTTCTTTTGGTTCTATGGAGATCGATTCTATTTTTCTATTTTCATCAAAAGCCATACTAACTAAATCAGTAAGATAATATTCATTTTGATTATTATTATTTTTAAGCAAATGTAAATGGGGCCACATCCATTTTGCATCAAAACACATATAAGCAGGATTTACTTCTTTTATTTCTTTTTCTTTATCACTTGCATCTTTCATTTCAACTATCTTCACAATATTATTCTTTTCATCTCGAACAAATCTTCCAAAATTTAAAAATGTTTCTCTCCAATCATTAAAATCCGTAACGGTTGCAGTTGCCATTGTTAATATTGAATTTAATCTTATGTGTGAATCTACTAAATTTTTAATAGTAGAAGATGTTATAAGCGGATGATCAGCATAAAGAACAACTACAACGTCTGCGTCTTTGGCTTCTTTTTCTGCTGACATCACAGCATGTCCAGTACCGAGTTGCTCTGTCTGAATAGCATATTTGTATCCGTCTCCAAGAGCATCACGAATCATATCCCCTTTTTGTCCTATTACTATGATTGGAGCAGAACAAACACCAGACTCTTTAACTCCATCAAGTAAATGTTTTATAAAAGGCTTACCATGTAACAATGTTAATGCTTTTGGTAATTCTGATTGCATACGCTTACCATGTCCTGCTGCTAAAATTATTATTTGTGTATTCATAAAAAATTAAATTGATAAAACAATCTGTGGTCACACATAAAATTCTGCTGAATTTTTGCGCGACCCCACCTCGCACCGTCGTGCTCCGGCTCGCACAAAATCTCCCAGATTTTGTGCGCGGTGAGGAACTCGAATCCCCGGCCTACCCCACGTCAAGGGGTCGCTCTACCAGCTGAGCTAACCGCGCATATACAAGGCGGAGGGTACAGGATTTGAACCTGTGATTCCTTTTCAGGAATTCCATTTTTCGAAAATGGTGCATTCAACCTCTCTGCCAACCCTCCGCATTTCATACGATTTATGTATTATACAAAATTAATCTATTTTATCAAACTTTCTCCAGTCATATTATTTGGCTTTTTAAGCTCAAATAGATCAAGTATTGTGGGAGCTATATCAGCTAGAGTTCCACTATCTCTCACAGTTTTATTATTTAGAGTTATGACAAATGGTACAGGATTATTTGTATGAGAGGTATGTCTTGATCCTGTAATAGGATCTATATTTACCTCTGCATTTCCATGATCGGCAGTAATACACAGTACTCCACCATTCTCTCTGAGAGCTTCTAGTATCTTACCAATCTCAAGATCTATCTCTTCAACTGCTTTTATTATAGAAGGGACTTCTGCTGTGTGCCCTACCATATCCGCATTTGCAAAATTAACAAAAATAAAATCAGTACCTTTTTTAATCTGCTCTACAACTTTTTCTGTTATTTGTTTTGCCATCATTTTAGGAGCGAGATCGTATGTCTTTATATCTTTACGACTTGGTATAAGTATATGTTCTTCATTTGGATAGCATCCTTCTACCCCACCATTGAAGAAATATGTCACATGAGCAAATTTCTCTGTCTCAGCTATGTGCACTTGCGACAAACCAGCATCAGATATCTCTTTTGCAAGTGTCGTATCTATCTTAATCGGAGGATAAGCTACGATAGTTTTATATTCTTCTCCATAATCAGTCATAGTAAGAAGGCAAAGATTTTCTTCTTTTTGTTTTTCTAATATTTTAGAAACCAGTTGTCTGGCTCTATCTGCTCTAAAATTAAAGAAAAATACACCATCATTTTTTTCAACTATATATTTTTTATTGTCTTGTCCAACACACACAAAAGGAACTATATGCTCATCTACTTTCTCATCTTTATACAGATTACTCATATACAAAGATGGCTCTATATTACAAATTTCTCCTTCCCCTTTAAAGATAACTTCTTCTGCTTTTTCTATACGATCCCAATTCTTGTCTCTATCCATAGCATAGAAACGCCCAGAGACAGATGCTATCATTCCTACACCAATTTCTCTTATTTTATCTTCCAATTGTTTTATATAAGAAGACCCACTCTGAGGTGGTGTATCCCTACCGTCTGTAAAAATATGAATTGCAATTTTTTCAATATTATTTTCTTTTGCTATTTTTAAAAATGCAAAAAGATGCCCCATATGACTATGAACACCACCATCTGAAAGTAATCCCATTATGTGTAAGGTAGAATTATTTTCTTTTATATGATCAAATAAATTTTTAAATCCTTCTGTTTTACCAAAATTATCCTCTTTTATATCTTTATCTATACGGACCAAGTCTTGATAGAGCACTCTACCAGCCCCTATGATCATATGCCCTACCTCACTATTGCCCATCTGCCCTTCTGGTAGCCCTACAGCGACTCCTGATGCGCCGAGAAGTGAATGTGGGTAATTTGTCCATAGATCATCATATACGGGTTTATTGGCCTCTGCGATAGCATTATCCTTCTTTTCTTCTCTATAACCCCATCCATCGAGGACGATAAGTACAACTTGTTTTTTATTCATTAATAGATTATAACAAAAGTTTCAAATTATTAAAACCTTATTAAATCATTATATTTTTTTAGGAAAGATGACAGACAAAACGATAGATGACACGAGGGCAAATATAATAATTCCAAATGAAACTATTGAAGATATATGTATTCCAAATATTTCCACCAGCATTTTCAATCCTATAAATAAGAGAATAACTGCAAGTCCTTTTTGTAAATGATGGAATTTGTGTAAGATATTTTCAATCAAGAAAAATAGTGCTCGGAGACCCATGATAGCAAATATGTTTGAAGTAAACACAGCAAATAGATTCTGTGAAATAGCAAATACAGCAGGAATAGAATCAACGGCAAATATGATATCTGTAGTTTCTACCATCAAAACCACCATAAACAAAGATGTAAAATATAACTTTCCATTTTCTCTAAAGAAGAATTTACCTCCATGATGAGTATCTGTAAAAGGCAATATTTTGTGAGCAAATTTTATTATCTTACTATTTTTAAAATCAATATGTTCTTCTTTTTTATCTTTCAATAATTTAATACCTGTATAAAGTAAGACTGCTCCAAATATATAAAGAACCCAATAAAATTGATGGATAATATATGAACCTGCTCCGATAAAAATACCACGGAAGATTATAGCTCCGAAAATTCCCCAGAATAAAGCTTTGTGGTGATATTTTTCTTCCAATTTAAAATAACTGAATATAAGCAATATAACAAAGAGATTGTCCACAGACAACATCTTCTCAGTAACATATGCACTAAAGAATTCTACAGCAACCTCTTTACCTATAAATAAATAAATAAGAAAACCGAAAATAAAAGAAATACCAACCCAAAATAATGATTGATATAGAGCTGGCTTGAATCCTATTTTGTGACTTTTTTTATTTAAAAAACCAAGATCTACAATTAAAAAACCTACAACTATAACTGCGAAAAGTATTATTAGATTTGTTTGTGCTTCCATGTGATTTGGTTAGTTAGTTAGTTAATATTATTAAATATTGCTTTTGTGGTCACAAGTATTTTTCTACTGAAAAATCTCGCGACCCCACCTCAGACCGTCGTCCTCCGGCTGTCACAAAATCACAAATTCAAAAAAAGAATCGACTGCTCGATGCTTTTTGAATTTGTGATTTTGTGACCCTACCGGGAATCGAACCCGGATTACCGGCTTGAAAAGCCGATGTCCTAACCGTTAGACGATAAGGCCAAATATTAAATTTTAAAACACTAAAATATAACAAAAATAGTATAGCATTTTTATGGAAAAAATCAAATATAATCGCCTGTTTATGCTTATAAATCAATCTCTTTACCTATTGACTTTTTTATATAAAAGTGATATAATACAAATAAATATCTTTAAAAATAACAAATAAAAAAATTAAATGGGCTATAGGAGGGCTTAAAATTATGAGTGATCATGGACACGGAGATGACAACAATGTATCTCAAACAAAAGCAAAAACACCTGAAGTAAAAGAAGGTGGAAGTTATAAAGTATGGATTTATATTATTTTAGTTTTAATTATTTTAATTGCTTTAACAATATTAAATAATAGACCTAAAAAAATAGAACCAGAAAAAGTAAAAATGGAGCAACCTGGTCAATTACCAGATAGTTACACAAAGTATTACACCCTTAAAAAAGGTGCAGACCCTATCCGTATCGCTGTACCATTTGGATATGATTACACATGTTCAGGTGGAGGGAAAAGTTACTATCACCAGATAATAAATGGTGAGAAAGAGATATGGGGTGGAGGTAGATCATATCGTCACACTAGTGATACAGATGTTCCCTCTTTTTCTTTGTCATATTACGATGAAGAAATAACAGTAGTTGTGAATTTTAAAAAAAAGTAAACCCATAGGAGGGGTTAAAAAATGGCTGAATTTATTATTGATGGATGGATCATAACAGCTCTATTCATATTAGTAGCTTTATCAAAGCTACTAATCGCAAAAGATTCTTATGAAATGAAATTACCTCTAATAATTGCATCTCTAGGAGTTATTTATTTTGCTTTTTCTTTCTTATTTACTCTTTATGAAGAGTTTATCTTATCTCATTTAATATTTTTATTGATTTGCTGTTATTACATCGTTTTAGGTGGAAAGACAGTTGCTTTAAAAACAATCACTGGTGTATTTTCCAAAATTACAGGAAAACCGGTAGGAGTTATGAGAGAAGGGTCACTCAATTGGGCTTGCCCAATTTTTGAGAGAGTAAGTGCAAATATCGATGGTCTTGATAATAAAGCGCTTGATCTTCAAGCACTTCGTATTGAGATCCACGATACCAATCTTATGCAAACAAAGACTAGAGGTATCCAAGGCAAAATAAAAGGAATTAGTTTCTTACTTGAACTTGATAAAGATTCCATACTGGAATTACTTGAGATCGAGGGTGGTGGTGAGACTGTCAAAGAAATGATTATTGAAAAAGTAAAAGAATTTTTACGTCACAAAGTCACACATCTTACCCCAGAAGAATTGGATAAAGATAAAAGTGATACAATAGCAAATCTTTGTATTGAGCTTAAAAATCACATTCATCATGAATGTAGAGAAAACCATTATCCTTATTTTGTTTTTGGAGAAGTTATTATTGCAGATACTGAGCTTGAACAAAAATACTATGAAGTATTAAGTAAAGCAGAATATGCAAAACTTGAAGCAGATGGTAAAAAAATCGATGCTGAAAAACTTCAAGAAAGAATTTCAGATGCTGGAAAAAATCTTTTACCAAATGGCTCACACAAAGAACAGATAGAAGCCGCAATGATAGCTCTCGGTATTGTCAAAAAAGACATATCAGAGAATAAACTAGGGCTTGATTCTGACTTAGTGGAATTAGTCCACGACATTGCTCTTTATTTTAAAAAATAAATAATATTTTTTAAAAACTTAAATAAAAAGCGTTACGATAAATCGTAACGCTTTTCATTTTGTCTAAATTTTTTATTTATTGAGTAGGGACACCAAGAGTATTCATAATCAAATTCATAATACCAAATACGGAGACCATTATGAACATACCTATCACTCCCCAGAGCATATGTGACTTGCTTGATTTACGAACTTCTTCATTATCTGGAGAAATAAGATATTTTACAAGACCATAGACAAAGTATACGACAGCCATAGCAAAAAGAAGAACTATCAAAGGGTTTATGATCAGTTTATTGACCTTACCCATTAGTGATTCCACGCTTGCCTCTGCTGTTTGTATAAATTCTAAATTCATATTATTAACAATCTGCACCCATATTGTTAGTACTATTTGGAACACAAGGAACGATATCTTGACCAGTAGCATTACCTATTCCAAAACTATTCTTTACAACACCAATAATACCCCAGAATGCTACTATAACAAATAAACCGATAAGACCATTGATGATCTTTGTGCGGCCCATTTTCTTTGCTTCTTCGTCAGATGAAGTTATAAAAGATATAACTCCCCAGATAAAGTAAACAACAGCAACAGTAACCAATGCTGGAACAATATAATTCAAATAACTAATCAATGTCTCTATGATACGACCTATCGGTGTACTTGATATATCAACTGCTGCTGACACAAATGCTGGAGAAATAGCTAAACCAAACGCGATTATTTTTTTCATATTTTTTAAACTAAATAATAATTAAACTTAATAATAATTTTATTAATTCTACCGACCGTAGAAATTAAAAATAAATTCACCTATATATTATATCAAAAGGTATAATATATACAATACAATCTCTATTCTGGAAGCTTTGGCATTTTTAATCCACTAGACACACCGCTTGTAAATGTATTTTGCATTATACTCACTATCCCCCAGAAACTAACCATCACAAATAATGCTATAAGACCCCAGAGTATATAACTCTTTCCTGCTTTTCTCTTTTCTTCATTATCAGGATTCAAGAAATACTGAATAATCCCATATATAAAAGCAGCCACAGCCACTCCTACAAGAAGAGGAACTACTTCATCAGACAATGTCTCAGAAAGGAATTGTATAAAAGTTGTTAAGTCTGTTATCTTGGTAGCTGCAAATACAAATGATGGTGCAAAACCTAAAACTAAACCTAAACCAATAATTTTTTTCATCTAATTATATAATATTTATTTTATAATTTCGTCGACCGTTGATTTTATCGCACTCGATATCACGAAAGCTCCTAGTAGTAATGCTGCTCCTATCAGAGTATAAGTGAGGGCACCTTTTGCTTTTGTGATTTGTTCTGGATTACCTTGAGCTTTCACAAAAAGAAATCCTGTATAAATAATAGAAAGTGTAACGATAGGAACTCCAATGAGCATAACAATCTTTAAAATCTCTTTTATAAGACCGGGTAGATCCTGTGCCCCATTTGGACCAAGAGGGTTCTCTATCTTTACAGACACACTTGTGCCATTTCCATTGCCACCATCAGCACCTGCATTTCCATTGCCACCATCAGCAGCGAACACAATACTTCCTATTAACATAAAAGCAAAAATAAACACAAAACTAAACTTTGCAATATTTGAGAGAATACTATATTTTTTTGTTTTAAAAATTTTCATACTTTGTCTCGCCGAAGCTTTATGCAAAGGCGGAATAAACATTATTAATAATTTTAACCGAGCCACGTAGTACTTGCACCAAGTGATGAAAGTATCGTCTTTACTATCACAAAAGCAGCGAGAGCTATAGCATAGCCGATAACCACATTTGTAAGTATCTTCTTTGCCTTACCTTTACTCTCTTCACTACTTGCTCCACTTATGTAAAGCCACCCCGCATAAGCAATGATCAGAGCACAAAGAGGTGTCGCAATGGTAAAAAGTAAAAATCTAATTGCATTATTTATAAGAGTCATAAACTCATTGAAACCACAAGGACCATCTTTACAAGCAGGCACAATGGCGCTTCCCTTTCCCCAGAATCCTTCTCTCTCAGATGAAGAACCGGATGTTTTAGTTTCTTTTGGTGAAGTATTATCATCTTTTACCATAGCCAAAGCAAAATCAGCCAATGCATTTTGCAATATTGTAGTATAACCATCTATCTCTTCTTGTGTTGTTATACCAGACATCATCACAGGAGTGAGAGTATTTTCATTTATAACCTTCTTGAGTTTTTCACTTGAGCCGACAGCATAATCACCAGGATATATACCTTCTTTTGTTGTCGAATACATAGTATTTGCAATTGCTAATTCCTCATAATAGGCTGTATAGTCTAGGCCAGCTGTCTCAACTGTACTAGTAGATGATTCTTGTTTTACTTTAAAAATATCTGTGCTTATTAAATCTTCTGCTATACCACCTGTCTTTAGTGTCTTTACTGTGATCTTGCCATCAACTGCACCAGCTGGAACTTTTGTCTTTATAGTGGTTGCATTTATACTATCAATAGTTGATTCAATACTCCCAAAAAGAACCTTGTTGACCCCAGCTCCAGTAAAATCACCACCTGTAATAGTGACTACATCACCTATCTTACCTTCTATGGGAGAAAAGCTAGTTATTTTAACAACCCCTGCTGCATTTATAAAAAATACTGGTGTGATTAGTATTAGGGTTGTAAATATAAATATTGAGATTTTTTTCATCATAAATTATTTATTCATTAATTGATCAAGCTGACTATGGGCTTTCATAGTAGATGCATCTACTGACATTGTATTTGATAATGTGTTTTCGATCATTTCTTTAAAAATTAAATCACTTTTTACCTTGTCTGGATCAGCCCAAGACCTAGAAACAAGAGCAGATCTAAAAAATGTATCCATATACGCATTGTCCGCTGGCTTCTCAGATAGTATGACCCTTCCAGCTGGTGGCAATGATGATGCAGCAGAAAAGATCTTTGCACTATCACTTGCTACTAAACTACCTGCGACAGAAAAAGCAGAGGCCATATTTGTAGTCTTCTTACTTATTGCAATAGCATATATATCTGCACTTGTAGTTTTTGATTTTGTATTTTTAATTTGTGGAATCTCAGCTACATTGAAGCTTAAGTTTGGATTTACTGATTGTATAGTAAATAATTCACTTGCTTTACCTATATAAAAAGCAAGTCTTGAAGAAGTGAACATATCAATAGAATTCGGCATTGAACGATTCCAAGAATATGCAGTATTTAGATTATTTGAAAATTGTGTAAAGAAATTTACAGCCTCTAGTATAGGAGATCCTACGCCACCTTGCTTACTTTCATTGAGTGAAGAGTAATATGAAGTTCCATCATTTGATACGATCTTATTACCATTTTGTAATAATAATGTCGCAAGAATATCTTTTACATTTGTGACGTTCGCGTATTGTCCAAGAGCGATCATACTCTGACTTATAGCTCCAACATTATCTCTCTTTGTAAGGAGAGGATTCATTTCAAATAATTCATCCCATGTCTTTGGTGGATTTACTATATTTTCATTTAAAAGCATATCTTTGTTATAGTAAAGCACCATAGGATCAACAACAATAGGAAGAGCGATAACACCCTCACTATCTAGATATACACTTGCTCCATCAATAAATGAATCATTGAAAGTTTTTTGTGGATAACTTGCATAAGGAATTTTATATATAAAATTGATATTTTTCTGTATCATATCTGCTGTTATAATAAACAGATCAGGACCTTTTCCATTTGCAAAGCTTTCTATCAAATCTTGCTGATATGTAGAAATATCTTTTTTAAAATAAGTTACTTTTAAACTTTTATTAACCATGGATAATTCTTCAAGCTGTCCTGATATTGCGGATTTAGGAAATACTCCCCAGACTACTATATTGCCTTGGAGTCCAGTAGCACTATCACCACCACCGATCTTTATAAGTCCAGAAAATATTAAAACACCAAAAATAAATGCTGATACAAAAACCACTGTTAATACTGTCTGAAAATTATTCATACTTAAATATTATACCATAGTGATGTTCACTTATGGATATATTTTTAATAAATTGTAATCCTCTTTTTTCAAATAATTCTTTTGCTTCTTTTTCATTTACAATATTATGTTTTATTTTACTCATACTTCCAAAAGACTCGTTCCAATCTATAAGTAGTATCTCACCTCCTTTTTTCAATATTCTTTTTGCTTCATCAATAAGACCTATCTTATCATCTACTTGAAATAAAATATTTGAAAGAACGACAGCATCTAGTGAATGATCTATTATTTTTGTACCACCCTTTTTTTCTATATCACCCCAAATACAGACAACATTGGATATGTGTAGATGTGCCAACTCTCCCTCTAATTTTTTGACTAGATCTTTTTGTACTTCTACTGCATAGACTTTTCCTGTGTACCCAACTCTCTTACTTAGAGCGATAGAATAAAAACCACTTCCAGATCCAAGATCTGCGACGGTCATACCCTCTCTTATACCAAGTTGTAAAATATTTTGTTCTGGTTTAGTAAACATTATATTTATATTGTATCACAACTAAAATAAATTTTATAGAAATGTTATTGATGCGATACTATCACCTCCTCTTAATTTCATTACAGTAACACCTTGAGTTTGGCGACCACTTGTAGGAATGGAATCCAAACTTACTCGGATTACTTGTCCTTTTTGAGAAACCGCTATAATCTCACTCTCATCTTTAACTATTTTAGCCACTATAAGCTTACCTGTCTTTGTTGTAACTTTTGCTGTCTTTATACCACTACCTCCACGCTTTTGTGTTTTATATTCTTTTATGTTTGTTTTCTTTCCAAGACCATTTGAGGAAAGTGTAAGTATCGATGATGAATTCTCTCCTTTTGCAATCTTATCTACTCCTATTACAAAGTCCCCCTTGCCGAGTTTTATAGCTCTTACTCCACCTGCATTGCGACCCATCTCTCTAACATCTGTCTCTTTAAATCTTATGGATTGGCCATTTGTCGTAGCAAGCATCACATCGTCACCCTTGGTCATAGGGAGTACTGCTTGGAGTTCATCATCCTTGTCTAGTTTGATAGCTATCAATCCACTCCTGCGAACATCTTTGAAACTCTCAGCTGCAACCTTTTTTGTTATACCCATCTTTGTTACCATCATAAGAGATTCTACTGTATTTTTTGTCTCTTTATCTATAGGTAAGATAGATGTTACTTTTTCATCTGCATCAAGTGAAATGAAATTCATAATAGACTTACCCTTTGTTGCTCTTTTACCTTCTGGGATATCATACATCTTTATCTGATATGCTTTACCGAGATTTGTAAAGAATAATAAATCTGAATGTGTATTTGCAGATATCATCATTGTGACAAAATCTTCTTCTTTTGTTTCTATATCAATAACACCCACACCTCCACGCTTTTGAGTATGGTATTCAGATGGATCGGTTCTCTTTACATAACCACCTTTTGTAAATACAAGAACAGACTCTTTTTCTGGAATAAGATCTTCTTCGTTTATTGCTTTTACTCCTCCTTTTACAATCTTAGTTCTTCTTATATCTACGTATTTTTCTCTTATTTCTTTTAACTCATCTGCTATTATTTTTAGCATTTTCTTAGGACTTGCAAGAAGAGCTTCCAGTTCTTTTATAAGTGCTTGTTTTTCAGCCAACTCAAGCTCTACATTTTTGCGTTCAAGACCTGCGAGCTTCTGAAGTTTCATCTCAAGGATTGCTGTTGCTTGTATTTCTGAAAATTTAAATTCTTTCATTAGATTTAATTTTGCAATTGCTGTATCTTTTGAAGCTCTTATGACAGATATAACGCGATCAATATGATCAAGTGCTTTCTTAAGTCCAAGAAGAATATGTTCACGATCACGCGCCTTGCGTAGGTCATACTCAGTACGACGACGAACAACAATAACTCTATGAGAAATAAATTCAGAAAGTAAACTCTTTAACGATAGAGTCTGAGGTACACCATCGACAAGAGCAACAATATTGAAATTGAATGATTGCTCGAGCTGTGTATGTTTGTAAATATAATTTAAAACTTTTTGTGGAATTACACCATTTTTGAGGTCTATCACTATTCGAATATCTTTTGTGGATTCATCCCGAAGACCTTTTATACCTTCAAGTTTTTTCTCTTGGATAAGTGATGCGATAGATTCTATAAGAGCAGATTTATTTACACGATATGGTATAGAAGTGATTATGATCTGAAATGTTCCACTTTTTTGTTCTACTATTTCTGCCTCACCACGAGTAACAACTCCTCCGCGTCCAGTAGAATACGCATGAAGTAAATCAGCTTGTCCATAGACAACTCCTCCTACTGGGAAATCTGGACCTTTTATAAATTGCATCAAGTCGTCTGTTGTAGCATCTTTGTTGTCTATAAGGTGTACTGTCGCATCGATAACTTCAGATAGATTGTGTGGAGGAATATTTGTAGCCATACCAACAGCAATACCAAGAGTTCCATTTAAAATAAGACTCGGTACAGATGTAGGTAAGACAGTAGGCTCTTTACGAGTCTGATCATAGTTTGATCGGAAGTCTACAGTTTCTTTTTCAAGATCTAAAAGAAGAAGTGATGATACTTTGGACATTTTTGCTTCTGTATAACGCATCGCAGCTGCTCCGTCACCATCTATAGAACCAAAGTTTCCTTGACCATGTATAAGTGGATATCTATAAGAAAAATCTTGAGCCATATTTACCATAGAATCATAAACAGCAACATCACCGTGTGGATGATATTTTCCAAGCACATCTCCGACTACCGCAGCACTTTTTCTAAATCGTCCTTGATGAGTTAAACCCATCTCGTACATAGCATAAAGGATGCGTCTATGCACAGGCTTCAAACCATCACGAACATCAGGAAGTGCACGGTCAGTAATAACAGACATCGCATAGTCGATAAATGATTCTTTCATTTCTGTTCCTATTTCAACAGAAACTAGATTTATATGATCTTTTTTTATTTCTTCTGTATTTACAGATTTGTTTTCTTTTTCTTTAGCCATAATTATTAGTTTATAACAGGAATAAGGTCTATCTGTTTTCCTTCATCTTTTATTTCTAAATCAGTCTGTACTTCTTCATTTTTAACAGATGGAATACTTCCTACACTTGCAGTTATATTACTATATGTATCAGATATTGTTTGTCCAAAAAGAGCAAAAGGTTTTACTCCTTGATCTGTATCTATCTTCGCTACTTCATCATTATTAAATTTATACTTAAAACTACTAACCCAAATAACACCAACAAAGAACATTGATACCACAAGAGTTCCTATAAGTATTTGTTTGCGAGATTCTTCACTTTTTGCTTGCAATTTTTTTATGTATTCACGCATAAAATTATAAATTTAATTATGATAATAATACGACTACCTCACCTTCGCGACCTATTAATTCTTTTGCTTTAATTGTAAGTTTTTCTATTGGAGTAACTTTTTCACTACCTGCCTCTTTTAGAAATGCTTTTAAACTTTTTTCATCATAGTCCATAGGAATGATTATCTTTGGCTCGAGAGTGACAGCAAGCTTGTATGCATCAGACGGAGAAAGAAGATCAGGGTTACCAATAGGAACAAATAAAATATCTGGTGTGTCTATCTGACCTCGAATAATGGAATTCAATTTATCATTTGCAATTGCTCCGAGAAAACACAATGAAATATTTTCAACAGAAAGAGAGTAAATAGTATTTATATATTTTTTACCTAAAAGTTCTGTCTCAGTCATAATACCTTTTATAAAAATATCTTTTATCTCATAATCACCAGGTCCTTTAACTTGGAATGGTACAGTATCTCCGTGAGAAACCATATCAAAACCATTAAAATCTGGATGATTTGTAGTAGAAAAAGCAATATCAGAACCAAAACGAGAACCTTTAAAATTTGCTTTAGAATCTTTACTTATGGGATTAAAAGCGAGAGAGAGACTTCCTTGCCCTATTTTGAAAAACTGTTTTCCTAGGTATGTGATAATCATAATTTTATTATATCAAATACAAAAATAAAAAGAAAGAAAAAATAACCAAAAACACAATAATCCACCCAAAATCCTCATTTCCCCCAGATAGGGGCTCAACCCCTATCTGGAAGGCTTTCTATTGTTATATTCATATCCTCATCTTCAAATAAGGATTTCTTACCTCTTTCTTCCCTAATTATTGAAACAATTTCATCACAATGTTTTTTAAATTTATTTACACTACCAAAAATTTCTAAAATATTTTCTCCTTCTTTTTTTGAGATAATATTAAATTTATTATTTTCATATTCATAATCCCCAGAAAAAACTAAATCATTCTTATTTTCTGGAATACTATGAATTAAATAATTTTTATTTACATACCCTATAATTTTATTAAAGTAATTTTCATTAGTTATAATTTGTGATTTAAATCTCCCCTGAAACAAAGATCCTGATCTAGAATTTTTAATATTAAAATAAGAAGTATATCCACCCGATAATTTATGCATAAACTTTGAAATTCCATTATCTGAAACTTGTTTTAATATAAAATGAAAATGATTTGGGTTTAAACAATAACCTATAATTTCTACTAATAGTTCTTTATTCTCCCTAGATAGGGGTTGAGCCCCTATCTGGGGATTTGATTTAGATTTTCGTAAATTTGCGAGACTATTTATTTTTTCTAATCTATTGAACTCTTTAATACTCTCAATAAAACGATAAATATCATTTTTATCTAAAAAAATATCTCTTTTATCTACACCACGATTATAAATATGATACATCTCCCCTGTTAAAAGAGATTGTCTTCTTATACTCATAATTTTATTATACTATAAAAATAAAAATTCCCAGATAGGGGTTGAGCCCCTATCTGGGAATTTTTAACATTTATTATTTTCTATATCCTCAATGTCTTCTCTTATCTCCTCTAAATCTTCTTTTATTTCAGATAAGGTAATCTCTTCTTTTCTTATTTCATCTTCTGTCTTTTCATCGATTCTTTTTTCTTTCTTGATTCCTGAGATAATAATCTTATCTCCTACAAAAAAAGAAACAAACAAACCAGTAATGATAGATATAACTACACCCAAGAATAGTGACATCCAACTAGACATACCTATCTCATCAGCTATATGCCAAACACCTCTCCATATAAGAACAACTCCTATACTACCCAAGAATGCATAGAATACCGGCCAATGACTCAATGTATGCCTTATCTTTACTCCTATATTTTCAACAAATTCCACAATCTCTTTTATTGTTTTCATATAATATATAATAACACAACTATCTTATCTTGCAAAAAGTAATCATATATAGTATAATTTAAATATTATAAGCTCAGTTTGAATTTAACCCTTTTTTGATTTGGAGAGCCAAACAGATAAAGAAAATCAATCTGTGCCGCATGATGCGGTTTTTTTAGTTTAAAATTATGAAAAAAGACGAAAAAGATGTTATAAATAGTATTGCAGAAAATGCAAAAATAGAACTTTCAAGTATTGGTAAAATGCTTGAGAAAGCAGAAGTTCCACCACAAGTGGATACCCTCGTAGAAGGACCTGTTATTTCTATTCAGAAATCATCTGTATATATAGACCTAACTCCATTTGGAACAGGTATCATATATGGAAGAGAATTTATAAATGCGAAAGATATTATCAAGAAAATAAATATTGGTGATGTTGTAAAAGCAAAAATCACAAGTACTGACAATGAAGAAGGATATATTGAGCTTTCACTCAAAGAAGCGAAACAAGCTCTTATCTGGAGTGATGCTGAAAAAGCAATCAAATCAAAAGTAGCACTCGAGCTTACTGTAAAAGAAGCAAACAAAGGTGGACTTATACTTGATTGGCAAGGTATCTCTGGATTCCTTCCTGCTTCTCAGCTTAAGAGTGAGCACTATCCAAGAGTAGAAGATTCTGATAAAGATAAAATTCTTAAAGCTTTGAAGACACTAGTTGGTAAACGTATTAGTGTAGTTATGATCTCAGCACTTCCAAAAGAAGGTAAATTGATCTTTTCTGAAAAAGACAATAACCCAGAAGAAAGAAAAGAGATTGTCGGTAAATACGCAATAGGTGATGATATTGAATGCGTAGTTGCTGGTATTGTAGACTTTGGTGTCTTCTTGAAATTGGAAGAAGGACTTGAGGGACTTGTACATATATCAGAAATCGATTGGGGTCTAGTAGAAGATCCAAGAAAAATGTTTAAAGTTGGAGATAGTATCAAGGCAAGAATAATAGAAATAAAAGATGGTAAAATCTCTCTTTCTATTAAAGCCTTAAAAGAAAATCCTTGGAAAGAATTTGAAGGTACACTTAAAAAGGGAGATATAGTTTCAGGTGTTGTAATCAAATTCAACAAACACGGAGCTCTCATCTCTATCAAACAAGGTGTAGCAGGACTTGCACACAATTCAGGATTTGGATCTGAAGAAAAATTAAAAAAGACACTAGAACTTGGTAAGACTTACAATTTCCAAGTAACACTCTTTGAACCAAAAGATCAAAGAATGACTCTTGTATATCTTGAAGATCAAAAGAAGGCTGAATAATAATCTTAAATTTAAAAATCCCGCATATGCGGGATTTTTAAATTTAAGATTATTTAATTATACACACTCATTGCCTTATCTTTTCCATCAGATGAAAGTGTAGTAAGAATTTCAGAAACTTTTTTTGAAATCTTTTTTATATCTTTCATTTCATCTTCTTTAAATTTACCAAGTAAGAATTTAAGAACAGCATCTTCCCCTTTTGGTTTCTTTGTCTTTCCTGTAGGCGTATGAGGAGATACTCCAATACGAATACGCACAAACTCACGAGACTTAACCTTTTTAATTATAGATTCTACACCATTGTGACCACCTGAAGAACGATTGAAAGATATTTTTAAAGAACCCAAGGGCAGATCTATATCATCATATATCACAACTAAATTTTTCAACTTCTTTTTATCATCAATAATCTGACACACTGCATTCCCTGAATTATTCATAAAAGTATTTGGTTGCAAGAAATCAAATTTTAATCCATTTATCTCTCCTTTTGATTTAAAGGATTTTAATTTCATATCATCTTTCCAATCAGAAAAATCATTTGCCTTAGCAAGTAAATTTAAAATAATTCGCCCAGTATTATGGCGAGTCTCTTCATATTCATTTCCAGGATTTCCAAGTCCCACGATTAACATCATATCTATATTATATCACATAAAGATAAAAATCAAAAAGACACATATTACTCTATTCTGTCAATAGAATTTGTGTGATAAAATAATTCCTATATGGAAAATAGCATAGATGAAGTTCTTGTAGAAAAAAAGTCAAAATTTAAAGAATTTTTAGAAGGTGGTTGGGAATTGTTAAAATTTGCAATAATTGCCCTTCTCATAGTAATACCAATACGCATGTTCATCGCTCAACCATTTGTGGTTTCTGGTGAATCAATGTTTCCAACATTCGAAGATAAAGAATACTTGATAGTAGATGAATTGTCTTATTTACTTCGTAGTCCTATGCGAGGAGAAGTTGTCGTCTTTCGTTATCCAGGAAATACAAAAAGATTTTTTATAAAAAGAATTATTGGTCTTCCAAATGAAAAAGTAATAATAAAAAATGGAGAAGTTACTATAATAAATGATGAAAATCCAGATGGTTTTAAACTAGACGAACCATATATAAATGAAAAATTTAATACAACACTCACATATAAAGTGTCCCCCGATGAATACTTTGTAATGGGAGACAATAGAAACAGAAGTTCTGATTCTAGGGAATGGGCAGATCCGATAACAAGTAAATTAAACACTAAATTAATGATAGGTAGAGCATATCTACGATTATTCCCTTTTGATAGGATATCTTATTTACCAGGATATTTTAAAGAAGACAAATAAAAATATATGAATAACAAAAAGAAAAAAATAAATAAAATAGTTCCTACTTCTGTAAAAGGAATGCGTGATATACTAGACAGCCAGTATTATCAATTTCAAGGTTTTTTTGAAAAAGCTCAAGAGGTTGCTGTATATTATGGATTTAAACCAATAGAAACACCAATACTAGAGCATGAGGATATATTCACTTCTTCAATAGGAATAGGTACAGATATAATCGACAAAGAAATGTATACAATAAAAACAAAGGGTGGAGATCACCTAGCTCTTCGTCCTGAGCATACAGCAGGTACAATGCGTAGTTATATTGAAAATGGAATGCAAGCTCTCCCTCAGCCTGTAATGCTTTATAGTTATGGACCAGTATTTCGTCACGACAATCCACAAAAAGGAAGATATCGTCAATTTTGGCAGTTTGATATGGATATCATAGGTAGTGACAAGAGTATACTAGATGCTCTTGTTATTAAGACTGCATGGACAATATTAGGAGAAGCTGGAGCTACAAATCTTTCTGTAGATATAAATTCTATCGGTGACAAGGAATGTAGGGGTGGTTATATAAAAGAGCTTGTATCTTTTTATAAAAAGAATATCTCCTCTCTCCCTGCAGTAGATAGAGAAAGATTAAAAACAAATCCACTTAGAATTCTTGATTCAAAAGAAGAAAAAACTATTGAATTAAATAAAAATGCGCCGGAAAGTATCTCTCACTTATGTCCTTCTTGTAAAAAACATTTCAAGGAAGTACTCGAGTATTTAGAAGAAGCAGGAATTCCTTACAATATAAATAAATGTCTCGTAAGAGGTTTATCTTATTACACAAAAACAGTTATTGAAATAGTAGAAGAAGATAAAGAAACTGGAAAGAAAATGACTATCACAGGAGGTGGACGCTATGATTACCTAGGCAAGCAACTTGGTAATAAAAAAGATATACCAGCAGTTGGTATATCTATCGGAGTAGACAGAATTATAGAATCTCCATGGTTTACAAAACTCGCACCTCGTATAATCAAAAAACCAAAAATATATTTTATACAACTTGGTTTTGATGCAAAGTTAAAATCTCTAAATGTTATAGAAATATTAAGAAAAGGTAAAATACCAATAGCTCAGTCAATATCAAAAGACAATCTAGGTGTCCAGCTTGCTATAGCTGAGAAGCTTGGTATGGAATACGCTATTATATTTGGACAAAAAGAGGCATTAGAAAATTCTGTTATATTCCGCAATATGAATAATAGATCCCAAGAAACAGTAAAAATCACTAAACTATTAGAATATATAAAAAATATTAAATAAATAATTATATGGTAGTAATTATTCAAAACGGTGATAAGGTTTTAAGAAAAATAGCAAAGGAAGTACCTATCACCGATATAACAAAACCTAAAATTAAAAAGATTTTAGAAGACATGAAAGACGGATTGAATTCTCAAGATGATGGTGTAGCCATAGCTGCGCCACAGATAGGAGTATCTCTTCGAATATTTGTTGTATCTGGAAAAATATTTGATGAAGATTTTATTAGAGGGAAAGGAACTACAGAAGGAAATCTATATAAAAAAGCTCGTCACCCTGATTTGATTTTCATAAATCCTATACTTAAAAAAATATCTAAAGATAAAAAATTAATGCATGAAGGATGTTTATCTGTAAGACCTCTATATGGTAAGGTTCGTCGAGCTACACGTGCTAGTGTAGAAGCATACAATGAAAAAGGTGAGAAATTCAAAATGGATGGCACAGGACTTCTCGCTCACATATTTCAACATGAGACGGATCATTTAGATGGAATACTTTTTATAGATAAAGCTAAAGATTTACAAGAATTTTTTGATAATAATGGAAAATAAAAAAATAAATTTTGCATTTTGGGGTACACCAGATATAGCAAGTAAGACACTTGAAATATTAAAAGAAAATGGTTATTTACCATCTATTATTATCACATCCCCAGATAAAGCATCTGGGCGTGGACTTGAAATACACGAAACACCAGTTAGCATTTGGGCAAAAGAAAATAATATAAAATGTCTTAAGCCAGAAAAGGTAGACTCTATATTCACAGAAGAATTTAAGAAATTAAATTTAGATTTATCTGTTGTAGTTGCATATGGAAAAATATTACCAGAAAATATTATAAACACACCTGGACTTGGAACTATCAATATACATTATTCTCTATTACCCAAATACCGTGGAGCCTCTCCTCTTGAAGCCTGTCTTTTAAATGGAGATAAAGAAACAGGTGTAAGTATACAACAAATGGTTTTCAAATTAGATAGTGGAGATATAATAGGCGAAGAAAAAATAAATATAAACATAAATGATACAAAATTGGAATTAAAAGATAAGCTTATCAGACTAGGTGGTGATTTACTTTGTAAAATAATTCCAGATATTATAAATAAGACAATAATTCTAAAAACTCAAGATGAAAAATATGTTTCTTTTTGTAATAAAATTAAAAAAGAAGATGGTGAAATAAAAGAAAGTGATAATACAATAGAAAATTGGAATAAATATAGAGCTTTTTATGGTTGGCCAGGAATTTTCTTTTTTAAAAATGGAAAAAGAATAAAGATAACAAAAGCTAAATATGAAAATGACTCATTCACTATAGAACGAGTCATCCCCGAAGGTAAAAAAGAAATCTCTTATACTGATTTTCTAAAACAAAATTAATTTTTATAGTAAATTCCTTTTATAATCTCTTTTACACGTTTTGCACCCCTCTTAAAAAGAGTTTGCTTGCGAGCTTTTTTATTTGTGATTTGACGAATTATTTCTTCTTTTGCATCATCTATAGCATTATATAAATCTTCTTTTTCTGAAAAACTATAAAACTTATTTCCTGATATTTCCATATTTATTTCTGCTCTAAAGAAATCACCTTGTTTATGATGATTTGTCGTCTTTCCTACTTCTACATAAGTATTTGCTGACTCACCTTCCTTTATAAATTTTCCTATTCTATCTAATCTACCTTTTACATATTCTTCAATTGCGGAAGTTAATTCTATATTTGTAGCCTTAATATTTATTATCATATTTTTAAAAAATTTATAATTAATAATACTTATATTATACCAAATTTTCTGGGAAATTGATTGATAGTATTTTACTTGGACTTTGGTGCCCGCTTATTATCTTAATATTCTTTACTGGAATATTAAATAGATTAGCTATGATCTCAATGACCCTTTTATTAGCCATATTTCTTTCTGCTTTTTCTTTCACAGAAATATTATAAGTATCAGAGCTCTTTTTAAATAAAAGCTCTTTTTTAGCACCTGCTTGTACCCTAATTTTTATATACATCCCGTGTGAAATTTTAATAATAATTTATTGTGTATCATATTTTATTTATATAAATATATCTATATTTTATTATTAATTTATATTTAAAATTTCTATCGGGATACATATTAGAATATATCTAAGATAATTAGACCTAAAACACCCAAGATTGATAGATAAATAAAACAAGGCACTATAACCCCTTTTATTACAGATATTTCACCATTTTTAGTACCAGTAACAGCTTCTGCTGTAAGGATATCTGCTAGTGCTATCATATTCCCTGCGGCAGCACCGACGACACCAAGAGCAAGGATAATACTAGTATTCATTCCTAAATTTGTAGCAGCCATACTGAATAAATTACCAAACATAATATTTGAGACCGTTACACTTCCAGTCATAAATGCACCAAATGCTCCAATAAATGGAACAAATAGTGGTAATAATACTGTATTAAAAATACTTGTTATAAGAGCTATAGCAGAAGATATTCCAGAAGAATTATTCCCAGAATTTATCATTATCTGTATCATTGCAAGCATAGAGAAAACTACAAAGAATGGACCTATGGCACCAGAAGAAGCTTTTTTAATAGAACTAAAAATTATTTTAAATTTTTCTCTCCATATTAAAATCACCAATAATCCAGCAATTATAAAAATAAAACCTGGATTAAATAAACTAAATGTATGTTTAAAACCTAGATTGATAGGTACACCAACACCATTTAAAATAAATTTACCAAATATAAGCAATCCTATGAGAATTATATATGGCAAAAAAGCTTTAATACGAGACATATCTGGTTGCTCATTATTTTCTATATTATTTTCAATAAGAGAAATCTCATTTTTAGGAATAAGAAATCCTGTTTTTATAGAAATAATTATCATTATTAAACCAAATATTGAACCGAGTATTGACGGGAATTCTTGTCCAAGAAATACAAATAAAACAGATGGTACAACAAAAAGAAAACCAGACCATATAGCAAAAGGTAATGCTTCAAAGAATTCTTTTTTTCTATTTAATCTTCCTCTTGTTATAATAAATAATATAAATATAGGAACAATAATACCAACAGTATTAAAAAGTGCAGCAGCAAATGGAACTCCAGTAGTATTCAAACCTACAAAACCCATTTTAATAGGTGTACCGGCTGCTCCGAAAACACCAGGGGTACTATTCCCGAGTAGTCCTACTATTAATGCATTCATAGGAGTAAGACCTATCCCTATAAGCAGTGGCACTGCGATAGCAGCAGGAGTACCAAAACCAGCAGTTCCCTCTATAAAACATTCCAAAAACCAAGCAATGATTATTATCTGAACTCTATAATCTTTAGACAATTTACCAAGATAATAAGTAATATTTTTTATTATTTTTAAATCTTTTAATATTTCTAAGAAAAAAACTGCACCAAAAATAATTATAAAAATATCAAGCCCAACAAAAAATCCTTTTCCGTAAGATATATACAAAAAAGATGGAAATATTTTCCAGTAAAATATAGCAAGTATTGTATAGAGTATAAGAGTAACAAGAGAAGACCAAAGAAGTGGGGTCTTTTTTATAAATAATAAAAACAGGAAAATCAGGAAAGGTAATATTGATAAAATTATTGGTATATTTTCCATCGTTTTATTTAGTTCTCAACCATTCAATCATCTTTTTATAAGTATTTGGGCCCGTCTCACCATCCACTGAAAGCTTAAAATCTTTTTGGAAAATCTTTATAGCATTTGATGTACTAATACCATAATCATTGTCTACTTTATTTGAGGTATTATTGTAAGCATTTAAAAATTCTTGGACAGATCCGACTGCGGGTCCTTTTGATTTATTTTTCAAATAAATATTACCATCAACAAGTTTTTGTAAATCATCTATAAGATCTTGATATTTTAAAGTATTTTTTGTTTCTGTATCTTTTATTGAATTATTAACCACTGTCTCTTCTATCTCAGGTTGAATTTGTTCTTCTTTTTCAGAATTCAATAAACTAATCTGATTCTTAAGCTCAGATATTTCTTTTGTGAGTTCCTCATTTTTACTTTCTAATTCTTTCTTTGCTTGACTATCCATATGAGTACTACCAGACTCCATAGTCTTAAAAGCCCAATAACCAGAAAAACCTAATATTGATAAAATAATAATCGAAAATATAACAAATTTAAAATCTTCCATATAAATATATTATACCAAAAAAATATTAATAAACAATAAAAAAAACCTATCTTTAAAAAGATAGGTTTTTTTTATTGTTTATTTTTAATGCTTAGTTTACAAAAGTAAGTGCTATACCAACCTTATTTCCACGACCAGTTCTACCAATACGGTGAACATAATCCTCATAAGTAGCAGGTACTTCAAAATTTATAACATGAGTAACATTTGGGATATCAAGACCTCTTGCAGCTACGTCTGTAGCGACAAGTATCTGACTATGATTGTCACGAAAAGCCTTGAGTGCACTCTGTCTCCTTCCTTGATTCTTATCCCCATGTATTGATTCAGCCTTAAATCCATTTTTAATCAGTATCTGACAAAGTTTTTCAACTCCATGCTTTGTTCTACCAAAGATAAGAACTTTTGAAAATTCTTTTTTTGACAAAAGATTATGAAGAGTGTCTACCTTATCCGCACCATGAGGAACACGTATTATATTTTGTTCTACATTACGAGCAGTATCACCTGTTTTTACAGAAATACTTTCAGGATTATTTAAAAATTCTTTAATCAATTTATCAATCTCACTTGTTATTGTAGCTGAAAATAATAATGTCTGACGGTTTGATGCCATCTTTGACATTATAAATCTCATATCATTTACAAATCCCATATCGAGCATTCTATCAGCTTCATCAAGAACTATCGTACGAAATTCTGGTAATACTAAAACCCTACGATCTACAAGATCTCTTAAACGCCCTGGTGTACCTATGACAACATTATGAGAACGTCGTAATCCATATATCTGATTTGATATACCCATACCACCAACGCAACAAACTGAATATATGCGTAGATCTCCTTTGAATTCCATTAACTCTTGATTAATCTGTAGTGCTAGCTCTCTAGTAGGGACAATAACCAATACTTTTTCACGAGGATTATTTATTATTTTGTCTAGTATTGGAATAAGGAATGCAGCAGTCTTACCAGTGCCTGTATTTGCAATACCTACAACATCACGATTATCAAGAACAAAAGGAATAGCAACATCTTGTATAGGTGTTGGATTCACATATCCTTTTTTAATAATATTATTTTTTAAAACACTATTTATTTTAAAATCTGAAAATTTATTTTTTGGAATATATGGAGCAGATTCTACTATTGGATCTGCTTTACAGATAAAACGAGAGTGACTGATAGTACTACCACCTCTAAATCTGGCCTTTGGACGAGAACGACCATTACCAGTAAAACGACCACGAGAACTATTTTTTTGACCACCAAAAGATGATCTACCAGAGCTTGCGCTTCGGCTATTTTGTTTATACATAATATTTTCCCTAATCTATAAATATAAAAGGTAAGATGGATTAGGACCCTTTCCCGTGAGATTTCCATAAAAACTTTCCCTCGGGATAGTGTTATATATAGCGCAACATGCGCAAGAAACCATTGAGAATACAACTTACTCTTATAGTATATAACTAATAAATATATTTGTCAAGTAAAAATCCCCTTATTTTAATAAAAGGATTTTTACTTTTTTAAATTATTTACATCTTTTTGCGACAGATTTCTTCTTATCAACCTTATTCTTTAGCATTACCTTTTTAATTTCAAGTCTCTTTTTTGTCTTAGGAGAATGTCTTGATTTTAAATGCATACTCAATGCTGTAGCTCTTTTTGCCATATATTTATATTTTTTTTATTATTAATAAAATCTTTTCTTATTATACACTTTAAATATAAATAAATCCAATTTATTAAACACGAGATACTTTTGTAGCAGCTGGTCCTTTTTCACTTTGAATAACTTCAAAAGTGACTGTGTCCCCTGTTTGAAGTTCATCAAATGTAACTCCAACTAACTCTTTAGAATGAAAAAATAGATCTTTTGCTTCACCTTCGCGAGCAATAAATCCAAATCCTTTATCTGTGAGAGTTTTGATTGTTCCTGTTATCATACGATTTTATTTTTATTATTTTTGTTTGAAACTTCAACATTGTTCCTGTGTCTTTACACATTTTATATGTATAGCACAGTTTTAATAGATATATTAATATATAATAAAAAACCGCGTACTATATAAAATAGACACGGTTTTCGATTAGATAAACAAATTATATCTTAATGATAAAATATGATTTGTTTTTTTGTTTCTTCGACAATTACTGGGTGAAGCGCCCAATCACAAATAAAATTGCTTGGATTATTCATAGAATTATTTATAATTAATAAGTTTTACAACTACATTACGATTTTCAACAGAATATTCTGTCATGTAAGTCTTATATCTTTTGATTTCTTCTTTTTTATCAGTTAAAATCAAAAGCTGAAGTCTCCAATCATTTGTAGAATTATTTATCCTCTCAGCTTTAATAATTTCTACTTCTATAGGGTAATCTTCTTCACCCTCATACTCCTGCATGATCATTAATTTCTTATGATCAGCAAAACTCATTAAAAAATCAAACTTTTCTAATCCTTTTAGGATTATTTTTTTGTCGTTAATTGGCATAAAAACATTTTTTTAAATTTAAATAACTTAAAAAGATACACACAGAGTTGTGTATAACTTATATATTTATTACTTTATAACATAAATTAATATAAAAAGCAAGTTTTTATATTATATATTTTATATATTAAAAATAGTATAATATACCCTATTATGGCTTTAAATATATACAAAAATAAAGATCAAAAAGAAATAGCAGAATACATATATTCATCTATCAATAAACAATTAACTTTAGGTAAAAAAGTACTCTGGTTTATCTGCGGTGGTTCCTCTATTGACATAGAAGTATTGATTGCAAATAAACTCAAAGATATACCCAAAGATAGGCTAACTATAACATTGACAGATGAAAGATACGGGGATATAGATCATATTGATTCAAATTTATCCCAACTATACAAAAAAGGTTTTCATATTGATGGGGCAAAGATAATTCCCTTTCTTAATGGAAAAGATATAGAATCAACAACAAAAGATATTATAAAAATATTGAAAAAAGAAATAGATATATCTGATTATAAAATAGGATTATTTGGAGTAGGAGTTGATGGGCATACTGCAGGAATATTACCATACAGTAAAGCACTCTATTCAAATGATTTAATTTCTTATTACAATACGCCCCTATATAAAAGAATAACAATAACAGAAAAAGTGATAGAAAAACTCGATGAGGGTTTTGTTTATGCACTAGGTGAATTAAAAATCCCTGTTATAGAAGAATTAAAAGAAAATAATATATCAACAGAAGTACAACCTTCTCAGATTCTAAAGAAAATACCTATTTTGACTATTTTTACAGATTAATTACTTATCTATGGGAATCTTTAAAATAAAACGAGTACCTCCTGTAATATGCTGATAATCCACATCACCACCATGAGCCCTAGCTATAAGCCTTGCGCTATAAAGACCTATACCATTACCATTTTTCTTAGTACTACTAAATTTTTTAAATAATTTTTTTTGAAATTCTTTTGATATTCCTCCATTATTAAAAAAACTTAGACAAATATTATCTTTATCATTATAAATATTTAAAATTATTTTATCTGAATCTAAAATAGATGCATCAATTGCATTATGAATAAGATTATTGATTATAGAATAAATCAATATTTCATCTATTGAAATATTATTTTCTAGGATACTTTTATCAATAACATTATTATCTAAATCTCTGAGTAAGACTTTCAATTTTTTATTATTTATAAAATCTAAAAAGTTCTTATTTATCTCATCTATAATTTCAGTAATTTTTCTTGATTTTCTATCTAGGATATCTTGCCCCCTTTCAAGTCTCGCAATTCTTAAATAACTCTCTATCATTTTGAGCATTTTTTTACCGGTCTTATTTATGACCATAGCGTATTTTTCTATTTCTTCATTACTTAATTCTTCTTCAAGTAAAAAACTTGAATATCCTATAATAGAAGTTAGAGGACTACGTAGATCGTGGTTCAATACATTTATATAATTCTCAAGAGACTCTTCTTTGTGTTTCTTTTTTGTAATATCAGTATGTGTACCAAACATTAATAGTGGTTTACCATCACTATCTATAGATACCACAGAACCCCTCTCGCAGATCCAGATCCAATTACCATTCTTATGTTTTATCCTACTTTCATATTTATAGTAAGGTAATTCACCAGAGATATGTTGATTGATCAATCTTTGAGACTTTTCAAAGTCATCTGGGTGAGTAATTTCTTTTAATTTTTCTTTATTTATTAAACCTATTTCAGAAAGATTGTATCCTATCATTTGAGCCCATCTATCACTAAAGACAAACTCTCCTTTCTTTATATTGTATTCCCAAGTTCCTACATCAAGGCTTTCAATAATATTTTTAATTTGTGTATTTGTATTATTTAATTTATCAATTAATTGTATATGTTTAATTTTATTTTTATCCATTTTCTTTTAAAATTCAATTTTTATATAATAACGCTTATTAAAGATAGCATATTGATCTTTTCTAATCAATAAAATACAACATAAGACCACAAATATACTTTCGTAAAAAATAAAAATCAAAAAAAACAAGGATAATACTTGATTACTTTAGTATTAATATAAAATAAATTTTATTTATTTAAATAAGTTATTACTAGTTGCAATATTGTAGCAAAAGAAACCCATAATAAGTATGGAATTTGAATATATGTTATCCATTTTGCATATGGAAAGATTACAATCATTACCCAAACAAGAGTTACTAAAACAAATAATATATCTATGGCTGCTAAAAAGTTATTTTTTAATCCAAACTGAAAATATGTAAAAGAAAAATTAAAGAGAAGATTTAAAATAAAGGGTAAGGTTATAATAAAAGAGATCTGCTTCTGCCACAGCATTATAAAAACCTTACCAAAAGAAATGAAAATTAAAACATATAAAAATGTCCACAAGGACCAAAGAGGTAGCTAGGTGGTGCCCATGTAGGCTTTATTAAAAGTGAGTACCAATTAGATGTGTTGTCCATAGTAAAAATTTAATTATTGTTTACAATTCCATCCTTGGGATAGAGTAGTTTCTTGTTATTTAAATAAAATAAAAAATCCCTTAGAGGTAAAAAATATTTCACATAGAGGAAAAGAGATTTTTTATAAATATAATTGGTGGAAACCAAATATGACATTTAGGGAATTTGTATTTGCTATTTATAAAACACCAGATAAATACTCTGAATTACATTTCAAATCACAATATAACTTTGTCTATGATAAAAAGGTAATTTATTGGTAGATTTTCTAGGTAAATTTGAAAATTTAGATCAAGATTTTAATTATGTTTGTAAAAAGATTAACATTAAAAATACAGGATTACCAAAAATTAATGTGACACCCAGAAATCATTATAGTACATACTATGACCCAGAAACAAAAAAATGATTGAGGAAAGATACCAAAAAGATATTAAATATTTTAATTATGTATTTGAAGATTTAAAAAAATAATATTTAAAATAAATTACTTATACCACCTGCATCAATAATGTTATTAAAACCCTCATTTTCCATCATACTTTTTGCCATCATAGATCTATTTCCGGACTCACAATATATTGTTATTTCTTCTTTTTTATCAATATTAGGAAAAACACCTTGCATCATATCCATAATATCATGATTAATTGCCCCATTTATATGACCACCCTCATATTCCCTCCTTGTTCTAACATCTATTAATATCATAAATATATTATATCACTAATAATCTATAACCACATAATATTATAAATAAAAGATTTTATTTACATTTTTTCTCCTATATCTTATCCATCTCCTCTGGAATGTTTTAGGTAAAGCTTGAGTTAATACATCCCAATCAATATCACCATTTTCTGTTTTAAAATTTAATCTAATGTAGCGGTATACAGATTGAGTATTTTTAAGCATCCAAGTGCTACTAAATTTTTCTGGGTTTTCTTGTTTTAATTTTTCTGTTAAAATTTTTACTGCTTTATTAAAAATTTTCATTAACTGATTATAAGGCAAAAACCATCTTATTTCTAAAATTTAAATAATCTCTAACTTATTTTAAAAGTATCCACCTCTTTAATAATTTTTCTGATCTTAATTTAAAAATATCTTTATCTAGATAAACTACGGAAAGTAACCATTGTAGAATATGCCTGCCCGACTAAACAATAAGTCATTCGGGTGGAGTTTAAAATTTTACTCCGTAAACAGAAGGATGTCCAAAAGAGTATTTTAGACAAATAAAATAACATTTTTATTTTATTTAAAAAAACTTTCTTCAATAGGACTCGATGATATTTCTGGAAAAAGAACTTTAGCTAATCTATTACTTACAATCATTTCATTGTGAAAACTAGGAACCATTGCACTACCAACACGAGCATTATTTTTTGATGTAAACAAATAAAGCCACCACCACGCTCCCCAAGTAGGCATTATCCTTAAGCATAGAAAAATATTTTTCTTTCCCAGCCATCTTGAATAAAGTTTTAAAAAATCTAAATAAGTCATTTGTTCTGGACCACCTATTTCAATAATTTCATGTCCTTTTATATCTTTTAAAATTGCTAAATTTAAATAACTTAAAACGTCCCTCAAACCTATTGGTTGTGTTTTTGTCATAATAGAATATGGTAAAGGTATAACTGGCAATTTATAAACAAGATCTCTTACTATTTCAAAAGAAATACTTCCAGGACCAATAATCATAGAAGCACGAAATTCTAAAACATTTTTTATGTATTTACGAAATATATCACCAGTATGATGTCTGCTTGTAAGATGTTTAGAAAGTTTTTTTCTACTATTACCTAATCCACTTAAATATATAAATCTTTTAATATTTTTTAATTTTGCTATCCTACCTAATATTTCTGCTGCTTTGCTTTCTAAATCAGCATAATCACCACCCTTAATAGCCATCATATGAACAAGATATACCACAACATCAACTCTATCTAACATTTTTTCTACATCTTTTTCATTAAGAACATCCCCTGCACACAAAGTAACTCTATTAATAAATTTTTCTGGAACCTTAATAGAATCAACATGATGAGAAACAGCAACTATTTCATGTGTAGTTTTTGTTAAAATATATTTCATTAAATTTTGCCCCACAAAACCAGAAGCTCCAATAATCGCAACTTTCATATATTATAGTATAACAGAGTTTAAATTTATTTTCAGGTCATCAAAAAAATAACCATTATAATATATGGCTCAAAATTTTGCTCCGTGGGTAGGGACGTGAGTACACTTATCGAACCTTACAGGTTCAGTACACCCTTCATATTTTCTCAAAGCGAAGCTTTTCGAAAATATATTCAGGGTTTTCGATCCCTACCACGCGAGACATGCAGATGTCTCGCTCACGGAGCAAAAGAAAACACCCTCTTTCGAGGGGTTTTCATTTGCTCGCTTGGAGGGATACGCTACGAACTATTAGGTGGGAAGAAGTATTTCCATATCCTTCTGTTTCTATTAAACAAATCAATCAATTACTATCACTAACGTAATTTTACCCCACACCCTCTGACACTATATATATTAAGAGACGGATGGAGGGGTTGATTAAAACTTTTGCGATACAAATATGTGCAATATTTCGCTAATGGTTTTTGGGAAAGTTAATAACCCGAACTTGGGATGATGTTCAAAGGGAAATTATAAAAAGAAACAGTTAGTATATAAATATGTCATAAGTATCATAATGTCGTCATTATTATATTAATTAACTTAAATTACTAATAAATAGACTAACTTAATTTCCAATCCTTGCCATCGTTTACACTATATGATATTGGCTTAACTGTTTCAATATCCTTAATAAATACTACATTACCATCGTTTTTATTCGTATAGATCATTCCTGTTGGATTATTATGCTTAGAAAACTCTAATGCCATAACAGAATCCTGAAATCTAACAAATTCTTTATAACCTTCATATGATATTTCACACCTAACAATAGTATTCCCATAATGTTTTTTAGCATAACTTGTAAGAGTTGATTCTAGGTCTTCTACTGTGTAAACCCCTAAGCCATAAAAACCCTTGGAGCTATTTTTAAAAATTCCCTCCTCTAAAATTTTTTTAGCTTTAAGTTTAGATGTTCTATGGTAAACTATTTTTTTATCCTCCGTGTTGGCATTTTTCACTTCATTATTATTACCTGTTAGATTTTCTGAATTAAATTTCATAAAAAAATTATATCATAAATTTAAACTTCTACTAAAATCCAAAAATAACCATTGTAAAATATGGTTTAAAATTTTGCTCCGTGGGTAGGGACGTGAGTACACTTATCTCCCTCGACTAAAACTTTTTCGTCAAAAAGTTTTGTCTGGGCACCAGCTCGTCTATTTTCTCTGGTGAGAAAATATGACTCCGCTGTTCGATCCCTACACGAAAGCAAAGCAGTTTGCTTTCTCCACGGAGCAAACGAAAAAGACACCCTAATGGGTGCTTTTTCATTTGCTCGCTTGGAGGGATACGCTACGAACGACTAAGTGGGATGAAGTGTTCCCCACCCCTAGTATTTCATTAAGGGAGATTAAACAGTTGCTGTCTATTTAGTAAACCTCTCAATTGAAGTAGCAAGAACGGTTCTTGCTACTCCTATTTATTTCAATAATTTATCAAATTCATTTGGCTGAAAACCGACTAGTATATTCCCGTCAATATCTACAACAGGTACACCCATTTGACCACTTTTACGAACCATCTCTTCTGCTTTTGCTCTATCCCTTGAAACATCTACATCCTCAAAAGTAACTCCCTTACTTTTAAAATAAGCTTTCGCATAGACACAGTATGGGCAAGTTGGTGTTGAGTAAACTATAACATTATGATTTTTCATATATTTTTGTTTTTTTAAATTAATAATTATTTATACTTACAAATGAATCTTTTTAAATCTTTTACAAAAGGATCCTTTGGTAATTCGTAACAAATACGCTTACCATCTCTTGTAGATAAAAGTAAACCTTCGCGCGATAAAGCCTGAAGATGATGCGACACTATGGCAACACTCATACCAAGATCTTTTGCTATATCAGATACACATACTTTTTTCTTATTAAAGATAGTACATAGGATCTTGAGCCTACTTTCATCCCCTGCTGTACGCATTAATTTAGCTAATTCATTCAAATGCATATTTGAATGATATACTAAAGAATAAAGTATGTCAAATATTAATATGCAATTATAATAACAAATACCTATTTCATAAAAATACTCAAAAAATAAAACTTATTAAAAGATATTAAATCTGAGATAAATAAAAGATAAAACCCATTAATAAATTTAATGGGTTTTATTTTAATAAATTATTCCAATTTTTTAGTATTTGATCTTTAAATAGATTATTCCCTTATTTTTTAATATAGCAAAGACTGTCATTGCTATATAATTATTCACTATTATTTTAAAAATATCCATTTCTTTGATAATCTTTTAACTTCTTTTTTGAATTCATCTTTATCTAAATTATATCTATCTGCTATATCTTCCAACTTTTGAACCTTCTTTGGATTTCTAACCTCAGTTATATTTAATTTTTTATCAAACTTCTTACCTAATTTATTAAAAAATTTCCATCTTAAAGTATATTTGGGAAACATATAAACAAGACCTATATAAAAATGATATTTTTTTAACGGAAAATCTAATTCTTTGTGCCCAGACCACCTTGCTCTTGTATAAGTATATACAACATCTGATATCTCACTCCATTTACTTATGATTCCCTTAGCTTCACCCAGCTCAAAAAGTTCATCTTTTATATCATTTTTATGCCATTCTAGATCATACTTCGGCATACTAAGATATGAATGCCATTTATAAATTAAATTTTTCATATTAAAATCTTACCACATTTACATCCTAATGAGTATCACCATATATTCAGGTTCAAACTTTGTAAAAAGTAGCAAAAATAAACATTACAAAATATAGCTCAAAATTCTTCTCCGAACTTGGGATGATGTTCGTATAAATATACTAGAGAATTATAAATAATTACTCTCCTAATTTTACTACTCCATAAAGAAGTAGCAAGAACGGTTCTTGCTACTCCAAATTAAATTTTTCATATTAAAATATTACCATATTTATAAAATAGTTTGTATTTATATAAAAACAATTATTTATTACCAGAAACCAAATCAACATATTTACTTTTTATTTCTCCAAATCTTTTAACCCATGCTGAATCTGGCTTAAAGATACTTAATCTTGGTTCTATGTATTGTAGAAAATGATAAATCTGAGAAATTAAAGCTTGGCTGACTG